>Ga0326512_10000264_pt1 | contig 44736 bp, 59 predicted proteins | sample 1_2617_0518_D_FD_203652 | JGI IMG/M metagenome (GOLD analysis project Ga0326512, IMG submission 203652) | Bovine rumen microbial communities from UC Davis, California, United States - 1_2617_0518 | ecosystem: Host-associated > Mammals > Digestive system > Stomach > Rumen | place: USA...
TAATTTCGTACACAGCTATTCCTCCTCTAAGTTCATAGCAGCAGCGAGACCAGCAGAGACAGCAGAAATGCCAATGCCGATTAGAATAGGCTTTAAAATGCTTTTGTCCGCACCCCAGTCGATTGACGGCATTGCTACAGCGATATAGCCGACAGCGGTCTGGAGAGCAGTTCTTAACGCTCTTCTGAGCCAGTTCTTCATGTGCCTTCACCTCCGGAAGCAGGAAGATTTTTAAACTCTTCATGAATGGAATCCATGACTCCGTTCGCACCGAGTTTATGATATTGTTCATAGAGATTTTCAAAGTTTTCTTTGGCATAGATAGGTGCATAGCCACGGGCTTTATACTTTTCATACTGATAGATAAGACGGTCTCTTAAAAGAGCCTGCACACCGGATTCAAGGGCAATCTGTTTCTGTTCCGAGACTTTCAGGCGGTTCAGCAGGAACTTTGTAAAAATGCCAATAATGCCGCTGGAAGTCAGCAGCGTAATGAAAATGTTTTGAATCATAGAATCATCTCCTGATTTTTTGGAAACTGGAAAGTAAGGTTTTCCGGAAGTGAAACAGCTGTACTTTGAGAAACTGCTTTAAAATCTGCGCCAAGTCCAGAGAGCGAAAAGCCTGTAATTTTTGGATAGGCTGCCGGAGGAATGATAATTTCAAACAATCCCCAGATGTGGGGAAAGCCATCATTGACAGAAGCATGAATTTTCCATGCTGACCTGACATTGCTAAAGTCTAGAGAAAGAATGTTTGTACAGGCTGGAAAGCCGTCCGCTGAAAAGTCCCATACAGACTTGACATTTTGACTGTCAAAAGTATCCGGAACGAAATCACATGCAAAGGGAAAGCCATCGTTGACAGTTTCGTCAATCATCCAGCCGTTTTCAGTAGGCTGCTGTAAAGTACCCATAAAGTCACCGCCTTAGGGGAAGAAGCCGATTTCAGTGAGATAATCTGCATCTTTGAGCTGTGCTTCCGTGAGCAGCTTACAGTTAGAGGATTCCGCCACTAACAAATGCTCAATGCTGTTTGTACAGAACAGGGTTAAACCCTGCCCTGTGTTGTACATTTTCAGAGAAACATCAGCAGAAAGCGAACCGGTGCAGTTATCAAACGCAAGATAATTGAAACCGGTGGAGTTTTGATTTCCGAAAAAGGCAATGCTTTGAGCGGAGCTGCCGGAAGTCAGAACGGCATTTTTCACAACAATGCCTACCTGTGTGCAAACTGCACCAGTACTGCAAAAAAAGCTTGTAGATACTGCAATTGCAGCACCATCTAAAATGAAATTGCATCGTACAAGCGAAATACCGCCGGGAGCACTCACCACTGTGCCGGAATTTGCACCTGCAAATTTCATGTTGAAAGAGCATCTGGAAACAGTCATTCCGGTATTGCTGTAAGCACTAAGCACGGACACTTTAGAACCGACACTCTGTGCAGAAACAGGACATCCCCACATGGTGACATAATTTCCTATTTTTATCAGAGCTGTGGCATTATCGCTGACCTGTTTGTGAGACCAGTTCAAAAAGCCGATATTCCGGATAGTTTTTGCATTTTCGCTTGTACCGCTGGGGACTTGTACCGCATTCACTGCCAAAACGGTCACACCGATAACTTTTTTTAAGCTGTCAGCGTAACATTCCTTGCAGTTAAAAACAACAGGTTCATCAAGACGACCTTCATAATCGGGGTCATTCATCGTATCAATATCAGCTTCTAATTTCACATAGACATCTGTTTGTACGATACAGTGCAGAAATCCGGTGAAATCTTCCGGAATATAGGGATTTTCCTGTGTGCCTTCACCTGAATATCTCATGCGGATTCTCCTTTCTGAGCGGTTCTCCTGACGTGCAGAGTACCGCAGATTTTGGCATATTCCAGCGTATTTTCATCTGTTAAGCGAAAATGCATTTTATACACTCCTGACAGTTTTTTTGTGTCTTCACTGGTAATCTGCACAGAAAAGTTTGTTTTTTCCGTTTCGTCTGTATCGTCAGTCCAGACGGAAGCCGTGCAGTTTTTCTGCAAAATGCGTGTACCTGCATCATGCAGATTATCAGATTCGAGAATCAGAACCATAGAATAATTTCCCCTGTCTGCAAAGGGAATTTGAGTTTGTACAGAGAACACGGGCAGAGTATCTCCCTGCAAACATTCCATATCTTTAAAATCTTGAAAGAAAGAAGTCATAATTTCACCTCGTTAATATAGGGGAAAATCGGGAAGTTTCACAGAGCCGTAATCCCATTTGAAAGCACTTGTGGATTTGAGTGTAATTTCCTCAACTTCTCCGGTAATGCCGTTTGTTTTCGTCTGTGTGATTTCGAGTCTGAGACTGTCAAGGCCAAGACGTTCATCAACGATTCTTCCGATATCGCCGACTTTGAAGCGCACACCAGAAAGCAGTTTAAAATCCGGATTCTGCCGTAAATCTTTCAATTTCAGCGTGTAAGTGAATTCAGGCTTCATGTAATAGCCAAAATAAGAAGCGACTTCGTGTTCGATAGTATTAAGATTAGCGTTTGAATAGTGCTTTTCACGGACGATGTTATTCATCAAACCTGACATACTGCTGTAAGAAAACGCATAAGTACCGCCGTCATCTGCATACCCCTTAAAATAAGAGCAGAAATTGGAAATATCCACTTTTCGCTTGATACCGAGCATATTTTCACCAAGGCGGATGTCAAATGCATCGAGTTTTCCGTCACCGCCGAGGGAATGTTCCATACGTTTATAGATACTGAAATAGAAATTATCCCTGTACAGCTCACCGCCGAATTTTTGAATTGCTTCCATCATAACCTGATAGCGAGTTTTGCCTTCGCCAATATCATGGACATACTGCAAATTCAAAAAATCCTCTAGCTGTACTGTTTTGTATTCATCTGGAAATGAAATATCTGTACTGTAAGTAAAATTTGGAAATCTCTTTTCTGCGCTCCATTCGGTAGACCCATTCGGACGGCTTGCATCTCTTGCAGAATCCAAAAATGACCCCATCCATTCACCATGTACGATACTGCCATGAAAAATCCAAGCATCATTCATCATGTAAGTAACATGTTCCGCATAGACAGAAACATTTCCGGAAGATGCGCCGTCATAGCTTGTTTCTACAGACTGAATTCTAAAAATTTGTCCCTGTGCCTTGATAAAATTCAAGGGATAAAGCGTTTTCCAAGCGTTGTCAGCATCAGTGGGATGTGTCAAAGTTAAGCTGTAACCGCCGTTAAGCGTTTCTGTGATTTGACATTTTGAAGGGTTCAGAACAGCAATGCCGTTTCCCTCGAATTCGATAGGATCAAAATTATTTCCGTTCATACCTGTTGTACGGCCAAAAACGGAAATATATTGATTTTGAGAAACTGGTTCAGCCATCAATACCACCTCTCAAACTTTTGCAAAGAAACGCTTGCAATATTTTCGTTCCAGTTGACAGAATTTTCACCAGAAGCGAGAAACGGGAATTTTCCGGAAGTTCTTTGTGTAATGATTTCTGTTTCTGTATAAACAGCTATTTTCTGACAGTCAATACAGCACGGTACTTTCAGGCCGTTAAAAATTGTGAATGTTTCGCCGTTGACTTTCAATTCACATCTGCCTTCATCTCCGATATGTTCAGCATCAGGAACAACAACCCAGAGGGGACGGCAGTAACGATTGCCGGAATTCAAAATAATTCCTGGCGAAATTTCCTGCATGATGTTAGAAATGCTGTATTTAAAGGGTTCGCACTCGAATTCAATCTGATATTTGATTCTGCTGCCGTTATGGCTGGATTCAGGATTCTGTACAAAGACTTTGAGAACTTTATAGTAAAAATCACTAAAACGGCTTGTCTGCAAAGTCTTTGCATCTTTCAGAAAATGATAAATTTTTCTGTTGTCGAAATCAGGTGTAAAAAACTGGTAGGCAGTAATTTTCACAATGATATTTTCAAAGCTGTCATCAGAAATCACAGAATCCGTGTCTGCACCTGTCTGATACTGTGTATAGCGTTGCTTTGCCATAGGCGGTACAGGCGGTGTGTCAATCCACAAGCCGACATCATGACTGGAATTTCCGTTAATTAAAATGTAATCCTGAGAAATTAAAGCACCCATCCGACACCTCCTAAGTCTCTGTTATCACGGACTGCCTGTACGTCAAGAATTTCAATCATAGGTTCTTTTAAAGCCTCTGCTAAACGTCTCATATCTGACGGAGATTCAATGTTAAAGCCAGGAATATTGATTGTCAGATTCTGGACAGTAACAGAATTTGCAGAAGACTGATTTTCGTAATTTCTGCTGGAAGCATAGCTGTTATTTTCGATATTGCTGTAATAATTTGTCGTGCTGTAAGTGTTTTTAATATCTTCAATCTGCCTGATATAATCGTTCCTGTAAGGCTGTACAGCGTCCATTTCAGGGCTTGCAAGGCTGACATCAGCAAACATGCTGTTTAATTTTTCAAGACCGTCAGAGAGCTGGACAGAAACGACAAGAGGATTTTCAAGCAGTTCTCTGATTTTGTCAAAAGTGTTGGTATCCGCATTCAGAGAGAGTTCCGGCATTTTTGTTTCCGAAAATTCAATTGTAAAGGGATTCCGGAACGTATCAGCTAAATTTTCAGATAAAGCATCAGCCTGATTCTGCACGAGATTCTGATTTTCTTTCATGCCCTGAGCAAAAAGTTTCATCATATCCGGTGCATAGGTATGAAAGTCTGAGAGTGCGCCCTTTTCCGGTTCAGAGAATCCGAGATAACTTTTGATTGAGCTTGCAACGTTTGCGACCGTCTGAACGACAGAATCATAAGCTTCTACAATGCCGTTATTAAAATTAACCAGCATATCCCAGCCCCAGTTAAACGCAGAATCCACAACACCTGAAATTCTGTTTTGAATTTTTTCAGTGAGAGAAATAATTTTATTCTCGACTAAGTAGGTATTATCTGCAATGCCGGCAGCGAACATCTGCATCATATTCGGCATCCAGGTATCATCATTCTGGAGATTTCCGGCTTTTGCAGGGGAGTGATGTGCCAGATTATCCGCAATGAACTGTGTCATGTCATTGACAGAAGTTTCCACCTGACCGGAATTATCGCTGATACCATCAGCGAACATTCTTGTCATATTTTCGCCGGAAGTTTTCATTTCAGCGTTCAAGCCCTCTGTATCAACATCAATGCCAGCGGCTTTTTTGACGGACTTGATAATATCCGCCATAGATTCCGCACCTTTAGCAGATTCTGCGATACCTTCTCCGAAATTGTCAGCTAAATTTTTACCAGCGGTTTTGATTTCGTCTGAGTTGGCAGTATCATTCATCAGCCATTTGATAGTATCAAGCTTTTCTTTGACAGAATCTTCAAAAGCATTAAAATTCATGCCATTTCCGTTGCCGAAAGTTTCATAAGTATCTTCATTGCCCCAGTCAAGCACTTTCTGACGGTACAAATCACTTTGAAATCCGTTTCCGGCAGCAGTTTCATCAAGAGCAATATTTTTGTAAATTTGCTGATAAGACAGACCTGATTTGTTATTGAAAGTCCAGTCCCAGATTGCTCTAGCCTGATAGCTGAAATCTTTCACATTATCAAGTGCTTCATCCATAGCTTTATCTACTGTTTCTGAGCCAATGAGACTTTCTCTGATAACTGTACCAAGTTCCCATCCGGCAATGGCAGAAACTACACCAGCACCGATAGCTGTACCGATACCGACACCGCCAGCCGTGGCAGCACCAAGAACCACTTCACTTCCTAATGCTGTTTTGACCGCTCCGGCAAGTGCAAAGCCGAGCTGTCCAGTCGCTAAAATAATCGCTGGTGTATTTTTGGCAATGTTCACAGCGATTGCAAGCAGGAGTGCTTCACCCATTGCAAGCGTGCCAGCCATGGAAATTAAAGAATTTGCAGTCTGTGCATCAATCGCACTTGCGACACCGTCAAGAAGATTTCCGGAATTATCAATCGTCTTTGTGAAAGCTGTAAAAAGTTTGTGAGAGATACCGCCGAAATCAATGCCGTTCACGACAGTACCAATACCGTTGCCAGCCGATTCCCAGTCGATATTGTCAAGCAGTTCATTTGTCGTATCCAAGAAATTATTGATAACTGTGTTAAGGCTTCCGCCGAGCGATGCAAAATCAACTGCTTCGATAACAGCGTTAATGCCGTGAGCGATTTTTTCGCCGTCAAGCTTGATTTCAGAAATATTTTCAATGCCGCTTGTAAAGAGACTTGCAATAGATTGTGTAATCGTGGAAGAATCTGTATCTTGCGTGACGACTTCCAGAGCTTTATGAAAGATAGTTCTGAAAAGATTTTTCCCGGATTCGACTGCACCGGAAATATCAAGCCTTTCAAGCAGACCGCCGACTACAGAGCCGACACCGGAAAGGTCAAGCTTTGATAAATGATTTGTAATGAAATCAGGAATGTCAACGAAAACTGTATCAAATGACGGAACAATCACGTTATTGTAAAAGCCGTCAAAAGCAGTTTTGAATTTGTCTTTGTTCTGGCTGATACCAGAAAAAACAGATTCCAGCAGTTCCTTTCCGGAAGATTTGAATTGACCTGCATTTCTGGCAACAGCATCTGTGACATTTGAAATCAGTTCCGGAATATGATTGATAATATCCGGCATCGCCTTTGAAAAGCCGTCCATGAGTGCAATAGAAATTTGCATTCCGCCGTCAATCATATCAGGAACGATTGCAGGAGGAAGTTTCACAAGTTCTGTGAGAGCCTTAGAAAAATCATTGCTGAAATATTTTGTATTTTTCCGGATACCAGTTACAAAAGCCTTAGAAGTTTTTGCAATGCTGTTTACCACAGAAGGCAAGTCTGAAACGATTTTAGAAAACGTATTTTCAGCGGCTTCGGAAAGTGCTTCAAATCCTCCCGTAATGCCGTTTTCACGGATAGCATCATTCAGCACACCCATCTGGCTGGTAGCGAACTGAACGAAATCACGCAGAGAAGGTGTTAATTCATCACCGATACGAGTTTTTGCAACGAGCAGAGCAGAATCAAAACGAGTGACATCGCCCTGTAAATTGTCTTCCCGTTCTTCCGCCATGCGGACAGCTGCGCCTTTTGCATTTGCAAGCCGTTCTTCCAAGTCAGCAAATTTTTCTTCCGGTGTTGAAATTAAAGCACTCATGCCAGTGATGGAATAAGCAGTGAAAATTTTATTCATGATTTCAGAATAAAGTTTGTCCTGCTCCATGTTTTCGCCGTTGGAAATATCAATCTTATCTTTGAAGTAATCTCTAAAATCAGCAACAATATCCGGAATAGGGCGCATTTTATCATTTTCATCATAAGCGGAAAAGCCCATCTGTTCAAAGGCTGCTGCTGCTGCATCAGAACGGGCATTCTGCAAATTCTTGATAATATTTCTGAGGGCATTACCGCCCATTGTGCCGGTTAAATTTTCACCAGCGTTTGAGAGCAGAGCGAGAATTTCAATTTCTTCCGCTGCACCGCCTTTCATATTTCGAGCCAAAGAACCGATTTTCATCATGCCTTGCCCTAGTGTTCCGAAGGTAGAGCCGGAATTGGAAGAAGCGACCGCCATCATGTCGGTCATTTCTCTTGCTTGTTCTGCATTCAGCTGTAAAGCGTTTTTATTTTTAATGATGTAATTTGAAGCAGTCGCAGGGTCGAGGTCTCCTGCGCTTGCAGCAGCAAGGAACAATTCAGAGAAGTCAGCAAGCTCCTGTTCTTTCATGCCGTTCTGCACAGCAACAGCGACAGTCTGAGCGACCTCATCAGGGGTATACTTTGTATGTTCGCCGAGCGTTAAAGCTAATTCTTTCAGATTTCCGCTGAAATCTCCAAAAGATAAATCAGCAGTGACATTCACATTTGCAAGGTCTGCTGTGGTTGTCTCCAGAATAGAAGAAACTTTTGACATGGAGTGTTCAAACTCCATCCCCGTAGAAACGGCTTCTTTTCCGAAACTGATTAAAGCATTCGTGGCAGTGCCGATAACATCTGTAATTTTCTCGAATGAACCGCTTGCAAAGTCTGACAGTCCGGAAAAGGCATTTTCACCGATTTCAAGGACTTTAGAAAATGCAGATTTCGCAGTTTCGTATACAAAAGAAAATGCAGATTTAGCAGCATTGCTGAGAACGGAAAAGACTTTGGAAGTAAGTTCCATCTGCTTAGAAATCACAGAAGTAACAGTACTCCATGTACTTTTTGTATTCTGGATGATTTCCGAATTCTGTCTTTCTTCCATCTTAGCGACTTCTGCGATTACTCTGAGTGTAGCTTTATTGGCATCAGAAACAGCCTTTTCTTCTTCTTTCTTTTGCTTTTCGATGAGCTTTAATTTTTCAGCAATGGCTTTTTCTTCAGCTTTAATTTTCTCTTGAAGCGCCTTTTTTTCTTCTTCTAATTCTTTAAGTCTAGCTTTTTCGGCTTCTTTCTGAGCTTTTTCTTCTGCTTTAATTTTCTCTTGAAGCGCCTTTTTTTCTTCTTCTAATTCTTTAAGTCTAGCTTTTTCGGCTTCTTTCTGAGCTTTTTCTTCTGCTTTTACTTTCGCTTCCTTCTCTTTTTCCAAGGCTTTCAGCTTAGCATTCATAGCCTTTTCAGCCGCTTTTATTTCATCATTCAGGGCTTTTTCAGCGGCTTTTTGTTTTGCCTGTTCTGCTTTTTCCTGTGCCTTGATTTCAGCCTGTGCCGCTTTTTCAGCAGCGTTTTTCTGCCGTTCTGCCTGCTGTTCGTGAAAGATAGTAAGTTTTGCATCAGAAGCAATCTTAGCGGCTTCTATTTTTGCATTCGCATTAAGTTCAGCAGCTTCAAGTTTTTTAGCGGCACTTTCTCTTTGAGCGTTGGCTTTTTCCAGCGCAGCATGATAATTAAGTGCAGATTTTTCGACCTGTGCATTAGCGTTGATTTGCGTCTTAGCAGCATTTTCAGCGGCTTTAATGACATGATTGTAATAGTCAGTTGTGACTTTGGTCATATTGACAAAACCGCTGGTATCAAAGCCTTTGCTGAAACTTTTTCCGGCATTCTGCATTGCAGAATTGATAATGCTGTCAAATTTGGAAGCGAATTGTTTCGCTTGTGTTTCCGCATCAGAGAGGGCTTTTTCATATTCTTTTTTGTTAAGTGTCAGACTTGACTGTAAAGCAAAAACATCCATTATGCAAGTCCCTCCTCTTTCCGGAACTGGTTCATCTTTTCAATCATGTCGTGCTTGATTTCTTCTCCGGTTCTGTTGTCGGCTGGCTTTTGTGCAGCTTCCTTCAATTCTGACAAAGACAACTTCAAAGCAGAACCTCCAGCAAATTTTGCCGTATTTTCAGAAATCATCTTGATTCCCTCAGCAGTGTAATTTTCGCCGAGTGTCTCAAGATGGTATCTGTTTATTTTCGCACGGACGTAATTCAGAAAGAAAGTCAGGTTGTTTCTGTCTCCTCTGTATTCTCCGTAACATTCCCAGAAGATAGATTCTTCTTCGTCAGTTCTGATAAAAAATCCTTTTTCACACCTTTGTACAGCATGTAAGCAGTCAGGAAATCAGAATAAATATCTGCAATGTCAAGCTCATATTCTTCCGGATTCTGATTTTTGGAATAAGCGATAACCTCAACAATTGCTTCGCTTTTCTCAATCAGCAGGCTGTCAAGCTGTGATTCCGCATCTTCAAAGAATGCTTTTTCCGCTTCCTGATTTTCAAAGATGTTTTTGAAAGAGACTCTCAGATGAGCATAGTTTTCAACGGCGGTCTGTGCAGAATATTTTTTGCTCATAATGCATCACACCTCCGGAACATATCTGTAAGTAATCTTTACTTGTGAGCCGGATTCCGGCGCAGTTGTAAATGTGACTGTACTGCTCAGTTCGCTGTATGACCAAGCATCTGCCGGAATTGGCGCACCGCCGACAATAACAGACACAACAGCAGTTGCAGTATGTCCGAGTGTGAATGTCGTTGTTTCGCCGTCACCGGAGAAAGTTTCTGTATTCAGCACCGTATCACTGTCAATGCTGTAGTACTTTAAAGGCATAGTAGACTGTGATTTAATAGAAACATGCCCTGTCAGCGTAATTTGTGATGTGCTTTTTTTATTTTTTCCGGTTTGCAGAGAGAAACCGTTTGTAGAAAGCGCATTCATCAGACAAACTGCTGCAAATCCGCCTCCTGCCTTATCACATGCCCACCAAATTTTAGGAACAAAGTCAGAGAGTTTCAGTTCTCTTCGCAGTGTCACAGAGCCTTCTTCATCGTTAATATCCGCTGCACCAACTCCCAGCTTAATTAACCCCCTGCTGATATCAAGAGCCGTAAATACGATAGAAACATCATAGCCCTCCAGCTTTTTTAACTCCTTCATGTTATTCGGGCAGTTGTCAACGTCTTCGCCGAGGTCTGAAAAAGTAGGGTTTATATTGATTTGAATACCGCCTGTTGTAGCGGTAAGAATATTATCATTCGTAAATTCAGGGTTAGCAGGGTCAAAATCATCCAGAAGAACACCGGATTCTGTCATCATACTTTTAAAGGCATCTTCTGGAATTTCATAAAATCTCATATGATTCACTCCTTGTTAGTGTGCTGTCAGAAATTCAGCACCGATATTAAAATAAATTCGTTTAATTCTCACATCAGAGGAGTCATTGAGCCTTTGCGCAAAGGGCGACCCTCTGAATAAAAATAAAAATCCGTGGTCAAGCGGTAAGATGATACCGCTTGTATTGAGCCTTGCTTCAATTTCATTTGCCTTGTTATCGATTTCAGTCCATGTGTCAGAACGATACCAGAGACTTGCACTCATGAAAAGCGGTTCATCCAGTGCGCCGATTGAAACAGAATACGTCAGACAGGGAAGTTTTGCATTTGTTGGTACGCTGTAAGTATCATACGCAGTCAAGCCGAAACTCCCCCAGAAATTTTGTAAAGCCTGATATTTATTCACAGTGTTTTCACTCCTCAGGCAAAATAATTTTCTCAGCAGAAACTTTCCGCATGTCCAGACTGGAAGAATCCGGCGGAACATTGGAAAAGTCGCTTGTAATGCGGAAACATGCCCCGTCAAAAACACTTTTCACAAGCATAGGAAAATTCAGAATCACAGATTTTTTCGTAATGATTGTATAGCTGCTGTCAGTGCTTTCCTGTTCAGCGGACTGTTTCTGTTTGGTTTTGTCATGCCGGAGAGTCGCTTGAAATGATTCACTTTCAGAATAAGCAGTTTTCTGACCGCCTTCGCCGTCATCTGTGCAGATTGCAGTCAGAATCACGAAATCCGTCATATATTCGTCAAGCAAAGTTTTCATTTATAGTTTTCTCCATTTATTTAAGTCTTGTGAAAATACCGTCTGCCAAGTTATCATAGTATCAGCGGACTTGTTGCCGAATGCAGACTGCAAGCCGGAAGCCTTTTCGTAAGAATAGACATCCTGATAGTTTTCCTGCCGGAAGGGCTTTCTTGCAATATCTTCATAATTTTCAATCCAGTCATTGATGTTATCCAGCAAATCAAGCAAGCCATTCGGAACTCTCATGCACCAGACCGCACCGGAAAAAGTAATTTCATCTTTCAGTCCTGTGAAGTCTTCCGCATACTGGTAAACACCGTCATTCTGCATTCTGCTTCCGATAATGCGGAAATACTGACCGGACTGCAAATGACCGTCCTCCACCAGTGCAGACAAATCAATTGTTTGATTTTTTATTGTAAAATCGCCAATTATCTTATCTTCTTTTTGTGTGAACCAGTTATTCAGCTCTGCGCACAGTTCGGTCAGTGTAATCATGCTTTCACCTTAGCCCTTTGAAATAATTCTGGCGAACGGGATCGCTTTGCTGTCGAAATAAGAGCCGTCTTCATCACGCACGACAGTCCAGCGTGCAGCAGTCGCAAGCTGTGCATCTGTAGGGGAAATAATTGGAGCAGACGGCTGTACAAAGCTGAATCCACGAGGTGCAAAGAGTTTTCTTTGTCTGGTATACAGATAATCTTCACCGCCGTTTGCATCTGGTTTACGGGCTGTTTCGTAGGGATATTTTGCACCGCAGTCGCAAAAATCAAAGGCATTCTGTCCGAGAAGATAAGTTGTGTAAACAGTTTCATCGTCTGCAATTTCTGTCGGGACATTATCATCAATTAAAACAGTTCTTCCATTCCAGCTTGCAAGAGAAGTTTCTCTCTGTACACCGTTCTGGTCAGTTTGTTTCCAGTATTCCAGAACCTGTAAATTTTCAAGATTAGTAGCAACAGAACTGTGCATAATCGCAGCAGTGAAAATATTTTTATTATCGCCGGCGGCTTTCTGAATGGCTTCATTCAGCGTTGTGACACCGACATTAGGCGTATCTGCACTTGTAATATCAAGTGTATGTTTTGCAGAAAAGCCGTTTACGGTAACACCGAAGATACCTTCAAGGATTTTCAGCAGTGTTGTTTCGTCTACATCGTCCCAGTAATTGACTACCTGAGAAGCAATATCTGCCATGAAGTCATGCCCCGTCATGTCAAAAGCAAAGTCTTTTTCTCTCCAAGCCTTTGCACGTCCGACAACAATCATGGACTGCGCAAAAGTTGAAATACCTGTTGCAGTAATGTTTGTTGCACCGTCATAATTCAGCGGTTCACCGCCAATCAGACCTACCATAGGAACAGTAATAAAATTGCCGCCTGTCTGGTCAGCCAGCATAGATTTCAAGTCACTTCTGCTTCTGAAAATGCCAGCTTTCAGAAGCGCATTTTGTTTTGTTCTGGGAACAGTTTCAATATATTTTCCAAACACTTCGGAGTTAAAATTTTTCTGGTCAAAAACACCCATATTATTAAAACCTCATTTCATTTATTTATTTGCTTAACCAAGTTTTCACTTGTTCGTCGTTCGGATGTTCGTTTGCATAGGTCATTTTTTGAGCGAGCGGCATTGCAGAGAATGTGTCGCCAGTCGTATTACTCGGCGGAGTGGCGACATCCGCACCGGACCTTGATACAGCAGGGATAAAATCAGACCATTCAGATTTGATAGTATCCAGAATCTTTTGCTTGTCTTTGACAGAGCCGTCATTCTCGAATGCAAGACTGTCCGTATCAGAGACTTTCAGAATGGCAGGAATATGTTTTTCAGGAATGCCGGATTCTTTCAGCAGATTTCCGTAAGCAGAATCTTTTTTTGCCTTTGTTTCTCTTGCCAGCACATCCGCCTTGAAGTTATCAAATTCTGTTTTCAGGCTGTTGTACTTGTCCTCAAAATCGTTTGCAGGCTTATTTTCCGCAATCAGCTTGTATTTATCACGTTCCTTTGTGACTTCTGCGAGCTGGACAGAATCGGCTTTATAGCGGTCACGTTCTTCTTTCACGCTGTTCAGTGATTCTGCATAAGCCGTGATAATTTCTTCAACCTTTTCGGCTTCAATGCCCATAGCGGATAAAAATTTTCTTGTAAGAGCCATAACATATTTTCCTTTCTATTTTTTGAGTTCTTCTTTGAGAATCGTTTCAAATTGCTGAGGATTTGTAATCAGCCCCAGTTTCAGAAATTCTCTTGCCCCTTTGTGAGCATGTTCATTCATTCCGAAATACACGTCAAAAGAATAGGGAACTTCTGTGCCAATATAGACAATCGGGTCAGTATTGTTGATTTTCGGAATATTTCCGTCAAACCATTGACTTTCATCATCAAAGTACACATAGCTGTAACCGCTGGAATCTCTTGTTGCATATTTAATACTGTTTTTCAGCCGTCCGGTTTTGACAGCCCTGAGCATTCCAAGCTTGCCTTCAATAGCCTGAACTGTCTGGTCAACAGCAAGTGCGCCGATTTTCTGCATTGCAAGTTCACATTTTCGGTCAAGTTCGTCAAGAACAGTTTGCTTGTTAGAAGTGAATTTAAAATTACTCATAAATCTAAATTTTCCCTCCATTGTTCGTAAGTCAGATGTTTCAGACGTTCATCAACTTTCAGCTGACTGTAGTGAAATTTTCCGACTGTGACGAGCATTTTACATCTGCAATTGCAAATTTCCTCCGGTTCTCCCCGAGGGTCGCAGGGAAAACGACAGCCGTTATCAAAGCGTTTCCCGAGTGCGATGCACTGCCCGTTAATTTCCTGATGAGATTCTCTTGTGAGAAAATCCCCTCTGCAAAGCCAGGTTTTCGTCAAAGGAATGCCGAACTTGTGAACGGCTTGATAACTGTCAATTCTTCCGGCATTTTCCGCACCTGTCACAAGCAGATAAGCATTATTTTCTGCATAAAGCTGTGAAATGCTGGTCACTCGTTTCATATTTCCGGTAATGGCTGAAATCGGTGTGCCGAAAATTTTAAGCATAATCACAACGCTGGAATGAATCAGCTGCTTGTTTCTTGTGAAATTTCTTTCAGGCTTATGCTTGTCACGTTTCGGCAAAGAATCCGGATTGCTTTTGACATTCTTTGTTTCGCCTGTTGCAATGCTGGTCTGATGTTCAATTTCATAAATGCCGTAATATCTGCCCTCTGTGTAAGCTTGTGACAAAGCCTGAAAGATAACATCATCAGCAAGGAAATCAGAAACTGTTAATTTCTTTGCAAGCGTTTCAAGCAGAGCCTGCCATTTTTCGCCCATAACAATTTTTAATCTCCAGTTTCGATAATCCGTTTTAGAAAGTTTTCCGGATTCGAGCAGTTTTCTTTTGCAGCTATCTTCTTTGGAGAACTGGTGTAAATATTCTGCAAGCTGATGTTTCAGGGAAGTTTCAGCTTTTTCATAAATTTCAGAAATTTCCCTCCTGAGCCGTTTCAGGAGTTTGTATGATGGGTTCTGATTCTTCATCTTCGTCACCTACTGACTGACTGAGCCGTTCGAGCCTGATTTGTTCCAGAACGGCTTTTGCTTTGTCGCCGTCTCCGAGAAGGTCTAAAATTTTTGTCGTCATATATTTCTGACTGAGCCAGTTTGCTGAAAGAATAACATTCTGAATTTCTTCCTGAGCATTAATCATGACAGACCGTGTGAAAGACGGGGATTCGCCTGTAATGCCGATAACTTTCAGAAGGCTGTCAAGAAATGTAAGCACCTGATATTCCAAATCATCTGTTTTGCAGTTAAGCGGTTCATAGCTTGCACGGATTTGAGTAGCCGTATTTGCGCCGTTTGCAATCAGTTCAGAATTCATTGCCATTGCAGACTGATACAAATCTCTTGACAGTCTGTCAAGAAGTGCTTCACGGTTGGAATAGGGGACATCTATCACATGGGATTCTGCTGTGACTGCATCATCTACTTTAGCAGCATGAACAGTTTTGATGTGCTGAATGAACTCTGACAAATCAATATCGTCCATAGCACCGGCATTGTTCAAAGTCCAGTAAAATAAGCTTGCATCATCAAGGTCATTTGCAAAACCGTTTTTGATGAAATCATAACAGTCAATCTGTTCACGGATACCGACAATTTCTGACTGTTTGTTAGAGTTTCCCCACAGCGGAACAATCGGAAAAGACGGATAATTTTCATAGTCAGAAATTTCGCTGCCGTCAATTTTGGAAGTGAGGATAGTCGGAACATAGCCACGTTTTTCGTGAAGTACGCTCCAGACACCGTCTTTACAGATATAGTCTGTATAGCCGTCAATCTCATACAAAGTCGCACGCAAGGGCTTTTTTTCTTCCAGCTGCCAGAAGCGCACACCAGCCATTAAAACTGAATTTTCTTCATCATAAAGGGGTGCAAATTCCAAAATACTGAATATATGCAGTTTGCTATAATTCCAGAAGCCAAAGCTGACACCGCCTACAAGAGCCTTTTTTGTCAGTTCCTGCAAATCGTAATCAAACTGCTGACCGAGCTGTTTTCTTGTTTCTTCTTTCTGCCATTTGACACCGTTTCCCAGCAGGTACTGCGCCCACTGTAAAACAAATCTGTGAAAGTAATTGGACTTTGTTTTCCAGTTTGCAGAATAGGAATCCGGCACGACTTCACCAGTGACTTTGTAAAGAACTTTCTTGTATTTTTCAATTGTCGGGTTCATCTGCCTGTCATACTGTGAAGCGATTAAAGCAGTCTGATACAAGTCACTTGTTTTGTGCTCCTGAATCAGTTCACTGATGAAAGTAATTTTTTCAGATTCAGTTTTGCATTTCTGAAAGTCCTGATAAGTTTTCATTTATTTTCGCCTTCCGGAAAGAGAAATTGATAAATATTCAACATGTTGCTGATAACAGTATTAAGATTATCAAGCTCATAATCAGCATTCACATCATAGTCCTCTTCTTCAAGCTTGAAAAATTTTCTGGATAAAGCCTGTCTCATTTCTTTTTTCAGTTGATTTTCCGAAAATTCTCCTCCGTATTGATTCATCGTCAAAAAAGTGCTATAGCCAACATGATTCTTTTCAGTTTGCGGCTCTTTCTGCTCTGGTGTGGATTTAAGTTTTTTTTGGATAAATTCATCTATTTCTGGCGATTTAGCCATTTTTCTAATTTCTTTTTCTGCAATGTTCAGGGCTTCTAAAACGTGACTAGCTGGTACACCATATATAGCTAATTTTTTCTCATTGTCATGCTCTTGCAAGATAACATTTGAAAGAACGTACAATGCATATAATAATTCTACCGTTGTAATTTCAGGCTCTTTCTGCGGTTCTTCGTAGATTTCCCAATCACCAGCTAAAACTGTCGCATAGCTAATATCTGGAACAATGTTTGATTCTTCATTTACTCTATCAAATATTTTAATGAATCCATCATCAATAAAGTAAAGCGTGTTTGGAAAGTCTTTCATTCTGACTTTATTTCCCTGTCTCATAGCTTCAAGTGCTTTTTCAAAGTTCATTATAAATCACCTCAATAAGTTCTGTATGGTCTCATTCTCAGGACATGCATTGTTTTCACGAAATACCGCATACTGTCCATGTAATGGTCATTTGTTTTGACTGGAGTATCTTCTTCCTTGTCACTCCATGAATAGCCCCTGATTTCTTGTGAAAGTTCCCTGATTTCAGGGTTCAGCTTAATCAGACCAGTATCTAATGCAACTGCCGTTTCTCTGATGCCGTTCAGTACGTCATTGTCAGCTTTACGGACTTTGCACCAGTGTTTTTTCTGCATGAGCGTAATAAAGCTTGCAGCAGAGGGGTCAATAATCAATGGCATTTTCCGACCGATTTGTAAGATTGACTGCAAATGCAGTTCCTGCACAGCGGTCTGAAAGAATCTGTCTAAATCTTCGCCGTATTCTGCATCTGTCTTTTGTCTTCCGGTCTCTCTGCCGGAATGATAGTAACCTCTTTCAGCATACCAGACATTTCCGATTCTCACCCAGAGAAGACAGGCAAAGGCATTCAGAGTGCCGTAATCGACCGTCATACAGCAGTCAAGAATTTTGCCGGAAACTTTTTGCAAAGCCTTGTCACACATGGGATAAATCAAGCCTTCTGCGAGTACCCAGTTCCCGAGAATATATCTCTCGTAAAAGACACCGGACAATTCTTTCTTCATTTCAGCTTTTACAAAAGGGTCAAGGTAAGTATTGTCATCAATGCAGTAATGCTGAGAATACACATCACCGCCGGAATCAATGAACTGTTTCAGCCAGTGGTCAGGGCTTCGGGGATTGGTTGTGCCTTCAAACATGGAATATTTTCTGTCAAGACGAGTTTTCAGCATTGTGAAAACGTCCTCTTCCCAAGTAGCAACCTCATCACCGTAACAGTATTTCACGCTTGCACCACGGATTCTGTCAACATTGGTGACTTTTTCCGCTCCTAAACAGTAGACCTTTTCGCCGAAAATCCGACAAGTGTTATCTGCTTTAATATCGGAGATATTTTTCACGCCCCAGAGTTTTTGCATCGGTTCAATGACATTTCTCTGTAAAGTGCCTTTGGTATTTCCAAGAAGCAGGTTAATACCGTCCTCATGCGCCCTGTCTCTGATTCTGAACGGAATTAAATACACGTCCAGAAAAGTCTTTCCTGAACGTGTAGCACCGTGTTTGATGTTCCATCTGTGATGGGATTCCCGAATATATTCTTTCTGTTTTTCAGTCAGCCTAATCTGCATCTTCCTCAACCTCAATTGCTTTTCCAACGGGGGCGGTATCTTCTGCATGAGCTTCCACATAATCTGCATCATAAACCATGCCGGTGTCTGCATCAATGACCGGATTTTTGGCAGCTTCCAGCAGTGCGTCTTTGATTTCGTCCAGATGAGCAATGATTTCAGCCTGTGAATTGTCGTCCGGATTGTCTTTCATGCCGAGGTAGTTTTTCGCTAAGAAAATACTCATCACAGCATTTCTTGCTGCATGATGCAGCATCAGCCGTCTGAGAGAAATATTTCCTCTCATGGATAATTTTGCATATATATCAGAGAAAGACTGGCCATATGTCTCCCAGCACCATCTGTTTACTGCCCGCTGTGAGCAGTAGAACCAACCGCTAATTTCTTTACCAGTACAGAACATGGCACAGAGCTTTTCAAACTGTTCTTTGTTAATTGGAATTTTTTCACAGGCTTCTTCGTCCTGAATTTCTTCGTGCCATTCCGGCGGACTGCCGATAGAAATCATATCGTCAATATCTCGAATAATTTCAGCACGTTCTTTCTGTTTTTTCTCAGCACGTTTTGCTTCCCGTTCTGCTTTCTGCTTCTGCTTTTCGAGTTCGAGTGCTTCTTTTTCTGCTTCACGTTTTTTCATGTTTCGAGCTGTGTGTCGTGTCATATTTTGCTCACTTCTTTTCTGGTTAAAAATATTTATGTACAAGAAAAGCACCGGAGCAATCAAGCCCAGTGCTTTTCAAAACAGAAAGTGAAAAATTCATGATGTCGCAAGTTCGTTACCAGCAGACTTTCATACTACTATGATAGCACATTCCGGAGTATCATTCAATATCTTTCAGTATCATTGAGTATCATTTTTTGAATTTTTTTCAATAATATCAGTATTCAAAAAAATTATCTTTTCAAGTGCCTTTTCGTACTTTCTGACAACAGTAATTCTGGCATAACCCATTGCTTCCGCTGTCTCGTCAAACGTCATGTAGCACAAATGACGGAGTGTAAGAATTGCCCTCATATCGGCATCTTCGAGCTTTTGAATTGCATTTGCGATTTCGTTCCGGATACGGAGAGCTTCTACAAGTTTTTTCTGTGTTAAGATAGAAGTTTCTGTGAATTGAAGCAAAACTTTTTCTGTAGAATTTTCATTTGCACTGGAGAGCGACATATTGGAATTCACTCTGGTAAGCCTTCTTGCGAATTCCTTGTCACGTTCAAAGTTCTCCATGTACGCATTAGCGAGCTTTTCGGCATGAAAAGCACGGTTGAGCCATTCGACTTTTTTCGCTCGTTCGTCAGTCATAAAGCAAACTCCTTTCAAAAATTTAAAAATTTGATAATTAAGAAAGCCCTTTTTTAAGCCAAAAAATTTTTCAAGGGGCTTTTTGTCAAAAAAATTACGTCAATGTAGTTCACCTCCAGAACCTTTGCTTTAGGGGGGTGGGGGGGTGCGTTTTCTCTTTTGATTCCGTTTCAATTCCGTGAAATTCCTATAGTAAAGGACTTAAAAAGCAGTAAAAACGGCTTAAAATAGCCACTTTAAAAACATTTGTGTGTAACTGGTGTGTAGTAAGCTTGTATGTAACATCCTTGTGTGTAACCGGAATTGAAAGAATCAGAAGCCGGAAACAGTCAGAAACGTAATGCAGATTCAGCCTTTTCAAGTCCGTGAAGTTGTTCCGCTGGTCCTTGCTGTCGGATGTCAAGCCGACTTTTCGGAACGTCTCTCATTAAAGTATATCACATTCTGAAAGTGCTGTCAATATCTTTTATGTGCTTTTTCAGAAAACTGAAATTACTTTTTTCGGCTATTTTACGGCAATTATTTGAATTTTCTGCACCTGATTTCAAGCACTTTTCTGCACAAAAAAAGACCGTCCGGAAACTGTCCAGACGGTTTTCAAATTCATTTGTTCATGTTTCTGTCGATGTTGTCACGCTCGATAGTTTCGGCAACTGCACGCTGTAAAAATGCGTTCAGGCTTTCCCCCATCTTTTCAGCGTGGGCTTTTATACTGTCTTTTTGACCTTTCTTTACTAATAATGCCATTCTATCGTATGTCTTTGCATTCCAGCGATTTTTCACTGCTGGGCTTGTTTTTCCGCTCATATTCTCAGCTCCTTTCAACTATAGTATAGCACAAATTGCATACTTTAGCAAGTATGCAAAATGCACAAAGATAGCATTTTGAATTTGTGCATTGATACAAACTTTCAAAAAACTATTGACATACTTTGCAAACTATGCTATACTACAATCACAGTCAAGCGATAAGCAAGACTGCAAACCGAAAAGAAAGAAGGTGAAACCAATGAAGCGGATTAGATGCCATAAGAAAAGCAGTCACAAGAAGAAAGCCGAAAAAATACTCCTTGTAACTGCAATTCTGAATCACGTTAATTCAGTAATGAACCAGAATCCGCATATTGTCAAGTCCTTATCGAATGAAAAGAGGTGAAAAAAGTGATTGCTAGTATTATCGCTTTAGTTTTCGCAACAGTCAACATGATTGCAAGCACAGTTTTTCTTGCATACGTTCTGAAAAATTTCAGAAGCAAGAAGTAACTGCTTCATCTCCTGGGCATGAGATGTAAAACTATCCGCCCGCCATACCAGCCGGAACGCTAGCTAAACGGCTGAACAAACACAAACCAGCCCCACGGGGCGCACACTAAGAAAGAAGGTCATTATTATGAAAAAACAGTATGAAGAATTCACAGGCGCATTATTTGCAGAGGAAACAAACGTACCGGCACAGCCTACCGCCTTTGAACAGAAGTTCTTTGACCGTGCAGATGCAAGAGAAGCAAGAGCTTCCAAGACCAGCGCAGAAGCAGAAGCAAAAACAGAAGCCGGCTGGAAGATGCTTGAAGTCATTCCAATGGGTCAGCCCGTTCACGGCTCTGCTGACCGCCGCTACAGAGATAAGGCAAGCGCAAAAATTGACGGCGGCTATGCAATGATGAAGAAAGCTGAATATCAGGAACGCAAGGCAGAAGCAAGCCGGGAATATGCTGAAAAAGTGCAGTCCGGTGCAATCGCAAGAAGTGACGACCCCGAAGCAATCGCCAAGCTGGAAAAACGCATTGCTGAACTGACTGAACAGCATGAACTTTCTAAGCAAGCAGTTAAAAAACATAATGCAGAATTTGACCGTGCTGTAAAAGCTGGTGAATTTGAAATCAGAGTGCTTGACCCGTGGGGGCAGCCTTTAAAAGACGATGCAAGCGATTACGCAAAAAAGCACGCTTACAAAGCTTACTACAAAGACGGCAAGCGAGTATATAAGGCAACTGTTGAACAGTCCACTACAGCGGAAATCAGACGCTTGAAAAAGCGAATTGAAGAAATCCGCAAAACTTCCGAAATTTGCAAAGCTTCTGACGGCTGGACATTTGACGGCGGACATATTGAACTGAATACAGAAGCCGGAAGAATTCAAGCCTACTTTGATGAAATCCCAGATAATGACACACGCATGACTTTAAAGCGTGACGGCTGGCACTGGTCAAAAAATGCTGGCGCATGGCAAAAGATGCTGAATGAATGGAACATCCGCAGAGCAAAGGCACTTGATATTTTCAAGCCTGCTGAAGAAGCAGAACAGCCGGAAGCAACACCGGCAGAAGCTCCACAAATGCCCACAGAAGCCCTTGAAGAGGTTCAGACAGAAAACAATACACCAGAAATGAAAAAGCCCTCAGAAAAGCGCACAGCCACCAAAACAAAGAAAGTCAAGAGACTTACTCCAGAAGAACTTGCTCAGAAGCTGGAAGAACTGAAACAGTCTGATGACTGGAGACTTTCCGCCGTTCTGATGATGAGAGGAAACAGAAATCATGACATTATCATGATTGCCGGAATCTCTGCCGGTGTTGTCACCTTTGAAGAATTCGACGAATATATGACAGCCGGAAGAATGCCACATTATCACACCTATGCAGAATGGAAGAAACTCGGCAGACAGGTCAAGCAGGGCGAAAAAGCACGCTTTACGGCTAGAATCTGGAAATACACTGAGAAAAAGGGCGAAATGACCGCAGAACAGGCAGAAGCACTTAATACCATGATGCGCAACGCTGACGGCAGAGAATACAAAGAAGGAGACGAAACACTTTCCAGCAGTTTCATTAAGAAAGAAGCATTCTTCTTTGGATTAGACCAGACCGAAAAAGCCGGAACAGTCCAGCGTTTTGAAATCGGCAAGCAGTATGAAACCAGAGCCGGAATCATCACGGTAACAGACCGGACAGAAACAGACCTGACATTCACGGCGGCGGTAAATGGAAAGACATACACAAAAGCCATTCAGACCGGAAAAAAATCCGAATTCGTGAAAATCAACCGTGCTGGAATGACAGCACAGGCGGCGGCAGAGGTCCAGCAGATGCAGGACGTTCCGGAAACCAGACCGGAAGAAACTGCAAAGGCAGAACAGCTGGAAATCAATCAGGAAACAGCAGAACCGGAAACCGTGAAATTTATCCCTAATATGGTGTACTGGGGCAGATACCAGATTATCAAACGGACAGACAAATCACTGAAAATTCGTGATATTCTGTCAAATTCGGAATACTGGAAAAAAATTCAAATCCGTGAAAAAAGAACAGCTATTTCAGCCGACAAGAATTTTGAGTATGTGGCAGAACCAGAACATGAATTTATAAATGTCGGTGAAAAATGGCTAAAATTACGGGCAACAGCAACCCCCGAACCAATTGAAATGGCTGTTGAAAATAAAATCAACAGCCTGAAAGAATACATCAATGCAGAACGTGAAAACCCATTTAGCCGGACGTGCATCAGCGATTATGAAACCGAACTTGCAATGTATCAGAGACTTGCGGACGAGCTGAAACAGCAGGCAGCATAAACCAGCAACGACAACAACGACCGACCGGAAACCAGCCGAGGGCATAAATGCGACTGGATGAAATAACAATCATCTGAAACAGATGTTTACATAGATTTAAAAAATCCCCTGATTCGTGAAATCAGGGGACATATATCAAGGCTTAATTTTGACAACGAGAACGGCGCACGGACTGACTGAAATATTCAGAACAGTGCTTTGCAGAAGTGACGGATAACCGTAAACTTCAAAAGCAGTTATTTCCATCTTAAATTCCGCCCTCTGGATAACCAGAGGAGCTTCTGTTCACGGTCGTTCAAGTTTACCACTCCTTTTTCTGAATGACGAGTTCATAGCCGAGTGTATCGAGTACTTTGCAGATTGTCTCCAAGCTGGCAGCGTGTTCGATATGCATGTTATGCACTGCCGTTTCATTGACTTTGCAGAGATTGGCTAATTCCCTGATAGTTCGGATTTTTCGCTGATTTGTCCATTCGTCAATCAGCTGGGCTATCTGCTGGCGGAGCATGTAGGCAGTCATGATTTTTCTTCTCCTTCCTGTTCCGGCGGTTCTGGAAGCGGCATCCAGTGTGTAACGTGTAATTCTTCTGTTTCTTCGTTGCACATATCATGATACAAATACCATTGGCCGCCTGTAAAAATACCGGTTACATACTGAATTTCTCTGTCATAGATGATTCTGCACAAGACCATATCGCTTTCAGTAAAGCTTGCTTCTCCACATACAAGGTCATAATAATTTATCGTGTGAATTTCTTCCGGCAGTCTGTCTTTAACGGAAATCCATTTGACTGAATCAATCAGCTTTTCAAGATAGCGTTTTTCAGTCGCTGTCAGGTCGGATTTCAGAATATGTTCGAGTAAAAGTTCTTTGTTCACCATTCTTCTTCTCCTTCCTCATAGAATCCGTAACATATCTGTTCTCTGATAGATTCGCAGTGTTCCGGACTGGGTGCATCATTTTGCAGAATGCAGTTTTCACAGCGTTCGTATTTTTCGCACTGCCTGCACTGCTCTCCGGTGTGATAGGACGGACAGTTTATCTCGACACACCAGAATTCTTTACAAGCGTTCATGATGTAATCACCTCAATTCTGATATAGATTCCAGGGATATCCGACCAGAACTTTTCACAGATTTCTGAGCAGACAAGTGCATCATCTTTCCAGAAACCTGTTTTTGTCATACAGTCTTTCAAGAGTTTCTGCAAGTTGTCAGTGTCGGGTTTTGTGATTCTGTATTCGCCGTTTTGATGAGAGCCTTTCGGGAAAAGCCATTTGACTGTCAGTCTGATTCCGGATTCAATCGGCTGTGCCGGTTTAAATTTTATGAGATAGGCTTCCAGCTTTGCCCTTGCTTCTTTCAGCTCCTGCGGTTCGTAAAAAATCGGCTTCCCGTTTCTGACTGTGACTTTATGTTCCTGTGCTGTCACAGTGGGCGGTATCATGCTGAGAAAAAAATTCATCTTTCAAAACTCCTTTCTGGTTTGCGTTTGTCAATGAGTAGGGTTCAGGGAAAGGAAGCTACTTTTAAAGCTTCCTTTTCCTGTACCCATTGACAGGGAAATATATTTCTATATATAATAGGGTGCTTTCCCTGTTTTTTTCCCTCTGTAGCAAATTGCTACTAACTAATTTTTAACAATTCTTTTGATTTTTCCATTTTCTGCTATCAATTCTTTGCTGTTTTTCAGCTGATTGCGGATTGTCTTTTCTGTCGTTCCCATCAGAGAAGCAAGAACGGAAATTTCTGCTTCTCCATTTTCAGCAATTGAATTGAATGTGTTCAGAATCGCTGTTCTTTTTTCAGCGTTCTTTGCTTTTTCGTTGGTCTGTCGCTGCTGTGCGCCTTTTTTTGAGCCGTATTCTCTGGAAGAAGTTTCACTTTCTGATTTAATATCTTTCAGAATGCCGGTATTGTCTACTTCGTGAATCGGATAGCGAAACCAGAGATTGACCGGTGCAAACGGTGCAAACTCTCTGAGCGTGCCTTCCAGCCTTAAAGCGGTTTGTTTTCCGGCTGCCCGTTCTGCCGACTGAATCTGCTTTTTCACCTCCTGATTCTGTTTCTGATTTAAATTCTTCTGGCAAAAGTCTTCAAGGGCAATCCTGCTTAAAGTATCATCTATTGGAATTTCCATATAAAGCTGTTTGGAAATCGTTCTGATAAACTGACAATACGTTTTGCAGACGGCTTCATGCTCCTGCTGAATCAGAATTTCATTTGTCAAAGTCAGTTCTGTGAGGTCAAGAAAAGCGTCTGGGTCACGGGCGAATACACCTGAACCGGATGCCCTGTCCATACTTTTCTTTCCCCACTGAGAGCCTTTTGAATGATGATGACAGTAAATTACGGCACAGTTCAGCTGATTGCAGATTTTATCAAACTGATTGCAGAAATTTGCCATCTGTTCAGCAGAATTTTCATCACCTGTAATGACTTTGTAAATCGGGTCAAGGATAATTGCGATATAGCCCTTTCTCTTCGCACGTCTGACCAGCTTCGGGACAAGCTTGTCCATGGGTTCACTGACTCCTCTCAGATTCCAGATATCAATATTTTTCTGCGAATCCGGAGAAGCGTTCATTTTCTGATACACGTCCTGAAATCTATGAGCGCAGGAAGCTTTATCAAGTTCGAGATTGACATAAAGCACTTTCCCCTGTGCACACTGCCAGCAAAGCCATTTTCTGCCCCCTGCGATGGCAATGCAGAGTTCAATCAGGAGAAAACTTTTCCCAGTTTTGGAAGCTCCTGCAATCAGCATTTTATGCCCTTGTCTTAGAACGTCCTGAATTAAAAACGGTGCAAGCTCCGGCATATTTTTAGAAATTTCGGAAAAATTTTCAAATTCCGGCAAGTCGTCTATGGATTCTTCTATGAAATCTTTCCATTCTTCAAAACTAGAAAAACCGGTATTTGTTTCAATCAGGAACTGTTTTTTGTCACCTCTGACCGCTCCCGGCATTCTGGAAAGTCTGGCTGGGTTACGGTTCTGCCTGTCTGCCTGAAAACCGTTTTTGTCGCAGATGTTGTATAAAAAATCTACTCTTTTCCGGTATTCTTCATAGCTACCTGCATTGATTTTCACGATTGCATGAACGGATTTTTTACCGGAATACACCATACAGGCAACTGGCAATTTTAAATCATGAATGATTCCGATTTGTGTTTCAACAGGAATTTTATCAGATTCTACAAGGGCATATCTGAAATCTGTGACATTTTCGTTTTTAATGCCTTTGCCGTCCATAGGATTAAATCTTATCCAAGCACCGCTTTCAGGATTGACCGTTCCAAAGACGTTTTCAAAATCCTGATATTTTTTCAGTTCTTCCAGAAGCTGCCCTGCCGTGCGTGAAGAACTGCCTTTTGAAGGGCAATATTTCCCTTCTGAATTTATCCATGCTTCTGTTACATAATTGACATAGTCATCTGCTTCAAACAATGTTTCTAAATATTTTGTGATTTCCTGTACCGGATTCCAGTTTTTCGGCTCAAAGACCGGAACAGCGTTTGTCTGTTCCGGTGAAGTGAATAAATAATCATCATTCGTGAAAATGACATCATCCCAGTCAAGAGCTTTGTTCTGGGATTTCTGAGGGGGTGTCCAGCCGTTTTCCTTTGCCATAAATACCAGAGTTCCGGCGGTGACGGGGGTTTGATTGCCATTGAAAGAAGCCCATTTCTTTTGGCATTCGCCCTGATGGTATCGTCCTGCATCCTGTGCTGACCAGTTATCCCATACGCTGACATCACAGCCGGATTCTTTCAAAGCCATGCCCACGTTTAGCCATTCCTGATAATCCAGTGTGACAGGGTTGATATAATTCAGTAATTCTTCAAGATTCTCATTTGGATGCTCCATCTTTTTCACGCTCCTTTAACCACTTAGCAAATTTTCGTTCTACTTCGCAGTTTGCACAATAGTCTGGATTGTAACAAGGTTGAGAAGTATACGGGCAGTCAACCCAGCCCCATGTTCTGTCGTCCCAGAAATTTTCTTCAAAATCACTCAGCATCGTTTCTCATCTCCTGACGGCTTGTATTCAGCTGGATTTACTCCATAGGGGACACGTTTCCAGCCCTGAGCGGAAATTCTTGCAATCATGCTGGAAGCATCCTTGAAAGTCCAGTCACCGACACGCTGGAAGCCGTAACGCTCCAAAAGTTTTATTTGCTTAGGAGTGGCAAGGCCTGCCTGAATTCTGTGTGCAACCTGCTTTAAAATGGCTTCTGCCTTTCCGGCAGTTTCGACAAGTGCCGGATTGATGCCGAAATGTTCCAAATCTTTCGCCTGTTTTTCACTGACGGGATTAGATTCCCAGCCGAAAGAAGGTACATAATTTGCAAGTTCTTCTGAATGAATTGACAGTTCATATTGCAGAGGGTCAACAAGTTTTCCTTTTCGGTGCTTGCACTCTTCCAGATGTTTGGCAAGACTGTTTTCACGTTCCTGAACGCTTTCTTCACTGGCTTGCTTTTCAGCATCTTCAAGGCTGACTGGATTTTCTGCCTGATTGATAAGTTCTGTCATTTTATCGAAAATCTTCTTGTCTTTGGCAATCAGGCAGGCAGGACGGCAAAGCTCATGCCGCTCGGTATTCCAGAGAAAATCCAGCAGTAATAATTCCTTTTTGCCTTCACAAAGCCGTGTGCCTCGTCCTACCATCTGACAATACAAACTTCTGACTTTTGTCGGTCTGAGGACAACAACACAATCCACAGACGGACAGTCCCAGCCTTCTGTCAAAAGCATTGAATTACACAAAGCATTGTATTTTCCGTTTTCAAAATCCGCTAAAATTTCAGCACGGTTTTCAGAATTGCCGTTGACTTCCGCACAGCGAAAGCCTTGCTGGTTCAGCATCTCACAAAATTTCTGAGAAGTTTTGATTAACGGCAGAAAAATGACTGTTTTCCGGTTCATACAGCGTTTTTTCATTTCAACAGCAATCTGTTCTAAATAAGGTTCTAAAGCGGTATCAATATCAGAATTTTTGAAATCTCCAGCTTGTACACCAACTTTGGAAAAATCAATTTTCAAGGGAATCGTTTCTGCTTTTATGGGGCAGAGATAGCCTTCCCGAATTGCTTCCGGAAGCGTATATTCATAAGCAAGCGTTTCAAAAAATTCGCCTAAGTTCTTCATATCTCCTCTGTCAGGTGTTGCCGTCACGCCTAATATATGCGCTTCCGGAAAGTGCTGTAATACTCTCTGATAACTATCTGAAATCACATGATGTGCTTCATCAATGATGATTGTATCAAAATAATTCTGAGCAAACTTTTCAAGCCGTTTCGGGTGCATCAGGCTTTGCACGCTTCCGACAACGATTCTATGAGGAAGTCCGAGGCAGGAACTTTCTGCTTTTTCGAGAGCGCAAGACAAATTGCAAGCCTGTTTAATTTTATCAGAAGCCTGTTCTAAGAGTTCGCCACGGTGTGCCAGAATCAGAACACGCTTGCTGTTTCTGACTTGCTGTTCAGCGATTTTTGCAAATACGATAGTTTTTCCGCATCCAGTCGGCAGAACAAGGAGCGTGCGCTGCACACGCTCCCATTCTTCCAAGACCGCTTGAAATGCTTCCTGCTGGTACGGCCTTAACTGCATAAATTATCATCTCCCATTCTGAAACGGATTTGGAATTTGTGGTAAATTTTTGCTGTAAACCGGATAAAAATTCTTGATAGAATTTGTCTTGTGTTTCTGACCGTCAGTTCCGGTGTACTCACGGACGGTGATTTTGCAAATGCCGGTTCTGTTTGGTACTGCGCCCCAGTTCATTTTGACTTTTTCGCCCTGTTCTGCAATCAGTCCGACAGAAGCGTAAAAATTGGCAATTTTCCATTTCAGATTCTCATGCAGAATGAAATTTTCTTTCAGTTCGACTGTATCCGCACCGGAAATAATTTCAAATGTCACCATTGCTTTCGGAGCAGCACACATTTTTTCGCTTCCGTCAAACCAGCCTTTTTCCACAAGCTTGACTTTAAACCAGTAGTCACCTTCCGGCAGAAGTGTGAACGCTTCACCGCTTCCGCCTTCAATTTCATCGTCCCAGCCGAGTGCGCCGGCAGGCTGATTCTGTGCCGGCTGATAACCGCCCTGATAGTTGCTCTGATAATTGTTCATGATAAAAACTCCTTTTTAAAAATTTATTTTAGAATGGTACATAGTCTTTGCATTCTGCCTGAATGGCCTGAAAGACATTTGTCCAATCATTGACAAGATAGTCAAAATAATCCGCCGGATAGTTCTGCATTTTCATATCTTTCGGGAAATACTTAAAAATTTCAGAAGAAACAAATTCTATATGAGAAGGCAGAACGTCATTTTGTTTCATCAGACTGACAAGATTCTGAGGAATGCCGGAAAAATCTTCTGTACCAAGTTCCTGATATTCTTCAAGTGAAATATTCTGTTCTTTTGCCTTTTCAATTATCTGCTCTTTTGCAGGCTGAAAAATTCTTGCAATCGCTTCATATTTCAAAGGAAGCATGTCCGGAAGCTGAAAGCGGTTTTTGGCATCCCACCAAGCTGTTTTTGTCGTATACATGACTCTTTCCACAGCAGTGGCCTTATTTTTTTTACCATCTTTTGAGACAGCAACAATATTCGTTCTGAATGCCAGAAATAAGGTCATATCCGACCATTCTTTGAGCAGAGGAGCAATCTTGTTTGTGGTCTTGTTGCCGAGCTTTAATTCCCAGTGGTCATATTCAGCGACATCTTCCGGAAGAGTTGCTTTTTTCGTAATCGCATGACACAGCAAAATAACATTGATTCCGGCAGAAATCAGCTTGTCCAGCTTATCCAGATAAAGGCTGATTTTTTCGGCTTCATACTGCCAGCCCTTGCCGTATCCGAAGCCCTCAATACCATTGACTTTATGTTCCTGACAGAGTTCCTCAATGGCTAAACGCTCCGCCCAGTCGAATGTATCAATTACAACAGACTGATATTTTTTGCACTCCAGAATGAAGTCTGTTTCATCACAGAGCATTTGCCAGCTGTCAGGCTTTGGAAGCCTTCTGACATTCATCTGAGTGGTACTGCCTTCACAGTCAATAAAGACCGGATTCGGAAACTGACTTGCCAGCGTGGATTTTCCGACACCTTCCTGACCATAAAGCAGAATTTTCTTTCCGGCAATGTCCTGAATGCCGTTGATTTCTTCAAATTTCATGATTTTCTCCTTTCCGGCAGTCAGAACAAAGTTCCGGACTGCCGTCAAATTTGTATTCTTCTTCATAGAGTTCGACTTTGCATTTATCGCATACATGAGTAACATACACATCATGCGCACGGCACTGCTGACAGCGGAAACCGCACTGAGCAGGGTGTTTTCCAGCCTTGCAAAGCAAAAGATTTTTTTTCCATCAGTTCTCACCTTCTTTCATGATGTCGAAATATTTCTGAGAAGTTCTCTGCACAGCACCGATTTTCAAGCTCATATCGACATGCTGTTTTTGCTTACCGACAATGAAGGCTGTCAGACTGCTGAATGATGATTCAAGAACTTTCAGACGGGCTTTAAATTCAGCTTCTGCAACTCTCCATCTGTCTTCCTCTTCGGGGAGACGTTCCTGCACCATAGGCTTTTCAGCGAGTTTCTGTTCTGCATCTGAGAGCTTGCTTTTCAGCTCCTGAATTTGATTTTCAAGTTCTTCAATCCGGCTGGTATCTTCGACAGTAACCGTTTCCGGCGGTTTCTTTTTGAGTTCCTCAATCTGATGTACAAGCTTGACATATCCTTCTGCAAGAATTTTGCGAGCCTGTTCTTTTTCGTCACGTTCCTGAGAAACTTTTTCAAGTTCATTCTTCTGCTTGTTTTTTTCGTCTTTGAGCTGTGCAATCTGATTTTTCAGCTCTTTGACAGAAGCTTGGTTCAAATCCGTGTTCTGCTGAATTTCCTCTCTCTGAGGTTCGTCGAGCTTTGCAAGAAGGAATAATTTTTCTCTGCCAATTTGTGCAGTCGACTGCACAAAATCTTCTGGAAGATTTTCAGCGACAGAAATATAATTATATGCCTGTCTGCGTTTAATGCCTACTTCCTTTTCGCAGTATTCCTCGAAATTCTGATAATTCAGTTGTTTATACAGCTTATTGTCTCTCATTTCTTTTAAGCCTTTGCAGACTTCATAAAGATTTTCCTGCATCAGTTCAGCGTGTGTCTTGATATGCTGATTCAGCTTTTCTGCCTTTGTATAATCAGCTGACAGAACGGAAACTTCCTGTTCGGGTAAATCGGGCAAATCCGGCAAGTCTGTAATATCCCAGTCGGTAATATCATCTTCTATAGGCATTTCGTCTATAACTTCCTGATAGCCTCTTTCACCGAGATAATTTCTAAGCTCTTCACGCTTTTCAGGGCTGCTCAGCACAGGCACTAAATCTTCCGTAGTTTTGAGCCCTTTACGGAAAAGTAAATTGGTCGTGTGAACAGAAAAACTTAAATTTTCTAAATTCATGCTTGACATTTCCTCACTTTCATGTTAAAATAAGATATGTTTATTTTAAGTCCTTTTCCAGATGATTCCGGAGAGGGCTTTTTTTAATCGACTTCCGGCAGCTGATAAATTTCTTTTCCGCAATGGGGACAGAATTTCGTTTTTGAAGGTGACAGCTTTCTGCATCGTGTACATTTAAATGTGCCGTCCTCCTGTTCTTTCCAGAAAGCTGCAATTCTGTCATCATAAATACACTTCATTCCGCATTCGCTGGCTGCTTCTTCTGCAATATCTCCAAGAAAGTAAACAAAAAGTTCGTCTAAATCCAGATATCCTTCCGTGCAGTCAAGCAGGACAGCAAATTTGTGTTCGGGATGATTGGAATAAAGCCAGTCATAGACTTTCTGGAAAGATTTTGCTTTCTGGAAGCGGATGGGGTATCTGCCATACCAGTCCTTGAATTCACCGTCATCAATTACTTTCATGAAGTTCCTCCTTTGTCCAGATTCCCACATAGCAGGAATAAATTTCAGACCATTCCATGATGGTTAAATCACATTCGCCATCTGTTTCGTCCGTCCATTGATTGACAATCTTGTCGGCTTCTTCCCTTGTGTCGCAGTCAGCTACTGTTCCATAAGCTTCGTACATGTCAAAAACACGGTATTTTTTAGGCATTCTGCTTCACCTCCTTTCAGTCTTCATAGGCGAGTAATTCGCCGTTGACAAGTTCCCACTGATTGCCGGCACAGTCGAAACGGATGTAATTCCAGTCCGTTGCATCATAGAGCGGTTCACGCTGATAAGTATCTTTCACACGCAGACGACCGTATTTATTGACTTCAAACGTCTGCACTTCACGGAGAATCTGAATTCTGTCCGGCATAAATCCGAACAGTTCGGAAATACGTTTTACTGCTTCTTCATCGCTCAAAATCTCTGTTGTACAGCACTTCAAAAGCTTCTGATACTCTTTCTGCTTCATGTTCGTTCCGGTATGTTCCGCCGGATGCCAGTCAAGCTCCTTGTCGAGTTCCTGTTGAAGCTTGTCAGCTCTTTTCTTCTCGGCTTCCAGTTTGGCTTCAAGACTGCCAATGTCAGAAAAATGCTTCTGTGCTATTGCTTGTTCCAGCTTGTTGACTGTTGTCTGAATGCGTTCTGCCAGACAGTCAGCGTTCATCAGATACGCACGGCAGAATTCGTGCTTGTCCTCTTTGGATTCGTTGTAGAATTTTTCAATCACGCTGTAGAGATTCTCTGACGGATAAATTCCCGTCAGGTTTTGAAATTCACTGATTAACATTGAAATTTTCTCCTTTCTTTGATACCTCGAACTGTTCCATTAGTTCCGGATGTGCCTTTGCATATGCAAGGAGCATATTCAAAATCTGGTTAGCGTTCTGGTCGCTGATTTTGCCTTTCAGTTTGTGGACGGTAACATTCAGTTCTTTGTTTTCATTCATGGTAAAATTCCTTTCTCAATTTCTGTGCTGATAAAAGAGTGTGATAATCAGCTGGATGATAACATTCAGCATAGCATGTTCAGAGTCGGTCAGTTCATTGTAGCCCTGAATATCGTACAAATTCTCTTTCATGGAAAACACCTCACTTTAATTCGTATAATTCGTAAGTTTTGATAAGTTCAACAGCTTCATCCAAATCGGAATACTTGATTTCGGCGACGGCTTTCACCCCGAAAGTTTCGTACAGAGCGTGATAGAGTTCTGACTGTACCTGACGTTTGGAATTTACAACAATACCGGACTGTTCTTTGTAAAGAATATCCGCTTTGACACGAACTAATCTCTTGAAATAGTTCTGTTCCAGAGAGGTCAGTGTTCTTGCCTTCTGAAAGCCGTTTTGGTAGGCTTGACGTTCGCCGTTCTCGAAGCGTTCTTCAAGGCTGTCCTGACGGGCTTCCAGCTGGTTCTGTCTCTTTTCCATCTGAATCATAAACTGGAGCTGAGGGGAGAGACCGGAAAAATCCGGTTCAGTGGTCTGTGCCTTGCATCTAAAATAGCTGTTGACGAGCTGTCTCTGGACATTCCATGCAAGGTCATCCGTGAAACTCTTGACAAGCATCAGATAGCCGGATTCTGTGATGAGAATTACTTTTTCAGGAATACCGCCCTGTGGTCTTGTTACACCAAGCCGACGAATTTCGTCGGGCTGGTTTACCATAAAATAATCCTCGCCAGCAATAAAGCGGTCTTTGTTTTTTCTGAAATTTCTGCTTGCCGTTCCGTCCGGTCTTCCGTGAACCGTGTCAATGTCTTTCAGGGTGACAACCCTCTGACCGCCGTATTCTTTCACCTGAATCGGCATGTCGTTGATGATAATTTCTTTCATGATAATTCCTCACTTTCAGTATTTGATTTTCAATCTGCTGTGCCTTCCGGCACTGGGTGAGCGGATAGTTTTACTTCTCATGCTCAGGAGAAGGAAGCGATTATTCAAATAATGCTTCACGAATTTGTGTAAAGGATAAAATTTCGCCGGAAGGAAGCTTTACTTCTAATGCAATGGCATAAGTTTTACCGTCTTTGGAAGCATAGAGAAAGCTGTCGTCTTCCTGAATAAATGCGAACTTGTATTCTGAATTCATTTCAGGGAGTTCAAGGCGTTCATCTTCCGGATTTTCACATTCGGTAATTTTCGCTTCCGAAAGCACGACCGCCCCTTCAATCCTGAAACTCAGACTTAATGGTTCTACTTTCATGTTGTTCACCTCACTTTCTTTTTGCGAATTCCTTATAACATGATTAACATAGTTTTATCAGTATGTGTCCAGTGATAAACTTCTTTTCTCAGCTCTCTGGAAAAGTCCATATGAACTGGATGAAAAAGTTTTCCGTTTTTCATCGTACAAATGTATGAAAAGCCTTTTCTTTGGTCTACGATAACAATTTCGCCATGTTCCCAGTCAAAGCCTTCATAATCTTCTAAGAACATTTGTAATGTGTATTTCATACTGTTCACTTCCTTTCAAGATTTTGCTTTCAGATTCTCATCAATGAAAAAGCACAGTTCATCATGCTTTTTGATGAGTTGAGCCAGCTTGTCAAGTTATACAGACTTAAAATCCTGTCTGCGTGCGATACTTGAACACGTTCCTATGATTTCATCGTCAATGGACGCTTTCGCATGTATCAGCACTTCTGTCTCTGACATAGTTTTCATTACGGTCATAATCTTCAATTCCATGACGTTTTCACCTCCTTTCAAGCACAGCGGATTTTTGATGCTTTCAGGTTCATCAAACAATCTGCCGATGCAAATTCCGAAGTATTCAGCCAATTTCAGAAGTGTTTCATAATCAGGCTGACGCTTATTGTTTTCATAAAAGCTGTATGCCTGACGTGTAATACCTAAATAATCGGCTGCTTCCTGCTGAGAGACATTTTTCTTTGCCCTTAATAGCTGTAAATTGCTTCCGACATTCACGCTGTTCACTATAATAATTGCCCATTTCAGTTATTAGAATTTTCAGGTAAAAAATTTTCTGCTTTGCCTTTTACAAGGGCTTCTGCTGTTGTGCCAAGTACTTCGGCAATCTCCACGAGAATAATACCGTTCGGCACTCTGATGCCGCTTTCATACTTGCCGATTGCCTGCTTGCCGACATTGACCTTGTTTGCAATGTCTTCTGTAGTATAGCCTTTGGCTTTTCTGGCAAGCATTAAATTTTCAGATAATGCCATTTTATCACCTCTTTTCGTTGAATCACTCTTGACTTTTGATGTGTTTAATGGTATAATACTATTAAGTAGAAATATTTGCTATATTTTTTATTTGGTTAGTAGTCATTGACTACATGGAGAAATTAGCAACTTGATTCCGACAGTTCGTTCGATGTTCTACTGATTACTTCATCAGCAAGAAGAAATCGGATGTTTTGAAGAAGACTGCCAAGAGTTTTCTCTAAATCTTGCTTTTTAAAGTAAGTAGAATCAGAATCAGGTACTATTTGATTCTTAGCAGATGTTTTATCAGAGATGTTAACCGTGATTGAGTTATTGCCATTTGTTGTCGCTTGTGTGTTGCCATTGAGGTTTATCGAAACACCATCGTTCTTTTGAAGAAACTCTTTCACTTCACTTGGTGTGCAAACAATCAGCATTTTGTTCACCTCTTTTCTTTTTAGTTTTCGTGTAGTCGTTGGCTACAATACTATTATAACACGGTATACGCAGATTGTCAATAGAAAAAATCACGGTTTAAATAATTTTGTCACGATTTACAAATGAGTTGAAAAAAATACAACAATTATCACAAAATAAGGGGGCTTTATTATGTATAACTCTCAAATAATGGCAAATAGAGTAAGAGAACTTGCTCGAACGAACAATATAAGTATCAAAGATTTGATGAAAGAATGCGGACTTGGAGAAAATGCGCTGTCTCAGGCGGCTAAAAGCGAAGGCGGAATGAAAGCAAAAAATCTATATGCAATAGCAGAAATTCTGCATTGCTCAGTAGATTATCTTCTTGGACGGTCTGATTCTCTCCAATCAGAAATATCTGTCAAATCAAATGATAACCACGGTTTAAATATGGGAATCAATACAGTTGAATTTGCTGTGCCTGTTACAGTCGCACAGGAAACACAACTTGATGAAAACCAGCAGGAACTTTTGAAACGGTTCAGACAACTGACATATAAAGAGAAGTTGAATTTTATGCAAGAGCTTGTTGAAAAAACAGAAGGGAATGAATAATTATGAACAATAACAAAACAAAAATTTGCAAATATTGTAGGTCTGAAATTGATGCAAAGGCATCCGTTTGCCCGAATTGCAAAAAAGAACAGAATTCTGGATGCTTGACAGTAGTTGCATTGCTAATAGTTATTCTTGGATTTATAGCACTTGGAAAAAATAGCAAGAAGCAAGAAAAAGTTAATGTTTCTCGTGAAACGGCAGTTGTAAAGTCAGTGGAAACAAATATAGAAAAAGTAACAGAGAAAATACCAGAAACACAAGAAGCAATAATAGAACCAGAAACGGCAGAAGAAATCACCGAAGAACAAACTACAGAAGAGCAAACTTTTTCTTATGAGGTGACTGATTCTCGATTTTCTTACTATACGGATTCCATTGGGTTAATCGAATATTATGGGTTTGTTGAAATTACAAATACAGGTTCTTGCAATATATATTTAAGTGACTGTACTTTTGATTTAGAAGATAATGACGGACATCTTCTGCAAAGTGACAATTTTATTTCAAAATGTCCTGACGTTATCGCTCCAGGTGAAAAAGGATACTTCTATAATGGACTTGGAGCGTGTACAATTGATTCTACTATTTCTCTTGATAATGGGATAAATCTTGTCCCAAATTATAAGATTGAAAAAGCAACTGGGGAAGTCATTAGCTTTGATGTTTCTGATACTGATATGAGAAATTCAGATTATGGATATACAAAAATAACAGGTAGAATTTCAAATAATACAGATAAAGACTGTAGCTATTTGTATGTAAATGTTATTTTTTATGATGTTAATGGAAAAGCTTTAATGATAACAGGAACAAATGTTACTGATTTAGCAGCAGGAACGACAAAAAGTTTTGAAGTATCAACAACGTATTCTGATGAATCTGTTTCTCGTGAAGACATTGCAACGTATCAGGTTATTGCAAGGGGTATATATTATCAGTGGTAACAAGGGGAATAATATTGGACAAAATAAAAATCGGAAATAATTCACATTGTAATCCGACAAAAAAATATGATAGAATAGGAAAGGGCATACTATGAATCAGAATGAAAAAACATTGATTGCTGTCCTGAGCGGCACGAAAGATTCTAATATCGCTTTCACCGATTTGCAGAAACTCTTGACTGCTCTTGGATTTGCTGCCCGAATCAAAGGCGACCATTTCATTTATACCAAAGACGGATTAGAAGAAATTATCAATATCCAGCCAAAAGGCAATAAAGCAAAGCCTTATCAGGTAAAACAGGTCAGACAGATTATCCTGAAATATAAACTTGGAGGGGATTTTTATGTATAAATATGAAATTATTCTTTATTGGAGCAGTGAAGATGAAAGCTATATTGCTGTTGCTCCGGAACTTTCCGGATGTATGGCAGACGGTGAAACAATGGAAGAAGCTCTTGAAAACATTCAAGTCATTATCGGAGAATGGCTTGAAACTGCAAAACTCCTCGGAAGAACAATCCCAGAACCGAAAATGAAATTTGCTTACACAATGCAGGAATGAAAAATACTGGAAACAATTCACATTGCAGTCAGGCATAAATCAGAAAAAAGTCTCGGCTTTCGGGCTGAGATTTTTTGTTGACAAAATTTTCTTGACATGCTATAATAAAGAAAATCCGCCCAGTGTCAGCACACCGGACGGATACACAGATTTCAATCGAACAGAAAGGACTATTTTATGGAAGACAAGAACAAAGAAATGCGCTTTATTCTCTACCGCTGTGAAGAAGACGACATTTCTGTCAATGCAGTTGTGAGAGAGGAAACAATCTGGATTACACAAAAAGCAATGGCAGAATTATTCGGCTGTACAAGTGATAATATTTCATTACACCTGAAAAACATCTATCATGACAAAGAATTGAGTCAAGAAGCAACTGCCGAGAAATTCTCGGTAGTTCAAAATGAAGGAACCAGGGCAGTTACCAGAAACATTACTTTTTACAATCTTGATGCAATCATTTCCGTCGGATACCGTGTGAATTCACTTCGTGCAACAAAATTTCGCATCTGGGCAACCAGTGTGCTGAAAGAATATATGATTAAAGGTTTTGCTATGGATGACGACCGCCTGAAACAGGGCGAAGCTGTATTTGGCAGAGATTATTTCCGTGAACTGCTGGAACGTGTGCGTTCCATTCGGGCAAGTGAGAGAAGAATCTGGCAGCAGATTACAGATGTTTTTGCAGAATGCAGTATTGATTATGACAAGGATTCCGAAATCACACGGCATTTTTACACCACTGTGCAGAATAAGTTTCACTATGCGATTACCGGTCAGACTGCCGCTGAAATCGTCTACACTCATGCAGACCACGAAAAAGAACATATGGGACTTACTACATGGAAAAACTCTCCGGACGGCAGAATTCTGAAATCTGATACTGTGACAGCAAAAAACTATCTGGATGAAAAGCAGATTCGTCAGCTTGAACGTGCTGTTTCCGGTTTTTTTGATTACATCGAAGATTTAATTGAGCGTGAAAATACATTCACAATGGAAGAATTTGAAAACAGTGTGAATGCTTTTCTTGAATTTCGCCGATACAAGATACTGCATGACAACGGAAAAATCTCACAGGCACAGGCACGTTTGAAAGCTCATGGAGAATACGATGTATTCAATAAAACACAGAAAATTCAGTCTGATTTTGATAAGAGCGTCAAGGAAATGCTCTCTCAGAAAGGAAAATAAAATTTCCGTCCAGTACCGAAATACTGAACGGATTCAGGGTGTTATGCTATAATACACAACTCTCACAAGTTTTACTATTTTATTATAGCATATTCTCCCTGAAAAGTCAAGGAGGAATCGAATTTGAAAAAAGTAGTATTTTACGGACGCTACAGCTCCAATAACCAGACCGAGCAGAGCATAGAGGGTCAGCTCCATGTCTGCCAGAAGTTCGCCGAGCTGAATGACATGGTCATTGTCAGGGAGTACATTGACAGAGCCGTCAGCGGAAAGACAGACGACCGCCCAGCCTTTCAGAAGATGATAGCTGACAGCAAAAAGAAACAGTTTGAGGGCGTGCTTGTGTATAAGCTGGACAGATTTGCAAGAAACAGCTTCCATGCAGCCATCTACAAGCAGAAGCTGAACGAAAACGGCGTAAGAGTAATTTCCGCAACGGAGAACATCAGCGACAATCCGGAGGGGAGAATGCTGGAAGGATTTCTGATTCATATCAATCAGTTTTACAGTGAAGAACTTTCCCAGAAAGTAAACAGGGGACTGAACGAATCTTTTCACAAGGGATATTACATGAAGAAGATTCCGCCGTTCGGTTATCGTCTGGAAAACAGAAAGCTTGTTCCGGATGAAGCGACAGCTCCGCTTGCAAAAGAAATCTTTGAAAGATATAACAAGGGTCAGAAGATAGTGCAGATTGCAGACTGGCTGAATTCTCTCGGCATGGCAAACCAGTTAGGAAACAAATGGCGACCGATGAACATCAGCACGCACCTGCACAACAGAATCTACATGGGCGAATACTATTACGGGCAGTTCAAAGAACCGATGCCTGTGCCTGCACTGGTATCAGCAGAGCTGTTCAACTCTGTGCGGGAAAAACTGAAAGCATCAGCAAATCGTTCTCACAAGAAAAGTGATTATGATTTTATTCTGACCGGAAAGTTAATTTGTGCAGAGTGCGGACATTCTGTCAGCGGTTCGACAGCACATGGAAAGAATCATTATTACTACTGCCGACACTGTAAAAAAGAAAAACGGCATTGCATACCAGCTGATTATCTGCATGAAAAAGTATTTACCGCACTTGCTGAATATCTGACAGAAGCAAAGATGGAAGAGCTTGCAGAAGCAGCCTATGCAGTTTACGAAAAAGAACATCAGCACGATGAACGACCAGCTCTTGAACGTGAATTAAAGCAGGTAGAAAAGCAGCTCCAGAACGCTGTAGAAGCTGTTCTGAACGGCTTTGCAAGTGAATCCCTGAAAGTTACCATGCAGGAATTAGAAGACCGCAGAGACAAGCTGAGAGAGTCCATTCTAGCATCTTCTGTACCGATTCCGAAATTTGAAAAAGAATATTTTACATTTCTTCTCCGGCACATGGCAGAAATGCAGGAAGCGGACTTGCTGGACACAGTAGTAAACCACATCATTCTGAAGGGAGATGATACAGTAATTATCTGCATCAATCTGACTGACGAAACGAATCTCCCACCACTTGAACAAGTGTTGTTTACCGTATCAGAACGGGAAGGTAACAGGAAGGTAAACAACATCACATTTACTTTGGGATGGCTGTATATTGCAGCATAAATTTATGTAAAAATGGCCGACAGAGGAAGTTCTTTCCTGTCGGCTGAATTTTGTAAAAGAAAAAACAGCAATCCCTGCCGAACGACAGGCAGGGATTTTTGCTGTGTAGAGCAATATAATAGTATCTGACTTTGTCAGACCCAAGTAGAATTGTAGCACATTTTGTCGACTTTGTCAAGTACTTTTTTTCAAATTAGTCCATTCAGATTTGAATTTATGCGATTTTAAGGTATTTCTGAATGGACTAAACTGATTTTATGCGAATTTTATAGCACTTTTATGAGAGTAGGAGTGCTGTAAAATCATTTTTTATCTGTTCCGAGAATGTTTCTTTTTTTCTCATAAAATCAATCCTTTCTAATAATGCCTTTTTTGCGGTCTTCTTCTATAAGCTGCCTTTTGTATTTCATATAAGTTTCTGTGTGAATCGAAACAGAAATCGTAATCACTGTTGAAAGCGTTACAAGAACACACAGCACAATCAGGATAATGATAATCGTGTTCATGTTCATCAATCCTTATACACCGTTCCGGAATAATCTTCGCCATTAATTTTCAGCATAATGTCGATTGACTTTTTCTCCACAGTTTCAACATTCTTTTCAACAGACTTTGCGAAGCCGTTCAGACCTGCATTTTTAATCACAGTGGGATAATCTTTATAGCATGCATCGAAGTCCACCTGATTATCCGGAATGCCTGAAACAGTGCCTTTGTCGGAATACTGCCACATGCCAAACTGACCGGAATAGGTAGTCTGAGAAACACCGTAATGCGCTACCCAGACAGCATATCTCTTTCTGACTTCTTCCGTGAGATAATCTTCCAAGTGGGACTTGCTTGCATAGATTCCTGCATAATATCCGGCCTTTTCGAGAGTGTCAAGAAAAGCCTTTGCAATTTCAGAGCATTTGTTTTTCCCAAGTGCAAACTGTTTTGCTTCTTCAATGTCGAAGTAGAGCGGATATGCAAACTGTTTGCCTTTGACAGCATTCAGAAAAGCGATTGCTTCCTGTACAGCCTGAGCCGTTGTGACAGCGTAGGAATACCAGTAAGACCCCACGGGAATGTTATTTTTCTTTGCGCCCTGATAATATTCTTCAAAGCGGACATCTTTAGAAGAACCAATGCCGGCTCTTAAAATCGCAAATTCCACTTTTCCGGAAGCCTTGACTTTGTTCCAGTCGATATTGCCCTGATGCTTGGAAACGTCAATGCCGTAAACAGTCATAGAATCATCTTCTTTCTGAATATTGTAATACTTGTAAAAATCATCTGTCAGCGTGTGATAGTTCACAGTTTCATCGCCGTAATATTTTCCGCTGGTGCGGACATCCAGATGTGTATAAATATAAGCTTTTGTGATATTGGCAATGCCTGTAAAGCCTAAATCCTGTGCCGTGCAGGAAATAATTTTGCTGGAAATGGGCTGGTTGTCCTGCCCGTAACAGCAGACATCCGCAGCGTTTCCAATGATGTGCTGACCCGTTCCGGAATTGCCGATTCTTCTGTCGTATTCTGCACATCTGTGTCCGCTGGTGACAATAATCTTTGAACAGTTCAGTTTTGTGAACAGTTTTTCGAGCATCTGAATCAGGTTTTCAGAAACCAGAATGTCATGTGTTTTTCCGCATTTACAGCGGAATTCCTGCACATTGAAGTGCGCTGAAAGCTGCCTTCTGTCGTCATAGTGATAAACACTCATGGAATCACCTCATAAAATAATTATTCCAAATATAGCAAAGTCTACAAGACCGGATTCTTTCACTTTTTTGAAATCAATCGTACCATCATGCTTGGAAATGTCAATACCTTTCAACATAATTTTCCTTCTCCTTTTCTTCAAGTTCGGCTTCATATCCTGTTTTTCTGCCCCATCGAATAGCTTCTTTGACTTCTTCGTCAGTCATTTTGATTCACCTCGTATTCTAGTTTCTCAATCGGAATATCTGTTTCTTCATAGGTATATCTGCAAGGAATCACATCAACGGCATCCTCATAGATGTTTCCTGTTTCTATCTGTCTCAGCTTCATGTTTTTATCAGAATATCGGCGTTCTCTTTCGCCGTTTTCAATTTGTTCAATAATAATCATATCAATCATACTCCTCATAGGTATAAGTTGAAGAACTTGGATAATTTGTAGCGGACGTGTATGCCGACAGTGTACCTCTAGGTACAAGAATTTTGCAGTCTGTCGGCACTCCAGACCATGCACTACTATTTGATACAGTTGGGGGTGTTTGTGATACAAATTTGACGCACCCTAAAGAATTACAACCACTGAATGCACCTTCTCCAATACTTGTAATGCCATTAGGAATAGTGACTTGAGAAAGAGAAAAGCAACCACTGAATGCACCTGCTCCAATACTTGTAATGCCATTAGGAATAGTGACTTGAGAAAGAGAACGGCAATAGTAGAATGCACCTGCTCCAATACTTGTAATGCTATTAGGAATAGTGACTTGAGAAAGAGAAAAGCAACCACTGAATGCACCTGCTCCAATACTTGTAATGCTATTAGGAATAGTGACTTGAGAAAGAGAATTGCAATAGTAGAATGCATTTTCTCCAATACTTGTAATGCCATTAGGAATAGTGACTTGAGAAAGAGAATTGCAATAGTAGAATGCATTTTCTCCAATACTTGTAATGCCATTAGGAATAGTGACTTGAGAAAGAGAAGTGCAATAGTAGAATGTATTTTCTCCAATACTTGTAACATTATCACCAATTTCTATCTTACGAATCGTGTTCAAATATCCTCTATCAGGAGAAGATGACGAGTTATTACCGTTCGTAAACAGTGTTGAAACTACTGTAGACGATGATTGCAACGAAAAAGAACCTCTTGTAACACCAATGGATATAATGTAATCGCCTTTTGATGCATAGGCGTGTCGTTCGCTTTTATAATTTGCTGACGTGGATGTAAAGGTGCTGTGAGAGGTGTTGTCTCCCCAATCAATGTCGAGTTCTGAATTAGCGTTCAAATACAATTTCAGAACTGGCGATAATCTGCCTTCTTGCATTCTGACGTAAAGTCTTGTTCTGCCATCATCAGTGATATACATTTGACCAATATCAATAAGTCCATACTCTGCAACATAAGCTTTTGCATCAGTAATAGACCAGTTCCATCCCTGAGCGGTTAAGCCATCATGTGACGGATTGGCAGGCATTTCAGTGAGTTCAGCAAACTCTTCTGGCGTATAAGAAGCAACGATGCTACCATCATAATCCATAAATCTAACTGGTTTGCTTGCATCTCCGCTGCCACCGCCTCCGCCGGGGATAGTGGCAATATCAGCAGGGAACTCTTCAAATCCGTCTCCTGTTGACACTGTTCCACCCTTTGCTGTAATTGCTTCACTAATAGCACTTTTAGCATTAACGAGTCTCTGCAAGTTCTGTTCAATTGTATTAGGCATATCACAGCACCTCCTCTAATACTGAATTGATGTTTCCAACAGTAGTCTCCAAAGCAGAAACTCTTGAAGTAAGAGCGGTATCGTCATAGTTGCTTAATCCGGCAAGCTTCGTTTTCTCTTCTGTCGTATAATCGTTCGTACTCAAGCCTTTTCCAGAGACTTTATCGACTTTATTGTCTAGAACCTCTTTTATAACTTTGTTTTGAACAGGATTAGTACTTGAAGAATCTAAAGTGGAATCAATAACGGTCTTATTAGCCCCTGCTTCAATTCCGTCGAGCTTATTCTTTTCAGTAGTCGTATAATCATTTGTGCTTAATCCTTTACCAGCAACTTTGTCTACTTTGCCAGCTATTGCTGTTGTGTTCTGCTGAATCGCTGAATTCATAGCTGCTGCGGAATCTTCGTGAGAATCAATCCAGTCAGACATTTCTTTGAGCGTGTCAAAGTCTTCTGGTGCATCGGCAACAATTTCAGCCACTTTTTCAGCGATTTTAGCATCTGTCTGCGGCTTGGTGTAATAAGCATCAGGGTCAAATCCGCCGCCTTCTCCGCCCTGATTATAAAAATTTACGTTTGCCCATGTCCGCTGACTGGACAGCAGATACACAGATCCGCCATTTTCAAGGACGTCACAACGAGAGCCGGAAATCCAATGGGGTAAAGGTTCAGGCATATCAGCAGCAGTATCACAGACGATATGCACAAGCAGAAGAGCCGTCCTTTGTCCGCTGGAATTCGTGATATTTCTGATAAATTTTTCGTTTGTAATTTCGTACACGGCTATTCCTCCTCTAAATTCATAGCAGCAGCGAGACCAGCAGAGACAGCAGAAATGCCAATGCCGATTAGAATAGGCTTTAAAATGCTTTTGTCCGCACCCCAGTCGATTGACGGCATTGCTACAGCGATATAGCCGACAGCG
>Ga0326512_10000265_pt1 | contig 44603 bp, 65 predicted proteins | sample 1_2617_0518_D_FD_203652 | JGI IMG/M metagenome (GOLD analysis project Ga0326512, IMG submission 203652) | Bovine rumen microbial communities from UC Davis, California, United States - 1_2617_0518 | ecosystem: Host-associated > Mammals > Digestive system > Stomach > Rumen | place: USA...
CAACCGGCGCAGCAGAGGAAGCATCTGCTCCGTTATATCCTCAATGGTTTCTTCGCACTCCGCAATATAACGACTACTCTTCTGGTGGACAGTTGCTTGATCGGACAAGCTATGAAAAAAATATTGCCAGTAACGGAAACGCACAAGGCATCACGTGTAGAGTGTCAGCTGGCGTATCCCCTGCGTTTTGCATCCCGTCAAGTCAGAAGGTGTCAGACAGTCCGGATACAGACGGTGCGTATATCCTTGAGTTTAACTATCCTCCTACGATTACGCCGAGTACGACCGATTACGGTAGTGTGACTTCCCCGCCGACCATCACGACGACGATCACGGATCCGGACGGTGATTCCTTTACCTACACGGTGAAGTTGAACGGGACTACAAAGGCTTCCGGATCTGCCACAGGGACAAAGACGTTCGCGATTGATACCGCAGGTTACTGGCCGTTGATGGCGCTCGGAACCAACACGATCACGGTGCAGGCGACGGATAGTAAGGGTGCTACGGCTTCGGCAACGTACACCATGAACAAGACGAACAGTGCAGCGCCGGTGCCGACGACGGACCTTGTGAACAATACCCGTAAGGAAACGAGCTTCTATATCGGATTCCAGATCGGACTTGATGCGGACGGTGATTCGCAGACGGTTGTTGCGCAGGTATCGGACAGCTCGGATATGTCGAACCCAACGGAGTTTTCCGGTGTGGAGAAGGAAGTTGCCGGGGCATGGCTGCCGGTTCAGACCTTGACGAATGCCGATGTCGGAGCGAGACTGCGGATCCAGGTAACGGGGCAGACGGTCGGTGACACGATCTATGTGAGACTGAAGGATACGGACTCCGGTTCCGGATCTCCGGTGTATACAAGCACCTATACCATCGTGATCGGAAGCGTGCTGGAATTTAACACACTGCCGATCTCAAGGACGGATAAGCCTTCGCTTGTTGTTGCATATCTCAATAAGACGAAACCGGCGGATGCGACCTTGGCGATGTATGCCTGCAATAACGCGAACGATGGTGCTCCTACGTGGGAACCGATCACGGAAGGCGAGACGCATCAGTTTACGAACAAGACGAAGACCGCGCAGAACTGGGCTGTATCCGTGAAGACGAGTATCACGGCCGGTGCTACCGCAGGTGAGATCAGCGTATCTGCTGTTGGATTGGGGGTGCTGTGATGTTAAAAATAATCAAGACCAGGAAGGACCAGAATGATCAGATCGCAGAGACGCGGGAAGGTCTGATGGAAACCTATGAGGCCACAGATCTTAACACAAGTGATATCGCGGATCTGCGGACGGCACTTGAGGAGGTCTACGAACTTTTAGATGGAGGTGAAGAATAATGGCAAGGATTTATGCGACGAGCTGTGAGAGGGACGGGAAGAACTTTTTCACGGTACCGAAGAGACTTCAGGATCAGGTCAGAGCGATCATCGAAGCGGACGGATATGTTATCCTTTACGACGGGACGGTGGTTCGTGCCGAAGAGAATACCGAGGAATAAGAAACTGCTGGCGGGTGCCTGGTGAAAGCCGGGCACCCAGTTTTATGGAGGGAAGCCAATGGATACGGCAGTCATAACAGCCATAATATCAGCAGTTACAACACTTATTGTATCTATGGGGACGTGGCACTTGACAGCTAAACAAGCGAGAAAAAAAGAGACAGAAGAACTCAAGGCAATCATAGAGAGTTACCGGGATGAACTGCGCGGAAAGTTTGAACTTCTGAAAGATGAAGTCACACAGATCAACGCTTCAGTGCAGCAGCAGATTGCACAGGTGGAGTGGAAGATTGATACTTTGTCCCAGCGGGTCGAGAAGCATAACAATGTCATTGACCGGACCTATAAGCTGGAGAATCAGACAAACGTGCAGGAAGAGCAGATCAAGAATGCAAACCGGCGTATTGAGGACCTGGAAAACAAATTGCGTTCTGCGGGGTAATCCATGAAACGAAAGTGGTTGTGGGAGTTTTCCAAGAAGATCGTGGTGGCCGTAGCGGTCGCCTTTTTTATTTCCGTCGTTTATGCGGCAATTCATGCGTGGGTATTCCCGGACAGCCTGGCAACAGATCGTTTGCTTGACGATATGACGGATGTATTTAAGGCGGTTGTCGTGACATATGGGGTCAAGGCCGGTTTTGAAAATGTATGGAAGATAGCGAAGGATCGTAGAAATGAAGACTTTTCTGATTCAGATGATGGCAGTTCTGGCGATACTCTATGAGATCGGTGTCCTTATCTATGCCGGTTGGGTATTGTATTGGTTCCACAAGGAGGGCAAGGATGAACGAGATAACCTATATGGTACTGCGTGTTGTGGTATGCGTATGTGCGACTATGATCACAGTTTACGTGATCCCGTATATCAAGACTCTAAAGGAGGATGCGAGGTATAAGTCCATGATCGATCTGATCGCAGTCGCGGTCCGTGCTGCGGAGCAGACTATCACAGGAAGCGGACAGGGGGCCTTGAAGAAAGAGAAGGTTATGTCGTTTGTCCGTGACTGGCTTAACTCGCAGGGTATTCAGATCACCGACACACAGCTTTCAGAGCTTGTGGAGGCTGCTGTTTTCAGCATGAAGAACAATGGGTAAGTGGTTTTTGCTGGTGTTTTGGCTTGCGTTCATTGCCTGGCTGATCAGTGTATATGCCACGTGTGCGCCGAGCTTTTAAGGGGGAATGATGAAAACATCCGAGGGAACACTTAAGAAAATCAAAGAGTTTGAAGGGTGCAGGCTGAAAGCCTATAAACCGGTTGCGGCAGAGAAATACTGGACTATCGGTGTCGGGCATTATGGGCCGGATGTGTCGGCGGGTATGACCATTACAGAAGCGCAGGCTATGGAGCTTTTGAAACATGATGTGAAGAAATATGAAGATTATGTTACTGCGACAGGGCTTGTGCTTAACCAGAATCAGTTTGATGCGCTGGTTTCTTTCACCTTTAACTGCGGTCCCGGAAACCTGGCAAAGCTGATTAAGGGACGTGATTATAAACAGATCGCAGATGCAATGCTTTTATACAACAAAGGGGCCAACAAGCAGGTGCTGAAGGGGCTGGTACGAAGAAGAGAATGGGAGCGCAATCTTTTCCTGACAGGATTCAGCAGTAAGCCGAAAGCAGAGGCCCCAAAGGGCTACAATCCTTTCCCGGTTCCGAAAGTCACTTTGCGAAATGGATCCACAGGGCAAGGCGTCCAGTGGTTACAGCTGGAATTGGATAACAGAGGATATCACTTGAACATAGATGGTGTTTTCGGACATAAGACGGAAGCGGCTGTCAAGGAATACCAGAAGAAACAGGGGCTTGTTGTTGATGGCATAGTCGGAGCACGGACACGCGGCGAGTTGACCGCAGGGAGGTAACATGAAAGATCTGGATAAAATTTTTCGTCATGCGAGATTCAGGGTAGATGCTGGCGGAGCCGATGGAGCCAGTTTCAATAAGGCCGCATATGTGGCACCGACACCGAAACCGGCGGCGTCTTCCGGAGGCGGATCGAAGACCGTCAGTGCACAGCCTGCGTCAGCTCCTAAAAAATCAAGCGGCGGAGGCGGCGGAGGCGGTTACAGTTACAGTTATAGCAGTGGCGGCGGAGAAGATAGTGGACCTTCGGCACAGGACATTATCAATCAGATCAATGCCGTTGCGAAGAGTGCATATAACCGGCAGCTGAAAAGGATCCAGGAGAGCTACGACAAGAGCAAAAGCACATATGACGCGAATCTTCAGAGCAACAATGAACAGTTGGCGAAGAATGCGAGCCATAGCAGGAACCTGGCAAACGTGGATGCAGAAGACGCTATGCGTGCGGCCTATATCAGCAATATGCTTTCGCGCAGGGATATGCGTCAATGGTTGTCGGCACAGGGACTATCCGGCGGCGCGTCAGAAACCATGCGAGCTTCCCTTGCGAATAACTATGGGAATGCGCGAAATCAGATTGATACCGGACGTAACCGGAATATTTCTGATATCAATATCGAGTATAACAACAGAGTCTCCGAAGCGATCCGTCAGTATAACGAGCAGATTGCACAGCTTGCGGCACAGAAGGCACAGCTTGAGATGCAGGCAGAGAATAGCTATACATCGAATCAGATGAGTGCAATCATGGCAGGCTTGCGGTACGCGTAACTGTTGGATTTCACCGAGGGCGGGGCATAAGCTCCGCCCTTTTTCCATATAGGGGGAAAACATGGACCAGGCACAAGCACAGGCAATGGAAGAAGAGCGCAGGCGTCAGGAAGAGGAAGCACAGAGAGCCGCGGAGGAAGCGCAGCGGCAGGCAGAAGAAGCGGCAAAGAAGGCGGCAGATCAGGCCGCACAACAGGCGGCAAAGCAGATAGCGGCAAGTCAGACCCAGCAGGCCAATGACAGGCAGGCAAGGATTGAGGAGAACCGGAGAGCCGCAGAGGAAGCACAGAGAAAGGCCGTTGCAGATAAATACAAGAATGCAGATCCCACGACGATTCCGGTTGCTGATCGTGGGGATTACTGGTCAAACAGGATCCATGAGCAGATCAATCCGAGCGAGTCAAGGACGATCCCTGCCCTTGAGAGACCGCAGCAGATCACCGGACCGAAGGAAGACCTGAAACTTCAGTATGCCAATAGGAACGGTGTATCCCTTGAGGAAGCAGAGCGAGCGTATGAAGCCGGGAAAGGAAACGCGGCTTTTGCGGCGCCGAGTAATTTCACGCCATTAGATGAAAATGGGGAAGAGAGAAGCCGCGGCGCCGGAAATGCGGCAGATCTTGAGACAAAGATGAACCGCTGGCTTTCCCCTGAATACAAAATGACCAGGGAGGACCGGAAGGAAGCGCAGGGTATTGTCCGTGATTTTAACCGGCAGTATGGAAGTCAGGGACAGCTTGCGGATCCGGAACAGGCGGAGCGTATTGCGGCACTTGACAATAAGAGTCGTGCTTTCGGATCCTTTAATGCTGGCTTTATGCGTCCTATCATGAACGCGACAAACGCGGTTCAGAAGGGTGCTGACTGGCTTTTGGGCGGCAGTGCGGAACTTGGTGCAGGCATGATTGACGATCTTGCCGGAACAAACCTTGCCGGTGCGGTACAGAATGCCAGGAATCAGATCAACGACGCACAGGATCAGAATAATGCTTTCCTTCGCAATACCTATCAGAATGCGCAGGCACAGAATAACCTTGCCTATCAGGGCGGCAATTTGGCAGGTAATGCGGCACTTTATGCGGCGACAAATCCGGCTTTTGATAGTCTCGGAGCGGCTGCCGGTCTTGGCAAAGTGGGCGGAGCCGTATTGAATCAGGTCGGACAGAACGCGCAGGATCTCGCTCTTGATACCATCCCTAACTATATTGCCAACAAAGAGGCTGGCATGAGTGACGAGGAAGCGGCAAGAGAGGCGCGGAACAGTATCCTTATGAACGCCGCAGGAAATGCTATTGTCGGTGGTGCTCTTCCCATTCTCGGCAGGGGCATTGATGCCATTCGTGGCATGAGAAACGGTGCAGGACAGGCCGTTGAAAGTATCGCACAGGATGCGGACAATATCGCACGGCAGATAGATCCCGCGGACCTTGCCCGGCAGAATGCGGAAGGTGTTGACAATATCCTTGCACAGAGACAGCAGGCGGCGGATCAGATCGCACAGTTGCAGAGACAGATCCCGGAGGAGCCGAATCCCATTCCTGGCATGAATACTATCGATCAGGTTGCGGATCATGCGGCAAGGGATGCGGCAGAACAGGAGGCACAAGAAGCCGGGGAGCAGATGATCCGGGATGCGGCTGAACGTCAGCAGTATATCGAAAATCAGCGAGGAAAATATAACGAACCTACACCAGAACCGGTCCGCCCGCAGGGAGAAGAATCAGATTTAGAATCCTCTATGCAGCAGTCGCTTATAGACGCATACAGACAATCCCTTGACAATAATGCGTTGGCGCAAAGAGCAGCAAGAGAAGAAGGTGACGATGCACTGGCCGGGGAGATTGCGCGAAGTCGTAATCAGATAGAGGAGCGTCTTGACAGGCTTGAACATGAACAGAATCCGGACATAAACCTTGATCGGAGTAATGATGCTCTTGCAGATTATGTGAACAGACAGAGAAAGAAGACTTTTGAGAACATTGATAATCCCCAAAACAATCCGGCGAGGCAAGAAACCCTTGAAACCGTATCACAAAAACAGCAGGATGCAGCTGATCAATATTTCCTTGCTTCTGATACGCTTAAAAGTATTGAGAGTAGGATAGGTAAGCGATTTGAAGAAATGACGCCTGCTGATTTTGAGTACGACAAGGCGAGGCGACTTTACAATGAAATGAAGTCCGCAGAAGCAGACTATATTGAATTATCGAACCGAGCGAATCAGCTTGCGGAACAGAAGTTTAATAATGCTTCAGGAGAAACCCTTCCTAATTCTGGGACAAAGGCGATAAATGAAATAAACGAGAATACGCAGAATGTAAATTCTCTTGTCACGCCGAAGAACACACAGTCAAAAGCGGTTTCCGATGCTATGAACTTGCAGCCGACGGAATGGGAGAAAATGATCAATGAAGAAGGCGGCTTTGCTGGTAAAGGATCATTGCGAAAAGCGCTTACGACCGCTGATACGGAATTGTCTGATATGACGATGGATATGGCAGAGAAAGATATCAAGGATATTCTGTCACAGACGAAGTATCAGGGAAATCCGAAACTGGAAGAAGCCGCGAAGGAAATCGAAGAGACGTGGCCAATGTACCGGCAAGCTTATAAAGCGGGAGACCGGAAAGAAGCAAAGGCATTATCTGACCGGATCCAGGCAGCTATGAAGAGGTTTGATTACCATGCCAGCGAGTTACGGGCAGACGACGGTGCGTTAAAGAGAGAGGCGATCGAAGGATACGAGTCCGGTTCTATGAATCGTTACGGGCTGAAGAAATCCGTAGGAACTCCGGCACATTATATGAAGGATCTGTCAGATTCGGATCCGTTTCATATGTTGCAAGAAGTCTTGGCCTTTGACAACAAGGATGATCCGGAGAAAATCAATCTGGCACGAACGATGTGGAACGATATAATGTCCGAGATCGAGAAACGTGTAGACCTGACACAGCCCGGAGCGGCGGACGCATACTATCGCCTTTGGGATGCAACAATGGATCAGGTCACACGCGGCGATAATGCGACACGGAAAGAGTTTGCAGAAGCCTATGACGCGTTTAGAGCGTTCATGGACAGTGATGTTCCGGAAGAGAAATTGAACAATCTTCTGAAACTTGACCTTCAGCTTTTTGCTGACAAGAAAGAAGCAGATGATGTTCTTGGTCAGATCAAGGCAGGTTATAGGGAGCGGAACTTTGCGAAGAACACACGTATCGGACGTGTCGAAGGGATTCCGGACGAGGTAAAGAGCCAGTTTGTCGATCAGCCGGAAATCTATAAATTGCTGTCCAATGCAGAAACAAAGCAGAAGGCACAGGATATCTTCGACCAGGGATTTGATACGGCACGCAATCAGTTTGACGACCTGCTGAACAGACGCGATCCCGCTGCCATTCCTTTGGGACACAGCATTGCAAAGGAACTGTCGGCGCAGGGTGATTACGATGGTGCTGCGGAAGTATTGCGCAGAATGGGCGAAGAGCTGACAAAATCCGGTCAATTCTCACAGGCTGCGGCTATTACGATGATGAAGAATGATCCATTGACCGCATTATCGTATGCAGAGAAACAGATCGATGCGTTAAACAGGCAGGGTGTTGAAAAGTTTGGTAAGCGGTGGAAAGACTTTTCGCTGACAGACGAAGAGCGCAAACTGTTCAATGATATCAAACCGGGAGACGAGGAGGCGATAAAGGGAGCTTTTGACCAGATCGGGAAGCGCATAGGTATGGAGTATCCTTCCACCATGATGGATAAACTGCTGGAAGCCCGTAAAGTTGCCATGTTGTTTAATGTCCGTACTAATGTGCGAAACGCATTTGCCAATATTCCGACAGCAATAATGAGATCGGCTGCCGATAGGGTTGAGGCCGTGGGGCAGAATGTTGCACATATTATCAATCCTGACATTAAGGTTACGCAGTCTATGCGCGGATCCCTTGGTAATGGCGGCAAAATCGCACGGGAGGTATACAAAAGCCCGAAGATTCAGACCATGCTTGACGGAAAAGCCGGAAAGTATGAAGTGCCTTCGCTCAAAAGTGATATCAAAGCCAATACAACAGTGTTCAAGGGCAATGCCATAGAACATTGGATTGATGATATGACTAATGGCGGGATCCAGAAGGTAAACGAGATACTTTTTGGAAAAACCGGCACAAGGTCCGGCATGGAAACATTGAGAAATCTGACATACAAAATGCTGGACGCGGGTGACAAACCTTTTGTTAAGGCAAACTTTGTAGGCAGACTTGGATCCTATATCAATGCGCAAGGAATAAAGAGCGCTGCGGATGTCCCTGACGAAGCGATACAGCTTGCGTGGGAAGAGGCAATGAAAGCCACATACAAGGATAATTCCTGGGCTGTTCAAATGTTGCAAGGCATTCGGAACAATGGTATAGGAAAGATCCCCGGTGTTGGCCGTCCTCTATCACAGGCGGCCATTCCTTTTGTTCAGGCACCTGGTAACATTGCGGCAAGGATGGTGGATTATTCCCCTATCCGTGGGACGAAAGGTATTTCCGATGTCATAAAGGGAGCAAAGAAAAACGACGCAGACCTTGTGAAGCGCGGTATTGAAGAAATGTCAAAAGGATTGACCGGCACCGCGGCCGTCCTTGCAGGCATGAGGCTTTACAAGTCCGGCGTGTTGACGGGGGCATATTCAGAGGACAGGGACGCAAAGCAGTTTGAAAAGCAGACCGGAAAGAGAGAGTTTGCCGTCCATGTTGGTGATAAGTACATGACTTATGACTGGGCGCAACCAGCGGCCTTTCCGCTTCTTGTTGGTACACTATTACAGCAGGCAATAGATAATTCTGATCAATATGACAGTGATGTATTGAAAGCCCTGGGCCATGAAGGGACGACGGCTGGGAAAGTTATCGGTGGAGTAAAGGCAGGCGCTTCCGCAACCGTTAATTCATGGTTTAATGCTTCTCCGTTGCAGGGGCTTCAGGAGCTTATGGGTGGTGGTGATTATGGAAAGGATGGAATTGCTGCGAACATAGAAAGCGTGGTTGATAGTTTTGGACAGAGTTTTGTGCCTGCCGCATTGGGGGCAACCGCAAAATCTATGGACCCGGTGCAGAGGAATACTTATGATCCGACTAACAAGGTAATGACGCAGGTTAATCAGATCGTATCAAAAATCCCGAGACTGTCCGAAACACTGCCGGCGAAATATGATACATGGGGACGTGAAGTAAAAACCGGAGAGACACAAAAAGAAGCTTTTGCTGCGAGGTTTGTGCTTCCTGGTGATTATGCCTATGATAATCTTACGGATATCGATAAGGAGATCAAGCGGCTGTATGACGATACTAAAAAGGTTGATGTCTTTCCGCAGGTAGCACCGTACCAGGTCGGAGATCAGAAACTCAATAACAGGCAGGTATCCGAGTATCAAAAGGATATGGGCGAAAGATCGCTAAAGTTGGCTGAATCATTTATCAATTCTGACACATACAAAGATATGGATGATGCAGACCGTGTTGAGGCGTTAAAGACACTGTATGGACTATCCAAGACCTTGACCGAGCGAGATAAATTTGACAAGGATCCTGCGAGCAACAGTCAGTATAACAAGTACATAGGTACATTCGATGAAGGCGGAGAGAAGGCCGTAATAAAGCAGATCAGCGACGATTATGCTTTGTCCAACATCGCCAAAGAAACCGGTGGTGAAGAAGCAAAGGTTACGGACAAGATGCGCGAGATCTATGCAAGCAAGGGCGAGAAGGCTGCGCGTGAATACTCAAAGGCTTATTATGACATTAAACCGGACGACCGCAGTATAAATGTTCAGGACGTTCTTGATTATAGCAAGAAAAATCCTGATGTATCCAGGGCAACGCTTAACGCTCTTATGCCGAAGAACGCGACTGGATCCTTGACCAAAGAAAACGGTCAATGGGTTTACAAGGACAAGGAAGGGAAGACAACGAAGACCGGTATGACGGAGGCGGAGCATAAGGCGGAAGAGAAGGTATCACAGGATCTGTCTTCCTATGGCCTTGATAAGAAATCTGCTGCGGCAACCTATGCGAAAGCACAGAAGACCATACCGAGTCTGACGACGAAACAGTTTGCAGACACCTACAAGCAGATTGATTCCAATAGCAATCAGGGGATCACACAGAAGGAATTAGTCTCATATATGAATAATGCCAAGCTGTCCAAGGATGAAGGTGCGCAGATATGGAGCGCATACGGGTCCGACAGCTGGAAGAAGTCTGCGACATATAACAATGGTCAGTGGAGTCTTTCCGGAGGATCATCTGGCAAGTCCGGGAAATCATCTGGAGGAACTTCGTCGAGTGCGGCATATCAAAAAGCGGTCCAGGCATTCGGAGAAGGTTATACGACAAGCGACTATAAGAATACCAAGAGCGCAATCGATACGGATGGAAACGGGAAGTTGAAGAAGGCCGAAGTGAAGGCATACATGGACGCACATCCGGAGCAGGCGGATCAGATCTGGGCGGCATATTCGCAGAAGAACTGGAAACGATGAACGACGACATACCGAACAGCAAAATCGAATACCTGATCAGTGAGTGGATCCATAATGCCAGGGACAGGGATATTCTTCGCAGGCGGTTCATCGACGGTGTACATTTTGAACCGCTTGCCGAGGAATTTGATATGTCGGTACGGCAGATCAAACGGATTGTAGCGAATGGCACAACGAAAATATTTGGCCATACAGACTGACAGGTGATATAATCAAATGGCCATTGATCACTGGGCGTTTCCTCTAAAATATGCTCGTCCTGTGATCAAACTGGCACGAAAAAGGCACGTAGGCGGCATCGTCTATGTGCCTTTTTTTTATTACGATTTCCTCATGAATACTTACTATCACAAATGCACACGCTGCGGAGCAAACCTTGATCCGGGTGAACACTGCGAGTGCGGGAAGGAGGAAATCAATGAACTATCCATACTATCCCATCCAGCCACAACAGGCAATGCAGAACGGCGGCTATATTCCTGTCAGGAGCGAAGAGGAAGCAATGAGGTATCCTTTAGCCCCTGGGACGTTTGCTACATTCCGAATTGAGGGAACCCCCTTCATCGTGGAAAAGTCTATGGGATTCTCACAAATCGAGAGTCCGCAATATCGGAAGTATCAGCTTGTGCCGGTCGAAGACGAGAAGAAGGAAGACAAACCGGAGTATGCAAGCAAGGATGATCTCAAGACGATCGAAGAGCATATAGCGAAGATCGAAGAAGCAGTCAGTGCGCTTGTTGTGAAGGAGGAAGAATAAATGGATCCGTGGGGCAATATGACAAATTTCATGACGCAGTTTCGGCAGATGATGAACAATCCAACAGCATTCATGCAGCAGAGGGGCTTTAATACGACGGATCCGAATATGGCCATCCAGCAGATGATGAATCAGGGGAAACTGTCACAGCAGCAGTATAACGCGGCAAGGCAGGCTTCCGAGCGGATCATGAGCAATCTCATGTTCCGTCAATTCTTTGGTTGATAGGCCGGCGCGCAGGCTATCACATACTATAAACCGATCTTCCGGACGATGAGGAAGACCGCTTACCGCAAAAAGATTGCGGAGGAAGGAGTTATCATGATGTCAGAAAACAGCAATATGTATATGCCAGTGGCACCGGCAGGAGCTGGCGGCTTCGGCGGAGACTTCGGAGCATGGATCATCCTGTTCCTGATCTTCGGGATGTTCGGCGGCGGCTTCGGCGGCGGCGGTTTCGGTGGCGGCTATGATTTCCCGTGGATCCTTAACGGGCAGCAGCACACGGATTCGGTCGTCACGAACGGGTTCCAGAACGCGGCTATCCAGAGTGCTATCGGTGATCTGAACACGGGTGTTGTCGGTGGCTTTGCCGGCGTCAATGCGAGCGTAAACGGTGCGCAGAACGCTATCACACAGCAGCTCTATACCAATCAGATCGCGGATCTTGAACGGAGCTTTGCGGCACAGACCGCAAGCACGCAGGGGATGAATGCCATTCAGGGACAGCTTGCGCAGTGCTGCTGCGATAACAGGCTTGCCACGGCACAGACACAGGCGCTTGTCCAGTCCGAGAACTGCGCTGACCGTGCGGCACTTGCAGACGGTATCAGGGACATCATTGCCAGCCAGACGGCAGGCACACAGAGGATCCTTGACACGCTTTGCCAGGACAAGATCGATGCGAAGAACGAGAAGATCGTTGAGCTTCAGAACAAGCTGAACATTGCGGAGTTTAATTCTTCGCAGGCCGAGCAGAACAACTACTTGCAGAATGCGCTGACCGCGCAGACGCAGTATTTCCTGTCTCTCTATCCCAGACCTACAACCACGACGACGCCGTGAGGAAGGAGGGTCCTATGTACGAGGTACTGGAAGACCTTTGCCGAATGGTCGGTCACAAACTGAAGGAAGCCCGTGATAAGGCATATACAACCGGGGATATCTCTATGGGTGATATCGAATACCTGGACGTGCTTACACACACGATGAAGAGCATCAAGACCACGATGGCCATGATCGGAGATTCCGAAGGAGAAGAGGATCCCACGATGAAAAAGCATGAGCTGGTCAAGGACCTTCATGAAATGATGGGTGATCTGGGGAATGACAGGATCAAGCAGGAGTTTCGGCAGTTTATCACAAAGATTGAGAATATGTGATACGGTAATGGCAGCAGGCGTTGGGGATCCCCCGGCGCTTGCTGTTTTTTATCGCCTATGTTATTATTTTCGCGGAGGTATATAGAAGTGGATAACGCAAGACCTGAAACCATATCGTACTATGAACATGAAGCAGAAGTGGCAAGAGCTACGGTCAATGCCGAAAGATGGGCGCTGGCTGCTGTTTTTGCTTTCATCGTCCTTGCTGTTGACGTTGTTGTTTCCAAGTTGAGATTATCGAAATCATGACGCAGCAAACAAAAGTCAAATTCAATAATACATGGACGCGATTTATGGGGAAAATCATGCACTTTTCAGGTCATACTTTAGGTCATACTTCTGCGTCACCAGTGGCGCAAATGCGTCAACCATGCGGGGTATTTTCGCACGCTAAAGTGTCACAAAAACAAGCCTTAAAGACTGTATTCATGGGCTTTGGGGCCATTTAATACGCGGGTTCAAGTCCCGCCACCGGCAGTCCTTTTTACCAAGTAAACACGCGGGATTCGGAAAAGTCAGGTCATACTTTAGGTCATACATTTTTTAGCACATCCTCAAATTTACGCCGCATCTGTTCGGCATATCGTTTTGACTCGATTTCCTTTTCGTGCTGATAGTGCTCTTTCATGACGTTCGATGCGGCTGTGTCCCATCCGCCGCGTGGAGCAAGATATACATCCGGCATTATGCCGGCCCCCGTTGACGCAAAAAATCCCCGGAGGTCATGGAAGCGGATCCCCTCGATCCCCAAACGCTTACAGAGATTCCTGAAATTGTCGCCCAGTCTTCCGGGTGTATGTCCTACACACCGATCACCTGGATCCCCATCCCCCAGCAGGTCCAACACTTCGGACGGAATGGTGTCAACATAGCGGACACTATTTTTTGTTTTGGGGATTTCCTTTATCGTCCATCCACCTTCAGGAGATCGCACCATATCGGAATGGATATACACGATTCCGCCATCCAGTATATCGCCGTATGTGAGAGAGCAGATTTCCCCGGCGCGAAGTGATCCGGAAGCGGCAAGACCTATGGCCGTTTTCAACCAACCAGTCGCGGCATTATATAATAAGCGCACAGACGCATCAGAAACGCTCACGCGGCGCTTTTTTATTATGGTCGGTAAAGTTATCCTCCACATCGTTTCAGGCGCGTACAGACGCACAGAGGAGACGAGGAGACCATATGCGTTTTTGACTGTCTTTGGTGAACTCTTTTCAGCCTGATCGGATACCCATGTTTGAACACGGTCGGTTGTCAGTTTACGGATCCGGATCCTTCCGATATCTGAATAATTGTTACGCTCCAATATCCGATAACCGCGAATAGTGGACGGAGACAAGACGCCATTTTTCGCGCGGATATATCCCGCGATAGCTTCCGAAACGGTCAGATCAACACGCTCACGCCGGTCGGCTGTCCCGGAGAATTTTGCGGCTGCCTGTTCTGCTTCCTGCTTTGTACCGGCAGTGAATGCGCGATAATGCTTTTTCCCATCCGGTGTTGTGTGGGAATATACGCGGCATTTCCATTGTCCTGATGGTTGTTTCCTTGCTGTTGCCATTATTCTTCCTCCGCGCCGGAATCTTCCATCCCTTTTTCGTATCCGGATCTATACGCCAAACTATGATATGGTCTTTCAATAGCAGAAAACCCCAAAAGAAGCGCGACAAGTAAAGCCACAGAAAAAACTATGATTAAAAATATCTTCTGGCCGAATGTTTTTAGCCCAGCACCGATTATTACAAAAAGAAAATAATATAATGCGGCGAATATCAGTACAATTACTATGAAGGCACAGATATATGTCCACATAAAATCCAGAATTGACTCTCCGGCATAGTCAACGTATGTAACTTGTAATGCCACGATCATCGGTATAATGAGTAAAAAATAGGAATGGATATCGGATTTATCGTATTCCTTTTTTTCATCTTCCATATTGTCCTCCTTTCATCAAGTGGAACCTGGTACTTTTGCTTCATGCGACATCCTGCAAGGGCAGGAGATAATTAGCTTCAGTATTTCCTGATACCGTGAATCCTTATCGCGTACTGCTTCCAGCAGCAGGTCAATCCGTTTGTCCTTATAGTTTACCTGTTCCTTCAGGAACTCAATACTTCTTGCAAATGCGGCGCGTTCCTTCTCCATCTTCTCATGTGATTTTATTTTCTCTTTGTCTATGGAGGACTCAAGGCTTTTCACCTGTTTTTCAAGCTCTTCTATGCGCTGGATCTTATACTTCAGCAGTGACTTCATGGCCTGCACATCCATGTTGTCGTCGTCTTCGATCGTCTCTATGTCCAGTAATGCCTTTGCTATCGGCCTGATCGTCTCGTCGTACTTGAATGAAACGTCTTCCGAACCATCTGCGAACACGCGGGAAAGCGTTGATTTTGACAGATAGTCGCCGTTCTTTTCCATCAGGTCAAGGATATTGCTATATGACAGCCCCTTTTCCTCGCGTACTTCCTTCAGTTTCATGATGATGTCACGGGTGTTTATCATGTGTTCGATGTCCTTTCTATGCGTGAAACAGTGTACGGTATTTGGAACTTCTCAAACGGTATGTCTCTTGTTACAATTTCCAAAAAGTTGTTACAATTTCCCAAAAGATAGGAGGTACATTATGTCGAAACTTGAATTTGTCCTGTTGTGGCTTCAGCTCACCGAGAAGATCAAGAATCAGATTGATGAGATTTTAGGAGACCCTCAACCGCATTCTGAATCTCCGGAATCGAATCCTTATATCTCTCGTAAAGCATCATAGCTTTTTCTATCTCCGCAGGGGAGTATTGCTTTTTAAGCTGCGGAATGAGTTGCTGTTCTGGCGGATCCAATACCGGGACAAGATTAGGATTATCTGATATCCCTATTAGATAATCAACGGACACGCCGAAAAACTCCGCAATGCAAGGCACGTTCTTGAAATCAGGGACGGTCTTACCTGATTCGTATTTACTTAACATACCTTTATTGAACGATGCGTTAAACCGATTGTTTAATTCATTCGCTAATGATTCAAGCGAATATCCATGCTCTATACGAAGATTGTGTAGCCTTTCCTGGAATTTTGTCATGGCGTTTTACCTCCTTATTTATTATATTATGCACGTTTCACAAAATGCAACAAAAAATACGAAAAAGATTATAAAAGTTGTTGACAAAGAAACCTCACCGTGATATTCTCATAGTGGTTTCTCGAAAGAAACCCACAAAATATAGAAAGGAGAATGAAGATGGCAGAAACCAAACACCCCGCTTATACCAAGTTTAAGTGCTGGATGACCGAGAATGGTATTACCAACGAAGACATCGGCAAGATTATTGGTAAAAGCAGATTTGGCGTTTCGCAGCGTATCAACGGAACAGGTCCGGACTTCTCTGCTGAAGAAGTGAGAAAGATCTGTTTGCAGTATGGTATCAGCGCGGACGCTTTTTTTGTTGCCAATAAGGTTTCATAAAAGAAACCGGCGCAAAGGAACGACATGAACAAACCAACACTGACAACTTATATGACCCGCGCTGGGATCCGGTCAAACCGAGAACTGGCAAAGCTGACCGGCATAGCGTGCAGAACACTTGACAGGATCGTTGAAGATCCCAGGAGAGCACGAGGATACCAATTAGATGATATTGGCGAAGCGTGCGGAATGACAGCTGAAGAAGTAGGAAATCTGATCTTAAGGGGGTGAAACAATGGGAGCATCGTACACAGTGGCAAGCATCGAAGCGGTGAAGCAGATCGCGCTTAACGCTTACATGGAATGTGTCAATCCAAGAAGCGAGTCAGACATGGGCGGACACGATTACGCATACAAGGCCGGTTATGCACAGATGGCTTTGTATAACATCCTGAAGGAACTGGGCGTGGAGTTTGAAGCGACGGAGGAGGACGATGAAATTAGTAACATCTGATCTTATGTTTGCAGGATTCCTGACCATGACAGGCGTGTTGTTGGGGATCTATGCAGCGGAAAGCAATGTAAGGCTTGACTGGCCGGAGACGGCACTTGTTGCCGGAGTTGTACTTGTAACAGTAGGAGTTATCAAATTATTGCGGGAGGTATCCAAGGATGAACAAAGTGATGATTGACGTAGACGAGCACATTATCAGATGGGATCAGGTCAACGATCTTGTCACCATGCCGAACAATGAGATTGTCGAGAAGGAAGGTCTGGAAGACCACGATGAAGTGTTACGGCATATCAAGACCACACTTCGCACTATCGCGCAGATGTCACTGCGGGAACTCCGAAAGAAAAAAGAGGAAGCGGAAGCTGCTGTATCGGAACCGGAAACGATCCAGGAAGCAACACGGAAGCCGGGAAGATATATGGGAGTTGCCGGGAGTTATGAAGACTACCAATAAATGCGGGAGCCGCCAGCGCTTGCGACACTGACGGCCAAGGTACGTTCTGACGAACCACCATAAACGCATTATAAAGGAGGTTGCGAAAAAATGCAAATGTATTGGACCGATGATCCGGAATATGACGCAGAGCGGTATTTCCATGATGAAGACATGGAAGATTGGGATGAAAGAATTGACCGGCTGCGTGATGAAACACCCATAGACGAAATCGAGGTAAGGGAGACATGGAAATGAATGAGGTCAATAAGATGGAAGAGAATCAGACAAACTATTTCATAGAGCTTAACAAAGTCAATGTGAATGACAAGACAGAGAAGAAGGGCGGCCTGACGTATTTATCGTGGGCGTGGGCCTGGGGAGAATTAAAGAAGCGCCATCCGGACGCATTCTATACGATCTACGAAAACGCCGAAGGGCTTTTCTACCATAACGATGGGAAGACGGCATGGGTAAAGACAGGCGTTACGGTGAACGGTATCGAGCACATCGAATATCTGCCGGTCATGGATTATAAGAATCAGTCGGTCCCGTTGGATAAGATCACCAGCACGGCAGTCAATAAGACAATCCAGCGGTCACTTACCAAAGCGGTCGCCCGTCATGGATTAGGGCTTTACATATACGCAGGTGAAGATCTGCCGGACGATGGAGAGATTAAGACAGAGCAGGCGAAGGAAGAAAAGATCACAAAAAAGGAACAGATCGTTCTTGCCAATCTTTGCCAGCAGAAGGGACTTAATCCAGCACAGGCCTTTCCTAAAGGAATCGAGACTTTAACCGGCGAACAGTACCTTGAAGCAGTGGAGAAATTAAGGAAGAGGCCTGACGTAGAATGACCGGCACAGGAGATCAGATAATAGCATTCCTTTACGCGCAGGAAGACCGGAAGAAGATATGGGACCTAGACGAGCACAAGGAGAAACGGAGTTTGGATAGCAATTCATATTTTCATGTCCTTTGCGACAAGCTCCGCCAGTCTCTCGGAATATCAATGGCACGGTGCAAGAATCATCTGATCGCTGATTATGGTCAGATTGAATACATCGAAGGGGATCCTGTTATCTATAAGACCAATGCACCGGAAGACAAAATGATGGAGCTGGAAACGGTCCATACAAAGTGCGTAAAGGTTACAGAAGAAAACGGTCACAAGATCTATTTCTATCGGTTGTATCGCGGAAGCCATACCTATAACACTGCGGAAATGGCCAGGCTGATAGACGGAACTATTCAGGAATGCAGGCAGCAGGGTATAGAAACAGCTACACCGAATCAGTTAGCACAGATGGCGGCATTGTGGGAGAAGAAGAATGCACAAAAGAACAATAGCGTGTGCGATAACACCGGAAGTCAGACAGAGAGTTGAAGAGCGTGACGGCGGGTTGTGTATCTTTTGCCACAGGCCCGGACGCGGTGAAGGCCATTACATAGGACGCGCGCAGGGCGGACTTGGAACCGAACAGAATATCCTGACAGTCTGCCGGCCGTGTCATGATCGTTTGGACAATTCGCAAGCAAGGGAACTGATGAAGCGGGTTGCCGAGCAGTATTTGAGATCGCACTATCCGGACTGGGATCCGGAGCAGTTGATCTATCACAAACAGCCATGATTCCTTTTGGTGAATGTCTCACGAGCATCTTACCTCTTAAGGATTCGTAACAGCTAATCAGGGTTGCCCCGGTTGATCCCAGGCGACCGGGGAGAAAGGAGAGCCAATGGCACTCAATAGCAGAGCAAAAGGAGTACGCGGCGAACTTGCCGTTGCACATATGTTTCAGGAATGGGGATATGACGCAGAAAGAGGGGCGCAGCACGACGGCTTATCAGGTCATGCGGATGTTGTCGGTGTCCCGTACATATGGATCGAGGCAAAGTGGGACGAAAAACTTGATATTCCCGCAGCAATGGCACAGGCGGACCGTGACAGTGACGCATATATGGCAAGGACGAATGAAGGGGTTGTCCCGGTCGTGATCAGGAAGACCAGCCGAAAGCCGTGGATGGTAACGATGCACCTGGACGATCTTGTGGGGATGTATACCGGATGCCCGGCACCGTTTGAGACTGATGCACCGGGAGACGGGCTTGTGCATATGCTCTTCACCGACTGGATCAAAGTCTATTGTATGTATCAGCAATGGAGGGACGAGCAATGATAGAGGAATATATCCCGGCAGGATATCCCAACAGAGTATCAAGGGCCTATCTCCATGAAATCTTACATATCACTGACAGGGAGATCCGGAGCCAGATAGCAGATGCCGGTGAACGTGGTGTCCTGATCGTCTCGGCAGATGGCGGATACTTCCAGCGGGAGAGCGCAGCAGATGATCCTTATATCGAAGCATATATAGCGCTGGAGCGAAAGCGATTTACGTCACAGAGTCACAAGCTGAAGCTTCTCCGGCACGCAATGCAGGAAGTCAATCCGGATTATGACCGGCAGCAGGTACCAGGACAAATGAGGTTTGAATGGTGAGGGGAAAAGATGGCAGAGAAAAAATCATGGGTCATGTATGACAGCTGGATCCCACTTTTTACAACCTTGCCGCATGACAGCGCCGCAAACCTTATTCTGGCAATCTGTAAATACCGTACAGATAGGACATATATCCCTGACGATCCGATGGTATTAGCACCGTATGCAATGATCACGGAGCAGCTGGAAAAGGATGAACAAAAATACCTGAAAACCTGCGAAATCCGCGCGGAGAGTGGACGCGAGGGCGGCAAAGCAAAGGCTAGCAAAGCAAAGCAAAGGCTAGCAAATGCTAGCAAAAGCTACCAAGAGTTAGCAAATCTAGCTGATAAGGATAAGGATAAGGATAAGGATAAGGATAAGGATAAGGATATAGAAAAACCCCAGCGCACGCAAGCGGCGCTTGTGGGGGAAAGCAGTTTATCGGATCCCGTGAAAGAAAAGCTGATGGAATGGCTGGCATACAAGAAAGAAAGAAGAGAAGGATACAAAGAAACCGGATTGAGATCCCTGATTACAGAAGTTGGAAGACATGAGCAGGAGAACGGAAGCACTGCCGTTATCAATCTTATTAACGAATGTATGGCGAATGGATGGCGTGGGATCATCTGGGACAAACTGAAACAGACGACCAGGAACTACCCGCAGCAGAGAAGCGAGCTTGATGCGTGGGCGAGTGCGTGAGGAGGTACACAGTGACGAGAGAAGAAACACAGAAGATCCTTATGGGGATCCAGGTCCTTTACAAGACATTCCGGGTTGACGATGGATTGAAAACCGCAACCGTGGATATGTGGACAGAAATGTTATCAGATCTGACATACGAGCAGGTCAGTCAAGCAATCAAGGAGTTTGCGCTTACCGACACAAAGGGATTCCCTCCGACGATCGGGCAGATCCGGGCCAATGTCGCAGGCCATAGGCCGGCAGAGATCATGGGCGAAGGTAAAGCATGGGAGCTTGTCTATCAGGCATTGCAGAACGGATATTACGGAGCAGAGAAGGAATATAACAAACTGCCGGAGGATGTCCGCAGGGCTTTAGGTGGTGCCGGTCAGTTGAGACAATGGGCCGTGATGGACATTGACAGCATATCCGTGGCGGAAAGCAATTTCAAGCGTGCTTATAGGGCAGTCGTTGAGCAGCGTGCCAGGATGGAAGTACTGCCGGCAAACATGAGGCCGCAGATAGGGGCCGCACCGGTCGCACAGATCGAAGATAAAGCGTGCACCGAGGATTTTATGAACCGCGCGTCCGAGGACTATGTGACAAGCCTTCTGGACAGGTTCAGGGACGATCTGAAATGAAAGAGTGGACGTGCGGGGAATATTACAGAGAAGTGATCCGGCTGCGTGAGCAGGGATTAAGGGGCAAGGAGATCGCTGCGAAGACCGGTACCAATGTGCAGTATGTCTATAATGCCATTTCCAGGTATCGCGAGCGGGGAGACGAGATTTTCCAAAGCAAACGGATGTTAAGATCCCGTGATGAGTTGGACAGGCTGCGGAAAAAGGCAATCAATATGTTCAAGCAGGGCGGCATGACAATAGCGGATGTCGCACAAAAGATGGGGATCGGTTACGACGTAGCGTATCGAGCAATAGCGGGAGTCGGATATCAGAGACAAAGTAGAGCATCGGAGGCCGTGGAAGCCGGTATTGAGATCGGGAACCGGATCCGGAAGCTGAAGGAGACGATCAAGATTGACGACGAGGTTTTATTTTATCAGGATCACGAAATGACACATGGAAAGGTGAAAGAGATATACACAAATTTTGTCCGGGTTGATACCGGAGACGGCAAAGTAAGTGTGCAGTATATTGATCTAATTTAATGCGGAGGAGGTACGGAATGGATAGAAAAGAAGTTGAAAGAAAGATAGCGGAACACCTGGTGGCAATCAGAAATCTGTATCACGAATACAATCGTGAAGGGAAATATTTATCCATGACAATCTGGTATGACGGGCATAACGGGAACGATAAAGGAAATTGGACAACGTGGGACGCCGATGCGTCAAATGCGTATTTCAAAGAGGACAACGAAAGGCCGATCCACCTGAACACCTGGAAGGATGTCAAGGATGAACAGTATTGGAAGTGTGTTACTCCGGAAGAGGACGAGCAGGAAGAGGAGTATATCAGGGAGCACGAAGCGGAAAGGATCATGGAAGACGGGACGTATATTTTCCATATGAAAGTTGATCCGGTGAAGGAGGACGAGGAATGATCAAGATAACACCGGCAGAAATGAAAGCATGGATAAAGGAGAGGGATGCAGCGGTATCCAGCCTTGATATTGACACCTTCAGGAAGTTTTACGAGAAGTGGGAGGCGCGCGGCATATATGATCAGCCATTCCCAAAGGACAAGAGGGTTGCAGAGATTGCCATGTATAAGATGGCTATGGAGATCCGGAGTATCCGGAAGAGCGTAAAGGACCAGGCTTATAAGTGGCTTAACGAAAGAGGTTACAAGGAGGGGTTATGAATCGTATCACAGAAACGGATATGTGGTTATGTGATCATGTCATAGCAATAACGGACAAGGACGACATGACAATTCCCGCGTGTGACAAATCAGGGTTGCCGTGTGATCAGGTGCTTCAGTATGGAGACGAGGATTGCGAGTTGCAGGGGGAGAAGACAACACCATGAACAAAAACGTATTTGTCACATTCCACACACAGACGAAATATGGCGATCATACCGTCACAGGCATTGGAAACATCAACATGGTGGTTGATCGCCCTATCGATTGCGGGGAAGTTATCAAGGAAATCGAAAAGCTAATCAAGGAAAGTCTTGTAAAGGAAGGCGCCATCCCGGAAAACGGTAATGTGGTTGTCATGAACTGGCAGAGGTACGAGGAAAGCGAGGCATGAGCAAGAGAAAAGGGGGAACAGGAATGAATCAAAACTGGAACAAAAGCCGTTTCACAGATAGAACGGAGATCCCAGAGTAAGAACTACTCGAACACCAAACGGTGATGATACGCTTTTCTCATAACAAGAAAGGAGGGCACTGTTATGAGAAAAATAATTGAGAACATCTTAAGAGGTGAAAAGGTAGATTTCCGTATTGGTAAAGGAGACAGAAAGAACATCGCAAGCGAAGAAGATAAGAGATTTTATGAAATTGGATATGAAGATGGATTCCGGGAAGGCCAGGAACAACTGTTAAAGGCAATGGGTTTGATTCGTGATTAACTGCGGATCGGATATGCAGGAAAGCGAGGAACAGGCATGAGCGAGGAAATGACAAGGCAACAGGAGTACATGGAGAGAATGAGCGACAATGATCTGGCACGGTATCTGTTGGATTATGCAAGACACAGAGATGGCGAGATTGCGGCGTTGACAAGGGCGGCGGCTATCCGTATTGATGTACTGGCGGCAAGGGTGCGGATTTTGGAGGGTAAGGCATGAGTAAAGAGAAGAATCCAAAAGTATATTGCGATAACTACGATTGCAAGTATTGGGATGGTGGCGAAAGATGCACAAGGGAATCAATCATCATCATGGGCCCCGGAGAATGTCCTACTTGCGACAGTTTTGAACCGGATGAGGAGGACGAATCAGATGGGTAACTGGGATGTATCAAAACCGGATAAGGACGGAGAGCGTGAGTTGCTCGATAGGGCGGTTAAAGCACTTGAAACAGAATTTGCAACAAAAACTTGCAACAAGACAATTGCAAGCAAGTTAGTTGCAAGTGAGGATTGTATCAGCAGACAGGCGGCAATAGATGCAATCAACAGATTATCCATACATGATTTTGCATACGAAGTAAAAACCGGGTGGATCGTGAGGGATGATGCCGTGGATGAGTTGAGACGATTGCCACCAGTCACACCACAGTACACCGAAGCAGAAATTCAAAAGATGCAGGAACTGGAACAGGCTGAAATACAAAAGGCTTATGAATTAGGAAAGACAGAAACACAGCCTTGCGGAGATTGTATCAGCAGACAGGCGGCAATAGAGGAGATAAGGTTTGGTCAGTCTTTTATCACAAAGATACATCCAACGGGAGAGATAGAACATTTATTTGACAAAGAAAATAAGGCATTAGAAGCGGCTGTGGAAAGAATCGAGGCGTTGCCATCCGTCACACCGAAGCAAGAGCCGTGTAAGGATGTTGTCAGCCTTGGAGTATTTGAACAAGTCATGTGGGAGCGTGATGTGGCTATTGATCAGTTAAAGCAACTGGGTTACGGGTTCGGTGAAAAGCCAAAAACGGGGCATTGGATAGAAACCGCAGAAGAATATTACAAGGCGGTTAATGAGTACGGCGGCGGAGTGAATGAGGACACGCCGTATTTCGTGGATGATATTGCGTGTTCCGAGTGCTTATCAATGTTTAGCGTCATTGACAACGAAACGGAACGCTTTGATTGTTGTCCGCATTGCGGCACGAAGATGGTTGATCCACAGGATAGTTGCGACACTTGTAAACACAAACAGGAAAGCGAGGAAATAAGCAGAGAAGAAATAGCGGCAATACTTGCGAGGGAGAGCGAGGATAAGTAATGACTATATATGTTGATGACGGCGAAGAAGTAAAGATTTATCCAGTTAAAGTAAAAGTAGCAAAAGCAGTTATGACTTTGCTTGAAACGGATGACGAGTTGGTATGGAGTACGACGCATAAAGGATATGGTGTTGAGATAGTTGATAAGGCAGAAGTGAGTCACAGGAAAGTGAGGAGTGATGGGCGTGTGTTTTACAGTTGAGGGCGGTTACTACGTGTTGTGTACGCTGGGAGTGCTGATTTTGATTTGCATAGTGTTTATCTGGAGGGGAAAGAAATGAACAATCAAGTTGCAAAAGCTGACGCAGGGAAGCCGAGGTTGTCACTGGTACCGCGTCGGATGATCTGGGAAGTGGCAAAGGTCCGGGAGTTTGGGACACTAAAATACCATGATCCGGAGAACTGGAGAAAGGTCGAGCCGCAAAGATACTGGGATGCAGCATATAGGCATTTTATGCGGTGTTTGGACGATCCAAACGGGGTGGATGATGAAAGCGGCCTGCCGCACTTATCACATTTGTTGTGTAACCTGGCTTTTTTATGCGAAATGCAGGGTGAACAGGATGAACAGAGTTGATTATTTAAGCAGGTGCAACAGGTATAGTGAATTGATGGAAGCAAATATGATGGAGTTTATCGAGGAATATATCAGGATCCACGGTTATGCGCCATCTTTGAGGGAAATTGGTGATGGAGTTGGTCTGCGTGGCGTGTCTTCTGTGCACTACCACATGAAACGGCTATTTGAGCAGGGGAGGCTTGAAACGGATCTTCCGGACCGGTTCAGTGTTCCGAGAGCTTTCAGGATTGCGAGGGGGTGAGAGTATGAAGGTTATATTTTGCCCGTACTGCGCCGCAATGTGGCGATCATTAGAACCGCTATACATGGAGCACGTAAAGGCCGGTGATGATGTAAAAGTGATGATGCTGCCATACTGGGTGAAGGACAGCGCCGGGAACCTTGCATACCAGAAAGACGACAGCTTTTTAATGCCTGCGGGAATCAACCTGGTGAACCATGAGGATATTGATCTCAAGGCAGAGAAACCGGACCGGATCTATATCCATAATCCGTATGACGGTGACAATCGTATCACGTCTATTGATCCTGTGTATTTTTCCGACAGGTTGAAGGCGTGCGCCAGGGAGCTTGTCTATGTCCCTTACTACACGTTGGCAGATGGAGACATAGAGAGCGCTATCATGGCGCCGGGAGTGTTCAACGCGGATAAAATAATCTGCTGGTCAGAAGAACAAGCGGACAGCTTCCGCCGGTTCGTGGATCCGGTGCGGCTGGTAGTAAAGGAGCGGCCGCCGGTGCAGGAAAAGAGGATACCGGACGAATGGCGGGAGAAGATGAAAGGAAGAAGGGTGATCCTGTTTAACAATTCCTTGGGATCCCTGATGCAGAATCCGGACGGGGAGATCAAGAAAATATCTCATTGCCTGCGGATGTATGCCGGTGGATCTGTTTGTATTCTATGGCGGCCACATCCGCTATTCCTTGATACACTCCGGGCATTATATCCCCGTTTGGCATTGCACTATATAAATATCATAAACCGCTTCCGGGAGTCTGACTGGATCTATGACGATAGCTGGGATTTGGACAGGGCAATCCAGGCAGCAGACGAATATTTTGGGGATCCTTCAAGCGTGGTTTATGCCTTCCGTGAGACCGGGAAGCCGGTCACGATCATTTAGGGGGTGCCTATGAATATTTTAATCCATGCGTGCGAACAGAGGGAAGAATATGTCCGCGGGTTCCTGATTCCGGAGCTGATCCGGCAGGGATGGGACAAGGACAAAATTGTTTTGTGGGTAGATCATGGACGCGGCAACCTTCAGGCATATTTGGGATCCTATGCGGCGTTACCGGATACCGGTGACTGGTGGCACCTGGAAGATGATGTGCTTCCGGATGGACGTTTTTTCAAGTATGCGCAGGGGCTTTCCCATTTCCCCGGTATCGTCTGCGGCTTTGGCGCCGGTTTATATTACGGCCTGCGGGATTTTGGATATGTTCAGGATCCTTCAGAGATCTTTTATTCCTTCCCGTGCATCCGGATCCCGTGCGAAGTGATCAAGAGCTTTTTACGGTGGCTGGATCAGGTAAAAAGCAGATTCAAGAGGACGATCAACAGCGGCGCCGGTATAGATTATCTATTCCGGGAGTATATAAAGACGCAGGATGTCCCTATATTCAATTTCAAGCCGTGCCTGGTGGAGCACATTGACGATATTTTGGGCGGGTCCCTTGTGAATCCTGACAGGGGACAGGCAAAAGCTGTTATCTTTGAGGATCCCGGAGCGCTTGCAAGGCTTCAGGGGTGGAAAGGTGGGCAATGATGGCGCAGGTGTTACCATTCCCGGCAGATTTTGACAGTGTGGCAGTAATTACCGGAGCAGTGCGGGAAAAGGCCGTGGATATCGTGGCGGATCTCATAGACAAAGCTTATAAATCAGGGTTTTCGGACGGTTACAATTACGCACAAATGCAGATGGAGACGGAGGAAGACGAGTGAGCAGGTACAGAAGGCCAACAAAGAAAAGCAAATACTATGTCGAGAAAAGGCTATATGATGCCGCGGTGCATTGGGTGCGGTTATATCCGGACTGGGTGCAGGAACTTAAGGAATACGACACGGGGCAGGCGATACGATACGACCGGGTGCAGGTCCAGACTTCAGGCAATTTCGATCCGACGGAAGCGGCAGGGATCCGGAAGGCGGAGCTATCGCAAAAGGTGGAACTGGTCGAAGACGCGGCGCGGGAAGCGGTAAAGAATAACGTGTTGCGGATGTGGATCCTTTACGGCGTAACGAATGGGATCCCGTTTGATCAGTTGGCAGCGAAGGGGATCCCTTGCGGCAAGGATATGTTTTACGAATCCCGCCGGGCCTTTTACTACCACGTAGCGCAGCGGATCCGGTAAAGAAAAAGCGTCCCTTACTGGGGGCGCTTTTCCATGTCCGCACGGATCAGGGCTTTTATATATCCCTGTTTATTGTCCATTGTTTCAAGGTGTCGCAGGATGTCGGCATCCGTCTTGTTGTTAAACTTGAATTTGATCTGCGTTGTGTTGGCTGCGTCATACTTGGCGTTTGCCCTTGCGCGTGCTTCCTTCGTTGCCATGTTCCTTCCCTCCTTCGCTCATTGTGCCATAACTGCGTCTGGTGGTCAATGCCAGCCTTTTGCCGGACTGGCGCGGCGTTTATGAGGTTTACCGCGGTTTATGAGGTTTACGGTGGTTTATATGGTTTACCGCGGTTTATATGGTTTACAGTGGTTTATCATGTGAGGTTCAAAGCGATCCTGGCGGCGCGTTCTGCGTTGTCGGTGAGCTGGCGCTGCCATGCCTTATTACGCGGGGACCATCTGAAGCCATTCCCTTTCAGGGCTGCGCGGATCTCTGCGCTTGGGATCTCGTCAAAGAGTATTTGAAGCCGGTCCAATTCCGTGTTATGGACAATCTGGAATCCGTCGTGCTGTTCGTCTTCCTTCGGCGCTTCCTGCCGCCGGTCAAGTTCCGCGAGCCTCTCCTCCGTGCGCTTGATCTTGTCGCGCAGGCTGGTTAATTCAAAAGCGGGAACCGGCTGTGATATCCAGGGGCAGCGGGTCAAGGTGTCGTTAATCTCTGCGGTCATTCTTTCGGCCTTGTCGGGATCCATGCCGGGGAAGCCTGCGAGCGTCTTATTTTTCCGCCAGTATGCGTTGATGGCCTTGCTTCGTTCCTGTTCTGCCTTCAGTGCTTCGATCCTTTCCGTCAGCATCTCGTGCGCGTTAGGATCTGCCAGGTCAATCGATCCGGTTCCGACTGCCTTGATCCGGTCCTTGATTGCTTTGATTTCGTCATACTCGGCCCACAGTGTCCGCTCTCTGTTCATTTTCCGTTCATGCTTCCGGACGGGATAGTTGGCCGGGCCTGCGATAAACCAGGAGGGACAGCTTGCCTCATTCCGGTTGTAATCGTCGTACCACTTCGCCAGGCGGCGCGCGTACTTGTCACAAAGGGCGTCAATCTTGTCATGATAGAAGGCGGAAACCTTCTGCTTTTGGGCCTCTGCGAGCTTCTTGACCTCTTCCACGCTGGCGGCATACTCTGCCGATGCGCTGCCGGGCTTGTAGTCGCCCATGTGAACGGCATACCAGGCGCGCTCTGCTGTCTTTTCATCGATGCTGTAGGATTTTACTTCCGCGGTTGCTTCGTTCATTGTGGGGGCTTCTGGTGCTTCCTGCGTTGTGATCTCTTCGGTGGTCTCTTCGTGTACTTCTTCGGCTGTCTCTTCGTGGATCTCTTGCGCCGGGGTCCTGTCTTCGTCTTTCATCCGGTCCGCGATACTCTGATAAAATACAGCAAGGGAGCGCTGTTTCTGTGTGACTTCGCTGCCTTCGCCAAAGTGCCATTTATAGTTTTCTGCGGTTTCCGCTGCTGCGGTTGCTTTGCTCTCAAAGTGTTCGATCACCTGGGACCGGTCCACGGTGTAAATGATTTCGATTGTGGCGTTGTTCTTGTTGTGCTCACGTGCTGCGGCATTCTTCTCGCGGTCGTTGGTTACTGCGGACAGCGGCCAAAAAGTGATTGAATATTTAGCACTGCTAATCCGTCCGTTTTTGCAGATCTTGCGAAGACTGTAATCACTGCCGCACCAGCTCCGGTCGCCGGGCGTGTGCTCGATGAAATATAAGCCGTTGTCATTCTTGAAATACGCGTTTTCGATCTTCGCGATGTCGCCGGTTCTCATTTCGCGGTTGTTCTTGTCTGTCATTTCTTTGTCCTTTCTGCCTTCGTTCCTCCGGGGCGGTTTATGGTGGTTTATCTGTTTTATGCTCTCATGACAGGGGCCATAGAATAGCGGCCAAGCGGGAAAACTGTTTCGGAGTCGTTCCGGGCTGTCAATTCTGGGATGATCCGACAGGTCCGGGCTGTTGCGCTCCATATCGGGCGGGTCTTTCCGTCAACCTCTTCGATCGTGATGGTCTTTTTTGTTCTCTTTGTTACCAGGAATTGCACGAAAAGGTTATGATCCCCTGCGAACCCTACGAAATACACACTGCCAACCTCAAATTTTCTCATTTTGTCCGTCCTTTCTGCCTTTTGGGCTGTTGATTATATATACTTTTGACATTCTTCGAACGCTTCATCACTTGCAAAAAACATCCTGTCAGCCTGTTCCCTTGCTTCGTCCGCTGTCATTGTTTCCTGGAAGCCTATGACGCGGTGCTTGTTGGTGTCGATGTCTCCGCCGTCAAAATATGCGCGTGTCACTTGGTCGATCAGGTCCGCCGGGTCCTCCGTCTCGTAAAGCTCAAACTCTGTGTAAAAATCCGCTGCGAATAAGATTTTCATTGTCTGTCCTTCCTCCCCGCCTTTAGCCGGGCGGGGGCGGCTGTCTTTGTTTGTTATGCTGTTTTCTTATCCTTCAGCGGCTCAACCTGCGCGGCTGTGAACCAATGCGCGGTTTTCATAAACATATTTTTGGTGTCCTGTGTGATTGTTACGTCTTCGCCGACCGGATTCTTTGCGGTCAGGCTTTCGGCCTTCTTTGTGCACTTCCAGATTGTGAACTTTGCGACTGCGTGCTCGCCTTTTTTGACGGAATATCCGAGGTTTTTCCATGCTGCGAAGGTGTGGATCTCTTCGACTTCGTTTACTTCGATTTCTTCGCCGGCTGCGTTGATTGCCTTAAATGTGCGGCCCGTGTACTTAAGAATTCCAGCCTGTGCGAGTGTCTGCTTGTTGCTTTCGATGATCTGTGCGTTTGTCATGGTTTTTTCCTCCTGTTTTCTATCCGCGTTTGCGGTGGTTCGTTTGCTGATGGTGTAAGTGTACACCGGTACACCGGCAGAAGTCAACAGGAAATTTTCAAAATCCCCGCAAACCCAGCAACGACGCGGAAAGAAATTTTTTTGCGGGGGATTGACGCGGGGATTTTTACGCGGTTACGCGCGGATGATCAGAAAACGTGTAAAAGTGCCGCCAATAGGGGACGTGTTGCCGGTTTATAATGATATGGTGGAAGACTGGAAAGCGGGGAGCGCGAGACGCGCGGAACCCGCTATTTTATTGGGTTTGACGCGATAGCACGCGCGGAAAATGCGCGCGATAAAATATGCAAGAGACGCGTGAAACCCGCATGAATACGCGACCTGACGCGATAAAGACGCGGCGAGGCGCGGAAAATACGCGTGATCAATACCTTTCTCATTTTCTTTCTTCCTATCATCCCGGCAGTTTTCACCGGCTGCCGGAGTGATCCAGGCAGCAAATAGCGCGCGTATATTTACGCATACGGAAAACAAGAGACCGGCCCGAAGTGCAGCGCCGCGGATCACATAAAAAGAAAGGGGAAAATATGAGCAGATTTCACAGAGCAGAAGCGAGAGCGCGAGAGAAACTCGCAAAAGAAGCCGCGAAGGAATCACGTGACACAACCTTAATCAGCCGGCCGCGGCTGTCTCCGATCCAAAAAGAGGAAAGGCGGCAGGCAGAACACGCGGAAGCAGTAGAGAAAGAGCAGCGGCTCGCCCGGAAGGATCCGGAAAAAGCGGAAGCGAAAAAGGAAAAGCGGGAAGCCAGGGAACAGGCCGAAGAGGAAGCAAAGAGATTCAAGAAGAGACCAGGCCGGCCCACGCGGGAAGAATACGAACTGACCCACGGGAAAAAAGAAGAGCCAGCAACAAGCGCGGAAGTGAAAGAAAAGAAGACGACCGGACCGAAGAGCACCGGCAAGCTTCCCGGCCTGAAGATCAAAGAAGACGAAAAGAAGAAAAAGAAATAGACCGGAGATCATGACGGCAGCAGGCCCGATGATCAACACGGGGTAAACGACATGAAGAGAGCAATCAAACCGAAAACAGAAGAGAAGACCAGCGCGAAGAGATCCGGCAAACCTGCGGACCAGATCGAAGAAAAGAAGACCGGGAAGAAGGCAAAAGCTTTTAACGGCTTCAAGACGGAAGGACCGAAACCGGCAGAAGAAATAAAGCTTGATCTGTCTGAATACCCCGAAGACGAAAAAGGAAACAAGATAATTCCTGATGACATATTCGAAGAGAATTACAGACTACTTCCCAACGGCACGAAGAATGAAAGCGGAACCCATAGAGTACAAAACAAGGGAAAGCTTAAGATATTAGGCGCAGATCCTGAAGGTGATAAAGAGGTTCAACGCAAAGGTGCGGAAGCGTTAAACGCTATGCACGCGCAACGACGGACCCTTGCTGAAACGATCGACGTTATGCTGCGGAGAAAAGCACCGGAAGAGATCAGACAAGCGTACAACCTGCCAGAAGGTGCAACGCTTCAGGACGCGGCAACGCTGGCCCTGCTTTTACAAGCCACTAAGGGGAATGTCAAAGCGTTTGCAACGATGCGAGACACGGCCGGAGAAATGCCAGTAAGCAAGCAGGAGATCACCGCGGACCTGATGACGGCAGCAGATAGGGCACTGATGGAGAAGCTTCAGCGGCGGCTTGATGATCAGTAAAGGACATGACCGGCAGCAGGTCGGAAGAGCACAAAAACCTTGACGTTATTTAATATCTTAACGGTATAACGATAACGGGGTATCAATTCTTCCGGGGGTTATACACGATATAGTGATAACGATATAGCGTATAAAGTATAGCAAAGCCAATAGCGGCAAGGGGTAGCGTGGTTTTCGCAGTGATCTTTAACTATTCACTAAATAATCATTTTACGAATAGTTACATAATATCTGCGGCGTCCATAGGAAGAACACCGGCAGCAGATCCGGAGGACCTGAAGACCTGAAGCCTACTCTCACCCAGAGGGGGAGGGGGGAGGGGGGTATGGGTAGATATATATATTATATTATATATATTTATTTATTTTTTTTATTGAAGGCACCGGCAGGGTACCCCCGGGGGGTCTACCCCTACACCTTGGATCGGTACAGAGTTCTCATATAAGATACTATATATCCGCTCCGGAAAATTTTTTTTATTTTGAATTTCGGGGTGCCGCGAGCGACGGCGAGAATATCGCTCATGTGTATGAATGCGGTGGCGGAAAAGGTAGACGCACAATCGACCGATGAAGGCTGTCTGCAAGCGCGGAGGTCATGTGAGGTGCAAATCCTAACCCGCATATCATAAAAAAAACACGGTGGCGGAAAAGGTAGACGCTTATGGCATAAGGACAACACGGATGGACCCGGGAAAACGTTGAAAGTTTGTCTATGTAAGGTGCAAATCCTTACCCGTGTGATATGAACATCCAAGACCTGCGAGAGCGAGAAATTGAATACTGTGCGGATCATCCGGTGTACTTCACCGAGACCTATGGTCATATCGAAGACCGAGAGAAGGAAGATATCATTCAGCCGTTTGTACTGTGGGAAGAGCAGAAGAAGGCGTTAAGTGATATCCAGAACCATAAAAGGACGATCATCTTAAAGGCAAGGCAGCTGGGAATCAGCTGGCTTGTTTTGCATTATGCGACCTGGTTGATGGTAACGAAACCGGGAAGGTCTGTGATCGGATTGTCAAAGTCAGAGACTGAAGCGAAGGAACTGATCAGACGATGTGCGCAGGTCATCTTACGGAATATGCCGGAACTGGTTGCGGAGAAAGGGAGTATTCCGCAGGGATGGACGGGTGCATGGTTTGAGTATACGGCATTGACGGTTCAGATCCATCATCCGAATGGACCGGATAGCGTATTTCAGTGCTTTGCATCATCGGAGAATGCGGCGAGATCGTTTACGGCTGACCTGTTGATATTTGATGAATGGGCCTTCCAGTTGTTTGACCGGTCGATATGGCAAGCGGCGTATCCGGTAATCAATAGAGCGAATAGCGGTCAGGTGGTCGGTGTCAGTACGATACAGAGAGGATCCCTGTTTGAAGAGCTGTTCACATCGGAGAATAGCTTTTATAAGATCTTCATACCGTGGACGGCGGATCCGTCGAGGGACGAGAAGTGGTATGAGGAGACCAAAGCCAATTTAGGGGATCTAATGACTGCGGAATATCCGGCATCAGTTGAGGAAGCCTTGACGGTACCTGGTGGAGCGTTCTTCCCGGAGGTCAAGGACGATAATATTTTATCTGACGAGGAACTGAAGGGGAATACGGTCGATTACTTCGTCATGGACTATGGATTGGATATGCTGGCGGGGTATTGGATCAAGAGAGACGGCTATGGCAACTCGCAGGTTGTCGAGGAGATATACGAAAGTGATTATACCGTCGGCGCTGCTGCCCAGCTAATAAAGGACCTTGATAGGGATTACGACACGGTTCAGTATTTGGCGCCGCCTGATCTATGGAATCGAAGCCCACAAACGGGAAAATCGGTTGCTCTTTTGTTCTATGAAGAGGGCTTGAACTTAACGAAGGTCAATAATGACTTTGCCGCCGGGTGTTTGGCTATGAAAGAGAATCTGAAACACGGCGAAGGGAAGTCCAGGTTGACGATATTGCGAAGGAATGGGAAGGTAAGTGCTCCAAACCTGTTACGGTGCTTGAAAAAGATCCAGCACGACGAGAAAAAGCCGAATGTATATGCCAAACAGCCGCACGAACTCACGCATAGCGTTGACGCCCTGCGGTATTTTTCTATCTGGTGGACCAATGGGGCCGAAAATCCCTTAAACGAGAAGAGAAATAAGTGGCGAGAGGACCAATGGGAAGATTATGAGAACGCATCGGACGAAGACAAGAAGGTTTTGATCGAAAAATGGGGTAAACCGAATTGATGTTCCGGAGATTGAAGAGAATGGTGAATAAAGCTGCGGAGAATAAGACACTAAAAAAGTGGCAGAGAAGGCTTGAGGACGCTAAAACCAAGTACGCGGACGCTCGCAAGACCATGAAATTGTATGAAGACTACTATAATGGCGAGCGAACAGTGCGTGCAAACCCTAATACGGGGAAAACACCCACGAAAGTATCTGCCAATGTCAGGAATATCGTCTATGAATTGATCGAATCACAGGTTGATGTTGCTATTCCTATGCCGAAAGTCCGTGCAATTCATGCCGAAGACGACGAACTGGCCAAAAAGATCGAGCATATGCTTGAAAACAAGATCATTACGCTTGATCTGGCGAAGATCAACGACCTTATGGAGCGTGTGACACCGGTTCAGGGGGCAGATTTCTTCTATGTTCAGTGGGATCCCAACAAGGGATTGCATTCTGAAATCGGAGATCTGAAGGTCACGGAGATCCATCCGAAGAAATTGATCCCGCAGCCGGGTATGACCGAGCTTGAAGACATGGATTATTTCTTCATTCAGGAGGTCATGACCAAAAATGCGGTCAAAAAAGCCTATGGCGTGGACGTTTCCGAGGCAGAAAATGACCAGCCGGAGATTTTCGGCAACAAGAATGAGGACATCGTGACCGTCACGACCGCTATGTATAAGAACGAGAAGGGCGGAATCGGTTGCTATACCTGGTGCGATACCTTTGAACTGCTTGATATTGAGGAATATCAGGCGAGACAGCTTGATCACTGCGCAAAGTGTGGAACCGTCATGCAGAATGGCGTATGTCCGTCATGCGGAGGGAAGAAAGCGAAGAAAATGCCGGAAGACTATGAGGAGATTGTCGAAGGCATTGAGGTAAAGATGGATATCACCGGGGAGGATGGCCGGTCGATCAAGAGGAATGTTGAACCCTTTGAGGAGGTTCCGGAGGTTGACGAGGAAGGAAATCCTGTCCCGCAGGTTGACGAGAACGGGAACCCGGTCATGGACACCTACGGTCAGCCGGTCCCCATGATGAAGAAGGTGAGGAAGAAGATTCCTTATTATAAGCCGAATGTGTATCCGGTGGTCCAGAGACGGAATATATCGGATGTGGATAAATTCCTTGGCAAGAGTGATTCTGAAGTGCTTATGGACCAGCAGGATACGATCAAGAAGCTGGGCGATAAGATCAACGAGAAACTGCTTAAGGGCGGTTCTTATGTCACCTTGCCGAATGGTAAGAAGATCGAGACCAATGACAAGGAGTTAAAGATCATCCGTGTGGATAATGCGCAGGAGGCGCAGCTGGTCAATGTGATCAATGTCCAGCCGAATGTATCCAATGACTTAAACTACCTGGAGCAGAACTATAACTGGGCGAAGTCCACTTCTGGTATTTCGGACAGCTTCCAGGGTAAATATGACGCATCCGCAACAAGCGGTACCGCAAAGCAGTATTCGATCAATCAGTCTGCCGGCCGGTTAGAGTCAAAACGAACGATGAAGAACACGGCTTTTGCAAAGCTGTATGAGCTGATGTTTAAGTTTTGGCTTGCCTATGCGGATCAGGATACGGAGATCACTTCAACCGACGCATCCGGTCAGACCGTATATGAGGGCTTAAATCGTAAAGAGTTCCTGCGGATGGACGCCAATCAGGAGTTTTACTGGGACGACGAGTTTATCTTTACGACGGATCCCACGTCAACACTGATGCAGAACCGTGAAATGATGTGGCAGTCCACGGACATGAAGTTACAGTCCGGTGCTTTCGGTCAGATCGGAGACCTGGAAACGTCAAGGGCCTACTGGACAATCATGAAAGCCAATGGATACCCGAATGCAAGTGTGGTCCTGTCGCTGATCGAAGCAAGGATCGAGGAGCAGAAACGGCAGCAAGCCATGATGCAGCAGATGGGCGGTGGTGGAAACATGAGCCAGATCTACGGTCAGATGGGCGCTATGTATGGACAGATGGGCGCACAGGCTGGCGCTATGGGAGGAAACAACAATGGAATGCCCGGTATGTAACGTGGAGCTGAAGGTTACAAATAATCAGTTGGTCAAGAGGAAAGACGGATCTTATGCGAGGAGGATCCGTCTTTCTTGTGTCAGTCCGCAGTGTTCCGAATATCGGAAGATTGTAAAGACTGTATATCATCCCGTGGAAGTGGTGGATGATGATTCCGCCGAATAACCGGCGTGAACATATATATTCGCAGGAAAAGCGTAAAAATCCAAGGAGATAAGCAATGGAAGATGAAGTAATGACAGGCGCAGAAGAGCAGGAGGTCGCCGAACCTGCAACCAGCGAAGCAGAAACCGAAGGCGTGAACGATGCGGAAACCGCCGAACCGCAAGCTGCGGAGCAAGCCCCGGAACAGACACCGGAGCAGAACCACATTTACGCGGACATGAGGAGACGGGCTGAAGCCGAAGCCAAGAAGAAGTACGAGGCTTTGGAAGCGGACCTGAACCGAAAGTACGCAGAGACGTTCAAAGGGTATAAAAACCCGGAGACGAATCAACCGATCCAGACTGCTGCCGAATACCTTGAGGCAATGGCGGCACAGGAGAGGATTCAGGCAAGAAACAAGATGCAGGAGGCCGGGATTGATCCCGAAATGCTGGATCGTGCGATTGCCAATTCTCCGCTTGTCAGACGGGCGGAGGAGATCGAGAGAGCCAATGTAGAGCTTCAGACCAAGCAGATGATCGAGGAGGACATCCAGGCGATCATCAAACTGGATCCCACGGTAGGGACAGCGGACGACATTTATTCGCAGGACAACTTCGGAGACGTGGTTGACTACTGCAATAAACACGAAGGCGTGAGAATGGCTGAAGCGTATAAGCTGGTGAACTTCGATCGTCTTGCCGGTGCGCAGGCGCAGGCGAGTAAACAGGCGGCTATCAATCAGGCAAAGTCCAAGGATCATATGGTGGCTGCCAAAGGTGTAACTGATCCTGACAAGAGCGTTGATATCCCGGAAGGCCAGATTGCGAACTGGAAACGGTGGTTTCCGGATAAGAGTGCGAAGGAACTCCGGGCGCTCTACAACAAATCCATAGGAGGATAAAGAAATGGCTGTAACAATCAGAGACAATGTCAAGAATGGCGATATGTGGAATGAGTGGGCGACACTCCTGGACGGCGTGATCTTCGACGCCGATGCGCAGCAGAACAAGTACGACGATCTCGTGAAGGCGCTGGCGAACGTCAACACTTCCGATCGTTGGGGCGAGAAGTCCACGACCATCGGCGGCCTGGGCGACTTCGATGTGAAGGCCGAGGGCGAGAACGCCGTGGAAGACACCTACATCGAGGGCTATGCCAAGTTCATCGAGCACCTTTCCTTCAGCAAGACCTTTGTGGTCTCCGAGGAAATGCGCGACGATAACCAGATCGACGAAGCCAAGAGCAAGGCCGTCAACATGGTGCAGGCTTACAAGAGAAGCCGTGCAAAGTATCTGTCCCAGGCGCTGACCTCTTCCATCGGTTCCACGAAGACCATGACCTTCGGCGGCAAGTCCGGTATCGATATCTCCGGCGCTGACGAGAAGGCCCTGTTTGCGGCTGATCATCCGCTGAAGAACAGCTTTACCAGCGGCACAACGCACGCGACGCAGGCTAACCTGTTCACCAATGCTCTCGGCTCCAATGCCGTGATGCTGAACAGACTGTCCAACATCCTTCGCAACTTCAAGGACGACCGCGGCGAGGTCCTGGGCTTCGATGCCGATACGATCATCGTCCCCGGCAACCGTCCGGCAATGGAGGATCTCGTGAAGAGAATCATCGGATCTGACGGTGAGGTTGGCAGCAACAACAACGACATCAACACCCAGCGCGGCAAGTGGACGCTTGTTGTTGACTATCTGTGGACTCCCGAGAGTGGTGATCCGTACATCATCATGTCTTCCGATGCCAACAAGGAGCTGGCGGCTACCCGGTTCTATGACAGGAAGGGCCTTGATATCGCCAATGAGGTCAAGGTTGAGTCCCGGAACCTTGTTTACAATGGCTTCGCTCGTTGGAGCGCAGGCTTCACGAACTGGCGTCATGTGATCATGGGCGGTTCTTCGGATGCGTCCGCTGTCACGTTGACCTGATCGAAAGAAGAAATGGGCGGGGGATCTTCGGGTCCCCCGCTTATGCGGAGGAAATAGCATGATCAAAGTGGGAGATATCATTGACGGAAAGCGCGTCACAAAGGTCATGAGGATCTGTGGCCAGGAAGCGTATCAGTCTGAACCGGTGGAGAAAGCGGATCCCGTATATCCGGCAGAGGATTTCATGAATTCCCCGGAGGAACCGGAAGCGCCGGAGGAACCGGAAGCGCCGGAGGAACCTGTTGTTGAGGAAAAGCCCAAGAGGAAAAGGAAGATAAAGAATGTCGTACACGTGGCATGATATCAAGCTGGCCTGTCTTCAAAAAATGTTCTCGTCCAATGGGACGGTCATTCAGATGGATTCCAGCACAAAAGAATATATCGAGTCCATGCCGCAGGCGGCGAATGAAGGATTACAGCTTCTGTCTACGGCAAAGAAGTTTATCCTTAAATCCGTGCAGATTGTTGTCCAGCCGGTCAAGAATATGCTGGGCGACAAATTTGAGAGGAAGTATGTCACGGACGGTGAAGTTTCTTTTTCAACGCAGGGCGCAAAGTCCTATTATTTCACCGTCATGGGGAAGCAGGTCCATTGTGAGATTACTGTCGGAGAGAATGATCCCATTGTGATTGCTACCCCTACGGAGGATGAAACCGGGGAGACCATCGAGGCGGAGAAGGAATTTACTGTCTTCAAGGGGAATATTGCGAACCCTGACAAGGAAATGGTCACGCTTCGGTTTTACTGTGATTTTCCGTTCTATGTGAGGAATGTCTGTCTGTATGAGTACACGTATCCTACGGACGATGATGTTCCTCCATTTGAGGAATATATACATTACTATTGCCCTGAACTCATGGAGAGTTTTTACCAGCTGTCGGAGAATGATCTTTACTACGAAGGGACAGGGAAGAAGGCGTATATTCCGGCGGAGGAGTATTACCAGGAAGCGGACAGAACGCTGGTGATACCGAGATCAAAGCCGGGGGTTTATACGGTCTATTACAAGGCGTATCCGGCGCAGATCACGCTTGAGACAGAAGATGATTATGTCATGGAGCTTGATCCGGAGGTTGCGGCTATCCTTCCCCTTTACATGGCTTCGCAGCTATATAAGGACGATGATAATTCGATTGCGACGGTATACCGCAATGAATTTGAGATCGCGTATGAGAGACTGACACAATCGGCCAATATACAGAGGAAAGAAGAGTTTTCCTGTGAGAGTGGGTGGTGTTAAATGCCTGTTTCGTTCAAAGTCCCTAAAAGTCCAAAGATCGATGTATATGAGAATGAATCCTTCCTGGGATGTGACTTCACGAACGATGCCAGTGTGGTAGACGACACAAAGAGTCCGAACTGTATCAACATGATCCGGTCGGTCCCCGGAAAGGTGAGGAAAAGGGTCGGCTTCCGGAGGATGGCCAGTTACAAGGGACAGAGGATCTATGGTGTATATCACTATTCCCTGACTGATACCTGGCTGGTCCATGCCGGAACAAAGATCTATAACTTCTCGGCACCGCAGGGGAGAAACTGGATTGACGAGCAGGGAAACGAGGTTGTTGATTATGATACCAACAATATCGTACTGCTGACGGACGATTGTGACGAGACATTGTTATATACCGGGATGGCGGAGCATCGGAGTGTCGCTTTTGAGCTGGACATGAAGTTGATCATCCTTGACGGAACCAGCGTGCATTTTTACGATGGCGAGCGGTTGTATGGCGTTGACAGTACAATGTATATTCCTACTCTTCTGATCAACGAGGATCCCAAGGGCGGGTCTGCTGCCGATATTTATGAACCGAGGAACCTTATTCAGCCGGCATGGAAAGAATCGTTCTATGTGAAACAGCATGAGATCGAACCGGTGGATCCGACTGATCCTACGGAAGATCCCAACGCTGAACCGTCAGAAAACGAAGGGGACGACGATCCAAGTTATGATCCAACAACGATAGTGGATTTCCAGCTGTCCTATGATCATCTGGACACCACGACCGTAAAAGCGTGGGTTATGAATCAGGACGGAGAAATGGTGGAGAAGTTTGAGAATACTGACTTCACTGTTGACAGGACGACCGGCCTTGTCACATTTATCAATGCGCCGGGTGCTTCCCCTGTTGAGGGTGAAGACAATGTGCTGATCCAAGCATATAAGACGGTACCGGGATATGCGGACCGGATCAACCATTGCACCATAGGCATTCTGTATGGAATCAATGGTGCGAGTGATCGTGTGTTTGTTTCCGGGAACCCTGATAAGGGCGAAGATCAGGACGGCGGCAAATATACCATGTGTAACCGTGACTGGTACTGCGGACAGTATGATCCGACGTACTGGCCGGATACGGGGTATTCACAGTTGGGGACGGATGCTTCCGCCATTATGGGGTATTCGATCATCAACAATTACCTTGCTACGCACAAGGATTACCATGAGCAGTCGCAGTCGGTTTTAATCCGCAAGGGAACATTGGTTGATACGCAGCCGGCCTTCCAGCTGGTGAACACACTTCAGGGCGCAGGTGCGTTATCGAAGTATTGCTTCTGCTATCTGGAACAGGAACCGTTATTCATGACGCCTTTGGGGGTTCATGCGATCACGGCGCAGGATGTCACCGGGGATAAATACGCACAGCACAGATCCTACTACCTGGATGGAAAACTGCTGAAGGAAGAGAACCTGGAAGAAGCTTTTGCATATACCTATCGGGATTTTTACCTGATTGGTATCAATGATCATGTGTATATCCTTGATGGATTGCAGGCCATGCGGACGAAAGATAAGCCGTATTCCACAAGACAGTATGCCGGTTTTTACTGGGAAGGGATCAACGCAACCTGCTTCTTTGAGATCGGCGGCAATCTGTTCTTTGGGACAAAAGACGGGTATATCTGTAAGTTTTACACCGACACGCAGGCTTTGAAGTCATATATGGATTTTTACGCAGAAGACGGGGAAGAGAAGGAGAGAGCAATCCCGGCAGTATGGGAGACTGCGGATATCGAGCAAAAGCTGTTCTATAAGAACAAGAAATACCGGTATCTGGCGCTTAAGTGTATGCCTTCCCTGGCGTCTTCGGTTGAGATATGGGCGCAGCGACACGGATTATGGGAACTGCTGAAGGAGGATAACACCACACTTCGGTACTTTGATTTCTCCATGATCGATTTTCGGTATTTCTCTTTTGATGTGGACAAAACGGCAAAGGTGCTGTCTACCAAGGCGAGACTGCGGAAACTGGATCACGTGCGGTTCCGGTTTATCAATGAGAAGGACAATCAGCCGTTCTCACTGAATGACTTTGCTGTTGAGTACACACAGAGCGGAAACCATAAAGGATAAGGGGGATATATGTTTCGTAAAGTTGATCCTGAAAAGATAGCGGCAGCCGGTGTAACGCCGTTGCCTGATTCCCCGCTATTACAGCCGAATGCCCTTAAGAAGAAGTTTGACGAGAAGGGCGATATGGCACTGACAGCGTTCAATGATTTCATTGACGATATCAGTGCAAGGACAGCATCACTGAATATCGGCGCAGAGATACCTGAAGGCCTGACGGCAAATCCGAATGTGCAGGGGATCCTTACTGCCATGTGGCTGATCGTATCATTGAATGCGACGGACAGGCATGAACACTTCAATAAGACGGTCCTTGATTCTATCACACAGGAACAGAAGGAAGACTATGACCGGTTGTCGTTGATGCTTCAGACGATAGCGCACGTCAGGCAGATCATTACCCCGGCGAGCGCGAGTGATAGCGATATCCCTACGACAAAGGCCGTGGCTGATTTCGTGAGGACATACGATTACGGGAAGCTTCTGATCGATGTCTTCTATCCTGTCGGCACGGTGTATCAATCGACCACAGCGGTCAATCCGAGCGGAACAATCGGCGGATCATGGACGAAGATCGGTGAAACGAATGTCGGCGGAAAGATCGTAAGGAACTGGGAGCGTATCGGATAAGGAGGAGAGATGGCCAATCAAATCACGATACATGAACTGGAACAAACGCAGGCCGTCTCCATAACCGACGAGCTTGCGGTTGATGATGGTACCAAAACAAAACGGATCCGGGTTGATGATTTCCTGGAATCATCCAATGTAAATGCGTACAAGGAAGCGGCGGAGCAGGCGGCGCAGAATGCAGAAGACGCCGCAGAGCTTGCCGGCGAGAGAGCGGACGAGATCGAACAGCAATTCGCCACAGCACAGGGATATGTGCATCAGGCGAGTGAGTATGCGGCGAGTGCGGCACAGAATGCGCTTGTAGCGAATGGCGCTGCAACGAGTGCGGCAACCAATGCGGCGGCGGCAGAGAATGCCAAGGACGTGGCGCTTGCGGCAAGCGAAGAAGCCGAAGAAGAAGCGATCACGGCGAAGAGCTGGGCCAGAGGTCAGACCGGAACGAGAGTCGGCGAAGCTACGGACAATGCCCTGTTTTATTCCGCTATATCACAGACCTATTCCGAGAATGCCGAGTATTCCGAAGCAAGGACACGGGAAGAAGCCCATGAGTCTATGATGAGTGCATCGGAATCAAAGGTGCAGGCAGATACGGCGAGATCCTATGCGCAGGAAGCGGCTTATCAGAAGAACCTTGCGGCGAATGAAGCACAGGACGCGGCAGACAGTGCGGATGCGGCGGCGGCGAGTGCGGCGGCAGCGGAGGCACAGGCAATCGTTGCGGCACAGGCAACCGTTGATAATAACACCGGTCTTCCGAGCGTAACGGTTACGGATGTCAGTGATCAGGAAGGAAAGAAATTCCGGTTTGACTTCCATAACCTTAAGGGAGACAGCGGGATCCAGGCGCAGACGGCCGGGTGGTTTACCTTATCAGTGGAAGCGAACGGGAATGTGTATGCGGAGTATCCGGATGGAACAAATCCGCCTCCGCTGGAAATCGATGAACAGGGAAATATCTATTACGTCACAGGGGAGGATGATTAAATGGCAAGGATACTGATAGGCAATACCAAAGGTCCGAAGGGTGATACCGGCGCGACCGGAGCCGCGGCAACCGTCAATGTTAATCCGGATACCGTCACACTGGACTATGATCAGCCGGCGCAGGTTATCAATACCGGTACGGAGAGTGCGGCAGTTTTCCGCTTCCTGATTCCGAAGGGTGCGCCGGCGGCAGGTGCGCTGGACTCTATCGCAAGGGAGTATTCCCCGTATGCTACGTATGCCGTGGGACAGTTCGTGGTATACAACAATGTCCTTTGGGAGTGCATCGAGGAGATTGATACCCCGGAGGAATGGGATATCACAAAATGGCGGACCACGACGATCACGTATGTCCTGAAGAACGAAGTGATCTCAAAGGCCGTGGATATCGTCGTCCCTGCGAATGGCTGGGTGAATTACCAGCAGACCGTGAATGTGACCGGCTTGATAGCCGCACAGAATTTCCTTATCGGACTGGCGGATACCGCGACGGAGGAAATGCGGGACGCGGCGGCGGATGCAATCATTTCCGTCATTGGACAGTCTGAAGGGAATATCACGCTGAAGGTAAACGGCATTGTTCCTGAAGTGGATATTCCGATGCAGATCATCACACTTTGGTAAAGGAGGGAATATGGCTGCTATAAACGCATTACCGCAGGGCGGCGGATCCGGGAAGATTTCCGGCATGATCGCAACCGCTCTCGGAGGGATCGAGAACGACCTCACGGACATTGCTTTTCAGCTCGCAGAGTCCAGTCTTATCGATTCTTCTGATCTGGACACTGTTGCTATTGTCACCATTGATTCCGCAAACGCCGTCAACATTATCTCCGGGGCGTATGCGAATGGCAAAGTCTACATTTAAGGAGGTAATGGAATGTCACAATTATTAAGTGCGCTTCCTGTTGGGGCGCTCGTCAAGGAACCGAATTTCATTTATAAAGGGACAGTTCCGATCTTCCGCATTTTGGAACATGGACACGCAGGAGATCCTTCTGGCTCAACAACGCTTGAATGCAGGGATATTCTCACTTATAAGGCATTCGATGCAAAGGAACCGTCAAACCAAAGTATGTCATTGAGAAGGACCAATGGCAATAATGAATATATTTATTCTAATTTATTGCAATGGTTAAATTCAAATGCTGCGGCGAATAGTTGGTATACCGCGCAGCATCAATACGACCAGGCGCCTTCGTCAACAGAATACGTGTACAGCAATCCATATACATCTGAAGCTGGATTTTTAAGTTTCTTTCCGAATGGATTGCGTAGCGTTTTGATGGATGTTACAAAACCTGTTACTGATGTATCTGGTAATTACACATATCCATTGATAAATGTGACGAGCAAGATATTCTTGTTGTCGTTGAAAGAAGTAAATGTAATCGATTCTAATTATCAAGATGAAGGCACGGTTTATTCGTTTTATAGCATAGATGCGCAAAACAAAAGAAAAAAAGCAAATACAACCGGCGCAGCAGAGGAAGCATCTGCTCCGTTATATCCTCAATGGTTTCTTCGCACTCCGCAATATAACGACTACTCTTCTGGTGGACAGTTGCTTGATCGGACAAGCTATGAAAAAAATATTGC
>Ga0326512_10000266_pt1 | contig 44576 bp, 36 predicted proteins | sample 1_2617_0518_D_FD_203652 | JGI IMG/M metagenome (GOLD analysis project Ga0326512, IMG submission 203652) | Bovine rumen microbial communities from UC Davis, California, United States - 1_2617_0518 | ecosystem: Host-associated > Mammals > Digestive system > Stomach > Rumen | place: USA...
GCTCGTCATCGACGAGATCGGACGCGCGTTCCCCGTCACCATCAGGCTCGCGCTGATGGCGTTCGTGTTCGAAGCGGTGTTCGGCATCATCTTCGGCGTCATCTCCGGTCTGAAGAAGGGCAAGTGGTACGACACCGTCATTCTGATCGTCTCCCTGCTGCTCATCTCCGTGCCGACCTTCGTCACCGGCTTCCTCGGCCAGTACCTGTTCGGCATCAAGTGGAGCATCCTCCCGGTCACCGCCGGCAACGACCCGACCTTCATCGACCTGCTGCTGCCGGCGATGGTGCTCGGATCGGTGTCGATGGCGTACATCATCCGACTCACCCGTTCTGAAATCTCCTCGAACATCGCCGAGGATTACGTGCGCACCGCACGCGCCAAGGGCATGAGCAACAGGCAGGTCATGCTGCGCCACGTGCTGCGTAACTCCCTGATCCCCGTGGTGACATACCTCGGCCAGGACATCGCGGCCCTCATGGGTGGCGCGATGATCTCCGAGACCATCTTCAACATCCACGGCGTCGGCTGGCTGACCTACCAGAGCATCCTCAAAGGCGAAGGCAACCTGGTGGTGTCGATCGTGACGCTGCTCATGCTGATCTTCGTGGTGTGCAATCTTATCGTCGATCTACTGTACGCGGCGCTCGATCCGCGTATCCGCTACGCCTGATTCGGAAAGGAGCATAAGGAAACATGACTGATATGACCACCCTTCCCGGTCAGGAGCGTTACATCGCACCGCTCGACGAAACCCCGTTGCAGGATGTCGACAAGCTTGACGAGACCGCACCCGCCAGCAGCATGTGGGCCGACGCATGGCGCACGCTGCGCAGGAACCCGATGTTCATCATCTCGGGCCTGCTCATCATCTTCATCATCATCGTGGCGCTGTTCCCGTCCCTGTTCACCAAGCAGAACCCGAACTACTGCACGCTGGAGAACTCGCTGGGCCCGGCGTCCGCCGGCCACCCCATGGGCTTCGACTTCCAAGGCTGCGACGTGTACACGCGCGTGGTCTACGGCACCCGCACCTCGCTGAGCGTCGGCCTGTGCGCCACCATCCTCGTGGTGCTCATCGGTACGATCATCGGCGGTTTCGCCGGCTTCTTCGGCGGCTGGCTCGACTCCCTGCTGAGCCGTCTGACCGATATTTTCCTCGCGCTGCCGATCCTGCTCGGTGCGATCGTGGTGCTGCAGATGTTCAAGACCAACAGCTCGATCTGGAAGATCGTGTTCGTCATGGCACTGTTCGGCTGGACCTCGACCGCCCGCATCGCGCGAGGCGCCGTGATGGAGGCGAAGAACCTCGAGTTCAACACCGCATCCACCGCGCTCGGTTCCTCCCCGATGCGCAACCTGTTCCGCCACATCCTGCCGAACTCCCTGGCCCCGATCATCGTGGTCGGCACCACCTCGCTGGCCACCTACATCGTGCTTGAAGCCACGCTGAGCTTCCTCGGTGTCGGTCTGCCGAGCACCACCGTCAGCTGGGGCGGCGACATCTCCCAGGCGCAGACCAGCCTGATGACGAACCCGATGGTGCTGTTCTACCCGTCCGCGGCATTGGCCATCACCGTACTGTCCTTCATCATGATGGGCGATGCCGTGAAGGATGCCCTCGATCCGAAGAGCCGTTCGCTCTGAGCTAGGAGGAGAAGACAATGGAAAACAACGAATCCAAGCTCGTCACCATGCAGAAGGAGCAGGGACCCCTGCTCGAGGTGAAGGATCTCGCCATCGATTTCACCACCGATGACAAGCGTGCCGTCCATGCGGTGCGCGACGTCTCCTTCTCCGTCTACCCCGGCCAGTGGGTCGCCATCGTGGGCGAATCCGGATCCGGCAAGTCCACCTCCGCCATGAGCGTGCTCGGCCTGTTGCCCGGCACCGGCCATGTGGTCGGCGGTTCCATCAAGCTCGATGGCCAGGAGCTCGTGGGCTTGAAGCAGAAGGACTTCGACAAGCTTCGCGGCACCAAGATGGGCCTCGTGCCCCAGGACCCGATGAGCAACCTCAACCCGGTGTGGCGCATCGGCACCCAGGTCAAGGAGGCGCTGGTCGCCAACAACATGGACGTCGCCCACGAGAAGCGTTCGAAGCTCGCCAAGGCGCTCGCCGGCGACGAGGTCGCCGTCAAGGGCAACGATGACGAGACCTTCATCTCGTCCACCGAACTGCCTGCGCTGCTCGACGCCACCAAGGCCGCGATCGCCGAGGTCGGCATCACCGGCGAAGCGGCGGAACGCTCCCTCGCCTACTTCAAGGAGGAGTGGGTCCCCGGCTCCGAAACCCGTTGGCGCGTCGCCGACGATCTCATCAAGGCCGGTGTGAAGGACGACACCGCCTGGGACATCGCCAAGAAGCACGTCACCGGTTCGACCATGGATGACCGCATCGCCGGTCTGCTGTCCGAAGCCGGACTGCCCGACGCGGCGACCCGCGCACGCCAGTTCCCGCACGAGTTCTCCGGTGGTATGCGTCAGCGTGCACTGATCGCCATCGGTCTGGCATGCCGCCCAGACCTGCTCATCGCCGACGAGCCCACTTCGGCGCTTGATGTGACCGTGCAGAAGAAGATCCTCGACCATCTGCATATGCTCACCGATTCGCTGGGCACCGCCGTGCTGTTCATCACGCATGATCTTGGTCTGGCCGCTGAACGTGCCCAGCATATCGTGGTGATGTACAAGGGCCAGGTCGTCGAATCCGGCCCGTCCCTGGAAGTGCTGCAGCACCCGCAGCACCCGTACACCAAGCGTCTGGTCGCGGCGGCGCCGTCACTGGCATCCCAGCGCATCATCTCCGCGAAGGAGCACGGCGAGAGCACCGATGCCTTGCTCGAACACCATGTGGTGGGCGAGCAGAAACTCGAAGCGAGCGAGACGATCATCACCGTCGACCATCTGACCAAGGAGTTCAAGCTCCCGCGTAAGAAGGAAATGTTCAAGGCCGTCGACGACATCTCCTTCTCCGTCAAGCGTGGCAGCACCCTGGCCATCGTGGGCGAATCCGGTTCCGGCAAGTCCACCGTGGCGAACATGGTGCTCAAGCTGCTCGAACCGACAAGCGGCACCGTGACTTATGAGGGCAAGGACATCTCCGGCTTCAAAGGCAAGGAACTGCTTGACTTCCGTCGCCATGTGCAGCCGGTGTTCCAGAACCCGTACGGTTCGCTCGACCCGATGTATTCGATCTACCGTTCCATCGAGGAGCCGCTGCGCATCCACGGCATCGGCGACAAGAAGAGCCGTGTCAAGCGCGTGCGTGAACTGCTCGACATGGTGGAACTGCCCGAGTCCGTGATGACCCGTTACCCGAACGAGCTGTCCGGCGGCCAGCGCCAGCGTATCGCCATTGCACGTGCCATGGCGCTCGATCCCGACGTGATCGTCTGCGACGAGGCCGTGTCTGCGTTGGACGTGCTCGTGCAGGATCAGGTGCTGCGACTGCTCAACGACCTGCAGGTCGAAAAGGGTCTGAGCTACCTGTTCATCACGCATGATCTGGCCGTGGTGCGTCAGATCGCCGACGAGGTGGTCGTGATGCAGAAGGGCAAGCTGGTCGAGCATGCCACCACCGATGAGGTGTTCGATCACCCGCGCAAGCAGTACACACGCGACCTGCTCGACGCCATCCCCGGCGGCAAGCTCCAGCTCGGTTTGGACTGATAGCCCGAACCCGGCAACCGGCATCAGCCGGCAATATGGCGTTGGGCCCGTTCCCGGAATTCCGGGAACGGGCCCAACGCCATATTTGGTGATCTGCTCAGCGTCAACTTATCGGCATCGACTATCGGTGCGCGTTCCTGGCGCTCAGCCGGCGGTGGAACGGTTGCTTTCATAGAACACCATGGTGGAGCTGCCGACGTGCAGCGTCCTGATCTTCCGGTATCGCGACGTTTCCGGCTGCGAGAAACCCATACGATTGACGATCACCACGCGCTTCGTATCGAGGTCGTCGAGATTGCGCAATTGGGCGTGGCTGCCGTGCAACGGCGCATAGCCGCCCCGCGTATCAACGTTTCCGCGTTTCAGGAACCGGTACCGGCTGCAGGAACGGAAATAGTAATACGACTCGATGTAATCGAATTCGCTGGCGGCGACAATCGTCTGATCCGCATCGCAGGCGACTTGCTCGGCCGCCTGCGCGGTAGAAGGCGTGGTCGCCTGTTCATAGATATAGTTGCCTTGGAAGGCGTAACCGATTGACCCGCCGGCAAGCAACGCCATCGTGAGTAGCCAGGCTGACCAACGGCGTATGAAACGGGCATAGGCGCGGCGCTCGACCTGTGTTCCACCCGGCACGTATTCAATTACCGTATACGAGCAGGTCAGGCCGATGAACGCGTAACAATACGGCGCGAAGGGAGTGGTGTAGCGCATGGTGAAGAAGCCGTACGGATGGGTGAACGGCTCCCTGATTGCGGAAATAAGCAGCAGTATGACCATCGGCGTGAAGGCGAAAAATGCGATGGCGCCCAGCGTGTTACGTGCGGCGCGGGTTTCGTCGTTCTGCCGGAGCCTCCATGCGTCGTGCAGTCGAATCGCGCGTGTGATGATCAGGGCGAGCATTGCGATCAGCATGACGGTCACGCAGGATGGGAGACGGGAGCCGTTGAGCCCAGTGACGAAAACCGAGAATATGGAGCCAAGTTCATTGAGATTCATGGTCTCCTTAAGCGCGGGCAACGCGTTGTGCGTGACCTGATCGACCGCCGACGGCAGCCATGGCAGATACAGCGCCACCGAGAGAACATAGGGCGTAAGATACCGGCGCAGCGCCGTGAAACCTCCCACGCGCCGCGCACGCATGCACAGCCATGCAAGATGGGTCGTCCACACCAACGCCATCATGTACTGCGTGTACATGCCCAGCGCGACGACGGTCGCATACGCCGCCCACCAGCGTCGGCCTTTGACCGGCATGATTCCATGAATCCGCGGATCGGGATTCCCTGACGTGTGTTCGGCCTCGATGGCACGCACCAGCGTGTACGTGCCCAATACCGAAAGGAACGGTACGAGCGAATACATGCGGATCTCATAGCCGTAACGCAGCAGCATCGGTGCGGCAACGAGGAACGGCATCGTCATGAGCGCGGCCTTGGCTCCGGCGAGGCGGCGTAGCAACGCCATCATCGTCAGTACGGTCAACCCGCAGAACAGGCAGCTCATCGCCCGCATGGAGGTCGCGGATGGGCCGAATATGCCGGTCCATCCGCGTAGCAGCAGGTAGTACAACGGCGGATGCACGTCCACTTTCAGCAACGCCATCATGCGGTCGAACGGCTGATCAAGCACGATGATGCTGTAGCCTTCGTCGAACCACACCGACCTGCCGAAGCCGAGCGCGAAGGAGATCAAGGTGGCGAGGCATGCACCGATTGCGGCGACGAACGTGAAGCGCTTAGTCTTGATGTTCACCATCGATCTTCGACTCCTGCACCAAGTAGCCGGGGCGGTGCTTCACCTCGTTGAACACGCGCCCGAGATATTCGCCGATGATGCCCAGCGCCAGCAGCTGAATGCCGCCGAGCAGCAGCGTCACGACCAGCAGCGAGGCATAGCCCGGCACATCCACGCCGAACGTGAGCGTGCGGGCGATGATGAAGATGGCATACGCGATCGCCGTCAGCGAAACGACGAGGCCGCAGCAGAACGCGACGCGTAGGGGAGCGGTGGAGAACGACATGATGCCGTCCATTGCAAGCCCGATCAGCTTCGGATAGTTCCACTTGCTCTTGCCGGCGACGCGCGGGTCACGGTCGTACAGGAACTCGATCTTGCGGAACCCGATCCAACTGAACAGCGCCTTGCTGTTACGCCCGGTTTCGCGCAGACGACGCAGCGCGAGGATGCACTTGCGGTCGAGCAGACGGAAATCGCCGGTATCCACCTGAATACGAACCGGCCACCTGAATACGAACCGGAGACATCGCCTGCAGCACGCGGTAGTACAGGTGCGAGGTCATACGCTTGACGAAGCCTTCGCCGCGCCTGGTCCGGCGCCTCGCATACACGTCGTCGTATCCGCGCAGCCACAGGTCGACCATGTCGGGGATCAGCTCCGGCGGATCCTGCAGGTCGGCGTCGATGATGGCCATGGCGTCGGATTCGATGGCGTCGATGCCGGCGAGCATCGCCTGCTCCTTGCCGAAATTGCGCGACAGGAAAATGAAGTCGACATGCTCCCTGGTGGCGGCGTAGTCGGTGATCATGCCGCGCGTGGCGTCCTTCGACCCGTCGTCGACGAACATGAACCGGTAATCGGCGGTTTCACCCGCGTTCGAACGAAGCCCGTCGAGCCGGTCGAACAGGGCTGGCAACGCCTCCTCCTCGTTGTAGCAGGGGATGAGAATCGTGATGGTCGGCGTGTTATTGAAGATGCGCTGGCGGTTCCCCTCGCCGCCCGGTGCCGTTCCGTTCGTCGTATCGGCCGCCATTGTCGTTCTTGCGTCTGCTGTTGTTGCCATGGGATCGACTCCTTTGCGCTGTGTATGCCTGTATGTCGCCGTTCGTTCATTTGATGCGGCTGTTGCCATGAAAGCCCCAATCTCCTCATGAGGACGTTGCGTTCTCTCTGTTCTCCCATGGCCGCGTCTGTGCCCAGTATGGCAGGGAGGGTTGAGTTTTTCGCGTACCACCCGTGTTCCCGCACTCGTCACATCCATGGTGGGCGAATTCGAGCCGCCGGCGTTTTCGCGCATCCGGGCTACGCTGGGCGCTATGAGCATCACCATCACCACCTCGAATGTCAACGGCATCCGCGCGGCCAAGCGCAAAGGCATCGAAACCTGGGCGGCGCAGCATACGCCGAACGTGTGGTGCATGCAGGAAGTGCGTGCGCCGCAAAGCGAGATCGACCCGATTTTCGACGAGTTCGCCTTCGAATACGCCACGGCGGGCGCGGTCGGCGATCAAGGCGAGCTTGCCCGCACCAATGAGGTGTGCCGGGTGAAAGGGCGCGCCGGGGTGGCGCTGCTGACCGATCTTGAGGTGACGGAACGCCGTTACGGTTTGCCGGGCCTTGACGAGGATGTGGATTCCGGGCGTTGGATCGAGAACGACATCACCACGCCGTCCGGCAATCGGCTGACGGTGGTCTGCGTGTACGTGCATGCGGGCAACACCGACGATCCGTTGAAAATGGAACAGAAATACCGTTTCCTCGACACCATGCTCACGCGCATGGGCGAGTTGAGGGACACCGCCGCCACCGGCGGCAGACAGGCCGTGCTGTGCGGTGATTTCAACATCGCGCACACGCCTGCGGACATCAAGAACGCCAAGGCCAACGAGAAGCACGCCGGCTTCCTGCCCGAGGAACGCGCTTACGTGGACCGTTGGCTTGGGGAGTACGGCTTCGTGGATGTGACGCGCCGCCTCGCCGGCGACATCCAGGGACCGTACACCTGGTGGAGCCAGCGTGGCCGCGCCTTCGACAACAACGTCGGCTGGAGGCTCGACTACCAGTTCGCCACCCCGGCATTGGCCGAAACCGCTGTCGCATTCGATATCGACAAGGCGCCCAGCTATGACACCCGATGGTCCGACCATGCGCCGTTGAGCGTCACCTACGAGTTCTGAGTCGCAGCCGTGCCGGCGTGAACGGCACCTGACGCCGCCGATGGAGCCATACGGCACGTTCGCAGCGTCAGGTGCTAGTCTGGTCACGGTTACACACGCATCGAAATGAGGAGCCCATGGGACTATTCGGATTCGGTAAGAAGAAGGACAAGACCGACAAGACCACCAAGGCCGAGGACGAGGACGTCAAGGCGGCGAAGGCGGCGAACGAGGCGGCCAGGGCCGATAGCGAACTGGCGCAGAAGACCGCCGCGGCGGCGCTTCCGGAAGCCGCAAGCGACTATGAGGGTCGCGGCGAGGAGCGTGGCCCGTGGGATGTGAACGACGAGAACGTTCCCGACTACGACGAATACCTCGATCTGGGCGCCTATTATCTGCCGTTCCTGCAGCACATCGAGCTGCGCATCAAGGCGTCCCGCGCCACCCGCGCGGTGCTCGGCTCCACCACCACCTATTACAATTCCAGCCTTGAGGTCGAGGCCTATGCCGCCCCGAAGACCATGGGCCTGTGGGAGGATTGGCGCGAGGACTTCCTCGCCGCCAACCCGAACGCCAAGGCCGTGGACGGCGTGTTCGGCACCGAGATCCTCCTGCCGGTCGAAGTGTCCGGCGGCAAGAAGGTCCTCACCCGCATCGTCGGCGTGGACGGCCCGCGATGGATGCTGCGCGGCATCTTCTCCGGCAACGCCGCCAGCGACCCGGATTCCGAGGAGACCCGCAAGCTCAACGAGTTCTTCTCCAACATCGTGGTCGAACGCGGCGATGAGCCGCTCGCCCCGCGCGACCCGATCCCCATGCATCAGCCCGTCACGCCGGGCGAGCGCAAGGCCGCCGCGGCAGCTGAGGAAGGCGAAACGGCAGGCGAAGGCAAGGAACATCTGAAGGACATCCCGAACCGTCCCGACGGCCCGCTTTCCCAGGACCAGCAGACGGAAGTCAAGACCACGCTCTCGCGCGGCCCGATGTTCTCCGAAGTCCGTTGAGCATGGCGGAAAGCAAAGCCGGTTCCGCCAACGGCACGGGGCTCAAGGCGCTTGCCTCGGCCGGCGAAGGCGACGATTTCTCCGTCATCGCGGCGATTGGCGGCGTGCGCGGCGTGGTGGAATCCATGCTGCCGGGCATCGTGTTCGTGGTATTGTTCGTCGCCACGCAGAATCTGGATCTCACCATCGGCGTCTCCGCGGCGCTGGCCGTGGCCCAAGTGGTCGTACGATTGCTGCAACGCCAATCCGTGATGGGCGCTTTGAGCGGACTCGTGGCCGTGGGCATCTGCCTGATCTGGGCATGGAAATCCCATGAGGCGCGTGACTACTACATGTTCGGATTCCTCACCAACGCGGCCTACGCCACGCTGCTCGGCGTGTCCCTGGTCGCGAGGGTTCCGGCATTGGGCGCGATCATCGAATTCATCCGCCAGCTGCCGACCGAACATTTCCGGGCATGGTTCGACGATTGGACGGGCGATAAGGCGCTGAAGAAGGCATACACCATCATCACCTGGCTGTGGATGGCGTTGTTCCTGCTGCGCTTGGCGGTGCAGGTGCCGTTGTACCTGACCAACCATGTGGCGGCCCTCGGCGTGGCCAGACTGCTCATGGGCATCCCGTTCTGGGCGCTCGCCATCTGGGTGAGCTATCTCATCATCGCCACACCGATGCACCATCACAAGGTGGCTCAGGCCCGTGCCGCCGAATCCGCCGCGCGGGAACGCGACGGACTGAACGAATCGACCATCATCACGGAAAAGGACAGATGATTTATGCAGGCTGAGGTTCGCATCGAACGGTATGCCGATCAGGGCCGTTGCGTGGCCCATATCGACGGACGTGTGGTATTCGTGCGTTTCGCGCTGCCGGGTGAACTGGTACGCATCGAATTGGATGAGCCGCACGACCGTGACGAACGGTTCTGGACCGGCGAGGTCGTCGAAGTGCTGGAAGCGAGCGCCGACCGTGTGGAACCGGCGTGGGCGCTCGCCGGTCCGCTCGCCATGGGCGGTGGCGTGGGTGGCGCCGATCTGGTGCATGTCTCGCTTGCCGGGCAGTTGACGTGGAAGGCGGTGACTGTCAGCGAGCAGATGAAGCGTCTCGGCCATGTGGATGTGTCCGTTCCCGTTTCCCGCGTGGCGGGCGATGAGGAGCTTGGCGGCTTGCATTGGCGTACGCGCATCGAGATGATCGCGGATGAGAACGGCATGCCGTCCATGAGACGCCGCGGCACGCATGTGCGCGTGCCGTTGGCCACCATGCCCTTGGCCACGAACGCGCTGTTGGATGTGGCTGCGGCCAATGGCGTCTGGGATGGCGGGTTCGAACCTGGTTCGCAGATTCGCCTGTCTGTGCCGGAGCCCCGCCATGGCGAGGATGGTGCCGGTGTGGGCGGTAATTACGCCGTGCTGGTGGATGGCGAATTGAAGGCTGGAAGCCGCCGTCTGACGGAGCAGGTCACGGTGGCTGGCCGTGAGTTCACCTATGGGGTGGATGCGAACGGTTTCTGGCAGGTGCATCGTGAGGCTCCGGTCGCTTTGGCCGATCATGTGATCGACTTGGTGCGCGGTGAGATGGATGGCGCGGTTTCCGCCGTGCTGTGGGATCTGTATTCCGGTTCCGGCCTGTTCACGCTTCCGCTGGCCACGCTGATCGCCGAACGTACGCGCGTGTTCAGCGTGGAGGGCGGCGATGTGGCGGTGAAGAGCCAGCAGCGTAATCTTCGCGCGTTGGATTTGAATGATGTGGATGTGCGCTGCGGTGACGTGTCGCGTACGCTCGCCCATGTGCCGGCCCATCTGGCGCATCCCGATGTGGTGGTGCTCGACCCGCCTCGCGCCGGCGCGCATGCCAAGGTCTGCCGTCAGATCGCCGAGGCAGCGCCGCATGCGATCGTCTACATTGCATGCGACTGCACGAGCCTCGCCCGCGATACGGCCACGATCCTCGATCTGGGGTATGAGTTGGCGGATATCCACGCCTACGACATCTACCCGATGACCCATCACGTCGAAACCGTGGCGTTGTTCCGTCGCGTCTGAACCGCGGATCATGGCACAGGGGATGGGAGCGTTCGTGCGCCGTGTCGGCGTCGTATTGCTGGCGGCGGCGTTGATGCCGCTCGCTTCGTGTGCGCCTGCCGGGGCTGCGATAGGGGATTCCGGAAGCGGTGAACCGGACGTGCAATCGACCGGGGTGGAACGCAATGATGTGTCGATTGGCATGGTCGGCTCGCATGGGGCGTCGGCGGACGGCTTGGTGCTGGATGCGTACGATCATGCCGGATTGGACGCCTCGTACGTGCGGTTGTGTGACAGTGCGGATCCGGTGGAGGCCGGCCAGCGGGCCGTACGCGATCTGGTATCCCGTCAGGTGGCAGTCATCGTCATCAGCGGGCTTGACGTTTCGCGGGATGCCGACGGTTGGAATGACGCTTTGAACAGCGTCCGTACGGCGGGCATTCCCGTCATCCTGCTCAATCCCGTTCATGAACCGGGGGATGCGCGCCTGTACGCGGCGTCGTTCACGGTCAACGACCGTGCCACGGATGCCATGCCGATCGACAAAGCGACCATGCTGGTGGTCGACGACCGCGCGCATGAACGGAATCTGATGGTCTCCACCGTGACGCGCTGACGCATCGATGCGCTGGCCCGAATTGTGCCGAACCATGTCGAACCATGTCGAACCGCATCGGAGTGCATGGGATTGCGTGAATGTTCCGTGTCGTTCTGCAATCGGAATCATCCGCTGACCAGGCGCAAACCGGTCGGATACCGTCCGGACATCATCCCGGCGGACGAACGCGTCTGACGGCCACCGGAGTAGGGTAGTGCTCATGGAATCTGCAACAACCGTAGCCATGCCAAGCATCGACGAGCCTGGACTGAGCGCGCGCGATGTGGCCGAACGTCAGGCCGACGGGCACGGCAACGCGATGAAGACGTCGTCGTCCCGTTCGATTAAGGACATCATCCGCGCCAACGTATTCACCCTGTTCAACGGCATCATCCTCGGAGCCATGCTGCTGGTATTGCTCACCGGCTCATGGAAGGACGCCGTGTTCGGGTTCGTGATCATCGTGAACACCGGCATCGGCATCGTCACGGAACTGCGTTCCAAGCGCACGTTGGACAAGCTATCCATCCTCGTCGCGTCGGATTATCTGGTGCACCGCGACGGCGGGGACGTGGAGGTCTCGCATGACGCGATCGTGCTCGACGACCTGCTGTGGATCCGTTCGGGCGAACAGGTGCCGGCCGACGGCACCATCATCGAAACCTGGGGTCTGGAACTCGACGAGTCCATGCTCACCGGCGAATCGCGCACGGTGCGCAAGAAGGCCGGCGACGAGGTGTATTCCGGTTCCACCGCCGTATCCGGCATGGCGCTGATCAGGGTCACCGCCGTGGGCGAACACTCCTACGCGGCGAAGATCACCGCCGAAGCCAAGGTGTTCAAGAAGACCACGTCCGATCTGAACAAGGGCATCAACACGATCCTGAAGGTGATGACCTTCGTGGTGGTGCCGTTGTGCGTGCTGCTCATCTGGTCGCAGATGCGCACGGTCGGCGGATGGTCGCAGGCGATCGCCACCGGCCAGTGGCGTCAGGCCGTGGTGTCCGCGGTCGCCGGCGTGGTCGGCATGATCCCGGAAGGCCTCGTGCTGTTGACCTCGCTGAACTTCGCGGTCGCCGCCATGAGGCTGGCCCGCAAGAACACGCTGGTGCAGGAACTCGAATCGGTGGAGACCCTGGCTCGCGTCGACTGCCTCAACCTCGACAAGACCGGCACCATCACTGACGGCGGCATTGCCTTGAATCAGGTGACCATGCTCGCCGGCGCGAACGGCATCGCGGAACATGACGTCAAACAGGCGCTGTTCGACCTGTCGAACGAGGAGCAGCCGAACGGCACCGGCAAGGCCGTGCTCGAAGGCTTGGGACGCGAAGGATTCTCGGGCGGCGCGGTCGACGCGCGTGTGCCGTTCTCGTCGGCACGCAAGTGGAGCGCCATCGTCTCCGATACCGGCGTCTGGTTCATGGGCGCGCCCGAAGTCATCATCTCCGCGTTGAACGGCGCATACGATCACGTGCTCGACATGGTCAACAGGAACGCCAACGAAGGCAACCGCGTGCTGCTCATCGCCCATCAGAGCATCGGCGCCGCACCCGATTTCGAGGAGAATCCGAGACTCGACCCCGCGGCCGAACCCGTGGCGCTCGTATTGTGCTCCGAACGCATCCGTTCCGACGCCGAATCCACGCTCGCCTGGTTCCGCGAACAGGGTGTACGCTGCCGTATCATCTCCGGCGACAATCCGGTGACGGTCGGCGCCATCGCACGCAAGGTGAGACTCACCGGCGAGCGCGAACCCGTATACATGGATGCCCGCGAGCTGCCTGATGACATCGACGAGCTGGCCGACGTATTGCAGAACGTCGACGTGCTTGGGCGCGTGCTGCCGAATCAGAAGAAGGCCGTGGTGCAGGCCCTGCATCGCGACGATCACGTGGTGGCCATGACGGGTGATGGCGTGAACGACGCCCTGGCACTGAAGGAAGCGGATCTCGGCATCGCGATGGGCAATGCGGCGCCCGCCACCAAGGCCATCGCGCAGGTCGTGCTGGTCGATTCGAAGTTCTCCCACCTGCCCGACGTGGTCGCCCGCGGCCGCCAGGTCATGGCCAACATGGAACGCGTCGCGAGCCTCTTCCTCGTCAAAACCGTGTATTCGGCGCTTATCTCGCTCGGTGTGGTGCTCACGCAGATTCCGTTCCCGTACCTGCCGCGCCACATCACCTATCTCGGTGGTCTGACCATCGGTGTGCCAGCGTTCATCCTCGCCCTCGCGCCGAACACGCGCCGCTACATCCCCGGATTCCTCGGGCGCGTGGTGAGATTCGCCCTGCCCGGAGGCATAGCGGTGGCGTTGTCGATATTGCTGTCCACGTGGATTCTGCCCGGTGCCATGGGATGGGATATCACGGGCAATCCGGCCGACCTCGCCAAACTGCGCGCGGTGAACGCCATCATCCTGTTCGTGCTCGGCATCCTCGTGCTCGCCCGTGTCGCCCAGCCGCTCACCGGCTGGCGCGGACTCATGGTGCTCGCCTTCGCCGCGGCCGGTGCGCTCGGCATGTTCATCCCGTTCATCAGGCGGTTCTTCGCGCTCATCGTGCCCGGCGGCTCCATGCTGGTCGCCGTGCTCATCGCGCTCGCCATCGCCGCGGTCATCTTCTTCATCTGTGTCGGTACGGCCCGCATGCTGGCCAGGCGCGGGAAGGCCGGCATCGCCGCGGGGAAGTGAGAGCCGCAACCGGGCGCGACGTGACCTTGTTCACGCCGCGCCCGTTCGTTTTCCCGATGTTCCCGCTCACATGCGCCGGCGCGGCCGCGCATTGTCTCACATCTCAAACCGACACGCCAGAAGCGTAGTAACGCGGCCGTACCATTCGAAGTGTTATATCGACGATGGTATTGCACTATCGCTTATCGCAACGGAGGGAACATGTCCTTGACTGATGATCAGCTGACGACTCTGACCGCGGCTGGCAAGGATTACGAGTACTACAACATCGCGAACCTTCCCGGTATCGACCATCTGCCTTACTCGTTGAAGGTCCTCGTCGAAAACCTGGTACGCAACATCGACGGCGCCAACATCACCGACGAACACGTCAAGGCGCTGCTCGACTGGGATCCGAACGCGCAGCCGAGCCATGAGATCCAGTTCACGCCGTCCCGCGTGGTGATGCAGGACTTCACCGGCGTGCCGTGCATCGTCGATCTGGCCACCATGCGCGACGCCGTCAAGGAGCTCGGCGGCGACCCGGAGGTCATCAACCCGCAGGTCCAGTCGGATATGGTGATCGACCATTCCGTGCAGATCGACAAGTATGGCGTGGCCGATGCGGTCGAACAGAACATGGACATCGAATACCAGCGCAACGGCGAACGCTACCAGTTCCTGCGCTGGGGCCAGCAGGCGTTCCGCAACTTCCGTGTGGTGCCGCCGGGAACCGGCATCATCCATCAGGTCAACATCGAATACCTCGCCAAGGTCGTGATGACCAAGGCCAGAGACAACGGAAACACCCTCGCCTACCTCGACTCCTGCGTGGGCACCGATTCGCACACCACCACCGTCAACGGCCTGGGCGTGCTCGGCTGGGGCGTAGGCGGCATCGAAGCCGAAGCGGCCATGCTCGGCCAGCCGATCTCCATGCTCGTGCCGCGCGTCGTCGGCTTCAAGCTCACCGGTTCCATCCCCGAGGGCGTCACCGCCACCGACGTGGTCCTCACCATCACCGACATGCTGCGCCAGCATGGCGTGGTCGGCAAGTTCGTCGAATTCTACGGTGAGGGCATCGCCTCCGTGCCGCTGGCCAACCGTGCCACCATCGGCAACATGGGTCCGGAATTCGGTTCCACCTGCGGCATCTTCCCGATTGACGGGGTCACGCTCGACTACCTGCGTCTCACCGGACGCTCCGAGGAGCAGATCGCACTCGTCGAAGCCTACGCCAAGGCCAACAAGCTGTGGGGGGACACCACCGACCCGAACTACGTGGAACCGCAGTACTCCGAATACCTCGAACTCGACCTCGGCACCGTCGTGCCGTCCATCGCCGGCCCGAAGCGCCCGCAGGACCGCATCAAGCTGTCCGAATCCAAGGCGAAGTTCGCCGAAACGCTCCCGGCCTACGAGACCGGGAAGACCGTGCAGGAGCCGGTCGCCGTCTCCACCGACTTCCGCGGTGATTTCGAGATCGAAAACGGTGACGTGGCCATCGCCTCCATCACCTCCTGCACCAACACCTCCAACCCGTCCGTCATGATCGCGGCCGGCCTCATCGCCCGCAACGCGCACGCCAAGGGCCTCAAGCCCAAGCCGTGGGTCAAGACCTCCTTGGCTCCCGGCTCGCAGGTCGTGGCCGACTATCTCAAGGCCGCCGGCCTGCAGGACGATCTCGACGCGCTCGGCTACCAGCTCGTCGGCTTCGGCTGCGCCACCTGCATCGGCAATTCCGGCCCGCTGCTGCCGGAGATCTCCGAAGCCATCAACGCCAACGACCTGACCGTCACCTCCGTGCTGTCCGGCAACCGCAACTTCGAAGGCCGCATCAGCCCCGACGTCAAGATGAACTATCTGGCATCCCCGCCGCTGGTCATCGCCTACGCGCTCGCCGGCACCATGGACTTCGATTTCGAAACCCAGCCGCTCGGTGTCGACGCGGATGGCAACGACGTGTACCTGAAGGACATCTGGCCCACCAATGCCGAGGTCGAAGCCGTGGTGAACGGCACCGTCAGCCGTGAGATGTTTCTCAAGGATTACGCTTCCGTGTTCGAAGGCGACCACCGTTGGAAGGGTCTGGACGTGCCGGAGGGCGAGCTGTTCGCCTGGGACGAGCAGTCCACCTACGTGCGCAAGCAGACCTTCTTCGACGGCATGAAGGCCACGCCGGATCCGGTCGAGAACATCCACGGCGCCCGCGTGCTCGCATTGCTCGGCGACTCCGTGACCACCGACCATATTTCGCCGGCAGGCGCGTTCAAGGCCTCCAGCCCTGCGGGCAAGTATCTGACCGATCGCGGCGTCGAACCGAAGAACTTCAACTCCTACGGTTCCCGTCGAGGCAACCATGAGGTCATGGTCCGCGGCACGTTCGGCAACATCCGCCTGCGCAACCAGCTGCTCGCCTCCGTCGGCGAGGAGGTCACCCCCGGCGGCTTCACCTACGATTTCCTGGAAGGCAAGCCGACCACCATCTTCGAAGCCTCGCGCGACTACATCGACCATGATGTGCCGCTGGTCGTGCTCGCCGGCAAGGAATACGGCACCGGTTCCTCCCGTGATTGGGCGGCCAAGGGCACGGTCATGCTCGGCGTCAAGGCGGTCATCACCGAAAGCTTCGAACGCATCCACCGTTCCAACCTCATCGGCATGGGCGTGCTGCCATTGCAGTTCCCTGAAGGTGAATCCTATGAGAGCCTCGGTCTCGACGGTACGGAAACGTACGACATCGATGGTGTCGAGGAGCTCAACAACGGTTCCACGCCGAAGACGGTCCATGTCACCGCCACCCACGCGGATGGCGCCAAGACCGAATTCGACGCGGTCGTGCGCATCGACACCCCCGGTGAGGCGGATTACTATCGTAACGGCGGTATTCTCCAGTACGTGCTGCGCAATCTGATGAAGTAATCGGTTGACTCACATCGGATTCGCGTAGGTTTCACGCGAATAGCGAACAGGCCCGGAATCGCAAGGTTCCGGGCCTGTTCGCGTATCGGGGGAGGCGGTGGGATTAGGGTTGGAGCCATGATCGATCACGTCACCCTGCATATGAGCGACGCCGAACAAGGCATCGCATTCTACACGCGTGCGCTCGCGCCGCTCGGCTATATTCCCAAGGTCCGTCATGGGCGGACCGTCGGTTTCGGGGTGGACGACGGCACGCCGCGATCCGACTTCTACGTCTCACCGATGGAGGACGGTGCCGAGGCTCCCGTGCCGACGCATATCGCGTTCCGCGCTGATGGCGAGCATGCGGTGCGTGAATTCCATGAGGCGGCCATCGCCGCGGGCGGCATCGACAACGGCGGGCCCGGGCCGCGTGCCTATCATCCCGGTTATTATGCGGCGTTCGTGCTCGACCCGGACGGCAACAACATCGAAGCCGTCGTCGACTGGTCGCACGCCGATTGACCGGTAGGGGAGAGGGGCGTGCTCTTCCCTACCGGCCGGTCGGCTGATCGCCGGGCGTGGGGTGCCGGCCGGCAATCAGCCGTCGAGCGAATCCTTCCACGCGCGGTATTCGGCGGCCTTGCCTTCCCAGTAGTCGCGGTCGGCATCCGTGATTTCGCGGATCACATGGCAGGGATTGCCTATGGCCACCGAATGGGACGGGATGTCCTTGACCACCACGGAACCGGCACCGATCACCACATCGTTGCCGATGGTGACGCCGGGGCCGACCACCACGTTGCCGCCGAACCACACGTCGCTGCCGATGGTGATCGGCCGTGCGCCTTCCGGGCCGGAGGCGCGCACTGCGGCATCGATCGGATGATACGGGGTGTACAGGCCTACGCGCGGGCCGAAGAACACGCGGTCGCCGATGGTGATTGGAGCCACGTCGAGGAAGATGCAGTCCATATTGGCGTAGAAATTGTCGCCGGTATAGGTGTTGCACCCGTAGTCGCAGTTGAACGGCGGTTCGAGGAACGCGCCCTTGCCAAGCGAGCCGAACAGTTCATGGAACAGCCTGTCACGCTCTTCGAAGGCGTCGTATGCCGACGTGCTGATGGCCTGTACGAGCCTGCGCTTGCGCATGTTCGCCTCGCGCTGTTGCGGGCCGTCGGCGATGTAGAGTTCGCCGGAGAGCATGCGCTCCCATTCATCTTTGGCGGGGCGTGCGGATGCATGGATTGCGAAGTGGATTCCGTCATGATGATGCTCCTTTGCTGTCAAACGATTGACGTTAGTTGTTCCAACATCTTACAGCCTGTGCCAATCGTGACGCGCGCGGAACTTCACCGCCTGCGCATGCGGTAGGTCTTCCAGATCTCGCTGAGCTTGCGCCCGTCGGATGTCCGCTTCCACACGTTCAGACCGGCGCTCGTGCCGCCGACCGCGCGTGCGGCTGCGGTGGGGGTGGAGTATTCCTCACCGTCCTCCATCCTGAGCCTGCCCTCGGGGGTGACCGTCGCGATCCAGCGCTCGCCCTTGCGCGGGCGCTCCCACACCAGCGTCTCACCCGCGACCAGCAGGCCGGCCTTGAGCACTTGGGCGATGGTCACGCGTTTCGCGTTCGGAGTGGCGGACGAGGTCTCATGGGTCAGCTGCTGCTCGTCAAGGATCGACAAGTCGACGTGACCTTCGTCGTAGCGGATATTCCAGAATTCAGCGATAAGCCGTATCGTCTCATCCTGCCGCCCGTGCAGCGTCTCGGGCGTGCATTCGGCGATACTGCCCAGCCTGTCCGTCAACGGGAAACGCCTCGAACTGGCGGGCAACAGCATGCGGTCGCGCCGTTCGGCGAACGTCTGCAGGGATTTCATCTGATCCTCATGGGCTTGGGTGAGCACCAGATTGCCGATGCGATCCGACCAGAAATCGCGCACGGATTCCGGCCATGCGGCGAACGGTGAATCCTTGGCGACATGCTTGGGGATGATCGGCACGGCGTTCAGGCTGCGCGGACGCGTGATGCGGAATCCGGCCAGCTGTTCGTTCGCGCGGATCAGCAGCAGACGGTTCATCCGCGCATTGGTTTGCAGTTCGCCACGCAGATGGGCCAACGCCGACCGGCGCTCATCGTCGGTGATGAGGAAGCCGCGGTTCTGCGGCATCGTATAGCCGCGGTCGAGATACCTGACCGCGGAAGCGGCACGTGTGCGCCGCGCCAGCGAACTTTGCCTGTTCAACGCGTCGACGCCGGTGACGCGCTCCAACGCGGACAGGATCGCCCGAAGCCTCGTCTCATCATGCAGGCGCAACGGTTCGCGATCCTTCCCGCCATCACCCGTCCCGGCTGCGTCGTTCCGCGCATCATCCGTGAACACCTTGACGCCGGGAGTGGCGAGATTGCCGATGGAATGCACCAGCGCCCACATGGCCACCGGCTTCCAATCGCCGGTGGGGTAGTCGTTGAGCAGCACAAGCTGCCTGACGATCCCCGAGGGAAGCATGGAATCGGTCGGATGATCGAGAATACGCCACGCCATGGCATACGGCGCGAGCAGTTCGTCGACGAACGAAATGACGTTCTGCTCCCGAATATATGGCAGGAGCACATCGGTGCGGAACTCCTCCAACAGCTGCGAACAGACCGCCTTATGCGAAACGATGAGATGCAGATCCGTGAAGAACTCCTCCAATATCTGGGAGTCGTCGCCGATCGGATCCATGATGTCATCCCATCGCGCGGCGTACACGCTCCTCGCCGCCGGCGACATCGCCGCGACCACTTTCGCCTTGAACACGTCGGATGCGGTCAGCGGCACGCCGCGCATGTTCATCACGTCGAAGATGCGATGGGCGCCGGCCAGATCGTCGGTGGTCACGATGACCAACGTGACCTGATTGACCAGATACGAGGCGAAACGGTGGCGTTCGTCATCGTCGAGCTTGGCGAGTTCGTCGAACACGCTACGCGCGTTGAACGCGATATTATGCTGGGCGCGTGTCTCGAAATCACTGTCACGCAGATCGAACAGGCCCTCCAGGTCGCCCTCCTGCACGTAATCGCGGAAGAACGCCGCATCACGGTCGCGCAGCCGCAGCCTCGGCTCGGCCTTGATGCCACGCAGCTTGTTGCCCGGCTCGCGGATCAGCTCGTCAAGCTCCTGCAACAACACCGGATCGGTTTCCAACTCACGCAGCACCGCGATGATGATCGACAGGGAGATCAGACGCTGCTGGCCGTCGATCACCTGATACTTGGATTCGCCGTCGCGTACCAGAATCAGCGACCCGAGAAAATACGGCGTACCAGCCGACGAACCCGCATCCTGCAAGTCGGAGACAAGTTGCAGAATATTCTCCGTCTGCCAGGTATAGGCCCGCTGGAACGACGGGATCGCAAAACGGTAATCGGACATGAACACCCTGCTCAGGGGCTTTTCCGTTGCATTGATCGCCATGAATGTTCTCCTCCCCGGAACACGTCACGCATTCATTGTAAACGGCGTGCAAAACAGCGGGATCACCCCGTCGTGCCGCGCATGGCGGAATCCCGCACGACTATTGCAACGGAGGAAGATCGGCACGCTCCACCAGACGTGCCATCTGCACCCTGCCCATGCACAGCCTGTCACCGGCCGAGGAAAGATGCGATTTGACCGTGCGCTCCGAAATGAACATCTGTTGCGCGATCTCCGCGTTCGTGAACCCTTCGGCGGCAAGCAGCACCGCCTCGCGTTCGCGTTCCGGCAGCGCGTCGAGCATCGCCCGCGCCTCATCCCTTCTGGATTGCGGGCGTTGCCTGTTCAGATCGCCGATGAGCTGACGCTGGCTGGCCGGATTGAACTGCGGATCGCCATCCACCACGCCGATCACACGGCGGATGATATCCTCCGGCGCATCCGTCTTGGACACGAAGCCCTCGGCACCGGCCTCGACCGCACGCGCCACGGTATTGGTCGGACTGAGCGACGTGAGAATCAGCACATGCGGGGCGTGGGGGAGCGCTCGCAGCCGCCTGGTCGCCTCGATCCCATCCATGCCGGGCATCGCGATATCCATAAGCACCACGTCGGGCTGTTCGCGTTCGGCATGGGCCAAAGCCAACGCGCCGTCGGTCGAAGTGGAGACGACGTCGATGCGTCCCGAGGAATAATCAGTCAGAATCAGGCGCATGGCCTGGCATATCATCGGATCGTCGTCGATGATGCTGACCGTAATCGTCCGTAGCCCTTCATTCGTCATTCGACCCATGGTAGTTGCACTACCAGATGGAAGACCCGCCGCTCGTCGAACCCATACCTGCAAGTGCCGTTCGCCTTGCGGACCCGTGCGAGCAGTCCCGCAAGACCGGCTCCGGAACGTTTGCCGTCATGTCCGGCGGCCCCGGTTCGGCCGTTACCCTCGGCGTTGCCGGTGCTGTTGCCGGCGCTAGCGGTGCCGGCGTTGCCAACGGCCGGCAGGGGATTGGCGACATGCACCAGCACTCCCCGTGCGGGGTTGGCGGTGATCTCCAACGAGACGGGAACGCCCGGCGCATGCCTACGGGCGTTGGTGAGCCCCTCCTGCACGGCGTGGTAGGCGATCGTGCCGATGCGGTCGTTCAAACGGCTCAACTGCTGGATATCGATCCACGCGTTGATCTGCATGCCCGCGGAACGGCAGTCCGTCAGCAGCGCGTCGAGCGAATCCCTCGTCAACGACGCGTCATCATCGTAGGCGATTTGGATACGCGCCTGATCGGGATGCCGGAGCATGTCGATCACGCTATGCGCCTCATCGAGCGCACCAGCGGCCTGCTTGCGGATATCCTCCGTTTTACGTCGGATCGACTCGGACTGTTCGATGATGCCGTCGACATCCGTGCTGTTGCCGCCGTCCCCATCCACGGCATCGGCGGCGCCGTCATCGTTCCCGTCCAAACGCGACACCGACCGCTGCAGCTTCGTCGATTCGGCCTGCAGCGCGCTCGCATTAAGTGCCAACAGCGACAGGGAATGCGCCAACGTGTCATGCGCCTCGGCTGCGATGGCATCCGCAAGCTGCTGATTGCTCAAATCGGCGTGCAACGCCTTCGCCTCCTCCTCGGCCGCGCTCGCCTTTGCCTGGGCGGCACGCGCCGTGGCACGCGAACGGATGAAGAAACCCGCCAGCACCGCGATCAGCGTGGCGATCAATCCGACCGTGACAGCGGTGATTTCAATCGTGGTATCGGAAGCCAATACCCGCAACGGGACACCCGAATCGCCGCCAGTATGGGGTTCGGCGAACAACTGATGCCAGAACGACGCATCCGGCGTACGTCGCGCGTCGCGCAGCTGCGCCCATACGGTTATGCCGGCGGCCACGGGAATCGCTCGCAGGGCGATGCGCCGGTCCGTACGCCTCGCCAACAGCGAGGTGAGCGACATGAGCACGATCAGCGAATCGAAGGGGAGTATGACGACGAGGATGCATGACAGCACGAATATGGGTTCGGGATATTCATTGCGTGCCACCAGGATGAATCCGGACAGAATCGCGACCAATGCGCCGAGTACGGTCCACAAGGTGCCAAGGGTGTCGTTCCCGTACTGCGCATTGGCGAAAGCGTCATGGAGAAGACACATGAACCCCGCGCAGGGGACCATCACCAGCGTGCACCAAAGCTTGGTGCGCACCGGCACATCCACGTCCTCGCGCGGCGTGTTCGGATTCGTATTGCTCATAGCTACCAATGTATAGCCGGGGCGAAGCCCATGCCATTGTCCTTTCGGCTGCGAACGGCATTGCACGAACAGGCAACCGGGACTGCACACTTGTCCAATGGTGCGCTCGCTCGCCGCGGCATAGGCTCGAAATCGACAACATTCAAGGAGCCGAAAGCTCTTCCGGAGAAGAAGGAAACGAACATGAGCGAAGCAAACTTCCCGCAGCAGCCCCAATCGCCGATGCAGCCGGTCGGAGCACAGCCGTCCAGACAGGATCAGGAGTATCAGGATCAGGGGCAGCGCCCGCCGATGACCGTCACCGGCGTCGTCGGCGTAGTATTCGGCGCGTTGGGCCTCGTTCTGAGCTTCATCCCGATCGTCAACAATCTGGCCGCGATTCTGGGTTTGGTCGGTGCGGCCCTCGGCGTCATCGCCATCGTCGGCACCTTCCGCGGCAAGAAACACGGCAAGGCGCTGGCCATCGTCGCCGTCGTCCTCTCGGTGCTCGCCATCATCATCACGCTGGCCATGCAGTCCGCCGCAAGCAAGGCCATCGACGACGCGATGGGCGTGTCCACCAGCCAGACGTCCGGCGATTCCTCGTCGAAGAAGTCGGATGCGAAGAAGACCGAAAGCAAGGGCGAACAGGATATGGAAGGCGATCTCAAGAGCATGCATGTCAAGATCGTCTCCGCGGTCCGCAGCGGCAACGACTACGAGAACAACCCCACTGTGCTCGTCACCTACGAATGGACCAACAACACCAAAAAGAACAATTCGTTCGCCGTGCTGGCCAACCCCAAGGTGTTCCAGAACGGTTCCTCCCTCGACACCGCGATCTACACGGACGCCCCCGCCGGTTACGATGCGAGCTCCTACCTTGCCGAAGTGCAGCCCGGCGCGACCGCCACGGTGACGATCGGCTACGTGCTCAAGGACGATTCGGCGGTCACCGTCGACGTCACCGATTTCATCAGCATGGACGATTCCACCAAGGTCAAGCACGTGTTCACGCTGTAACCCCCACGGATGCACACCCGATGCATATCCGCTCCGCGCTCGCCGGTCACCCTTCCCTCCGTGACCGGCGGGCGCCCGCGGTTTCAAGGCCCCGCATATTGAGGCTATTCCAAGGTTCTTGGGTACACTGGGGACTGTACGTACGATAAAGGAGCGATCATGGCTTTCGGTCAGAACCCCCGCAACAATCTCGGCAATCCCCAATACAACACCGCCGACTACAACAATCAGATGCAGATGGATTACGGCCAGCCGGTCCAGCAGCAGGCCAACTACCAGTACAACCAGTACACGCAGGGCGGTGCCGCGGCGGCCTTCCAAGCGACCGCGGACCGCCAGGAGGAATACGCGCGCGCCTACCATTCCGCCGTCACGCGATCCTATGGCGAAATGACCATCGGCCTCATTGTCACCGCGGTCGTCGCCATCCTCACCCAAATGACCAACCTGTATATGGCCTTCATCTCCGCGACCGGCATCATCGGCGTATTCGCCCCGCTGGTCGTCGAAATCGTGCTCGCCATCGCGCTCAGCGCCCGCATCACCAAGATGAAGACATCCACGGCCCGCGTCATGTTCTACATCTACTCCGCACTCATGGGCTTCTCCTTGAGCGTCATCTTCATCACCTACGATCTCGGCTCCATCGGCCTCGCACTCGCCCTGTGCGCCGGCTTCTTCTTCGCCCTCACCATGCTCGGCATGACCACCAAGGTCGATCTGCTCAAGGCCGGCCCCATCCTGATGGTCGGACTGATCGTCCTCATCATCGCCGAAGTCATCCTCATGTTCGTCGCCCCCGGCCAGACCACCCTCATGCTCATCTCCGCCATCGGCCTCGTCCTCTTCGCCGGTTTCACCGTCTACGACGCCCAGCAGACGCGCGCCATCTTCGCCCAGTATTCCGGCCAGGATCCCGAGATGATCAAGAAGCTCTCCATCCTCTGTGCCCTGAACCTGTACCTCGACTTCGTGAACATGTTCCTGTATATCCTTCAGCTCCTCGGCAACAGGGACTGAGCAACAACGCAACGGAGCGTCCCCGGCGTTGCTCCGCGGTCGCGGTATTGGAATACCGCTTCCCTTGGTGCGCCTTGGGGACGCACGCGTTGCGTTGTTGTTCCGTTGGGCTTGGGTGACGGAGCGTCCCCGGCGTTGCTCCGCGGTCGCGTGGGATTCAATCAACGGGAACAATGCCAGCATTAGGCATATAGTTCAAGCCTGTACAATAAGGTCTGACCGTATTTCGGTCAGACCTTTTTCGTTGGTTGCGGATTCATTTACGGTGGTGCCTTATGCAGAGGAAAGAGATCGCCGGCATGGGATGCCTGGTATTGACCGCGCTGATCTGGGGATTGGCGTTCGTTTCGCAGGTACAGGGCATGGACTCCATGTCGCCGTTGTTCTTCAACGCCACACGATTCTCACTGGGGGCGTTGTCGTTGATCCCGTTGCTCGTGTTCCTCCGGATGCGCAAAGGCAAGGATGGCGAAGGCAACGGGGAAGGGAACCAAGCCGTTCCGCCGACGGTCACCATGGGCAATGGGCGTGAAGTGACATTGCCGGCATGGGCGGGCAATCAGATCGTGGTCGGCATCATCTGCGGACTGGTGTTGTTCACCGCAAGCACCATCCAACAGTACGGCGTCCTCTACAGCAGGTCGGCAGGCAGGTCCGGATTCATCACCGCACTCTACATCGTCATGGTGCCGCTTCTGGCGTTCGCGGTGCTGCGCCGCCGCATCCATCTCAACGTCATACTGAGCGTCGCGCTCGCGGTGCTCGGCTTCTACCTGCTGTGCATCACGGGCGGCTTCGGCTCCATCACCCTGGCCGACCTCGTGCTGCTGGCCAGTGCGGTGCTGTTCGCCGTGCACATTCTCGTCATCGATACGCTCGGCAGGGGATTGGACGCGCTGGTCATCTCGTTCTTCCAGATCGCCACCACCGCGCTGCTGAGCTGGATCGGCGCATTGGCGGAAGGCTCCGTGGACTGGGCGGGGGCCGGGCAAGGCTGGTTCGCCATCGTCTACGCCGGTATCGGCTCGGTGGGCGTGGCCTACACGTTGCAGGTCGTAGGGCAGCAGTGCGTGCCGCCGACCCGCGGCGCGATGCTCATGTCGTTGGAATCGTTCTTCTCCGCGGTCGGCGGTGCGATCATCCTCGGCGAGGTGATGACGCCGCGCGGCTATCTCGGATGCGCTTTGATCTTCGCCGGCACCATGCTCGCCCAGGCGCCGGTCGAACGGTTCGTGCACCATCGCCCCTGACCGTAGCGCACGAACCGTCCGATGCCGTCACGCGGTCGTGTGAGGCGTCTCCTCGACCCGCGGCGCGCCATTGATGTCGCGGTGGATGTTCTGCATCTGCACTTCGATGTTCTGCAGGCTGCGTGCGCAGTCCAGCAGGGTCTGCGAATGCTCGGCCAGCTTGGCGTCGGGCAGGTCGCTCTTATAGCGCAGCGCATGCTCCAGGCTCGCCCAGTAATCCATCGCGATGGTACGGAACTGGACCTCCACCGGCATGTAATGCTCGCCGGACGAGAGGAACACCGGGGCGGCGTAGATCACATGCAGCGAACGGTAGCCGTTCTGCTTGGGGTTCTTGATGTAATCCTTGACGCGCAGCACCTGGATGTCGGACTGCGACGACAGGTAGTTCGACACCGAATACACGTCGTCGCGGTAGTTGCAGATCACGCGGATGCCGGCCACGTCGAACAGGTTGTCGCGCACCGAATCGATCGAGATCGGCAGGCCGCGGCGCTGCAGCTTGCCGATGATCGATTTGATGGACTTCAGGCGCCGCTCCATGTGGTGGATCGGATCATGGCTGAACCGCACCTGGAACTCATCGTCGAGGATCTCCAGTTTGGTGCTCACCTCATACATAGCCCCCTCATACAGTTGCATCAGGTTGATGAATTCGGTGATCTCGTCGATGCTGAACTCCCCCTCGGTGGTGTCGAGCATCTTCAGCTGTGCGCTGATATCGGATGTTTTGAATCTGCTGTGTCGATCTAATATCACGCTCCCCAATATAGCCGACCGGCTCGCACGAACCTGTGATATTACTGAACGGGTCATGCCACGCCGATACAGTGAGCACTATGAACGAAGAGATGATGACCGAGGCGGAGCGCGCCTCGAAACTGGCCGAAAGCACCGTCGACCCCGCTCCCGCGGCGCGAGGCAAAGGCGTGTTCTACGTGCATACGCTCGGATGCCAGATGAACGTGCATGATTCCGAGCGCATCGCCGGCGTGCTGGAGGAAGCCGGCTACGTTCCGGCCACCGAGGAGCAATACCTCGACCATGACATCGACCTGATCGTGATGAACACGTGCGCGGTGCGCGAGAACGCAGCCGAACGCATGTACGGCACAATCGGCCTGTGGGCCGGGATGAAGCGCGAACGCCCGAACCTGCAGATCGCGGTCGGCGGCTGCATGGCGCAGCTCGATCGGGAGAAGATCGCCAGGAAGACGCCGTGGGTCGATGCCGTGTTCGGCACCAAGAACATCGGCGCGTTGCCGCAACTGCTCGAACAGGCCCGCATCGAAGGCCACGCGCAGGTGAAGGTGCAGGAGGATCTCAACTATTTCCCGAGCCAGCTGCCCACCGACAGGGCATCCAAGGTGTCGAGCTGGGTCGCCATTTCCGTCGGTTGCAACAACACCTGCACGTTCTGCATCGTGCCCACCACGCGCGGCAAGGAGCATGACCGTCGTCCCGGCGACATCCTCGCCGAGATCCGTCGGTGCGTGGACGAGGGGGCCAAGGAGGTCACGCTGCTCGGCCAGAACGTGAACTCGTTCGGTTACGGCATCGGTGACCGGTTCGCGTTCTCCAAGCTGCTGCGCGCCTGCGGCGAGATCGAGGGGCTGGAACGCGTGCGGTTCACGTCGCCGCACCCGGCGGCGTTCACCGATGATGTGATCGCGGCCATGGCCGAAACGCCGAACGTCATGCATCAGTTGCATTTCCCGCTGCAGTCCGGTTCCGACAGGATTCTGCGAGCCATGCGCCGTTCGTACCGTTCCGCCAAATTCCTCGATATTCTGCGTAAGATCCGTGAAGCCATGCCGGATGCGCAGATCTCCACCGACATCATCGTCGGCTTCCCTGGCGAGACCGAGGAGGATTTCCAGGAGACGATGCGCGTGGTGGAGGAGGCCCGCTTCTCGTCCGCGTTCACGTTCATCTATTCGCCGCGTCCGGGCACTCTGGCGGCCGACATGGAGCAGCTTCCGCGCGACGTGGTGCAGGACCGCTTCGATCGTCTCGTCGCATTGCAGGAGCGCATCACCGAGGAGAATCTGAAGACCTTCGAAGGCCGTGACGTCGAGGTGATGGTGACCGGCACTCCTGGTAAGAAGGATGCCGCCACGCATCGCGTGACCGGTCGTGAAAAAACCGGTGTGCTCGTGCATATCGGCGTTCCGGAAGGCGAACCGATGCCGCAGGTAGGCGATTTCGTCACCGCCACCGTGACGCATGCCGGCCGGCATAACCTCATCGCGGATCCCGATCCGAAAGCGGGGCAGACCTATGCCGTCCGTCACTGAACCCATCGAACATGCCGCTGAACCCGTCGAACGGACGGTGCGGGAACGCGTCCCGCGCGTGGTTTCCATCGTCGGCCCGACCGCTTCCGGCAAAACGGGGCTCGGCATCGCCATTGCGCGTCGACTGGCCGAGCAAGGCGAGCGGGCGCAGATCGTGAACGCCGACGCCTACCAGATGTACCGTGGCATGGATATCGGCACGGCCAAGCCGACCGTCGAGGAACAGGCGGCGGTGACGCATCACCTCATCGACATCATCGACCCCGATGACACGATGACCGTGGCCCGGTTCCAGCGTCTCGCCCGCGCAACCATCGCCGACCTGCAGGCCCAAGGCATCCGGCCGATCCTGGTCGGCGGCTCCGGCCTGTACGCCCGCGCCGCGATCGACGACATCTCGTTCCCGGGCACCGATCCGAAGATCCGCGAACGGCTTGAGCAACGCGAACGCGAGGAGGGGGCCGGCGCGCTGTTCGAGGAGCTGCGTGCCAAGGACCCGCAGGCTGCGGAGCGCATGGATTCACGCAATCCGAGGCGCACCATCCGTGCCCTTGAGGTGATCGAGCTGACCGGCCGGCCGTATTCGGCGAGCTTGCCCCGGTACCGGTACGTCATCCCCACCGTGCAGATCGGTCTTGATCTGGACCGTGCCGATCTTGACAGACGTATCGACATCCGTACCGCGCGGATGCGCGAGGACGGCTTCCTCGACGAAGCCCGGCGGCTGCGCCCCCATATGGGATTGACCGCATCCCGCGCATTGGGCTACCAGCAGATGTTCGATCTGCTCGACGGTTTGTGGGACGAGCGCGACGCATGGGCGGATGTGGCGCAGAAAACCAAACGTCTGGCACGCAAACAGATGGGGTGGTTCGGCCGCGATCCGCGCATCCACTGGCTGCAGGCGCTGAACCCGGCGCTGGTGGACAACGCCATGGCCATCATCGCCCATGCCGACAACGGTGACTACGATGCCATCGACGCGCAGGCCGACGCCTACGTACAGCATCATCTGGGCGACATCGGCTGATCGGACGTTCCGTTCGGCTAACGGTTGTTTCCTATCCGTGAAGCATGGGATGCGGCGGCTTTCGCCCGGCGCATCCCGGAGCGGGAAGCGGCGGTGGAAACCACGACAGGATATTCACGGTACGGCGGGCCGCGTGGGTGCGCCGATGAGTAGAATCTGACACGTTATGGCAAGAACAGCATCATCGAGCAGCGGGAAGAACACCGGCAAGGGCACATCGCCCAAGCCGAGGGACGACGATTACGAGGAAGAGGAGCCGTTGTGGGAATCGATTCTGATGGCGATTCCACGCGGTCTGGGGAACCTTGTGCGCGCGACGACGGGCACAGGGGAGTACGATCCCGCCTACCAGCGCGACGGCCTGTGCCTCGTGATGGTGGTGCTGGGCGTGATGTTCTGCGCGTCCGAATGGTTCCGCGTGCAGGGGCCGCTCGGCGTCTTCCTGCATTCCCTCGCCTCCGGTGCCTTCGGCCTGATGAGCGTCGTGCTGCCGGTGTTCCTGTTCGCGGTGGCGATACGGCTGATACGCCATGCCGGCCGCGGGTCGGGGAATCCTCGTGTGATCGTCGGACTGGTGGTGCTGTTCTGGACGATCTGTTCGATTCTCGACGTTGAGCTCGCTTCCCAGGCGCAGGGTTTCGACATCGCCGCGATGCAGCAGGCCGGCGGTCTGCTTGGCTATATCGTCGGCACGCCGCTCGCCTGGGGCCTTTCCGAAACGTTCGCGGTGATCGTGTTCGCGATCATCGGCCTGTATTCGCTTATGCTGATCGTGCGCATCCATGTCGACGACATTCCCCGCATCTGGAACAATCTCGTCTCCAAGCTGCGTGGTGCCAAGGCAACGGATGAGGACGGGCATGAGGACCGCGACAAGGCGGAGCGTTCCCCCAACGAGGTTCGTCTCGATGACGACGAGCTTGAATTCGCCGAAGGCGTGCCGAGGCATGACGGCAGCGACGAGGACCAGGACGACGGCGAACAGGGCGGAAACAGCTTCCTGGACAAGATCCGTGGATTCTTCCAGCGCAAGAAGCAGGAGAAGGATGACACGAAGCTCGATTCGTATCAGGGTGACGACCCCTTCACCCAGGCCGCATCCCGCCACGGCGAAGCCGCGGAGACCTCGTTGGACGGCGATCACGGTTCCACGCGTGTCATGCCGGCGGGCGGCCCCGAGATGCCGCCGGCCATCCCGGACGGCGAATTCACGATGACGCCGCCTCCCATGCCATCCGACGAGTCCACGGTGCCGCTGACCTCCGATTCGCAAGCCGTTTCGGCTGGTGTCGGTGAACAGGCCGATCCGTGGAGTGCGATGGCCGACTCGAACGAGCCTCCGGCTCCTCCATCGGATCAGGCGCAACCCTCCACGCGCTCCTATGGCGCGGGCTCCGGTGCGTACGGCGCCGATTCCGGCGAGCATAGCGCGGTTCCCTCCACGGCGGCTGCTGCCGTGGCCGGGGGAGCGCAGACAGCGCACGCCGAGGGGAACGAAGACTTGGAAGGTGCGGAACCGCCGTACCAGCTGCCGAGCCTCGACATCCTTGCCAAGGGCAAACCCCATGCGGCGCGCACCCCGTCCAACGACAGGGTCATTCGCGCCCTGACCTCCACGTTCCAGCAGTTCAAGGTCGATGCCAAGGTCGTCGGCTTCCTGCGCGGCCCGTCCGTCACCCAATACGAGGTCGAACTCGGCCCCGGCGTCAAGGTCGAGAAGGTCACCAATCTCCGCCGCAACATCGCCTACGCCGTGGCCAGTTCCGACGTGCGCATCCTGTCCCCGATTCCCGGCAAGTCTGCCATCGGCATCGAAATCCCGAACGAGGACCGCGAGATCGTATGCCTGGGTGACGTGCTGCGCAGCGACAAGGTCGTCAGCGACCCGAATCCGATGCTCTCCGGCATCGGCAAGGACGTGGAAGGCCATTTCGTCACCGCCGACCTGACCAAGATGCCGCATCTGCTGGTGGCGGGCGCCACCGGTTCCGGTAAGTCGAGTTTCGTCAACTCTATGCTGACCTCGATCATCATGCGCGCCACGCCCGAGCAGGTGCGACTCATCCTCGTCGACCCGAAGCGTGTCGAACTGTCCGCCTACGCGGGCATCCCGCATCTGCTGACGCCGATCATCACCGATCCGAAGAAGGCCGCGCAAGCCCTCGAATGGGTGGTCAAGGAGATGGATTCGCGCTACTCCGACCTCGAATACTTCGGTTTCCGCCATGTCAAGGACTTCAACGAAGCCGTGCGCGCGGGCAAAGTGCATGCGCCGGAAGGCTCCAAGCGCAAGGTCGCCCCGTACCCGTACATCCTCGTGGTCGTCGACGAGATGGCCGATCTGATGATGGTGGCGAAGAACGATGTGGAAAGCTCCATCCAGCGCATCACCCAGCTCGCCCGCGCCGCAGGCGTGCACCTGGTGCTCGCCACGCAGCGCCCGTCCGTCGACGTGGTGACCGGCCTGATCAAGGCGAACATCCCGTCACGACTCGCGTTCACCACGTCATCCGCCACGGATTCGCGCGTCATCCTCGACACCACCGGCGCCGAAACGCTGATCGGTCAGGGCGACGGCCTGTTCCTGCCCATGGGGTCGGCCAAGCCGATCCGTGTACAGGGATCGTGGGTGAACGAGTCCGAGATCCGTAGGGCCGTGGAATTCGTGCGCACCCAGCGCAAGCCGAAGTATCGTGAGGACATCGAGCAGATGGCCGCGCAGGCCGAGAAGAAGGCCGCGGAACCGGACGAGGAGATCGGCGACGATATGGACGTGCTGCTGCAGGCCGCGGAACTCGTGGTCTCCACGCAGTTCGGCTCCACCTCCATGCTGCAGCGCAAGCTCAGGGTGGGTTTCGCCAAGGCCGGTCGTCTGATGGATCTGCTCGAATCCCGTGGTGTGGTCGGACCGTCCGAAGGCTCGAAGGCTCGTGAAGTGCTCGTCCAGCCTCAGGATCTGCCGGCGGTACTCGCCTTCATCCGCGGCGAAACCGATGGCATCACCCCCTCTTCAGCCCCCTCCGGCGACGGCGAGGCCTGAAGCGAGCCGGCACGCAAGGTAGAGCATGACGGGTAATGTGTGGGGGTATGACTGAAGAACAAACCCAATCGAAGAAGTCGTCGCTGTTGGACGGATGGAACGCCCCGCCGAATCTGGTCACCTACTGCCGCATCGTGCTGGTCGTGGTGTTCCTCGGCCTGTACATCGCCGCCGGCGCATGGGGGGTGAACAGCGCCTCCATGCGCTGGGCTGCGGCTATCGTGTTCATCATCGCCGCCAGCACCGATAAGCTCGACGGGTGGATGGCCCGCAAATACAATCAGGTGACCGAACTCGGCAAGCTGATGGACCCCATCGCCGACAAGCTCATGACCTGCGGCGCGCTCGTCGTGGCCTCCGTGTTCGCGGAATTCCCGTGGTGGGCCACCATCTTGTTCCTGATCCGCGAGATCGGCATCACCGTGATGCGCTTCTTCGTCATGGAACGCCCCGGCGGCAAGGTCATCGCCGCCGCATGGCCCGGTAAGCTCAAGACCCTCTTCCAGTGCATCGGTCTGGCCATGCTGCTGCTGCCCGCCCATATCGGAGGCCCCGCGCAGGGTGTTGCGGCATGGGTGAACGTGTACTACATCGTCACCTACGTCATGCTGTACGTCGCGCTGGTGCTGTGCCTGTATTCCGGCGGCATCTACCTGTACAACACGTTCGTCGGTTCCCGTAGGAACGCGGACGACTGAAGCCATGGGCATGGATGGGTCGTCGATTCGGCGCAGGCTCGCGTCCGACTTGCTGCACGGCCTCGAAACCCGTGGCGTGAAGTTGGCCTGCGCGGAATCGCTCACCGGCGGACTGCTCGCGGATGCTCTGGTGCGCATCCCCGGTGCGTCCGCCGTGTTCCTTGGCTCCGCGGTCACCTACGACATCCGGGCGAAAGCTTCGATCCTCGGCGTGGATCGCGCTTTGCTGGAGCGTGAAGGTGCGGTGCACCCCGAAGTCGCACGTCAGATGGCGGCATACACCGCCCGCCTGTACGACCAGCCGCAATACGAGGGGCGCGTCATCGGACTGTCGACCACCGGCGTGGCCGGTCCCGGCCCGGACGGTGACAAACCGGCCGGACTGGCGTACGTCGCCGTGGCGGTTCCCGACACCATGGCATCCGTTGCATCGGACCGTCTGACATCCGTGAACGTCGATCGTGCACGCATGGTCGGTGAGGGGAATGCGGCGTTGAAGGACATGGGCGACGGATGGCATGCCGTGGCCTATGAGCTGAGGTTGGACGGCCCGCGCGAACAGGTGCGCGAAGGCGTCGTGACCCACGTGCTGCGGATTGTGACGCAGCTCACACTGCCTGTCGTGGAATAAAACGTCCTCTTTTCGCTGTTGGAGTATATGGACAGTGAACAGCCTCAGGAGCAAAGGGGACTGGATATGGAAACGATGACTCAGGTTCGCAGGACCTCGGATATGAACGAACTGAAGGCCGCGGCGCCGATGGTGAAGCCCGGTGCCGCCCGTATGCGTGAACTGGCCCCCGCACAGCGCCGTGCCGTCGCGCTGGCACAGCAGCAGGTGCTGAAGGCCCGTGCCGCCAAGAAGGCGAAGGATGAGGCCGCCGAAATGCGTCGCCGCATGTGGAGCGACGAGGAGCATGGCGCCCAGATCGCATTGCGCGGCGAAACCAAAACCAGCGAGCAGCAGGAGGACACCTTGTCCCTGCGCGGTGCCATCGGCTTGGTACTGCGTGACCTGCGCTCGCGCGACCACAAGACCCTGCGCGAGGTCAGCGAGAAGGCCGGCGTCTCGCTCGGATACCTTTCCGAAGTGGAACGTGGGCAGAAGGAGGCCAGCTCCGAACTGCTCAGCTCCATCGCCGAGGCCTTGGGCGTGAGCACCGCGCAGCTGCTGCGCATGGTGGCCGATCGACTCGATATGGCCGCGTGAAAACAGGTTCGTTCCGTCCGGCGCTGGTGATTCGGCGCCGGGTATGCATTCGATGGGGTGGGTCCATGCGGGCCGGCCCCATTTCTCATATTCCGGCAGATTAACGGGTTCGTAGCAAACGCCCCCTACGTTGTCCTTGTATCGGCCCACCATGTATGGGTCAAAGGATGAGAGAGGTTGCACAATAATGTCATTCAGAAGAATCAAGGCCGCGCTGGCGTTGTCGTTGAGCGCCGCCATGCTGCTTTCCACCGCCGCCTGCGGCACCACCGACGATTCCGGCTCCGATGGTGAGGCATCCGGTTCCTCCAAGATCGAAGGTTACGACGTGAGCTCCGTCGCCAAGGACGAGTCCATCGCCAAACTGCTGCCGGAATCCGTCACCAAGGACGGCAAGTACACCGTCGGCATGGACCTGTCATACCCGCCTGCGGAGTTCCTCGCCGAAGACGGCAAGACCCCGGTCGGTTTCGACGTCGACCTCGTCAAGGCCATGTCGAAGGTGTTCGGTCTGACCGCCGATCCGCAGAACGCGAACTTCGATTCGATCATCCCCTCGGTCGGCGCGAAGTACGATGTCGGCATCTCCTCCTTCACCATCACCCCCGAACGACTCAAGGCCGTCGACTTCGTGAGCATGTTCAAGGCCGGTTCCACCTGGGTGGTGCGCAAAGGCAATCCGAACAAGGTCGACACCTCCGACGTGTGCGGCCTGAAGGTCACCGTGCAGACCGCCACCATCCAGGAGGAGGAAGTCAACAAACTCAACGAGCAGTGCAAGGCCGATGGCAAGAAGGCCATCGACGTGCTGTCGAACAAGCTGCAAACCGATGTGACCACCAACGTGACCACCGGCAAGGCCGACGTCTCCTACGCCGACAGCTCCGTGGCCGGCTATGCGATCGCGCAGACCGACGGCCAGCTCGAGGCTCTCGGCAAGGCCAGCGGTATGGCCAAGGAGGCCGTGGCCATCAAGAAGGGCGACACCGCTACCGCGCAGGCCGTGCAGAAGGCGCTGCAGAAGCTCATGGATGACGGCACGTATATGAAGATCCTCAAGCACTGGGGCGTCGATTCCGGTGCCATCGACAAAGCCGAGATCAATCCGACCGATGTCAGCGAGTGACCGGTAAATCGGATCACCCCACGAGAAGCTCCGATTGCGATCGGGGCTTCTCCCGTTTGCCGGGTGTTGCATGTGGACGTTTATCGTGCCCATTGGCGATACTGGCATAGTTTGGAATTGCATGACGCGCGGAAGAGCGCGGGCATGCGGAAGAGAGCAGAAGAACAAGAGAAAGACGACAAATGGCATTGAAGACCACGAAGAAACTGAGGGCCCTGACCGCAGCCGCGTTGAGCGCGGCCATGCTGGTCTCCTTCGCCGCGTGCGGCACCAGCGACGCCACGGACAAGGATTCCGGCGCGTCCAAGACCACCACCGCGGGCTACGACGTGAGCTCTGTCAAGAAGGACGCCGAACTCGCCACGCTCGTCGAAGGCAACACCGTCAAGGACGGCGAGCTTTCCGTGGGCATGGAACTGTCCTATGCCCCGGCCGAATTCCTCGCCGAGGACGGTAAGACCCCGACCGGCTACGATGTCGACATCTCCAAGGCCATCGGTAACGTGCTGGGGCTGAAGACCAAGATCGTGTCCTCCATGTTCGACACCATCGTGCCGTCCGTCGGCTCGAAGTACGATCTGGGCATCACCGCCATGACCATCACCAAGGAACGCATGGATTCCGTCGACTTCGTGAGCTACTACCGTGCCGGCTCCACGTGGACCGTGCAGAAGGGCAACCCGAAGAAGGTCGACACCTCCGACCTGTGCGGCAACAAGATCGCCGTCCAGACCGGCACCGTGCAGGAGGACGAGGCGAACAAGATCGCCAAGCAGTGCGAGACCGACGGCAAGAAGGACGCCGAGGTCGCTTCCTACAAGCGTCAGGCCGAAGCCGCCACCGCCGTGGCCACCGACAAGGCCGATGTGTTCTACGCCGATTCCCCCGTGGCCGGTTACGCCATCTCGCAGACCGACGGCCAGCTCGAAGCCCTCGGCAAGGATGTCGGTGTGGTCAAGGAAGGCATCGCCATCCAGAAGAACAACACCAAGATGGCGACCGCCGTGCAGAAGGCCGTGCAGAAGCTTATGGATGACGGCACGTATATGAAGATCCTCAAGCATTGGGGCGTTGAATCCGGCGCCCTCGACAAGGCCGAGATCAATCCGACCGATCTCGACTGAGTCCGACCGATCATCCGATAGGCATATCAGATAGACATATCAGAAGGAAGCAGGAAGCATGGCGAAGAAACAGGTTGATGGCGCGAACCTCGACATCCCCAATCGCATCACGGCATTGCCGGTAAAAAGGACTGGACCCATTTTGGCCGGCGTGGTCGTCGCGATCTTCGCCGTCCTTCTTGCGCAGGGACTGATCACCAACCCGCGCTTCGAATGGAACGTGGTATGGAAGTACCTGTTCAACGAGAACGTGCTTGAAGGCATCAAGTACACGCTGCTGCTCACGGTGATCTCCATGGCCATCGCCATCGTGCTGGCCGTGCTGCTCGCCATCATGCGCAAATCCATCAACCCGGTGCTGCGCAGCGTGAGTTGGTTCTACATCTGGTTCTTCCGCGGCACCCCTGTGTACACGCAGCTCGTGTTCTGGGGTCTGTTCGCCGTGCTGGTCCCGCGCATCGGCATCGGCGTCCCGTTCACCTCCGTCGAATTCTGGAGCATCGACTCGCAGTCCGTCATCACCGCGTTCAACGCGGCATGGCTTGGCTTGGCGCTGAACGAGGCCGCCTACCTGGCGGAGATCGTGCGTGCTGGCCTCGAAGCGGTTGACCCGGGTCAGGCCGAAGCTGCGCAGGCGCTCGGCATGAAGCGCTCGCTCATCATGCGTCGCGTCATCCTGCCGCAGGCCATGCGCATCATCATCCCGCCCACCGGCAACGAGTTCATCGGCATGCTCAAGACCACATCGCTGGTCAACGCGGTGCCGTTCACCCTCGAACTGCAGTTCGCCACCACCGCCATCGCGACCCGCCTGTACAAGCCGATCCCACTGCTCATCGTGGCGTGCATCTGGTACTTGGTAATTACATCAATCCTGATGGTGATCCAGTCCAGGCTGGAGAAGCATTTCGGCAAGGGCTTCGATGCCCGTCCGGTGGGGTCACGTGGCAAGCAGACGCCTCTGCCCGGCAAAACCGAAGGTGAGCCAAAGGATGACGTCAACAAGCAGAACGAAGCCGTGTTCACCGGCATGACCGCGTGAGGGGAGCGACAATGACCAACGAAACGACAGCAACCTCGAAGAGCACCCCGGCCGTGAAGGCCGTCCAGGTACATAAGGCGTTTGGTGATTTGCACGTGCTCAAGGGTGTGGATATGACCGTCGAACCGGGCAGCGTCACCGTGATCCTTGGCCCGTCCGGTTCCGGAAAGTCCACGCTGCTGCGCCTCATCAACCAGCTGGAAACCCTGACCGGCGGCAGCATCGAGGTCGACGGCGAGATGATCGGCTACAAGTATGTCGAGAAGAAGGGCCAGCGTGTGCTGCAGACCCTGAACGACAAGGAAGTGGCCGCGCAGCGTGCCAAGCTCGGTATGGTGTTCCAGCGGTTCAACCTCTTCCCGCACATGACCGCGTTGGAAAACGTGATGGAAGCCCCGGTGCACGTGCGCCACATGGGCAAGCAGGAAGCTAGGGAACTGGCCATTCATGAGCTCAAACGCGTCGGTTTGGGAGAGCGCTTGGATTACTACCCCTCGCAGCTGTCCGGTGGCCAGCAGCAGCGTGTGGCCATTGCCCGCGCACTCGCCATGAAGCCGGAGATCATGCTCTTCGACGAGCCGACCTCTGCGCTCGACCCCGAACTGGTGGGAGAAGTGCTCAACGTCATGCTCGAACTTGCCCGTGAAGGCATGACCATGATCGTCGTGACGCATGAGATCGGATTCGCGCGCGAAGTCGCCGACCAGATCGTATTCATGGACGGTGGCGTGGTCGTGGAACAGGGCGGTCCGGAAATCATCGATAATCCGACCGAACCCAGATTCAAGGACTTCCTGCAGCATGTGTTGTGAGTGTCATTGACGCCGTTGCATGGTTGCGTAGTATAACGGGTTGAGCCCCATGGCATTCGTGCCGTGGGGCTTTTCGTTTGCGGCGAGTCCGGGTGGCATGAGGTGCATCGTTCCGATGGCGTACACTGGGACCCCATGCAGGAACGGGAATTTTGGCAGTTGGTCGAAGAGGTGTTCGGGCGCAGCTATGGCAGGGCGTTGGCTCAGGATCAGGAGCTGACGGGGCTGGAGGATCTGACGGCGGTGGAGGCGCTGAAAGCCGGTGAAGAGCCGCGTGTGGTGTGGAACGTGCTGTGCGATCAGATGGATATTCCCGATACGAAGCGCTGGGGGCGTGGCCATAATGCGCCTCCCATGCCCATGCGATGAACCGGGCGTCTTCTGACGGCCCGGGTATGACGCGCCGACGTTGCCGCGGAATGATGGGCATACGGTGATTATCGGCGCATCGATTCGAACAAATGTTCGCATGTGAGGTATAGTTGTCCACAGCGAATATCGCGGACACCTGCAACGGACGTCGTCGATGGTGGTATGAAAGGCGTTGTCCTGATTGGGATTCGTCGTCATCCGTGCATTCCGGCAGGGGCGTGTCGACCACAGGGGTGGGCCGTTCTTGACCGGTGGCGCATCGGCCCCATACCGTGGAAGGCATGTTCGTCAACTGATTCCCGAAGGAGAACATCATGGCACAGAACACCGGCGCCGGTCAGGCGAAGCACGAGCTTGATCCCAGGCGCAAGGCCGCCCTCGACACCGCGTTGGCGCAGGTGGAGAAGAGCTTCGGCAAGGGGTCCGCGATGAGGCTGGGCGACAGGCCGGAGCAGAACGTCGAAGTCATTCCCACCGGTTCGCTGGCCCTTGATATGGCGCTTGGCATCGGCGGTCTGCCGAAGGGGCGCATCGTGGAAGTGTACGGTCCAGAATCCTCCGGTAAGACCACGCTGGCATTGCATGTCGTGGCCAATGCGCAGAAGGCCGGGGGAGTGGCAGCGTTCATCGACGCCGAGCATGCGCTCGACCCGGTGTACGCCCGTAAGCTCGGCGTCGATACCGATTCGTTGATCGTGTCGCAGCCCGACAACGGCGAGCAGGCTTTGGAGATCGCTGACATGCTCATCCGTTCCGGCGCCCTTGATGTCATCGTGGTTGATTCCGTGGCGGCGCTGGTGCCGAAAGCTGAAATCGAAGGCGATATGGGCGACAGCCACGTCGGCCTGCAGGCTCGTCTGATGAGCCAGGCGTTGCGCAAGATGACCGGTGCCCTGGCGCAGGCCGGCACCACCGCCATCTTCATCAACCAGTTGCGTGAGAAGATCGGCGTGTTCTTCGGCAATCCGGAGACCACCACCGGTGGCAAGGCGCTGAAGTTCTACTCCTCGGTCCGTCTTGACATTCGCAGGATCCAGACCATTAAGAACGGTGACGAGGCGGTTGGCAACCGTACCCGCGTCAAGGTGGTGAAGAACAAGATGGCGCCGCCGTTCAAGTCCGCCGAGTTCGACATGCTGTACGGCGAGGGTATCTCCCGCGAGGGTTCGGCGCTTGACATGGCCATCCAGGTGGGCGTGGTGAAGAAGTCCGGCTCCTGGTTCACTTATGAGGGCGATCAGCTCGGTCAGGGTCGTGAGAATGTTCGTAACTTCCTGAAGGACAATCCCGCCATCACCGAGGAGATCGAGAGTAAGGTGAAGGCCGAGTTCGGCTTGATTGATCCGATGGACCAGTTTGCCGAGGATGGTGCGACCAAGGCCGCCGCCGAGGCGGATAAGAACGTCGAAGCCGTGTCCGCCAGCGAGAAAAACACCGGTGCGAAGAGCGCCGGTGAGAAGAGTGCGGGCGCGAAGCCGGCGGATGGCAAGGCCTCCAAGGCGAAGCCCGCGGTGAAAGCCTGACAGGCATGATCTCCGTGCAGGAGTTCCTCGCGCAACACGGTTTCCCGGATGGGAAAACGGTTCCGGATGCCTTGGGGGATCCGGAACCGTCGAAGTCGTGCGGAGTGGTTGATGCCGCCGACCGTGATACCTCTGCAAGAGGCGCGTTCGGGACGGGTGCGGCCTTGGCAGGGAGAGCCGGATCGGGGCTTCCCGATGGCGGTCGTTCCCATTCCGGGTCGTTCGGAATACCGTCGGCCCGGCGTATGGGGGCATCGCGTTCCTCTCATGTGGCTTCCGATGTGGCCGAAGCCTCTGATGCGGCCGGTGCCGCCGATGCTTCCGATAGATATTCCGCACCGCATGCGGGGAAATCCGAATCCTTCGATCCGCATGATTTCGACGCCTGTCGTGAGGCGGCGTTCCGTCTGCTCGATGCCGCACCCCGCTCTACCGGGGCGTTGCGCCAACGCTTGGCAGGCAAGGGATACGACGATGGCATGATCGATGATGTCATCGACCGTCTGGCCGAATTGCATCTGCTGGATGACGAGGCATACGCCAGATCAGTCGTCCGATATTGCTCGAATCGCATGATGGGCTACCGTGGCGCGGTGATGGAGATGCGCCGCAAGGGCGTTGCGCCGTCGCTCGCGCACAGGATCGCCGACGAGGCTGCCGCCCAGGGCGTATTCGAGGAAGCGGCTTGGGAGCTGGGGCGTAAGGTCGCCAAAAAGACCCGTGGACTGGACAGGCAGGTGCGCTTGCGCCGGTTTTGGTCGGCAGGGGGTCGCAAAGGGCATGATTCCGACACGCTGCGGCGTGTCGCGCATGAGTTGCTGAACGATTGATTCGGCGTGTCGCACGGCGTGTCGCACGGCGTGTCGCGTCGTGTCGCCTTGACGGGAAGGAAGCGCAATCGACGTGAATCACGGGGGCGTAGGGGAGCGCGATTGCTTGGAATCATTGGCGTTACCGCCGGTGTGCCGCGTCCTCGAATCGGTGATGAGACAATTGCAAACAACGTACCGGTGAAAACGTGAACCCGTGACATCGCGGAATCGCCGGTCGCATAATCGCGTAACCATGCAGTCCCGAAGTACTCGCGTTTCGAAGTACCTGCGTGGAAAAGTATCTGAAAGTACCTGCGTGAAAAGCGTTGGATCCCCGAAACATGCATCGGCGCGACCGTGCGCTGATGCATGGAATGCAAAAAATGAAATGAGACCTCTTATACCCCGGGTTCTGTCGTGTGCCAGGCACACGGATGGCCATCCATCTCGACCCAACGTCACCGCTGGGCTCTAGCAGCCTACCCGATGGCACGGGCGAGCAGCCCTTGCCGCCATCTGTTTGGCCTTGCTCCCGATGAGGCTTGCCAAGCGACCCACTGTTACCAGGGGCCCGGTGGTCTCTTACACCGCCGTTTCACCCTTACCTTCCGGCCGAAACCGAAAGGCGGTCTGTTCTCTGCTGCGCTATCTCTCAGGTCACCCTGGGCGGACGTTATCCGCCATCGTGCTCTATGGAGCCCGGAAGTTCCTCAGACGGACATGCGAACACGTCCGACCGCGGCCATCAAGAGGTCTCAAACGCACAACTATACCAGCTTTTGCGAATATGAAAAACCAAGGAAATTCACAGATTTTTCTGCGGTTTGTTCCCGGTGTTTGCCAAAAGCTCGTTTACAATGAAACGTACCCGGTCAGTGAAGACACGGCTGGAACGCAAATAGCGGTTGGCGCCGCTTGAGTTTACTAGGAGGTCCACATGGAAATCGTCATTACCGGACGTCACACTCAGATCAAGCAAAGGTTCCGTGATGTCGTTGAAAGCAAGATGAATCGTGTGACCGCTATCGCTCCCGACGCGCAGCGCGCCCAGATCGTTCTGTCCCATGAGGGCAATCCGCGTCAGGCGGATACCGCCAAGCGCGTGGAGATCACCATCATCGCCGGCAGCACCGTGGTTCGTGCCGAAGCCTCCTCCGCCGACGAGTTCAGCGCGCTGGATATGGCGCTCGACAAGCTGACCCTGCGTCTGCGCCGCACCCGTGACCGCCGCAAGGATCATCGCCGCGGCTATGAGAACCCGGTTCCGGTCGATCTGGGTACCGTCGAGCCGCAGACAGAGCCCGAAGTCGAGGTCGAGGAAGAGCCCGCCGAGGATGTCGAGAACAGTCCCGCGGCCGCCGTCGCATCCGATCTCGGCCCCGGCGAATCCGTCGAAGTCCAGGTTGGCGACACCCCGATCGTGATTCGTCGCAAGCTGCACATCGCCGAACCGATGACCATCGATGAGGCGCTGTACGAGATGGAGCTCATCGGCCACGACTTCTTCCTGTTCGTCAATAAGGAGACCGGTCGTCCGTCCGTTGTCTACCACCGTCACGGTTGGAGCTACGGTGTGTTCGAGATCGATACCCCGGAGAACGTGAACTGACGATTATCCATAGACGATCATGAGTCAGAGATGACGGGGCCCGCGTCGTTCGTATACGGCACGGGCCCCGACTCATGTTCGGATCTTTCACCATCCAGCACGGCAATGACAGCGTTATCGGCAATGTCGCGTAAGATGGTTGGCAGTGTGCCCGGCCATAATGGCATAGAATGCCTCACGGGTACTTAATATCGCGACCGACACAGGAGCAGAACGTGGTAGATATTGTCGACAAGGCACTGCGCATGGGCGAAGGCCGTCAGATCAAGAAGCTTGAGGGTGTCGCAAAGGCCGTGAACGCTCTCGAAGATGAGATTTCGGCGCTTTCGGATGAGGAACTCAAGGGCCAGACTGCGAAATTCAAGCAGCAGCTGGAGAACGGCAAGAGTCTCGACGAGATGATGCCGGAGGCGTTCGCAACCGTGCGTGAAGCCTCCAAGCGTGTTCTCGGGCAGCGGCACTTCGATGTGCAGCTTATGGGCGGTGCGGCCCTGCATTGGGGAAACATCGCGGAAATGAAGACAGGTGAAGGCAAGACCTTGGTCGCCACCCTGCCGAGCTACCTGAATGCGCTGGAAGGCAAGGGCGTGCACGTGGTCACTGTGAACGACTACCTCGCCAGCTACCAGAGCGAGATCATGGGTCGTATCTACCGCTTCCTCGGCATGAGCGTCGGCTGCATCATCACCGATCAGAAGCCGCCGGAGCGTCGCAAGCAGTACAACGCCGACATCACCTACGGCACCAACAACGAGTTCGGCTTCGATTACCTGCGTGACAACATGGCGTGGGAGAAGTCCGATCTGGTGCAGCGCGGCCACCACTACGCCATCGTCGATGAGGTCGATTCCATTCTTATCGATGAGGCCCGTACCCCGTTGATCATCTCCGGCCCGGCCGAAGGTGACGTCACCCGCTGGTACCGCGAGTTCGCCAAGCTGGTCGTCAAGCTGACCCGTGACGAGGATTACGAGGTCGACGAGAAGAAGAAGACCATCGGCATCCTCGATCCGGGCATCACCAAGGTCGAGGACTTCCTCGGCATCGACAACCTGTACGAGCCGAACAACACCGCGCTGATCGGTTACCTGAACAACGCCATCAAGGCCAAGGAACTCTTCCTGCGTGACCGTGACTACGTTGTCACCCACGGCGAGGTCCTCATCGTCGACGAGCACACCGGCCGTGTGCTGCCGGGCCGCCGTTACAACGAAGGCCTGCATCAGGCCATCGAAGCCAAGGAAGGCGTGGAGGTCAAGGCCGAGAACCAGACCTTCGCCACCATCACCCTGCAGAACTACTTCCGTATGTACGACAAGCTCGCGGGCATGACCGGTACCGCCGAAACCGAGGCCGCCGAGTTCATGAGCACCTACAAGCTGGGCGTGCTGCCGATCCCGACCAACAAGCCGATGCAGCGCATCGACCAGGAGGATCTCATCTTCCGTACCAAGAAGGAGAAGCTCGCCGCCATCGTCAAGGATGTCGCCAAGCGTCATGCCGCCGGCCAGCCGGTGCTGCTCGGTACCGCGAGCGTCGAAAGCTCCGAGGTCGTGTCCACCCTGCTCGGCGTGGCCAAGGTCCCGCATCAGGTGCTGAACGCGAAGCAGCACGACAAGGAAGCGGCCGTCGTGGCCGTCGCCGGTCGTAAGGGCGCCGTCACCGTGGCCACCAACATGGCCGGCCGTGGTACCGATATCATGCTCGGCGGCAACGTCGAATTCCTCGCCGACGCCAAGCTCAAGGCCGACGGCTACTCCCCGGAGGACACCCCGGACGAGTACGAGAAGCGTTGGCCGGGCGTGCTGGCGGAGATCAAGGAACAGGTCAAGGACGAGCATCAGGAGGTCGTCGATCTGGGCGGTCTGTACGTGCTCGGCACCGAACGCCACGAGTCCCGTCGTATCGACAACCAGCTGCGCGGTCGTTCCGGCCGTCAGGGCGATCCGGGCGAATCCCGCTTCTACCTGTCCCTCGAAGACGATCTGATGCGCCTGTTCAACACGCAGCTCGTCGCCCGCGTCATGGCCAAGGGCCTGCCGGAGGGCGAGCCGATCGCCGCCAAGAGCGTCTCCAAGGGTGTGCGCACCGCACAGAAGGCACGCGAATCGCAGAACTTCGAAATCCGTAAG
>Ga0326512_10000267_pt1 | contig 44423 bp, 56 predicted proteins | sample 1_2617_0518_D_FD_203652 | JGI IMG/M metagenome (GOLD analysis project Ga0326512, IMG submission 203652) | Bovine rumen microbial communities from UC Davis, California, United States - 1_2617_0518 | ecosystem: Host-associated > Mammals > Digestive system > Stomach > Rumen | place: USA...
CGCTTGTTATACTTTCCGGCGTTCTTCATGCGACGTACCCTGTGTGCATATCCAGTATGCTTTTGACAGTGTAGTTGAGATTCGACTTATCCGGGTATAACGTGCGGTTGTCGTGCATATCTTGAACAAGTACATAGACGACCGTCACGAACTCCGGATGATCGTCTATGTACTCGATATCTTCGCCGATATACGATTTGATGAACGCTATCGCGGCAGATAGAAACGTATTCAGTTCTTTAGTCGTGCTTCCGTCGTCGTCTAAGCTGACGCGAAGATAATCGGCGAGTTCTTCGGCGCCGATTTCGGAAACCTTTTTCACTTCAATCAAAACGGAAGCCTCCTTTCAGAGCGCGGCGGTCTTAGGAAGCCTTCGCCGCCATGACCGCGAACTTCTGAACGTCCTCGACCTTCGCGTCGATTTCGCCCCACAGGTTGATACCCACGGCGCCCTTGTCGGAATATCTCTCATAGAGAACTTCGACCTCGAACGCGCCGGGTTCTTTAACGGCAAGACCGGAGAAATCACCGTAAATGATGAGATCAGCGGAAGCGGTGCCGAGATTGCCGAGATTTTCGGTCAGATAGACCGGACGACCGAGAAGGGAAAAGCCGAACGGCGCGGTCGGGTCGATCTGGAGCAGATAGCGACCGTTCGTGTCCTTCAACATGGTGATCTCCTGGTAGGTGTTGCTGTTCATGATGAAGCCGGAAGTTCCCTGATAAGCGGAAGGAATCTTCGCCTTCAACTTAATGAGTTCATCGAAGGTGATCGCGGACTTGTTCGCGGTCACGACCTTCATGTTCGTAGCGTCATACGAACCGAGGATTCCCTTGACCTTCGCGTTCTGCGCGGCAGAGCCGATCAGGTTTCTTTCGAAGAACAGAGCGATCTTTTTCGCGAGATAGTTCACGAGCCAGGTCACGACGTCAAATGCGGCGTTACGAATCAGCTTCTTGCTGATAAGAGCAAGCGCGCGGTAAACGTAGCCGCCGAGAGTGATGGACGAGAATCCCGGTACATGGGAATCGGGAGTGTCGAGTTCGTCGTCGACGAAGTCGATCGTGATGTCGTCGGTAGAAGTATCAATGACAGTGATTTTCAAATCACCGGGTTCGGTGTACTTCGTAGCCATCGCATAGAGCGGGGAAAGTTCCTGCACCTTCTCGATGATCTTGTCGGCGATGGTCGTCGGAATGACGGCGCTGTTGCCGGACTGCTTCATTTCGGAAGCCGTGTTCAGAACGCTGTCGGTATCAAGGGTTTCTTTTCTGAAACGAATGTAATCGTTCAGAGCCTTGATGTCTGCCGCCTGTTTTTCAGCGGCGTCGACGTCAACGATGGCGGTGGTGCCGTCGGTGGTCTTTGCGACCTCCATCTTCTTTGTTTTGCGGGATTCCTCGATCGTCGCGTCATAGGCTTCGATCTGATCGCGCAAATCCTGCGCCTCTTTGAGTTCATCTTCGGTCAGCGCGCGGGATTCCTCGATCGCGTTCTCGAAGATGGCGTTTCTCTTATCAAAGAGTTCGTTTCTTGCTTCGATAATGGGTTTGAGATTAGTCATACTGTAATCGTCCTTTCTTTTGTGATTCAAGGTAATTTTTGTAAACCGATGTCATATCGGGTTTATCCTGGTGAGCGTCTTCCGGCGATGTTTGCGCCGGTGCCGGGGTGACGTCAGTCTGATCGGCGATCTGACTGAACGCTTCCGGCGTGTGACGGTATCTATCGAAGAAGTCGGACGTGCAAGCCGCCGCCGATTTTTCTTCTTCGTGTAGCGTGAAACCGTCGAAGTTTTCCATGATCTCGTCAGCCGTGTACCACGTTTCATTCGCGATCGCGTTCTTCAACTTCTGATCGGTCAGCTTCGTGCGGCTTTTGTAGATCGGAATCAGCGTTCCGCTTTCGATTGCTTCGAGTTCATCACCGAGCTTGTACAGCTCATTCGCGTTCATAATCGCCAGAAACAGAGTTGCGATCGGCTTATGAATCATAAGCATTGAATTTGAATAAATATGCGATTCATCCGAAACCATAGGGAACAGGGAAGCCGCTGACGCGGCAAGTCCGTCGATGTACGTCACAACCTTGACGCCGCGCGCCTGTGCGCGCTTTAACATCGACACCATCGCGGACGCGGCGAAGACAGAGCCGCCGCCGGAATTGAGAAAGATGTTCAACGTTTGATTTCCGGTCATACCTTCGACCAGTTCGCGGAAATCTTTCAGATCGACGTCAGTTTCGGATGGTCGCCATTCGTTGCCGTCCCACTCCATGCGCTTTTCGGTGACGATGTCGCCGTAGATATAGAGATCGTTCGACGATTCTGTCTGATTCTTGATCTCGTAGAATTTAGGCATTATTCATCACCTCCCTCGTCGCCTTCGTTGGATTTTCCGTCGCCGGTGGTCGAGAATGTTTCGTTTGTGTTCGGCGTGTAGAACTGACCTGTCTTCACGTCGACGAACGTCTGACCGAGAGAGAGCGGAATAATATCAAGACCGGGGACAGTCGGAAGATTGTCCCGGTATCTTGCTTCGTTGATGGACAGAAGCGCCGTGTCGCCCTTCTTTTCCAGATCGCGGATATCCGCGACGAAATACTTCGTGTTCTTTTCTTTTTCGAGCAACAGAAAGACATTCAGCGCGTTCACGAACGCTGTCAGAATCGGCTTGATCGTGTGATTCAGAAAGTCTTCGTCTTTGTCTTCTACGCCGAAAACGTCCTGGATATCCTTGTTCATGTCGGCGCGAATCTTGTCTAACTGCATATCAAGCGGCGTCTGACTCGCGTCTTTGAACTTGATACCGTTCGAGAGAAGAACGACGGTTTCCGACTGATCGCCGGAATACATACGCGCCCAGGCTTTTTTAATTCTGTCGCGGACTTTGTTGTCGTTGACCGGGCTGTCTGTTTCCAGGAAACCGCGCTTGATACCGCCTGTCTGCGTGACTTTGAGTTCATACAGAAGCGCGGAATATGCTGTTTCGATCGCCTTTGATATCTCTTTCAAAAGTGATTTACCAGTGCAACCGTCGGTCGTTGATCGCAGAACACGGAATATCTCGTAGTCGTCATACATCTGACCGTTGACCGCGTATGAATAACTCTTGAAGATCGGGTCGTTATTCTTCATCGGCTGAATGATCTTTTCCTCAATCTGATTCAGCGATGTGATCGCGTTTCCGCTACGGTTGATATATGCGAAGCCGCCTTTCCCGAGCAGGAAGTCGAGAATCAGCGCTTTTTTGAACTCGTAACCGGTCAGCGTGTCGCCGGTGTCGCTGTTGATCAGCCGCGTTCTGTTGTCGTCGGTGATCTCCTTTGACACGACGCGTCCGTCTTCTTCTGTTTTCTCGTAGAGTCGGAACGGTACCATCGCGATCGTGTCAGCGATACGATTCGCGCACGAAGACACCTTCGGGATGGTCATCGCCATGTCACGCGTGATATCTTGACCGCGAATCAGAGCTTCGAACAGATCGTCGCCGTGATCGTCTTTCGGTTTATCGGCGGCGCCGGATGATTCATTTTTGAACCGGGACAGAAGATTCTTCCAAAATCCCATCTTTTCGCCTCCTTAAAGGACGTCAACAAAAAAGTCGTTCTGATGAAGAACGACTGCTTGAATGAGAAGGTAGACGGCGTCGACAGTCGCGAAAACCATGTCAACTTTGCCGTTTGATTTCTTTTTGTGAACATACCTGTTCATGTTGGTATCATAGACACAACGCGCGTTCTGGTAGTTGATCTCGTATAGTTCGTTATTCTCATACCGGACTTCATGATTCGTGATCTTTTCGTACAGCCATTTGAACGGTTGATGAAGCGTGTCTGAGTGCTGACGAACCGCTACGGTTTTGATTCCGTGATAGCTCTTTCCGTTCGGAAGGATAAGACCGGACTCCCACTTCTGAGCGGATGACAGCGCGTTGAATCGGTCGTAACCGATACCGTCGACGCGGACGCCGTAGAGTTCTTCGAGCCGGAAGACAAATTCCTCGATGACAGCATAGTCGACGGTCTTGTTACCGCAAGCGATACACTTCATTTCTGCGATGAACCGCCTGTAGTCGACCTTCTCGAACTTCATCTTTTCTTCGATACGTCCTTCCGGGATGAACGCCATCGGCATTATGTACAGGGTGCCGTCGTCGTCGAGCGAGATCATCACGACGGCGCAGTTATCGTTCGAGATCGCAAGGTCGACGCCGATATATACGACACGACCTTTCCACTCGATTTTATCTGTGCGGCACTGGACGAGATCGTTCAGATCGACATACGCCTCCGTTGCCGCTTGATAGATGATGTTACAGTGCTTCGTCAGGAAGTTTTCACGCGCTGACGGCATAGAGATCGCGCGCGATCGCGCTTTGACCAGGTTGTCCCATATTTCGACGATTTCGAGCGCCGCCGGGTTCGCGTGGTATAGAATCTCGTCGTCGGTCGCCCACTTCTTCGCGTGATCAGGTTCAAATAACAAAGCGAAGACCGTGTCGACATTTTCAATGCCTTCGAGAACACGCTTCGCATATGTGACCTCGTCTTCGAACGGATTATTCACCGTTCCGTATTTCGTGGAAATGATGAACGCGAGCCGGTTCACGATCGCCGACTGACCGCTTCCCATCGCTTCGATCGCATAGCTGTTCGGGAGCGCGCCGACCTCGTCCGCGAGAAACGCGTTCGGGAGTCGACCGTCCAGACGTGACGTCGAATAGTTCAGCGGGATATATTTGCTTTCTTTCAACGAAAACGTGATACTGTCGCGCAGAATCTTGAAGCGCGGCGCGTCTTTGTAGAGATAGATCAGCGGCGACGACTTCAAGATTTCTTCGATCGCCGACTTCACTTCACGCGACAGCGCGCCGTCCGGCGCTACGGAATAGAACTTCGAATACTTCGGTTCGATAATCAGAAGTATGATGAAGCATACCGCGATCGTGAATGTCTTGAAATTCTTTCGGGCGATCTCGATGATTATTCGCTCATATCGGCGCCGATCAGGGTCGTCGCGATGTGCGACACAGAACGCCGCGACGTATGTCAACCACTGATAGCCCAGACTACACTCGTAAAGAGTTTCACCGGCTTTCAGACCCTTCGGCATAATGAGCAACTTCAAAATATTTTCGATGATTCGGACGGTTTTTTCGTTCAGAAAATACTTGTCGTCCTTATCGTCGACGACGTCCAGGAATACGCGCGCCTGTTTCTTGACATACTTCGGCGCTTGACGGTTGCCCCTCTTGACACACCATCGCGCGTACTCGATCGCCCTGTTCATTATCCGTTCAGCGCTTCGAGCAACGTGTCGCGTTCTTCGTCTGTCGTTCCGTTGGTCTTCATCGCGCGTTCGATGATGTTCAAAAGCGTCGACGCGGTGTTGTTTGCCGCCGAAGACGTCTTGTCATATTCGGCGATCGCCGGGTGCGTGTAGATATTCTGACGGTTTTTGACGTACTCTTTTTTGACGATGACGCCTTCGTCATTGATCGACTTTTTCAGCCGCGTCAAAATCGTGCATAAGAACCGGTAACGCGATAACGTTGTCTTGAAAAAGTAGTCGGAATCGACGCCGACTTCCTTCGCGATGTCGAGGAATTTGATCGCCGGTGTCGGCTCAGTATTCGCTTGTTTACTGCCTTTTTTTGCCATTTTCCAAAAACCTCGTGCGCGCGGGTGCGCGGTGTATATTTCCTAGGGGCGTGGGGTGTGAAAATTGATTTTTCCAAAACAAAATGTGACCGGGGGGATAGTTGACCGCTACGGTTTCAAAAGGTTTTTCAGAAAATCTTTCGGTATGATTCCCTTGTCTGCCATTTTGTGGTGGTATGAACAGAGCGTGATCAGATTGTCGTCGTCTAATCGTTTGTTGAAGTCTTCGACGATCGAAGTAATGTGATGTACTTCGAGTTCGTCATATGTGAGTTGATCGAAGGTGTCATACTGATCTGTCAGGCAGACTTGACAGAGATAATGATCACGACGTTTGATCGCTGTTCGTTTCTTCTGCCAGGCTGACGACGATCTGAATCTGTCCTTCTCGTTTCCCTTGCTGTACTTCTGGTATGTTCTTTTGCGGAACGGACAAACATGATCTTCGTCAACGATACCGCAATACTGACACGTCTTGTTCATAGCTGAGTATATGCAAAGAACAAGACACCCACGATCAGAGTCGCAGACGCCTTGTTCTTTTTAGGAAGGTTTATCATGAGAAAAAGTATCGGTCGTTATAATATCGGACGTCGCCGCTACGACTGCCCTGTTGACGTAGCGGCTTCGCCAGGAGAAATAAGAGCATGAAAAACAAAGAAACGTATTCCACAACATCTTACATTTACGATTGTACATCATGCAAAATCAAAATTCTATTCCCGAAAAATTCCCCGAAATTCTATCGAAAGTCTATCCGTATGTTACCACGGAAATATATCGGCGAATATTCTGACGGCTTGACGTCGCTTCGCATAAAGCGTCTTCGGACTGCTGATGTACTGTGACGCCATAATCTTTTCTTTCGACTTCTTTTCGAAATACCACAGACGGATGATGTTGTACAGTTCTGTCGGAAGTTGTTCCGCTACGGACGTGATACATTCTATCTCGTCGCGCGTCTGTATGATCTTCGCTTTGTAGTATGCCATCTTTTCAACGGCGTCGAAGTCATCTTCCGGACGCGACGACATTACGGTCGGCTTTGAATAGTCGATCGGTTTGATTCCCGACGGTGCTGTTCTTCGTACCTCCCGATCATACGCCGACTCATAGTTACTCAGCCGACGCCGTAGTGTGCTGACGCTGTACAGCTTTTCTTCCGCTCTTTTGAAATAGTCCATGAATAACAACCTCCGTTGTGAATTGTACGGCGAATAGACGGTGACGCCGAGCGCGTCATCGTTTCCGTCGTTCGTCTTTACGCATGAATATACTCACATAAAAGGCGCCGTTGACGTCGTTGTGGTACGGTGTGATCTCAGACAGACGGTAGCCTTTGTATAACTTTTCGAGCGCTTCGCGATTATCTGCCGCGCTGATCGCGAACTCTCTGATCTTCTTTGCCGATATTCTTCCGTCACGGATGATCTCTTTCGGCGGCTTTATGTTGCGGCTTGCAAGCCAACGTTTACCGAGTATCGGGTCTTTGATCATGTACTTCGCCAGGTCAACGATACCGGTGTCGTTGAATTGTAGCGGCGCGATCTTCGTATAGCCGCGTCCCCACAGATCAGCGAGATCGCGCGGCTTCATATCTCCACAGTTCAAGAGTATGTGATGATGAAATCGTTTGTTTGTCTTGCCGACCTCAGTGACGCCGATGTATTTCAGTTCGGTGAGATCGTGTCGGCGACGGTAGCGCCGAAGACGACGAAGAAAGTTCTGCATTTGCTTTTGTGCGGCTTCGGCTGATTCGGGATAGTTGCTTTCATTGTACGTCAGATCGAATCGAATATCGTCCGGCGTGAAGTTAGCGTGAGCGAGTCGGATGATCTTCCGCTTTGCCGCGATATCGTTATGACGCTTCTGTGTTTCGGATGACGGCTTCCGCTTCGGCGCGCGACCGGTGCGCTTGACCTCGAAAACCGGATAATGTTCGACTTCCATGTATTCGCCGCATATGAAGCGATGTTCTCTGTATAGACAACGCATATTCAACCTCGTTTCTTCTTGTGGGGATTCAAGGGAAAGTTTTCCCTTGTTCCCCAAGCGTTGAAATATGGAAATATGGAAAAACAGAGTTTCCCACATTCCCACATTCCAACACTACCCCTTAAATCCCTTCGACATTTCAGTTCATTGATTGTCGAATGATCTCGAAGGATTTCTTCTTTGTGCGGAATGGTGTCCGTGTGGTCGCTTAAATAACATCTATTACGAGTCAAATAAAAGCCGCTACGGACTTGAAAAATTCTGTGCCGTTGTGCTATACTATATATGACATTAGGAATCTGTCGGAGTCCTCCGACAATGGGTCGCGGTAGCCGCCGCGACCTTTACTATATATATGTATATATAACGGCTATGGGTTGACCGCTATCGCGTTTATCAGCGACAGCGGTCTTATTATTTCGTGGATTCTGAGCGTTACGAAGCGGCTTTGAAGCGTTCTAATCTTTTTCCTTTATGCTTAAAGATATAAGATGTAACCACGTTATCCGGGTCGCCCTCGAAGAAATCGAATAGCAGTTTTTGATCGGTGGATGGAAACAGATATTCGAGCCATGCACCGAGCGTTTTAATATCTCCACAGTTGCCGCACCTTACTCCATCAACAAAGTTTTCACCTATACAAATGTATTTGTTGTTAGGATTCATCTTCGCACTCCTCGATCTGACTCTGCTCGAACGCCTTCACCGCGTGATACGCTTTCCCGGCGTTGATAAGGTCTTCCGCGAACAGGAATATCAAAAGCGCGTCGATCGTGACATCAAGACTATGTTCTTCACACCAGGCTTCGAAGATCGGAATCAGTTTCAGACGTTCAGTCAAAATATAATCGACGTCATTGTGAACATTGACTTCTTCGTTTGTCGCTTCTTCCAGGCGAAGCGGGTTCAGAACGTACATATTACCGCTCATATCAGAGCAGATCGCTTGAATGATGTTCAGCTTCCGACCGCGAACACATTTTCCGTCGCTTTCGTCGGTAATGAACTGATTATAGTGTGCGCGTTTATAGTTCACGCTTTCGATTCTGTTGAATACCAGGTCGCCGAACCGTACCGGAATTTCGGCGCGGAAGGCTTCGAGAACTTCTTTACTTGTCATTCCGTTTCACCTTCTTCGGTACTCTGACGACGACGGAATACGTCGGCGCCTTCATATCCGGGTAGAATGGGTCGTTACAGACTGCGACGACTTCGCCGGGGAAGATGTTCGTCGCGGCGGCGATTCCCTTCTCGATGGCGTCGTCTATGCCGCGCGGGTTTTCGATGTGTACGACCTTGTACTCATAGACGCCCTTCTGACTCTTAGATCGCGACATAGCGACCAGGATTACGAGCGTGACGCATATGATCGCAGTGATTATGATTCCAGGTGTCATTCTGATTTCTCCTTATTCTTCATATCTAAATGTAAAATCGTACCACTTGAACGGATTCTTCGTTTTTCCTTTGCAACGGTCGATAACCGTTTGATAGCTCATGTGATTGTCTTTTGCCGCCGCTCGCGCCGATGGGTATATCTCAACTTCTTCGCCAGCGGAGTTGATCTTGAAAACGGCTTTTCTTTTGTTGCTTTTCGCCCCGGTCATTCTTCCGAGTTCCGAGCGTGAAATAAAGCCGAGATTATCTACACGGTTGTCGGCGACGTCGCCGTTTTTGTGATACAGAGCCAGTCCCGGCGGCGTCTTCCCGATGAATGTTTCCGCTACGATCTTCGATACTGTTATTTCTTTCGTCTGTCCGTCCTTCGTCAGATGAATGAACAGGCGGCGACCGTGACTTTTGCCTTTCTTCCTATACGGTGTCAGCGTCCTTGTGTGACCGCTATCGTATACGTGACGAATCTCTCCTGTGCGGCTCGCCTGATACTTGCCGTCATATCCCGGGATATCCTTCCACCACGCTTTTACCGGCTTCATGTATCGACCTTCTTCTCGATCGTCATTCGCGACGCGGTGATCGTTTCGTGTTCATATTCGCCGTAGTTGCCGGTCGTGAATATACTCGTCCGACGGAAGCTGTCGCCGTCGTATACAGCCGCGCAGTTTGTCAGCCCTTCGATTTCTTCGGGATGAAATGCGCTGAATACTTTGTGAGCGATATTCAGATCGGGCGCCAGTATGCGCGTCCATCCGGCTTTATACGGATAACGCGGCGAATCGGCGTACAAAAAGAAATATTCGTTCAGATCATCTTCGATGTATTCGGGTTCGTCTTCGGGTTCTCCGATTGCGACGGTGCCTCTGATCAGCCGATAGATCAGGAAGATACAGAACAGCACAAACGCGGTGGTCAGAATCGCGGCGAAAGCATAGTGAACGGTATTCATTATGTATCACCATCCTTTTGTCGAGCTTTTAGGAGCGCTCTCTGATCTAAAGGGTCGACAAATTCTTTATTGTCGCTGAATTCGACCGCTACGGCGTCAGACTTTGCTTCCATGACCGCTACGTCGATTTCATCTATCTCGTCAGCGGCGGTCAAAAGAATATTTTGTAGAGCGTCAGCGACGTCCATGATATTCTGACAGTTTTTCGCCATTTCACGATGACCCGACGAATCTGATTCTTCGATATAATCGGCATTGTCGATCAGCTCATTCAATTCGTCTTTGATCTGACTGATCGAGAGCGCGGTCATCACTTCGATAGTATTAGGTTTCATCGTCGCCGCTCCTTCCGGTGATATTCCCTTCATTGAATCCCTTTGCGAACGCGTCAAAGGCGGCTGTCACGTTTTGCGTCGCGGCGGTGATTCTGTCAGCGGCTTCGCGACCGGCTTTCTCCATCTGCTTCATCATCTTTCGAGTCCGGCGGCGCTGTCTGTATGCTTTTATTCTTCTGATGAACATACAGAACCCTCCTTCCGGTGCTGTTCGGAAATTTCGGCGGCAACCTGTGACGCGGTCTTCCCGGCGTCAGCGATCGCGCCGTACAGTTGATCGGGGCGGTCGGTCTTCATGATTCCTTCGAAGTCGATATAATGAAGGAACTCGCGCGGGTTCTCATTTATCAGCTTTGTCAGCGCTTTTGCGAGATTCGTCGCGGCGGCGATCAGACCGTTCAGCGTTTCGCCGTCGATGTTGGCGATGTCGGCGACGTGCGATTCAATGAGCTTTTCGATTCCTTTGAAAGACTTCGACACGTTCTGCGCGATATTCGCGATCGAGAAAAGGTATTCCGGCGAATACGCTTTCTCGTCAGTCGGGTCGAAGTCGTTGATCTTCTGTATGTCTTCTTCCGCTACATAGATAATGGAAGAAATCGCTGTTTTTAAGATGTTGGCGTCCATTTGCTTTTCTCCTTTATTTCTCCGTTATGGGTGTGTTCTCTCTTTTGCGGTTCTTCCTGCGTTGCTTTAGCATATCCAGGAAGCCGTGTGTCTGCCTCTTGACCGCTGTTTTATGTCGAAGCGTGTTCATCGTGGAAACGCGCTTTTCATAGCTTCGGCGGCTACGGCGGCGGTGATTTACCGAACTGCTCATACTTATTTATCTCCTTTGATGTTTGGTAATTTGATTTCGACGACCTTCCGGTTGATTTTGTCGGGATTTGCGTCGATCATCTGACATATCAACATTAAATGTGCTATGATGTCTTGTTTTGGTGCTTTCAGATTTGTCGCTACGCAGTCTATGAACGCGTGTGCGCTCATGAGAAGGCTGAACGGCTCAACCCCCCCCGGAATATTTCCGTGTACTTCTATCTGACCGTTGTCATGATTGATCACTGTGATCTCTGTCATTCATGTTTCTCCTTTATCATACACGATTCTTCGAATCATGCGCGTTAATCATAGATGATGTGTGCGTCTGTGGTAAACGTATTCGACGTGATGGGTCTTGATCTTCGCGGCTTTCAGCTTCGCGGCGATATCTACCATCTGATGTATGAAGTAAACGCGGCGGGTAAAACATACGGCGTCTTCACCGAAGAAAAACGCCAGGCGCGCGGCTTCATAACTGATATTGATTCCATTCGGATTGTTCAGACGGTTGTCGACGTATAAGCGCGGCGGGAAACCGTATCGCGGCTTCCGCTTCAACTTCGGACAGAGCAGAACGAAAAGAATCTGCGCGGTCGTCTTTCCGGCACGTCGCGAACGCTGAATATAATCAGGGAATGGCTGATCGTCGAATATCTTCGCGATCTGCCAGTCAAACAACTCGATATCAAGGGCGCGTTCGATACGCCATACCATGACGCGGCGGTTGATTTTCTTGATCTTGTCGGTGATCTTATTCTTCATCGTCGTTCCTTTCATTAGTGACCGAAGTAACCGATTCGACGAGATTTTTCAACATTTTCAAGCCGCAATCGGGACATACATGATATTCATAGCTTCTGACGCCGCCGACGATCTTCGGTTCATGTATTACTGTATCAAAACACGAGTCTTTCGGCGTGAACGTTCTACAAAAAGCGCATAAGATATTCGCTGACTCGTCTGAATCTATCATGCGACGGCGTACCGGCGCGACATATCTTCGCTTGTGTGCTGTTTTGCTGTCTTCCGACGGTAACAGGAAGATTTTGTCAGCTCCCTCGTCGCTGACGATTGTTTCTGCCGAAACATTTAATGCGGGGCGCGCCCAGAAGTTCGAGCCCGACGCGAAGTTGTTGTTCGACGTGCCGCCGTAGCTGACGTAGCAGAAGTTCGTCGCGGAACAGGGCGACGACAACCACCAGATGACCGGATGACCTTCATCGTCTGTTGCTTCTCGCGCGGTGTAGGGATTGTTCGTTCCTTTCCATATCATCAACGCGGCGACGAGCGGCGATACCGGTTCGGTCGGCGTCGATGATTCAGCGCATAACTCGCCGAATGTCAACAGGAAGGCGCGACGGCTGATGTAGTGACATTCGTCGTCACCTTCTTCATACGTCGGACGACCCCGGGCGATGATCGCCGCCGAAGTCTGATCATCGAACAGGGATAAAAAGCCGGTGTCTTCGTCACACAGATAGTCGTCCATTTCTGAACCCTGGTATTTTGCGACGTTGTCGGCGTTCATCCGCTGACGCTTGATCGCGTTCGCGCGAAGGACGATACAGCCTTCGTCGTCCTTTTTGAGTAGGACATACTCTTTCGGGACGCCCGCTTCTTCGATATATACCGAAGTGCCGACGTCAAGTTGCTTGATTGTTCTTGCCATTCCTGCTTCTCCTTTTTATTTGATATCTCTGTTGACGAACTCGAAACGGTTGTCGGATTCGTCTTTGTTATGATCATAGACCGCTTTCAGTCCTTCGGGTAGGACGTCATCCGGTCGCCTGTTCCATATAGCGATCGCCGTTCTGTATGAGCCATAGCTTCGTGTACGGATTCCGCAACGCGTACATTCCACGAAGAACGACGACACGCGGCGATTCTTCCGCGTGTTTCTGAGTTCAGCCTTTCCGCGACAATGCGCGCACCTTGCTATGCTGTCGCCGCTCATATTACGTCGTGAATCAGATCGTCGATCAGGCTGATATAATCTTCGATACATTCGATGATGTGCTGAATATCTCTCAGTTTGTCAAATTTGAATCCGCTTTTCGCGGTGTCGAAGTACGGAACGAACCGCTCGAACTCGATCAGTTTGAACTGTGTTCCGTCGAAGGCGACCCACAATTCTTCTTGATTATCGCGATTCAGACCGGTTTCCCAGTCGGCAAAGAATACAACCGCGTTGCACGCTTCTTCGATTTCCTCGATCAGACGCCGGCGGTCTTCCTTCTTTTCCATTAACATCGTCATATAGTTGACGCGCTCTTTGAATAATTCCTGTTTGCTGTTCGTCGTTATTTCTCCTTTCAAGCGTTCGCTTGCTTCCTTTGAGCGCGGCGTTCTCGAATCATCGCTTCGTGCATACGTCGAGCCGCTACGCGCGCAAATTCTTTGAATGTATCTTCCGTCGCCCGTACGGTTTCGGGCGTTTCTGACGCGTAGAGCGGCGCGTCTTTGATGACTCGACCGTCCGGGGCGCGGATAGCGGCGACGCCGATCTGAATCATATTGTCTTTCATACCGTGTCGCCGCCTTTCAATTAACCTCGTGAACTAATACGCGGACGTGAAGTCGCTGAATGTTATAACCGCCGGCAAGGATTGACTCGACGCGACATCTTCCTTCTTTGCCGATGACGAAGCCGTTCAGAACTGTCATTCCCTGTGTGCCTTGCGTTGCGTGAATCCCCGACCAGTCGATGATCTCTCCGGTGATGTTCTTCACCCTATAATAGAGATCGAGTATCAGATACTTTGCGGCGTCTACGTTCTCTCTGTGAATCTGCGCGTCTGACTTTGACATTAACAGATAATCGGCGTGTGTGTGCATTTTGTAGAACTCGCGATAGCCTAACTCTGAATAGCGCTTCTTCACGGTTTCGCGTCTTTGCCTGTCGTAGACATCCCAACGGTCGACAAGTTCGTTCTGCATTTCTTTCAACAGTTCGGGAATCTCATTCAAGAAGACTTCTTCTTTCGCGATCTCCGAATCCAACTGTTCGTGATACTTTTCCATCGACGCTTCGACTTCCTTGATCTCCTTTTCGAGTCGTGCGATGTCGCCTTGAAGGTTCTTAATGTCCCATTCAGTCCATTGTCTTTCTCTGCCTTCGAGAGTATCGAGCTTTGCGGTTTTCTTTTCTATCCATCCTCTTTTCTTTACGATGGTGTTTTGCTTCTTCTGAATCTTCTGTTCAGCGTTTTCTATGCGTTGTTTGATAGTTTCGAGCTTCATCTTTGTTTCTCCTTTGGTTTTGCCGGTATTTACGCCGGAATTGGTATCGCGATCATACCCATGATCGTACCGCCGGATTCATCTTCGGTAACGCCCGGCGCGTACGCTTCCATCATATTGTGATACATGGAAATAGCTGAAAATACCCATTTCGGAATCTTGATGTATTTCGGTTCTTCCAGGTATCTTATGACGTATTCTTCTTTTTTTGACCGAATTACTTCTAAGATTTCAGAGATCGACATAGTATCACCTTTATGTTTGTTTTTGCCTGATTTTCATTCGATCAAGGTCTGCGTTCCCTACAAAGAATAGAGTATCGCTATACTGATCTTTTTCGCTCCATAATAAGCCATAGCCGCCGGACAGTTCAATGTCAATGAAATTGCCGTCTTCTGTTTTGAAAAACTGTTCATACCCTTCTATCGGTCTTACTCCGAAATAATCGAGCCAAAAACTGAGCGGCTTGTATGCGATGTTCCCGGCGCTATCCACTAACCATTCGCCCCGGACTGTGAGTTGCTCTTTCGTTGTCATTCTTAATTCTCCTTTTGATTATCACGCGGTCGCGCGGAAGTCTGACGGATTCAGGTCAAGGACAGCACAAAGCGTCAAAAAGTCTTCCGCGGTCATTTTCAGCGCGCCGCGTAACAGCTTAGATACTTTGTCGTTTGACCAGCCTGTCTTCTCTGCGATGTACGTCTGCTTGATTCCTCTTTCGGTTACGATCTGTGCTATCTTCATATTGATGTTCATGTTTTCTATCACCTCGAATATTCATTTTGAATAGTTCTATTTGAGTATAATATTCAAAACGCATATTGTCAAGACTTTTTTGATATTTTTTTCTTCAAAATGAATATTTTTATATTGACAACAGATATACGCTATTTTATAATGAGAAAAAAGAAAATAATGGAGTGATCAATATGGATAAAAAATCTATCGGCGCTACGCTCAGAAAACTTCGTAATCAAAACGGAATGAGACCCGAAGATGTCGGCGAGCTTGTCGGACTAAGCGGAAAAACAATCAGTGGATATGAATCAGGACAGCGTTCGCCGGACGCTGAACTTTTCCTCCGCCTTTGTGATATTTATAAAGTAACTGACGTGATGGCTGAATTCTATGGACGGACTTCGTCTGTGTCTTTATCTCAGCACGAAGTCGAGTTGATAAAAGCGTATCGTCAAACACCGTCGCGTCAAGATTCTGTTGATTGCTTATTAGGCGTCGAGGAATCGCAAGAAGGCAAAAAGAAAAAGCGCGCCTAAATACAGGCGCGCCGGAAATATAATCTATATTAAATTTTAGGAGGAACAATCATGAAAAAGAGTAAAAAGCCCTTAATCGGTTCTATTCTAATTGGCGTCGGCATTATCGGCGCTTTCGGCATTCCATCAAGCGATAGCAAAGCCGCACTGATCTTCGGTGTAATAGCGCTGATAACAGCCGGAGTAATTCTTCTGCTTATCGGCATAAAACAGAATAAGCGAATAAACGAAGAAGCGACGTCAAAAAGTCCGGTTCCAACTTCTTCGCCTGTATCTGCTGATGTTGACGGCAGTAAATCCGTCGATATGTTACCGAGCCATCAAAACGATATGATAAAAGTATATCAGTACACCGAAAAGCTGTGTGTGATCAGCGGCGAAAAAGACCCTTTGCCTTATATTCAAGATAAAGCAAATAAAGGTATCCGTCAGATTGAATTTGAGTTTGAACCCGATAATCAGTTTGACAGCCTTGCCGTCGCTATAAAGTTGGACGGCGTCAAGATCGGCTACGTTTTTCGCGGTCAAACGCAGGATATGATACATGACTTTTATCATGGCGGCCACGAAATAGCCGGTCATATCAATACATTCGCTCCGGGCGATATTACCTATAAGATAGCTTTTTACAAGTCGAAAGCAAAGTGCCGCATAAATGAAGTATCTTGCAAGAGCAAAAGATTTGTTGAGAACACCTACGCGGGCGAAATGCTCGATGTTGAATATGATAAATTCGAAGATCACTTTATTACTCATATTGACGGAGAAGAATTTGTGTTGCCGAAAAAGGTCGCTGAATACGCAAATAAATACTTTGATGTTCCTGCCGAAGTTGGTGAAAACTGCGAAAGCCTGATCTTTTATAAATAAAGACCGCTTAAGATGTACTGAAAACAGCCCATCATAATTATAAAATTACCGAATTATTTTAATTAACGGAGTAGATCAATGGATAATGCCGTCATATACGCGCGCTTCTCGTCATCGAAGCAACAGGAACAGAGCATAGACGGACAGCTTCGGTATTGTCACGAATACGCGAGCCGCTACGGCTACAAAGTCGTCGGCGAATACTGCGATCGGGCGATCACCGGCTCGACTGATCAGCGTCCTCAGTTCCAGAAGATGATCGAGGACAGCGCGAAGAAGAAGTTCAAGTACGTTCTCGTATGGAAACTTGACCGCTTTTCGCGTGACCGCTACGCGTCCGCACTCTACAAATACAAATTGAAGAACAACGGCGTCAAAGTGCTGTCGGTCACGGAGAGTATCGGCGACGGTAACGAATCCATCATCCTGGAAGCTGTACTGGAAGCGATGGCTGAAATCTACGTGAAGCAACTCGCGCAGAACACGAAGCGCGGAATGAAAGAATCTATTCTGCATGGACGAAACGCCGGGGGAACGATACCGTTCGGATATGACTCGATCGACAAACGCCTTGTCGTGAACGAAAAGGAAGCCGACATCGTCCGGCGTGCGTTCACCATGTACGCCGACGGCGCTCAGATACGCGACATCTGCGACGAGTTCCGGCGGCGCGGCTATCGGACGCGAACCGGTGGAGAGTTCAACCGAAATTCATTTCATCGTATGTTTCAGAATACGAAGTATGTCGGGACGGTGACTTATTCAGACATCGTTATCGAAAACAACTGTCCCGCGATCATAAAAAAAGACGTCTTCGAGAAATGCCGGGCGCGTCTGCTATCTAACAAACACAGCGGCAAGCCTACGAAGACGAAGGTCGAATATCTCTTGAAGGGGAAAGCGTTCTGCGGTCATTGTGGTGCTTCGATGGTCGGTGACTCAGCGACGAGCAAGACCGGCGCCCGACATGAGTATTACAGTTGTTCGGCAAAGAAGAAGTTCAAGAACTGCGACAAGGCGCGGGAGAAGAAAACATATATCGAATGGTATGTAACGGAACAGACTTTGAAATATGTTCTACAACCCGATCGCCTTGACTTCATCGCCCGGAACGTCGTCAGAATGTACGAAGAATCATGCGATACTTCGGAGCTTGACTCGCTCAGACAGAAGAAGGCGAAGTATGAAAAAGAGTATGATCAGATCACCGACAGTCTGATTCACGCGGCGACACAACGTCTGATCGACAAGATCAACCGCCGCGCGGAAGAACTCGACGTCCTTCTGAACGATCTCGACGCAGAGATCGCGGAACTGGAAGCCGCGACGGACGCGCCGCTGACGGTCGACGACGTCAAAATGTGGATGACGGTTTTCTGCAACGGCGACGCGATGGACGTCAGCTTTCAGCGGAAGATCATCGACGTCCTGGTGAACTCTGTATTCATCTACGACGATAAGATCGTGATCTACTTCAATGTGCGCGACGGAAAACAGGTGTCCTATACACAAATGATCGACGAAACGTCGGACATTTTCGATGATCTGAACTGTTCGGATATTCCGAAGGGTTCGGATATTGTAACGGATGGGTCACCATTCAAGGCAATATCCGAACTCTACTGCTATATTTTTGTAGATGGACGCGTCGGAATTGTTGTGAAACGACCGGAAGTATAACCGGACATAAGAAAAAGCCGTCGCTTCGCGCGACGGCTTTTCTCGTGCGACTGTTTCCGCTTTGGAAACAGTTCGTTATACCTTTTTCAGATTCGACGCTTTGACGGCGGCGGTGACGGTCTTTCCGATACCGATGACGACGCGGTCGCCTTTGACCTCGATGACATCGTACTTGTCATAATAGACCTTGAACTTCTTTCCGTCGTCGGTTACAGCATTGACGACCTTCACTTTGTCGCCGACGGCGATCGTGTCGCCGGATGAAGCCTTCGAGAGATTCGACGCTTTGACGGCGGCGGTGACGGTCTTTCCGATACCGATGACGACGCGGTCGCCTTTGACCTCGATGACATCGTACTCGTCGCGGTATGTCTTGAACTTCGTCCCGTCATACGTGACTGCTTTCAGAACTTTGACCTTGTCGCCGACCTTGATTCCGGTTGATGACGTCGATGTCGACGGAGTGGATGATGAAGCGGAAGTCGCCTTCTTTGCGTAGTTCGGCGTGATGAAGCCGCGAATGTAGCGACCGTTCACGGCGAGTTTACGGTGTCCGACCTTGCCGCCGGACATATTGCCTTCGATGACGTCGTAGTAGCCGCCTGATCTGCTGACGATCAAACCGACGTGTTCGGGCGCGCCGGTGCAGTCGCCGACTCCGTTGTCGTCCCAATCGTACAGGACGGCGTCGCCGGTTGTCGCTTCGTATGAATCGCGTTCTTCCCAAATACCGGCTTTTTTCGCGGCGGTGATCATGCGACCGCACGAACACTCGATACAAGGGAAGATATCTGTCAGACCGGTCGCGATGAACGCGGCTGACACAGTTGTCGCACAGTGTGGGTCTGTGACGGTCATTGTGTAGCCTTTATACACGGCGTTGAACGTTGCAAGAATCTGTTTGTGTCCTGCCGAGCCGCGTGTACAACCGTTGTATTTCTCAATCCACGCGACAGGCTTATTTCTCAGTTCCTTTTCTGTCATAGTATTACCTCCTATTTTTTATTCGCTTTTTCTTCGTATTCGTCGAGCTTCTGCATAGCGGCGAAGCCTATCAGGAAGCCGATGAACGCGCCGAAGACGAGTCCGATCAAGAGTATTGTCCACCAGGGAAAGTTTTCCATAGCGCAACCTCCTATTCTTTCGGGTCTTTTCCACAAAGACCGAAGATGATTTTACAGCATACGAAATAACCGGCGACGGCGCCGAGCGCAAAAGAACCGGCGCCGATCAGCACGTTACCCCACCACGCCATAACGGACGACACCTTCTTTCTGCGTTCTGACGGCTTCCTCGATCAGAGCGACGAGATAGTCGTTCGCTTCTTCTTCTGTTCTGTTGTGATATAAATATTCTTTTGCCGAAGCAGAAAGAAGCGTCGACACGGCTTCAAGAGCCTTTTGAACGGCTTTCTTCTGATTCTCTGTGCCGAAGGCTTCCTTTTTCTTCATTCCGTCGACGAACGTCTGCTGAACGAAGGCGACGGCGATCGTGACCGCTTCCGCGATCTCATTTTTGTATTGCCAGTTTGTTTTCGTGCGGATATACCGGACGGCGAACGCGCCGCCCACGGTCAGAGCCGCCGAAATGACAACGTATAAGATATCAAGGAGTATTTCGTTCATTTTTCTCTTTCCTTTCGAGATATTCACGATCTTCTATTTCATACGAGCGATCACGGTTTCGTTCTTTCGATGTGCGAATCCATCCCATGACGCCACATTCGCCGCCGAGCGCGGCGAAGACACAAGTGCAGAGCGTGTCGGGGATAGCGCCGTACTTGACGAACATGACGATCATCGTGATCGTAAAGGATATGAGAAGGACGCCGACGATGACCAGAATCACGTCCATCGTTCTAACGCCCTTCTTTTTCTTATTCTTCATCTTCATCGTGCGCCGCCTTGTTCAAGTGCTTAGATAGCTTCTCGCGCGCTTCCGGTACGGTGTGATTGCAGTTGAGCTGTTGCAGACCGTCCAGACACGCTTCGAGTCCGTAGCAGATCAAAGTCAATTCTTTCTTTATGGCTTTGATCTCGCTTTTGTTCGCTTTCTGCTGTTCTATGAACCGGAACAGGGCGAACAGGGCGCCGCCGATCACGGTCAGCGCCCCGAGGATTCCCGCAAGTTCGAGAATGTCTACGGTTGTATTCATTCTTCGTCGCCTTCCAGTGCTTCGCGAACTGCTTCACGCCATTTCAGCGGCACTTGTTCAAGCGTCATCTTGCCTTTTTTGATTCTGTTGACGTAGAATTCTACCATTTCGTCAGCCCTCCTTATCGCCGAGGATTTCGCCGATCTCCATGATCGCCGCCGCGTTCGACTCTACGTCGTCCGCGAGGCTTGAAATATCAGCTTGAATTTGTCTGATACGTTTCAGAAGTTCATTATTCTGATTTGCTGTACCGCGTATGTATTCTCTGATTTCTGACATTTTATTCAACCTCCAATTTTACGATAGGTTCTTCGAAATAGCCATAACCGTCTGCTTTTCCGTAACACCTTACGCCTACAGACCAGTTCTCAGTTTGCTTTGATGTGTTTGTGAGTGTTACTTCCTGACCGGAAGTTACTGTTTCCCAAGTCGGATTGTCGTCTTCATAATTGTTACAAACTTTTACTACAACGTCGAAAAGGTCGACCGCGTTGTATTCGACCGCGGCGCGAGCCGGTCTTCTAACTGATTCGATTACCTTTCCTTCGAAACAAACCTCTCTGTAAGTTCCTGTCGGCATTAAATAGATTGTTTCAGCTCCTTCGTCGCTGACGATTGTGTCTGACGACACGTTTAATGCGGGGCGCGCCCAGTTGCCCGTGTGCGACGCGCTGCTGCTGTTCGACGAGCCGCCGTAGCCGACGTAGTAGAAGCCCGCCGCGGAATAGGGCGACGACAACCACCAGAAGACCGCTTGATCTGCTTCGTTTTTAGCAATACGCCCGGTATTTGCGTCTGACGTTCCTTTCCAGATCATGAGCGCCGGTGTCAAGCCCGTCAACGGTTCGAGCGCCGTCGGTGTGGATAAGAATAATTCGCCGTTAGTCAGAAGGAAGGCGCGGCGGCTGATATATCGGCATGACGTGTCGCCATAGTCGAATGTCGGTCGAGATCGCGAAACGATCGCCGCCTTCGTAGCTGTATCAAACCGTGACATGAAGCCGGTTTCCTCGTCGATGAGCCAGTCGTCCATTTCCGACCCTTCGTAGTTGGTGACGTTTGTCGCGTTCATGCGTCGTGCTTCAAGCGCTTTTGCGCGAAGCAGGATACAACCGCTTTGATCTTTTTTGAGTAGAATGTACTCTTTCGGTGTGCCGGATTCTTCGATATATACCGAAGTTCCGACGTCGAGTTGACTAATAGTTCTTGACATACAATTTCACCTTGTTTCCTTTAATTTTCCAGTCATAGCCGAGCATATTTAAGAAGATTCTGATCTTTGAATCCCATTCGTCGATCATTTTATAACAATCGGCATACATAACGTGAGCGCGCCAACACATATATGAATTGACGAATTTCTCGACGGTTCTTTCGCCGGCGATCACTTCCCTCATCATCATTCTGATATGACGCTTCTTTGTTCGCTTCTTGCAGTTAAGAAGACGCTGAACGGCTTTTCCATTATCGTCGATATAGAATGTGAATCCGAGGTAGTTGATCTTGTTATGCGTGATCTCTGTTTTCGGGTTCAGAGTCAGACCCATGTTTTCGACGTATGACTTGATTTTCACTAAGCACTTTTCGAGATATTCTTTATCTTGCGATATGATACAAAAGTCGTCCATATGGCGATCGTAGAATTCCGCGTGTAGTGCTTCTTTACAGTAGTGATCGAGTGGTGAAAGATACAGGTTCGCTAATAACTGAGATTGTTGAAGACCGAGTGCAAGCCCGACGTCAGACAGAGCGATATATTTCAACATGATCGCTTTGACCTTTTCATCGCCGACGTACCGGTCGATCATCTTCAACAGTTTGTCGTGTGGTATCGAGGCAAAATACGACTTGATGTCGCATTTCAGCGCGTAGAAATCTTTACCGTATAGCCTACAATGACGCCGAAGTTGCTCTTTTAACAGCTTGACGGCGTAGTGTGTGCCGCGACCTTTTAAACAGGCGCTTGTTTCCTTTATGAGCGGTTTTGTCAGTGCGTCGTATAGGTAGTTATCACAGATCGTATGCTGTACGATCTTATCCATCACCGAAGGAACTTGTGCGACTCGCTTCTTCGGAATGTATATGTTTTTGAGATACAGCGGCGACGGCTGAAAAGTGCCGTTTTCGAGCCGTATCAATAAAGACGTCAAGCGCGGTTCAAGTTCATATTTCAGTTGAACGTGACTGTTTCTGTCTGAGTTTTGCGGAACTGTATCTTTCCATGCTGTGTATATGTGGTCGTAAGTGAATATCATATATAGCCTTTGTCCGGATTAGACGCTGACATTGATATCATTATTTGAGGAATATGTTCCATTGTGGGCTTCAATAAGTTTCCACAGTGCGGGGCGCGCCCAGTTGTTCGTGTTCGACGCGTTGTTGTTGTTCGACGTGCCGTTGTTGTTGACGTTGTAGAAGTTCGTCGCGGAATAGGGCGACGACAACCACCAGTTGACCGCTGTCAACATATCCCTTTTATTGCCATCGAAGCACAACGAAGTAGATCGCGTTGATCTTCTTCATCCATGCCGTGTTCTGTTTGTCTGAAATCCATCCCTTTTTCCGCGAGATGAACACCAGTTTCGCCATAGCGCCGCATTTACCGATAATCAATTCGCGGCGCTTCTTCCTGGATGATGAATCGTCCCTGATCGCGTTCGTTTCGAACACTTCTTGAACGATATCCAGTGCCAGGTCGACAATTCGCGTGACGTAACTGCTGTACATTCGTTCCGGGAAGCGCGGCGTCTTCGTGCTGTCTTTGTTGCAAAGATCAAGGGTGTATTCAAGAAGATCGGTCGCCATGTTCCCGAGCCTAAAATCAGGATTTGAACAGTCCGTCATGTTGTGATACGACGGTTTACGCTGTCAAGACCTCCGGAAATAATAACGATGTTGTCGCGAATAAAATCCATTACAGCGGCGTTGACGTTCGATAGGTTTTTCGGCGCGATCTTCGCGTTGATCTGTGTCAACGTCTGATTCTGCGCGTCGAGCTGACTTTTTTCTGCGAGGTAAGTTTTCATTGAGTTTCAACTCCCTTCGTGTATATTCCTGTTGAGTCACGACCGAACAAAACCTTTGCTTTGTCGGCGAGCGTGTCGCTGACGTACACGCCGTTCGCGTCGTAGCCGATCGTGACCGGCTTCAATGAATCCGCGTCCGGTGCGACAAGTCCGTCGCCTTTGTTTCTGACTGCGTCGCCGTAGTCTGACGCCGGGACGTTTGTCATATCCATGCCGGATTCGGATAAAGCGGCGCGAACGTCTTCAAGAGCGTTCGCCGCCGCTGTCACGTTTTGAGTCAAAGTATGCGACATAGTTTATCCTCCGTTCTGATAGTGCAGAGCCGCTTCGAGAAGGGTGTTTGCGTCACCGACGATGTTTTGAAGCAAATCTATCCTTGTATTCAAAGCCGATATGTCGTTCGTGTTTGCAAGACCGACATTTGGTTCCGGCGTCGGCGCCTGAGAATTCTTGACGTAGTATCTGCCTTCATAGCGGAACAACTGACCGTAGCGAATATCTTCTGTCGTTTCTCCCGTTCCGAGATCGGGAGATAATTCCATGAAGTGATCTTTTACGTCGCTGTTGATCTTCTGCATAGTTACGGCGTCGGGGGCGATTTTGATTTCGTCTACTGCATATTGAAGTATTTTGTTCCCTGTAACCGCGTTGTCTGCGATGTTCGATGACTGAACAGCGCCGGGCGCGATGTCTTCCGACAAGATGGAGCCGTTCAGAATCTTGTCCGAAGATACACAGCCGGTTTCGAGCTTCGCGCCGGTGATCGCGCCGGAAGCGATCTTGTCGGTAGTGACGGCGGCGTCAGCGATCTTTCCTGTTGTGACTGCCGCTGACGCTATTTTCCCGGTAGTGACCGCCGCGTTCGCGATGTCTGCTGTCTTCACCGGGAACTTCGCTTCCAGTGCGGCGATCTTTTCGCCGATAGTCGTTCCTGATACGTCGATGATGACATCTTCGTTGATCACGCGCCGTTGTACATTTGCTTCGAATCTCTGCAAGAAGAAGACGCGCTCATTATCTCCGCTACCTTCGAGAATCTTGACGTCGATCTCCAACGTGCCGGACTTCGCGCACATATTCGCCGTGATCGGTACGGTTATCATGTTGGATGACGAATCAGCGGCGGCGTTATTCTCAGCGAGATACCCGGCGATAACAGCGTCATATTTGACGGTATAATTCGTCAGATCGAACGCGGCGCCGTTATTGAACAGACTGATCTGCAACTGTGCGCCGTTCGCGTCGCCTTCGTGAAGCCGGATGATGTCATCCAAATACTGACGCGCCATGTCGACATGGATTGATTTTGTGTAAATCATAAGTTATACCTCCTTTTGTTCAGAATAAGGTCGGCAAGCGTGACCGGCGCTGTTCCGACTGTCATTTTTTCCCATCTTTCCATAATGGAATCATATGTAACTGATGTGATTTTTGCTGTCGTTGTCAGTCCGAAGTTATCCAGGACGACTTTGACCGTGTCGCAAAGACCGAGATTCAACATCGCGTCGAGTTCGGCGCGAGTAGTGACCTCGATCGACACGTCGACTTTACCGATACCGCTCGATTTCGCATACTGCGCGGCGTAGTTCGTTATTGCGGTTCTGACGTCTGAATAGTGCTGACCTCGCGTTCCTACCTGATATCCTTCGGCGGCGTCCGAACAGTCCAGGACGAATACTTTTTTCTTGCTACACTCACTATTTGGAATTTCATACAGCGGAGAAAATAACCAGATATATTTACCGTCGGTTCTCGATACAGAGCAATACGGCAGTATATGCGAATATGTATGTGAAGAATCTTCCGTCTGCTTCGCTGATGATATATTTTGTCCGTATCTCAGCGAATAACCACTGGTACTTCCGCGCGACGACAAAAAACTGACGTCGTAGTTGTCGAACTTGTATTCGCCGCCGAACATATCCAGTATGCTACCTTCTGTTCCTCCGAGAATAGCGCCGAGCGTGATCGGACTATTGAATCCGAGCGCGAAGTTTGCTTTTGTGTTGATATTCGATGTGAATGTAAACGGACACGCGTCGGTGATGTACGGAGTACCGCCGCCGATCGCGAAGAGTTTGTTCCATACTCCTGTGGGCGTTAGGTTGTACGTTGTCGGTATGTCTGTTCTATTAATATCTCCTTCTGATACCAACTGACATAAATATTCTTTGACGTGCTTCGCCGAAGCCTTAATGAGTCCGCTCAGGCTTCTTTCGGTTTTTTCTATGATAAAATGCTGAACCGGGTCTTTCGGATTTGCTTTTGCTCCGATGATTCTTTGCGAAAGTATGCTATCTGCTGTCGGGTCATGAACCGTTGTTTCAAGTTCAAGTGTATATTCTCCGTTGCGAACTTCGGTCACAAGGCACTTTCGACAGTGCGTCATCGAACCAAGAAAAGCACCAGGACCGTCCCTGTTAGTTGTGCTAAACGACTTATACAGTTTAGGAAGCATTACAGACACCTCCAGCGAGGCGTTATCTTGACCGAGTTGATTCTTTGTATATCAGTCAACTCGAACAACGTCCATCCTTGCTCTAAGGATTGCGGGATTTCATTGTTGTAATAGGTCACGCTACCCCCGTTGACAATTTTCAGCACTTGTTCTTCGCAGTCAATCACCATGTCTACATCGCCCGATACACCCGGGTATGTATAATTTTTTGTAACGCTGTTGTGGGTCAACTGAAAATACACCGGAGTCGGACTTCCTTCTGTCGTATGTATTGTGATGATCGGTTCTGAGTATATCTTGTATGGATTATACAAATTTATACGCGGCGTCAACTGTGACAAATCAAGCGATATCGGTTCGAGTCCCGACTTCTTATACCAGAACGGAACGCGCGAAAATTTCAATGTCGCTTTGTGGTAACGACGAAGAAGCGTTTGAACTTCCGCAAAGTTCGTCAGTACAGCATATGTCACCATGTTCGGGTGATCAGAATCCTCGAACTCTTGATATCCTTGACTGTATGCGAGCCATTCGATCAGGCTTTCGACGATAGTGTCTTGCGCTGTTGCCGGGCGCTGAATCAGACCGATCTTTCGTGTCATGGGAACGTTCTTGTATCTCTTGTTGTCGATGTATTCACTCCCGCTACGACCGGGAATATCTACCAACTCAAAGTCGTATTCTGCGACCTCGCGCGGCGGTCGCTCGGTCGTGACTCCATGTAACGAAGACAGTTCAATGCCCGCGAATGTAAAATCATAACTCATTTGAAAGCACCTCCAACAGTGACCACTTCGGCGGCGATGATATCCGAAATCTCTTTCGCTACGTCCTGAATATCCATGTCTGACGCCATCTGCACATCACCGAAAGTGATGTTTACTTGAACCGGGTTCGCTGTCGCCGCGTTGCTTCCGGCGGCGATCAGAGCCGCGTCAGATACAGAAGCGTTTATTATTGCTTCTGCTTCGAGATTCGGAAGCGCAGTCTTCAACTGCTTATCGAGAGAACTCATATCAAGCGTGGCGGCTTCAAAGTTGACGTCCGCGATTTCTTTCGCGAGATCTTCCGTCGCTTTTACGGCTGTATCTGCTTCATCGGTGATACCTTCCGCGAGACCGCGAACCAGGTTTTTACCTACCATGTCACGGAATTTCGTTGAAGGCGAATGAATACCGAAGAAGTTCAGGATTCCGTCCCACAGATCGCCGAGCCAACCGCTGACTTTTTCCCATAGCCATGACGCCGCGTTGGAAATACCTTCCCACAGTCCGGTTACAAGATTTTTTCCGACCTCCCATATTCCGCTGAGTCCGTTCCATATTGCTTCTAAGATCGACCCCATCAGCTTCGGGATAGCTTCGATCAAACCTAAGATGATCTCCGGAAGGTGCTTCACCAACTCGATGACGAGCGTGATCGAACCTTCGATCAACTGGGGAAGACACTCGATCAGAGCGTCTACGACGGCGCTTATTATGTCAGGAAGCGCGTCGATCAAAGCTACAATGATGTCTGGAAGTGCCTGGACGAGACCTAAGATCAAGTCGATCGCGCCCTGAATCAGAGCCGGTAGGCACGTGATGATCGCGCTGACGATCGAAGAAATCACGTCCGGCAGGGCGTCGATAAAAGCTACAATGATGTCTGGAAGTGCCTGGACGAGTCCCAAAACCAAGTCAATCGCGCCCTGAATCAGAGCCGGTAGGCACGTGACAATCGCATTCACGATTGACGAGATAATGTCAGGAAGCGCGTCGATCAAAGCCTGAATGATCTCCGGAAGGGCGACAATGAGTCCATCTATCAGAGAGATCATGCCATCTATCAAGACAGGTAGGCACGTGACAATCGTCTGGACGAGTAAATCTATGATGTTCGGGATTTCTGCTGAAATCATTTCCACGATCTCAGGAAGGGCTTCTATGATTCCGCTGACCAGTGTGAAAAGACCTTCAATCAATATCGGGAGCGCTTCCGAAAGTCCCTCGATGATCTTCTCGATTGCGTCAAGAATGATCTGAATCGTTTCTTTGATGTTGTCTGCACTGAACAGACTTTCAACGATAGAAACAACTGCATTCGCGAGCGACACCATGATATCAGGGAGCGCGGCGACGAGCGATTTTAATAGATTCTTCGCTATATTGATAACCACGTCGACCAGTTTCGGGAGAATGTCGTTCAAGCAGAGCTCGATCGCGCCCGGTAAAAGGTCAATGACTGCCGTCGCTAATGATTCAATGATCGCCGGCGCGTTCTCGATGATCGCCGCCGCGATCGTTGATAATAATTCGACCGCCTTCGGTATCAGGTTGGTGACAGTTCCGATAACATCATCGACGCCTTCCTTTATCTTTTCGCCGCCTTCTTCGCTTCCGTTGATCAAAAGCGTGATTCCGTCAACTACCGCCGTCATGCCGGGAAGAACTTCACCCATCAAGTTGTTTTTGAAGCCGGTAAACGATCTGTTCAGAGTGTCGACCGAGTCATTGTATGCCGCCGACGCTTTTACCGCTTCATCGGACATAACCATTCCGAGATCGTGCGCGGCGTCTTTTAACGCCTGCGTCGATTCTGCTGTTTCATTGAACAGCGGCGTCAGATTTTGACCGGATTTTCCGAATAGATCATTCGCGAGCGCCGCGCGTTCGGTTGAATCTTCCATTCCTTGCATACCGGTCACGACTGCGGCGAAGATATCCTCGCGCGACATAGAACTCAGGTCTTCCAAAGAAATACCGAGTTTTTTGAAGCGCTCTTGTGCTTTTTCGCTTCCGTTCTTCGCGTCGTCAATCTGATTAGTCAGCGTTTTCATTCCTGTCGTCATCGATTCGATGTCTACGCCTGACTGTCCGAGGACATAGTCCCATTCTTGATATGATTCTGCTGACATACCGAGCTTTTGTGACATTTTGTCGACTTCGTCGCCGTATTCGGCGGTATCGTTAGCCGCGTCATACAGCTTTTTTCCGACGGCTACCGCGGCGGTTCCGACCGCGGCGGCGGCGGTGACAGTTGCTTTCAGAGCTGTTCCGAGCGCTTGCAGTTTCCCGGAAGACTTGTCGACTTCGTCGCCCATTTCCTTGACGGCTTTCTTTTCGGCGTCCGTCGCGGATTCAGCGGCATTCATATCCTTCTTATTTGCTTCGAGCTGACGGTTCATCGTGTTCAGTTGCGCTTGTGCGTTGTTCAACTGAGTTTGATATTTCTTCGTCGTTTCGGAATTTTCGCCTGTTTCTTTCGCGGCTTTCTCCATTATTTCGCGAAGAAGTGCGACCTTTTTCTCTTGCTCGACGATCTTCTTCGTCAGGACTTCATTCTGATTCGCGAGATTTTGAGTCGAACGGTCGTTTTTGTCGTACCGAGTTGAAACTTCCTTCATTTCCGAACCGAGTAATTTCAACGATGAATTCACTTCGCTCAGTGCCTTGATGTATTCACTTTCACCTTTGACTTTTAGGGTAGTATTTAATCCGCTACTTTTCGCCATAGTGTCACCTCCTAAAATCCATCCGGAATTATTTCGTCAATAAAGTGTTCTTGATATGGCTTGAGCTTCCCTTGCTCTTGCAGATAGATTTCATAAAAATCCAAAAGAAGCCCATAACGAAGATAGCCCACCTCAGTAATAGACATACCGAGATGGGCTACGCCGAAGTAATATAGGCGCGTGAATAATTCTTCGTCAGTTATTACGCGCCGGGTGTGTTTTTTACATCATCCTCGCTGATGATGTTCCGCTCCATCCCTTCGTTGATCGCTTTTCCGATCTGGGGCGCCATCCTGTTAATCTCAGGAAGTGTCAGCACAGTTCCGACAATATCAGCCGGCATATCGGGGATTTTTTCTTCGTCGGGGTGTTCAAAGTTATGTGCCCTCGCACCTTCTGTCGCGAGAATAGAAATCAGTTTGATGGAAACCTCGATCTTGTCGAGAACTTCGTCCTCTCCGGCAAGAGCGGCGCCGGCTTTTGCAAGACCGCCATACAGCTTTTTAATCTGTTGCATAGCGTTTGCACTGAGTTTCAGCGGATATTCACGTCCGAGGATTGTTACAGATGTTGCAGATGAATTCATCGTTTATTCTCCTTTTTTATTCGTCAGCTTTCATAATGCCGGCGGCTTTGAGCTTTGCGAGAAGCGCGTTCAGATCATCTTTGACGCCCTCGACGGTTGTCGCTGTGCTGTCGGGCTGATTGTCTGCGACCGGAAATCCCGATACAGCGGCGCCGTCCGCGACTTCCAGTGTCCCTTCGACGACGAGAGAACCATCGATCACGGTCTTCTCGCCGCCCTGTTCAGTGTAATTTTTGGTGTTATATGTATTATCGCTCATGTCTGTTCCTCCTTACGGACTGGTAGTGAAGTTCGGCTCCGGAACAGCTTCGAACCAGTCTTCGATCGTTGACGCAGACCCCGCCACTTCGCCTTCTGTGACAGAATATCGCCAGGGGTTGCGACCGCGTGAATCGGGCTTGTTCCTCTTGTAGATCGTGCCCTCGATCGTCGGTGTGGTGAACTGTACAGATTCGCCCTTTGTCGCGAAATTGTCGTTCGGTACGGCAAACTTGACGCGGTACAGCCATACATAACGATATTTGCCCTTTGACGTCTTCGCGCGGAAGCCGATCGCTACATACGGCGCGTCGTCGTCCGCTGTGTCTACAAGACATCCGTTTGAGTCGACGGTCGAGCCGGTCAGAATAGCCGCTACGGCGTCACTGATAGCAGAAACACCGAGGGTGATTGTTCCGTTCGAGAACTCCTTTAAATCGTCTTCGACCTTGTCATCCGCAAACAGTTTGACGGAATCATTATTGATCGTCAGACCCGCGGAGATGGCGGGGGCGAGTTTGACCGGCGTTGCGTATGATTCTTCGCCGTCATCATTTTCGGTGATGATGGAATAATATAGGTCTTTTAAACCGATTGTTGCCATGAATTGATCATCCTTTCCTTTTCAAAAGTAATTGTTCTATGAATGAAGCCGGTTTCGTTTTCGAAGATTTCGGGAGAATCATCTATCCATGTCCAACCGGCTTCAATAAATCTTATTTTGACTGATTTGACTGTTTCTATCAGGTTTTGAAGAACTTTCGCGTATATGTCGATATCGATGGTAACAACCGATGTTTCCGGCGTATCATCTGAGCATACTTCCGGCAATTCTGTAAGAATCGAATAAACGATAAACAGCGGCGACTTGCCTGTATAGTGAAGCCGAGCGAACGGAACAACCTTTTCGCCGAGTGTAACTTTACTCAGAGTGTCTTCGATGTTTTTCTGCATACTCAATCCTCCGGAAAATACTTTTCCTGAATCTTTTTCATTTCTTCAACTGCTCTTTTGCCTGCGGAACCGCTGACGGCTACCCTCATGAACGGACGCTTCGCTTCTGTTGAGGTTCCGTATTCACGCGCGGCGGCGGCGAGAGATACCGGCGTTCCTTTCGGATAATTCTTTGTTTTAGGAGAACCAGGAATATACCCTAAAAAACTGATCTTTACGCATTTTGCTTCTTCGATTGGGTCGCCTTTATCCGAGGTGTAGACTTTAGTGATTACACATCGACGTAAAAAAATATCCGGATTTTTGAAAGATTTACGTATATTTTCTTTTATCGCAGAATACAATATCTTTCCCGCTTCGCCAGCCATTTCCGAAAACATATTATCAACGCCATCATCTACGAGTTCTTCGAGTTTGTCCATTAACGCTTCCGGCATTTCATAATCCATCTTCGCCATTATTGAGTCACCTCGTAGCATTGAAGTTCGAGTTCGTCGTCAGCTTCGTCGATGTTGTTGACGTAGTCGATGTGATAGACTCTGTCACCATAAATCACCCGCATTTTCCGAGTGATTTTGACCGTCTTCGGGTATCTGATCGTGAAGTTTGTGTATACCTTCTCAAAATCAGAGCCCGAAGTGATCACGGTCATTCCGCGAGTCGTTTTCACAGACGCCCACGTTTTCAAGACAGCGACGAACGTCTTCGGGTCGTTGACCTTTAGAAAGTCGTCACTGTCTTGATTTGTGTCGGGCTTGCAGATCACAATCCGCTTGTTATACTTTCCGGCGTTCTTCATGCGACATACCCCGCGTGCATATCCAATATGCTTTTTACGGTGTAGTTCAGGTTCGATCTGTCCGGGTACAGTGTACGGTTATCGTGCATATCCTGGACGAGAACATAGACAGCCGTCACGAATTCCGGGTACTTGTCTATGTATTCGATACCTTCGCCGATATACGACTCGATGAACGCTATCGCGGAAGATAGAAACGTTTTCAGTTCTTTCGATGTGCTTCCGTCGTCGTCGATGTTTTCGTGAACATATACAGCGAGTTCTTCGACGCCGATTTCGGACACTTTCTTCACTTCAATCAAGACGGAAGCCTCCTTTCATAACGCGGTTATCTTAGGAAGCCTTCGCCGCCATGACCGCGATCTTCTGAACGTCCTCGACCTTCGAGTCGATTTCGCCCCACAGATTGATACCGACGGCTCCGCTGTCGGAATATCTTTCGTATAGAACTTCGACCTCAAACGCGCCGGGCTCCTTGACGGCAAGACCGGAGAAGTCGCCGTAAATGATCAGGTCAGCGGAAGCGGTGCCGAGATTGCCGAGATTTTCGGTCAGATAAACAGGACGACCGAGAAGCGAGAAGCCGAAAGGCGCGGTCGGGTCGATCTGCAACAGATAGCGACCGTTCGCGTCCTTCAACAGAGTGATCGCCTGATAGGTGTTGCTGTTCATGATGAACGCAGAAGTCGCCTGATAAGCAGAAGGAACCTTCGCCTTCAACTGAATCAGCTCGTCGAAGGAAATTTTCGACTTGTCCGCGGTCACGACCTTCATGTTCGTAGAGTCATACGAACCGAGGACGCCCTTGACCTTCGCGTTCTGATCGGCGGAACCGATCAGGGTTTTCTCGAAGAACAGCGCGATCTTGCGCGCGAGATAATTGACGAGCCATGTGATCAGGTCGAACGCCGCGTTCCTGATCAGCTTCTTGCTGACGAGCGCGAGCGCGCGGTAAACATAGCCGCCCAGGGTGATTGTGCTGAAAGAAGGCACATGAGAATCGGGCGTTTCGAGCTCGTCGTCCACGAACTCGATCATGATGTCGTCGGTAGATGTGTCAAGGACGGTGATCTTCAGATCGCCGGGCTGATTGTACTTTGTCGCCATGCTATAGATCGGAGAAAGCTCCTTGACCTTCTCGATGATCTTGTCTGCGATAGTCGTCGGGATAACGGCGTTGTTACCGGACTGCTTCATTTCCGAAGCGGCGTCGAGGACGCTGTCAGTGTCGAGCGTGTCCTTTCTGAAACGGATATAGTCGTTCAGAGCCTTGATGTCTGCCGCCTGCTTTTCAGCGGCGTCGACGTCAATGACGGCGGTCGCGCCGTCCGCGGTCTTCGCGACTTCCATCTTCTTGATCTTGCGCGCTTCCTCTACGGTCGCGTCATACGCTTCGATCTGGTCGCGGTAGTCCGCTACCTGATCGAGTTCCTCCTTAGTGAGCGGGCGCTCCTCCTCGATCGCGGCTTCGAGAATGGCGTTTCTCTTATCATAGAGATCGTTTCTTGCTTCGATAATTCCTTTGAGCTTAGTCATTGTAATTTTCCTTTCTGTAATGAATTGAGGTATTCTTGATAAACCGATTTCATATCGGGGATATCCTTTTTGTTGTCTTCACCGGGAACCGGAATCGGCTCCGGAGTCTGATCGGCGGGAGTCTGATCGGCGATCTCGCTGTATGCTTTCGGCGTATTCTTGTACTTTGCGAAGAAGTCTGACGTGCAAGCCGCCGCCGCTTTTTCTTCATCGTGAAGCGTGAATCCGTCAAAGTTTTCCATGATTTCTTCCGCTGTGAACCACGTTTCGTTCGCGATGGCGTTTTTGAGTTTCTGATCGGTCAGCTTCGTCCGGCTTTTGTAGATCGGAACCAGTGTTCCGTTCTCGATCGATTCCAATTCATCGGCGAGCTTGTTCAATTCGTTCGCGTTCATCATTGCGAAAAGCAGTGACGCGAGCGGCTTGTGAATCATCAACATCGAATTCGCATAGATGTGCGACTCGTCCGATACCATCGGAAACAGGGAAGCGGCAGACGCGGCGAGACCGTCTATGTATGACACGACCTTCACGCCGCGCGCCTGTGCGCGCTTCAACATTGATACCATCGCGGACGCGGCAAATACAGAGCCGCCGCCGGAATTCAAGAAGATATTCAGCGTTTGATTGCCTGTCATTCCTTCTACAAGTTCGCGGAAGTCTTTCAGGTCTACGTCCGTTTCGCTGGGGCGCCATTCTTTGCCGTCCCATTCCATGCGCTTTTCGGTGACGATGTCGCCGTAGATATAGAGATCGTTCGACGTTTCCGTCTGATTCTTGATTTCGTAGAATTTAGGCATTATTCATCACCTCCCTTTTGGCTTTCATTTTGCTTTCCGTCACTGCCGGTGGAATACGTTTCGCCGGTGTTCGGTGTGTAGAACTGACCGGTCTTTACGTCGACAAACGTCGTGCCAAGCGAGAGCGGAATAATATCAAGACCGGGAACGGTCGGGAGATCGTCCCGATATCTTGCTTCGTTGATAGAGAGAAGCGCTTTTTCGCTGTTCTTCTCCAGGTCGCGAATGTCTGCGATGAAATACTTTGTGTTCTTCTCTTTTTCGAGAAGAAGGAACGCGTTTTGAGCGTTCACAAATGCTGACAGAATCGGCTTGATCGTGTGATTCAGAAAATCTTCGTCTTTCTCCGCTACGCCGAAGGCTTCCTGGATATCTTTGTTCATGTCGGCGCGAATTTTATCCAACTGCATATCGAGCGGCGTTTGACTTGCTTCCTTGAACTTGATTCCGTTTGTCAGAAGAATCACGTTCTCCGACTGATCTCCCGAATACATTCGCGCCCACGCTTTTTTGATTCTCTCGCGAACCTTCTCGTCGTTGACCGGGCTTTCTGTTTCCAGGAATCCGCGCTTGATACCGCCTGTCTGCGTGATTCTCAATTCGTAAAGAAGCGCGGAATATGCTGTTTCGATCGCTTTTGAAATCTCTTTCAGAAGCGATCTTCCTGTGCAACCGTCCGTCGTCGATCGCAGTACACGGAACATTTCGAAGTCATCGTATGTATGACCGTTGATCTGGTACGAATAGCTTTTGAAGATCGGGTCGCTGTTCTTCATCGGCTGAATAATGCGATCTTCAACATAATGAAGCGACGTGATCGCATTTCCGCTACGGCTGATAAACGCAAAACCGCCTTTTCCGAGAAGATAGTCGAGAATCAGCGCCTTCTTGAACTCATATCCGGTCAGAGTGTCGCCGGTGTACTGATTGATCAGCCACGGTCGGTTATCGTCGGTGATCTCTCTTGACACGACTCTACCGTTTTCAGACGTCTGTTCGTACAGTCTAAACGGAATCATCGCGACAGTATCGGCGATACGGTTCGCGCACGAAGAAACTTTCGGAATCGACATTGCCATTTCGCGCGTGATCTCCCTTCCGTGAATAAGCGCTTCGAGAAGATCGTCGCCGTTGTCATTCTTCGGCTTGTCGGCTTCGTCTGCTGTTTTATTTGTAAACAGGGATTTAAAATTCTTCCATAATCCCATCTTGTCACCTTCTTGTTATAGGACGTCAACGAAGAAGTCGTTTTGATGAAGGACGACAGCCTGAATCAGTAGATAGACGGCGTCTGCGGTAGCGAATACCATGTCGACTTTGCCGTTTGACTTCTTCTTGTGAACGTATCTGTTCATGTTGGTATCATAGACACATCGCGCGTTCTGAAAATTGATCTCGTAGAGTTCGTTATTCTCATACCGGACTTCATGATTCGTGATCTTTTCGTACAGCCATTTGAACGGTTGATGAAGCGTGTCTGAGTGCTGACGAACCGCTACGGTTTTGATTCCGTGATAGCTCTTTCCGTTCGGAAGGATAAGACCGGACTCCCACTTCTGAGCGGATGACAGCGCGTTGAATCGGTCGTAACCGATACCGTCGACGCGGACGCCGTAGAGTTCTTCGAGCCGGAAGACAAATTCCTCGATGACAGCATAGTCGACGGTCTTGTTACCGCAAGCGATACACTTCATTTCTGCGATGAACCGCCTGTAGTCGACCTTCTCGAACTTCATCTTTTCTTCGATACGTCCTTCCGGGATGAACGCCATCGGCATTATGTACAGGGTGCCGTCGTCGTCGAGCGAGATCATCACGACGGCGCAGTTATCGTTCGAGATCGCAAGGTCGACGCCGATATATACGACACGACCTTTCCACTCGATTTTATCTGTGCGGCACTGGACGAGATCGTTCAGATCGACATACGCCTCCGTTGCCGCTTGATAGATGATGTTACAGTGCTTCGTCAGGAAGTTTTCACGCGCTGACGGCATAGAGATCGCGCGCGATCGCGCTTTGACCAGGTTGTCCCATATTTCGACGATTTCGAGCGCCGCCGGGTTCGCGTGGTATAGAATCTCGTCGTCGGTCGCCCACTTCTTCGCGTGATCAGGTTCAAATAACAAAGCGAAGACCGTGTCGACATTTTCAATGCCTTCGAGAACACGCTTCGCATATGTGACCTCGTCTTCGAACGGATTATTCACCGTTCCGTATTTCGTGGAAATGATGAACGCGAGCCGGTTCACGATCGCCGACTGACCGCTTCCCATCGCTTCGATCGCATAGCTGTTCGGGAGCGCGCCGACCTCGTCCGCGAGAAACGCGTTCGGGAGTCGACCGTCCAGACGTGACGTCGAATAGTTCAGCGGGATATATTTGCTTTCTTTCAACGAAAACGTGATACTGTCGCGCAGAATCTTGAAGCGCGGCGCGTCTTTGTAGAGATAGATCAGCGGCGACGACTTCAAGATTTCTTCGATCGCCGACTTCACTTCACGCGACAGCGCGCCGTCCGGCGCTACGGAATAGAACTTCGAATACTTCGGTTCGATAATCAGAAGTATGATGAAGCATACCGCGATCGTGAATGTCTTGAAATTCTTTCGGGCGATCTCGATGATTATTCGCTCATATCGGCGCCGATCAGGGTCGTCGCGATGTGCGACACAGAACGCCGCGACGTATGTCAACCACTGATAGCCCAGACTACACTCGTAAAGAGTTTCACCGGCTTTCAGACCCTTCGGCATAATGAGCAACTTCAAAATATTTTCGATGATTCGGACGGTTTTTTCGTTCAGAAAATACTTGTCGTCCTTATCGTCGACGACGTCCAGGAATACGCGCGCCTGTTTCTTGACATACTTCGGCGCTTGACGGTTGCCCCTCTTGACACACCATCGCGCGTACTCGATCGCCCTGTTCATTATCCGTTCAGCGCTTCGAGCAACGTGTCGCGTTCTTCGTCTGTCGTTCCGTTGGTCTTCATCGCGCGTTCGATGATGTTCAAAAGCGTCGACGCGGTGTTGTTTGCCGCCGAAGACGTCTTGTCATATTCGGCGATCGCCGGGTGCGTGTAGATATTCTGACGGTTTTTGACGTACTCTTTTTTGACGATGACGCCTTCGTCATTGATCGACTTTTTCAGCCGCGTCAAAATCGTGCATAAGAACCGGTAACGCGATAACGTTGTCTTGAAAAAGTAGTCGGAATCGACGCCGACTTCCTTCGCGATGTCGAGGAATTTGATCGCCGGTGTCGGCTCAGTATTCGCTTGTTTACTGCCTTTTTTTGCCATTTTCCAAAAACCTCGTGCGCGCGGGTGCGCGGTGTATATTTCCTAGGGGCGTGGGGTGTGAAAATTGATTTTTCCAAAACAAAATGTGACCGGGGGGATAGTTGACCGCTACGGTTTCAAAAGGTTTTTCAGAAAATCTTTCGGTATGATTCCCTTGTCTGCCATTTTGTGGTGGTATGAACAGAGCGTGATCAGATTGTCGTCGTCTAATCGTTTGTTGAAGTCTTCGACGATCGAAGTAATGTGATGTACTTCGAGTTCGTCATATGTGAGTTGATCGAAGGTGTCATACTGATCTGTCAGGCAGACTTGACAGAGATAATGATCACGACGTTTGATCGCTGTTCGTTTCTTCTGCCAGGCTGACGACGATCTGAATCTGTCCTTCTCGTTTCCCTTGCTGTACTTCTGGTATGTTCTTTTGCGGAACGGACAAACATGATCTTCGTCAACGATACCGCAATACTGACACGTCTTGTTCATAGCTGAGTATATGCAAAGAACAAGACACCCACGATCAGAGTCGCAGACGCCTTGTTCTTTTTAGGAAGGTTTATCATGAGAAAAAGTATCGGTCGTTATAATATCGGACGTCGCCGCTACGACTGCCCTGTTGACGTAGCGGCTTCGCCAGGAGAAATAAGAGCATGAAAAACAAAGAAACGTATTCCACAACATCTTACATTTACGATTGTACATCATGCAAAATCAAAATTCTATTCCCGAAAAATTCCCCGAAATTCTATCGAAAGTCTATCCGTATGTTACCACGGAAATATATCGGCGAATATTCTGACGGCTTGACGTCGCTTCGCATAAAGCGTCTTCGGACTGCTGATGTACTGTGACGCCATAATCTTTTCTTTCGACTTCTTTTCGAAATACCACAGACGGATGATGTTGTACAGTTCTGTCGGAAGTTGTTCCGCTACGGACGTGATACATTCTATCTCGTCGCGCGTCTGTATGATCTTCGCTTTGTAGTATGCCATCTTTTCAACGGCGTCGAAGTCATCTTCCGGACGCGACGACATTACGGTCGGCTTTGAATAGTCGATCGGTTTGATTCCCGACGGTGCTGTTCTTCGTACCTCCCGATCATACGCCGACTCATAGTTACTCAGCCGACGCCGTAGTGTGCTGACGCTGTACAGCTTTTCTTCCGCTCTTTTGAAATAGTCCATGAATAACAACCTCCGTTGTGAATTGTACGGCGAATAGACGGTGACGCCGAGCGCGTCATCGTTTCCGTCGTTCGTCTTTACGCATGAATATACTCACATAAAAGGCGCCGTTGACGTCGTTGTGGTACGGTGTGATCTCAGACAGACGGTAGCCTTTGTATAACTTTTCGAGCGCTTCGCGATTATCTGCCGCGCTGATCGCGAACTCTCTGATCTTCTTTGCCGATATTCTTCCGTCACGGATGATCTCTTTCGGCGGCTTTATGTTGCGGCTTGCAAGCCAACGTTTACCGAGTATCGGGTCTTTGATCATGTACTTCGCCAGGTCAACGATACCGGTGTCGTTGAATTGTAGCGGCGCGATCTTCGTATAGCCGCGTCCCCACAGATCAGCGAGATCGCGCGGCTTCATATCTCCACAGTTCAAGAGTATGTGATGATGAAATCGTTTGTTTGTCTTGCCGACCTCAGTGACGCCGATGTATTTCAGTTCGGTGAGATCGTGTCGGCGACGGTAGCGCCGAAGACGACGAAGAAAGTTCTGCATTTGCTTTTGTGCGGCTTCGGCTGATTCGGGATAGTTGCTTTCATTGTACGTCAGATCGAATCGAATATCGTCCGGCGTGAAGTTAGCGTGAGCGAGTCGGATGATCTTCCGCTTTGCCGCGATATCGTTATGACGCTTCTGTGTTTCGGATGACGGCTTCCGCTTCGGCGCGCGACCGGTGCGCTTGACCTCGAAAACCGGATAATGTTCGACTTCCATGTATTCGCCGCATATGAAGCGATGTTCTCTGTATAGACAACGCATATTCAACCTCGTTTCTTCTTGTGGGGATTCAAGGGAAAGTTTTCCCTTGTTCCCCAAGCGTTGAAATATGGAAATATGGAAAAACAGAGTTTCCCACATTCCCACATTCCAACACTACCCCTTAAATCCCTTCGACATTTCAGTTCATTGATTGTCGAATGATCTCGAAGGATTTCTTCTTTGTGCGGAATGGTGTCCGTGTGGTCGCTTAAATAACATCTATTACGAGTCAAATAAAAGCCGCTACGGACTTGAAAAATTCTGTGCCGTTGTGCTATACTATATATGACATTAGGAATCTGTCGGAGTCCTCCGACAATGGGTCGCGGTAGCCGCCGCGACCTTTACTATATATATGTATATATAACGGCTATGGGTTGACCGCTATCGCGTTTATCAGCGACAGCGGTCTTATTATTTCGTGGATTCTGAGCGTTACGAAGCGGCTTTGAAGCGTTCTAATCTTTTTCCTTTATGCTTAAAGATATAAGATGTAACCACGTTATCCGGGTCGCCCTCGAAGAAATCGAATAGCAGTTTTTGATCGGTGGATGGAAACAGATATTCGAGCCATGCACCGAGCGTTTTAATATCTCCACAGTTGCCGCACCTTACTCCATCAACAAAGTTTTCACCTATACAAATGTATTTGTTGTTAGGATTCATCTTCGCACTCCTCGATCTGACTCTGCTCGAACGCCTTCACCGCGTGATACGCTTTCCCGGCGTTGATAAGGTCTTCCGCGAACAGGAATATCAAAAGCGCGTCGATCGTGACATCAAGACTATGTTCTTCACACCAGGCTTCGAAGATCGGAATCAGTTTCAGACGTTCAGTCAAAATATAATCGACGTCATTGTGAACATTGACTTCTTCGTTTGTCGCTTCTTCCAGGCGAAGCGGGTTCAGAACGTACATATTACCGCTCATATCAGAGCAGATCGCTTGAATGATGTTCAGCTTCCGACCGCGAACACATTTTCCGTCGCTTTCGTCGGTAATGAACTGATTATAGTGTGCGCGTTTATAGTTCACGCTTTCGATTCTGTTGAATACCAGGTCGCCGAACCGTACCGGAATTTCGGCGCGGAAGGCTTCGAGAACTTCTTTACTTGTCATTCCGTTTCACCTTCTTCGGTACTCTGACGACGACGGAATACGTCGGCGCCTTCATATCCGGGTAGAATGGGTCGTTACAGACTGCGACGACTTCGCCGGGGAAGATGTTCGTCGCGGCGGCGATTCCCTTCTCGATGGCGTCGTCTATGCCGCGCGGGTTTTCGATGTGTACGACCTTGTACTCATAGACGCCCTTCTGACTCTTAGATCGCGACATAGCGACCAGGATTACGAGCGTGACGCATATGATCGCAGTGATTATGATTCCAGGTGTCATTCTGATTTCTCCTTATTCTTCATATCTAAATGTAAAATCGTACCACTTGAACGGATTCTTCGTTTTTCCTTTGCAACGGTCGATAACCGTTTGATAGCTCATGTGATTGTCTTTTGCCGCCGCTCGCGCCGATGGGTATATCTCAACTTCTTCGCCAGCGGAGTTGATCTTGAAAACGGCTTTTCTTTTGTTGCTTTTCGCCCCGGTCATTCTTCCGAGTTCCGAGCGTGAAATAAAGCCGAGATTATCTACACGGTTGTCGGCGACGTCGCCGTTTTTGTGATACAGAGCCAGTCCCGGCGGCGTCTTCCCGATGAATGTTTCCGCTACGATCTTCGATACTGTTATTTCTTTCGTCTGTCCGTCCTTCGTCAGATGAATGAACAGGCGGCGACCGTGACTTTTGCCTTTCTTCCTATACGGTGTCAGCGTCCTTGTGTGACCGCTATCGTATACGTGACGAATCTCTCCTGTGCGGCTCGCCTGATACTTGCCGTCATATCCCGGGATATCCTTCCACCACGCTTTTACCGGCTTCATGTATCGACCTTCTTCTCGATCGTCATTCGCGACGCGGTGATCGTTTCGTGTTCATATTCGCCGTAGTTGCCGGTCGTGAATATACTCGTCCGACGGAAGCTGTCGCCGTCGTATACAGCCGCGCAGTTTGTCAGCCCTTCGATTTCTTCGGGATGAAATGCGCTGAATACTTTGTGAGCGATATTCAGATCGGGCGCCAGTATGCGCGTCCATCCGGCTTTATACGGATAACGCGGCGAATCGGCGTACAAAAAGAAATATTCGTTCAGATCATCTTCGATGTATTCGGGTTCGTCTTCGGGTTCTCCGATTGCGACGGTGCCTCTGATCAGCCGATAGATCAGGAAGATACAGAACAGCACAAACGCGGTGGTCAGAATCGCGGCGAAAGCATAGTGAACGGTATTCATTATGTATCACCATCCTTTTGTCGAGCTTTTAGGAGCGCTCTCTGATCTAAAGGGTCGACAAATTCTTTATTGTCGCTGAATTCGACCGCTACGGCGTCAGACTTTGCTTCCATGACCGCTACGTCGATTTCATCTATCTCGTCAGCGGCGGTCAAAAGAATATTTTGTAGAGCGTCAGCGACGTCCATGATATTCTGACAGTTTTTCGCCATTTCACGATGACCCGACGAATCTGATTCTTCGATATAATCGGCATTGTCGATCAGCTCATTCAATTCGTCTTTGATCTGACTGATCGAGAGCGCGGTCATCACTTCGATAGTATTAGGTTTCATCGTCGCCGCTCCTTCCGGTGATATTCCCTTCATTGAATCCCTTTGCGAACGCGTCAAAGGCGGCTGTCACGTTTTGCGTCGCGGCGGTGATTCTGTCAGCGGCTTCGCGACCGGCTTTCTCCATCTGCTTCATCATCTTTCGAGTCCGGCGGCGCTGTCTGTATGCTTTTATTCTTCTGATGAACATACAGAACCCTCCTTCCGGTGCTGTTCGGAAATTTCGGCGGCAACCTGTGACGCGGTCTTCCCGGCGTCAGCGATCGCGCCGTACAGTTGATCGGGGCGGTCGGTCTTCATGATTCCTTCGAAGTCGATATAATGAAGGAACTCGCGCGGGTTCTCATTTATCAGCTTTGTCAGCGCTTTTGCGAGATTCGTCGCGGCGGCGATCAGACCGTTCAGCGTTTCGCCGTCGATGTTGGCGATGTCGGCGACGTGCGATTCAATGAGCTTTTCGATTCCTTTGAAAGACTTCGACACGTTCTGCGCGATATTCGCGATCGAGAAAAGGTATTCCGGCGAATACGCTTTCTCGTCAGTCGGGTCGAAGTCGTTGATCTTCTGTATGTCTTCTTCCGCTACATAGATAATGGAAGAAATCGCTGTTTTTAAGATGTTGGCGTCCATTTGCTTTTCTCCTTTATTTCTCCGTTATGGGTGTGTTCTCTCTTTTGCGGTTCTTCCTGCGTTGCTTTAGCATATCCAGGAAGCCGTGTGTCTGCCTCTTGACCGCTGTTTTATGTCGAAGCGTGTTCATCGTGGAAACGCGCTTTTCATAGCTTCGGCGGCTACGGCGGCGGTGATTTACCGAACTGCTCATACTTATTTATCTCCTTTGATGTTTGGTAATTTGATTTCGACGACCTTCCGGTTGATTTTGTCGGGATTTGCGTCGATCATCTGACATATCAACATTAAATGTGCTATGATGTCTTGTTTTGGTGCTTTCAGATTTGTCGCTACGCAGTCTATGAACGCGTGTGCGCTCATGAGAAGGCTGAACGGCTCAACCCCCCCCGGAATATTTCCGTGTACTTCTATCTGACCGTTGTCATGATTGATCACTGTGATCTCTGTCATTCATGTTTCTCCTTTATCATACACGATTCTTCGAATCATGCGCGTTAATCATAGATGATGTGTGCGTCTGTGGTAAACGTATTCGACGTGATGGGTCTTGATCTTCGCGGCTTTCAGCTTCGCGGCGATATCTACCATCTGATGTATGAAGTAAACGCGGCGGGTAAAACATACGGCGTCTTCACCGAAGAAAAACGCCAGGCGCGCGGCTTCATAACTGATATTGATTCCATTCGGATTGTTCAGACGGTTGTCGACGTATAAGCGCGGCGGGAAACCGTATCGCGGCTTCCGCTTCAACTTCGGACAGAGCAGAACGAAAAGAATCTGCGCGGTCGTCTTTCCGGCACGTCGCGAACGCTGAATATAATCAGGGAATGGCTGATCGTCGAATATCTTCGCGATCTGCCAGTCAAACAACTCGATATCAAGGGCGCGTTCGATACGCCATACCATGACGCGGCGGTTGATTTTCTTGATCTTGTCGGTGATCTTATTCTTCATCGTCGTTCCTTTCATTAGTGACCGAAGTAACCGATTCGACGAGATTTTTCAACATTTTCAAGCCGCAATCGGGACATACATGATATTCATAGCTTCTGACGCCGCCGACGATCTTCGGTTCATGTATTACTGTATCAAAACACGAGTCTTTCGGCGTGAACGTTCTACAAAAAGCGCATAAGATATTCGCTGACTCGTCTGAATCTATCATGCGACGGCGTACCGGCGCGACATATCTTCGCTTGTGTGCTGTTTTGCTGTCTTCCGACGGTAACAGGAAGATTTTGTCAGCTCCCTCGTCGCTGACGATTGTTTCTGCCGAAACATTTAATGCGGGGCGCGCCCAGAAGTTCGAGCCCGACGCGAAGTTGTTGTTCGACGTGCCGCCGTAGCTGACGTAGCAGAAGTTCGTCGCGGAACAGGGCGACGACAACCACCAGATGACCGGATGACCTTCATCGTCTGTTGCTTCTCGCGCGGTGTAGGGATTGTTCGTTCCTTTCCATATCATCAACGCGGCGACGAGCGGCGATACCGGTTCGGTCGGCGTCGATGATTCAGCGCATAA
>Ga0326512_10000268_pt1 | contig 44370 bp, 57 predicted proteins | sample 1_2617_0518_D_FD_203652 | JGI IMG/M metagenome (GOLD analysis project Ga0326512, IMG submission 203652) | Bovine rumen microbial communities from UC Davis, California, United States - 1_2617_0518 | ecosystem: Host-associated > Mammals > Digestive system > Stomach > Rumen | place: USA...
ACTGATCTTTCGATCATACTTCATAAGAATGCTCCGTTCGTCCCCCCCCCTTTGCAGAGGGATTATTGTTCGTTTCGCCACCAGCCGACCGATTCTTCGCCGGTGATCGTGTTGGTAAGAATCTGCACTGTGCAGTTCGGATAGATCGTTTCTTTATCGAATATACCGATAGACTTAATCCGACCGGGTTCTGTCCGTATACAGCTGACGCTGTTTTCACGCCGGTATACTATGTCGCCGACTTCGTTTCTGGCATAGAGGACAACGCCGTACACCTCCGGGGTCACAAAGGCATAATCTTTTTTGCGGTCTTTGTATCTCGTACATACTGCCACGCGTGATCCGGTCATGATAACCTGCTTCATCTGAGGTATAATACCGCCGAATGCGCTGTCGCACACCACGATATCGTCGATCTCCGGCTGTACATCTGTGTCATAATACACTTTTCCTTTCGAGGGGATACCGATGTCTTCAAGGCAATCCCCTATGAATCTTTCTTCTCGGAGCATTTTAAACCGTCACTTCCTTCTTTTTTTTTATCACGGCTGGTGTTTCTTCAAACCGCCGCATGAATCGACTTTAGAACAGGTACGTCTTCAGATATTGCCTTTTTCAGATGCTCCGAAGAAATATCGCTCTCTTTTTGCTTTATAAAACTCTTCTTTACACGCAGGACAAAAATGTTTCCATTTCCCGTTGACTTTTCGCTGCAACCATCCGTTTTCTTTAAACAACCCGCAAGTAAATTCACATTTGTCTGTTTCGCCTTTGTAACCGTCCATTTGAATTCCGCAAGCGTCACATTTTCCGACAAGCATATCTTTTTTGCTGTTGTAATAGATCATCAGTCAACCTCCTGATCTTCCACGTGCCGTTGACCTTCATCGGGAAATCCCAGCAGTCGGTTTTTTCTTTTGTCTTTTTTTTTGGGCAGTCACAGCAGAATCCGGGATAATCGCACGGTCGCGGGCGGAGCTTCTGTTTGCCGTGTACCGCGAACCAGTATTCCCGCATGGTCAGTGCCACGGCTTTCTTTATTGTTTTCACGATTACACACTCATTTCATTACGATTACAGATTCCAACGATTCAAGGGTTTGCGCGATGTCAGCCAACCCCGCGTCAACGCTTCCGGAGATACTGAGATCTGCCACTGCTATTTGAGCAAAAGCGCAATTCTCGCACACATACAAAGCACAATCATTGCACAAGCATTTGCATTTCAAAAGCGGGCAAACCTTTCCGTCGACCGATATCGGCATGTCTACTCCGGGGAACCGCGCAATATCGTTGGCATCGATCCTCCTATCGGTATGATTATTCGCGTAGTTGATCAGCGCTTCACGATCAATATATTTTGTCATTTTTTGTCTCCCTTAAACTGCATCATATAGTTCTTTCATCGTTTCGAATCTCCGCGCCGGGCACTCCGGCAGATTCGCACGAACAAGCGCTTCGGCCAGCGGCGGGCATACCGCGTTCCCGCAGCGCGCCACCTGATCGGCACGGCTGATCGGCTGCCCGTAGGGATCCACGTCGATGATGTAGTCCGGTGGGAAGCCCATCGCGTTGTACAGCTCCCGCGGCGTCAGCATCCGAAGCGTTATATCGCTGATGAAATACCACGCACCGTGAATCAGGATCAGAAGCAGCTCGTCGTCGGCAAGACTATAATCACAGTAGGTGTTCAGCATATCGCGGACCTGCGGCCAGTAGCCGAGCTGCGCACCCGGCGCGTATTTCACAACGCGCGTCCGGATCTCCGCAAACTGCCCGTCGCTCTGCGTAATCGTCATCAGCGGTTCCCGCGGATCCTGCCCCTTGTCCTTGCCTTTGAAGTGCGCAAGGTGAGAAACGCACAGGCTGTTGTGATCGACCGCCGTCACCGTCGGCAAAGGCTCCCGCGCGTCCGCGCCGTCGATCCCGGTAAAATACTTTTGGATATGCGCGACGGTCAGGTTCTCCCGGTCGCGCGTCGTCACCGTGTTCAGCGGATCATCGACGGAATGCGCTTTCCCGGTTGAAAAGTACTGCGTTAGTACCGGAACGGCGAGCGCGTACCGGTTCGCCGCGTCCACTGTCATGATCGGACGATTCAGCTCCTGCCCGCGCACGTCGCTTTTCCCTTGCGCCCCGTGGTACTGCGTCAGGTACGGCGCGATCAGCTCCTGACTCCCCGTTGACGTGATCGTATTTACCGGCTCCCGCATTCCTGTTCCCGTTGCGTTCTCGTGATTGTGCCGGTGGAACGGTGTGATAACCGCATCCGCAACCCCGGACGTGCATCTCGCTGTAACCGTCCCGTGCGGATCGTTGACGTCCCGGATATGCCCCGCCCCGGCGTGGTTACACTCGACGATAAAAGGCTTCGCAGCCCGGATCACGAACTTGTCCACGCCCGCGGCGATCCTGCGCATCGTATTGTCCGCCAGCGGACGTACGACCTTCGCGCCGAATTTCCGCTTGATTTCCGCTTTGCTCTCGAAAATCGAATATCCCGGAACAGTCCAGTCGATGATTTCGGAGGCTGACCGCCACGGCAGCAGCTTCCCGCTGCGCACTTCTTCGGAATCCCGCGGCGCGTGCGTCCGCTCCGGCCATCTGATCGGCTGACCGTCGCACCGGGCGATCAGGCAGAACCGCGTCCGGATCGTCGGCGTACCGTAGTCCGCCGCGCACAGCTCCCGGTAATCGATCCGATACCCGAGATCGGACAGCTGCTGATACCAGCGTTTGAAGGTCTGTCCCGCTTTCTTTTTCACTGGCTTGCCCTTGCGGACCGGCCCCCAGGTGACGAACTCCGGCACGTTCTCCAGCATGATCACGTCGGGCCGAACCAGCGCCGCCCAGCGCAGCACGATCCACGCAAGCCCCCGGATCTTCCGGTCTACCAGCGCGGCGCCTTTAGCGCGGCTGAAATGCTTGCAGTCGGGCGAGAACCAGGCGAGCCGTACCGGATGCCCTCCGCAGGCCTCGACCGGATCCACGGCGAATACGTCCTCCCGGTAATGCTTCGTGTACGGGTGATTCTTCTTATGCATCAGGATCGCGCTCTGATCGTGGTTGATCGCGATATCGATCGGATGCCCCGTCGCCCGCTCGATGCCTGTTGACGCTCCACCGCCACCGGCAAAAGAATCAACGAAATAGGTGCTGAACAGGTCTGTTTGCTTCAGTTTCATTCGGCTGCCCCTGTGATTCTCCGAAGCGCAACCAGCGCGCTGTAGGTGATGCAGGAACCGACATAAACAAGCTCGTCCCCGTCCACGCGCATCAGGATCCGCGCCGTGTGCCGCGTTCCGCCGGCCTTTTCAAATAATATGTATCTGGCGTCTCCCGCGTCGTACTCGTCCACGGCGGAGCACTTCGTGCCGTCTGTCAGCGTGATTTCCTGAAGTGTCTCTTTACTCATTGCGCACTGCCCTCCCCGTACATCAACCTGTCCAGAACGCGCAGGACGTTATAACGGACGCCTCTTTCTTTGGATCTCCATGCATACAGCTCCTCAAGCAGCCTGCCGCACAGGTACGCCTGCATCGGCTGAAGATCCGAGATGAAAAATTCAAGTATCGAGCTGAAGCTCAATTCCTTTTCCGCCGGTTCGGCAGCGTTTGTTTCGAGCGTGAAGATCTTCGATTCGAGCTCCGCTATTGTCGCCTGATATTTCTGCTCGGCTTCTTTTGATTCACGAATTCTCTTGCTCTGTTCTTCAAGCTCGCATTGTTTTACAATCTGGTCGCGGCGGAGCTCTTCCAGAGTTTCGTCCTGCCGTGCAAGACGGGCCTGCAGCTCCCCGATTTCCTTTTCTTTAGCCGCAAGGGCCGTTTTCAGATCTTTGAGCCGGGCGTCGGGATCTGCGGCAGCGCCTTTGTTTTTGCCGCCCTTTTCCGCCATGCCGACGCGTTTCGGGTTAAGGTGCTGGAACCAGCGGCCGTCGATCTGCGCGCCGAGGGAAACGAGATGTTCCCGCATCTCCCATACGCTTGTACAGTTCAGATCCGCGAGGATCTTGATCTGCTCTTTCTGATCCTTCGCCTGTGAGTAAGACGACAGGATCTCATGATCGGTCATATGCATAAAAACTCCTCCGTCAGTCCTTTTTGAAGTAATCGCCGATCCAGCCGTCCGCATTCAGCGGCAATCCCGGCGCCCAGGGGATCGGCTGCGTCATCAGGGCGATCACTTCGTCCAGCGACGCTTTTTCTTTCGGGCAATCTATAACGACTTCGTCGTGTACGTGGAATACCACCGGCAGCCCTGCGGCTTCAAGTCGCTCGATCGCGCCGGACAGACAGTCGCGGGCGATCGCCTGCACGATGTTCTCGACGAGCTTGCCGCCGTAAGTCTCGATGCGCTTCCACTTCTTCGTGTTCTGATCCATGCCGAGATAAGACAGCGACGGCTTATCCCAGCGGTTTCGGGTGATTTGCGGGCTCGCATAGAACAGCTGACGTTTGGACGGCAGCGTCACGACAAGCGCGTCGTGCTCCCCGTCGGCCATGCGGTGAAAGAACAGCGGTTTGCCCGGCACCCCTTGCGTCTGTCCGGTCTCGATCGCGTCCATCGCGGCGCGCTCGACAGCGTACCAGAGCTTGACGATACGACGGTTCGCGTCGCGCCAACGGGATACGATATCTGCCAGATCGTCTTCCGGGATGCCCATATCCAGTGCGCCCATCTTGATCAGCGCGTTCGCGCCGCCCTGATATCCGAGCGCCAGCTCCGCGACCTTGCCTTTTGCCCGGAGCGCGTATTCGGGGTTGCCCTTAACGATCCGGTCAAGCGGCACGCCGAACATCTGCGACGCCGACGCCTCATAGATTTTGCCGTGCGTCCGGAACACCTGCAGCCGCCATTCCTCGTCAGCGAGCCAGGAGATCACCCGTGCTTCGATCGCGGAGAAATCCGCGTCGACAAGCACGTTACCCGGCGACGCGATAAACGCGGTGCGGATCAGCTGAGACAGCGTATCCGGCACGCTGCCGTAGATCACGTGCAGCGCGTCGAGGTTATGGTCCCGGACGTACCGCCGCGCCGGATCGAGCTGCCGGATATACGTCCTCGGCAGGTTCTGCACCTGCACCAGGCGTCCCGCCCAGCGCCCTGTACGGTTCGCGCCGTAGAACTGCAGCAGTCCGCGGACGCGGTCGTCGCCGCAAACGGCGTCTCGGATCTTATCGTATTTCTTGGTGCTGGTTTTTCCGAGCTCCTGCCGGATCTCCAGCATCCGGTTTACGTGGTCCGGGTTGTGTCCCTGCAGCATGGCTTCGACGTCGGATTTCCGGACGGTCTGGATCTCGTCGCCGGTCTCCGCGCTCAGCCAGTCGGCGAGCTGTCTGACGCTGTTCGGATTGCTCAGCCCTGAGATCTCGACGGCCTCCTGCGTCAGCTCGTTTCTGACGCGTTCCCCGAGGTCGATTGCGCCTCGGACGAAATCCATATCAACAGCGACGCCGCGGGTGTTGATCATGAGATCCGTCTCCCATTCCCGCTGAACCTGTTCGGGGACCGGGATCCCGCGCAGTTTCTCTTCGATTGCCATTTCCGTGGCGACGTCCTGCCGGTTATAGGTCTTGAACAGTTCCCAGCGCTCCGGATCGTCCGCCGGGCGGTTCCGCGTCCGCATTCCGTTCGACTTCGTCGGTTTGCAAGGCACACAGAAGTACCGGATCAGCGCCTTGCCCGTGTGAAGTTTCCGCTTATCTTCCGGCAGCCCGAGAGCCGCGCCGGCGGCGTCAAGGCTTGCGGGGAATCCGGCGTATAAGCTGTGAAGCATCGAGCAGCGCCACTGCCCGGCGGGCAGCTGCCTGCCGAGGAACCAGGACAGGCAGCGCCACTCGAATGCCGCGTTGTGCGCGGTTTTGATAACTTCCGGATTCATCAGATCCATCAGCACCCCGCCGGGGATCTTCTCACCCTGCGCCAGGTCGACGCAGATCACGTCGCCGGCGTCATACGCGTAGGCGAACAGCAGGATCTCGAAATCGGGGCTCTCAACGTATCGGTAGAGTCCGGCGTCCGCGATCGGGACGCCGGAGAAGGTTTCAAGATCGATATGCAGCGTACGCATGGCGGCGTCACCACGGGCGACCCGTCAGCGGATTGATCGCGGGACGCGCAGGCTGCGCCGGTTCTGAGGCGGGAGCCGCGTAATAACCGGAATCCATTTCGGCGAGATCGTCGTCCGCAACCTCGCCGAAGCCTTCGGTCGTCGTGTTGCTGACGAGCGATTCCCCGTCCGCGACCTTCTGGATGGCGTTCAGTCCCGCCGCGACGCCCTTGTTCCCGCGCGTGTTAAAGGGATAGAAGTTGATCTTGACGTAGGCGTAGCAGCCGCTGTAGACCTCGCTGCGGTCAAGGATCGGCTGCACGTGCCGGTCGATGATCAGCGGCGGGCGCTTCGCGTCGGAAGAAGCGTTGAGGAACATGCACCCGCGGTAAACGGGATCGTCGGGGCGTTCCGCGTCGCCGTCGCGAAGGGGCATCTTCAGGTTCACGCTGTTGAAGGACGGGCCGAACTTCTCGACGCCCTTCGAGACAGCCGCGTTACACGCCGACTGAATGGCGTTGAGCGTGGACTTGTCCGACTTCGGGACCAGGATAACGCAGCTGTATTTCTCGTCGCCGCCGTTGACGGTCCTGGGCTCCCAGACGTGCGCGTAAGAGAGACGGACTTTGCCGGTGATAATTTCGGTGGTATAAGTGATCTTTGCCATGATTATTTCTCCTTTGTGATTCTGATATAGTTCATAAGGTCATTCGCCATAGTTTACAAGGTTTATAAGGTTTATAAGGTTAATCGACGGGTGCGAATCCCTCTGCCGCGGGACGGAAAGCGGGCCGCTTATCGTCCTCGGGAACCAGCGTCGGCTTGCCCGGCGGCTTGATAACGTACTGCCCGACGGTGGCGGCGAAGTCCTTCTTGCCGAGCAGCTTCTCGACCGCGGACAGGGTGATCGGCTTCCGTTCATACAGCAGCGCCTCGTCGTACCCGGCGGCGGTGATCGCCGCGAACGCCGCGTTCTGATCGGAGAACGCCCGGTTGCTGCGTCCCTCTACGGCCTTCCAGCCGGGGACTTCGTATCCGTCGAGCACCTGAGACAGCGCGAATTCTTCCAGATCCTTCGCCCAGGCGGCCAGATCCGTCGCGCCTTTCAGGATCGCGCCGATCTGTTCAAGGGACAGCGTATTCCGGTCCTGCTCCTGCCAGTGCCGCAGCGACATATTGACCTCCGCGCGGGCTTTGCAGCGGTATCTGCCGCGGCAGAACTGGCAGTGGTCGCCGGGAATGAAGATGCTGCCCTCCCCGCTGAACGCCTCCTGCGCGATCGGTTTGAGCTTCTCGCCCCATGCCAGCAGCTCTTCGACGCTGATCTCTTCGGTCTCGAGCCCGGCCCTGACGCGGGGCTGCACGATGCACATGCGCACGTTTTTAATTCTGTCGCCGTAGATCGGGCGATATTTCTGCAGCGCGCCCAGCGCGTAAAGCCTCATTTGCGGGTTCTCATGCGCGGAAACCGGATTGCCTTGCCCGTGCTTGTAGTCAACGATCGTCAGCGTGTCGCCGCCGATCATGACGCAGTCGCAGGTGCCGAAACCCTCCGGCACGTACGCGCTGAGATCCACACGGACCTCCGCGTTGACGTGCGGCACGGCGGGATAGGACATCGCCAGCTCCGTCAGGTGTTCGATGTACTGATCTGAGGTCTTGTCCATCTCCGGATCGTAGATCTCATTCTCCTGCAGCTCCTTCAGCCGCGTCTTGAACTCTTTCGGCTTTACACTCGTTGTGAACTTTTTGAGAAGCTTCAGTTCGCAGATCGCGTGAGCGAGCGTTCCGGCTTCGGCGTAGGAGGACGTCGAGTCCTCAAACAGCGCTTCGTATCGAGGGGCTGCGGTGCATTTCATCCAGCGGTATGCGGATGAAGCGGAAAGCAGCGCGTGTTCGGATGGTGCCATCGTATTCCCTCCTCAGATCTTCGCGCCGAGCGCTCTCAGATCCGCAGCGAGCGCGGGGAGCTGTTCGGTCGGGATATCGAATATCGTTTCCGCGTTGTACTTCGCCAGCACGCCCATCAGCTCGTTGAGCTTCCCGTCGTCGATCAGAGCCGTGCCCGCGTTTGAGATATCGTCATACGTGTAGGTTTTACCGGCAGGCGCAGAAGAAGCCGCCGGCTGCGCCTCCTCCCAGGGCAGTGCGTCGGCGGACGCAGGCTGAGCAGTCGTCCGGGTCTGCGCACTGTCTTCCTCCGACGAGACAGTAGGGTTTTCGGCCTTTGCCTTTTTCCGGGTCTTCTTTGCGGGTTCTGCCGCGGGATCCGCGGGCCTTTCGGGCTCGGTGTTCAGTTCTGCCGCCGGTACGGAGAACGGCGTTCCGGAGAACTTCATTGCGTCCGCAAGCGCCATCAGGGCCTCGGACAGCTCCGGCGCGGTGATTCTGATTTCAATCATTGACTTTTACTCCTTTTTGTGTTATAGTTTTGATAAGGTTTTTTGCCTTTGCCGCCGACGAGTGCCAGCTCGAAAGCGGCGTTTTCTTATTTCCGGTCCTTTTGCAGCTCCCGCAGCCGTGCGGCGTCGAGGATCTGCCGGCGCTGGAGCTTCATGATTTCCATCGCGTGACGGCGTTCCCTGCGGCGGGCGTGCCGTCTTCTGAGCTCTCTCACTGTTCCGCTGACAGTCCGGTGAACGGTCACGATTGCTCTGCGGATACCGTCCGCAAGCTCGTGGCGGCCGATGATCACGAAACCGACGATCACCGCAGCGAAGTCAAGATACGCGATCCAGGTTGCGATCTCGGCGATCCAGTCAAAGATATCCATTCTTTTTTCACCTCCTTTATACTTCTCTGCCGAGGAAACGCAGAAACGGGATCCTCGGGATTCGTGTGCGGTTCCCGATGACGGACACCGGGAACCCGATCAGCCGCGGTTCGGTGACCGCCTGTCGCCGGATCGTGTTCGGATCGGCGTTGAAGATCTTCCCGACGTCTGCAAGCGAGACGAATTCCTCATTGCTGTCAAGGAGAGCTTGGATCACACGGTCTTTTTCCGTTCTCTGTTCTTCACTCATCGTCATCACCCCGGTCCGCTTCGTCGTTCAATTCGTTGATGGCTTTGGAAATAAGCTCCCATTCCGTGTCTCTCAGCATCTGACCGTCCGCGAGACCGAGCTTCTCGATGACCTTTGCTTTCCATTCCTGGTAAACATTCTCAAGCAGAGAATCCTCGATGACTGTATACAACGCGTGGAACTGCGCGTGCGCTTTGTCGTATTCCGATTCCCATTCTCCCTGTTCGTGGAGCGCTTTTGAGCACCGCCGGAACGCGTACAGCGTTTCCCGGAACAGAACGTTCTGCAGATCATAACAAGCTTTCACGTTGACCCTCCTTTCGTCAATCGTCATCGTCGTCCCGCAGATAAAGCGAGATATCCGCGTACTGGAAATAATCGTAATTCTCCTCGATCTGGCGGGGCCGGGTGAACCGCTGCGGCAGCCGGGTCTGATCGATATCGAAGCCCGCCTGATCCAGCAGCGACACCACCAGCGGCAGCCGGTCGGCGCGGCAGCTTGCCAGCAGCCGGGCCGCGGCGAGGCAGTCGTCCACGGTGATCGTCGGCGTCGCCGGGGCCGCGATCTCCGGGACAGCGTACTGCCCGGTCTTCCGGATCGCGGGGAGAACTTCGGAGGTCACCCACTTGCGGAACGGTTTCGCCTGCGGCTTGTCCGAGCGCAGGATCACGCTGTACAGTCCGCTTTCATTGATGACCGTCATCCGCTGCTTTCCGCCGGGGGTCGGAATCTGATTCCGCCCCTTTTCATCGTCGTCCAGTCTTGATGCGACCTTATGAGCATCCGGTAAGTCGAGTATGTCGCAGACATCGCGCAAAACAAACCACGGTTCACCATCGATGAGCATTGACCGAACGCTCCCAAACTTTTCATGACTGAAAACTTGCAAATCGTTCATCTTTCTCACCTCCTGATCATCCTTCTCTTTCATTAATCAAATCGTCAATCGTTACGCCGAGATAGTCAGCCACGCGTTTGAGTTTTTCAACGCTCGGTGATGACTCTCTCCAACCGCGTACAGTCGCGTTGCCGAGCCCGGTCTCCTGCTCTAATCGCGAGATGCTGATTCCTTTTTCTTCGCATAAGCTCTTGATTCGCTCAAAAAGCACGCTAAATTCACCTCCTGTTATAATAATAGGAAAAAACCTATTGACAAATGATAGAAAATAATCTAAAATAGAAGTCGCCAAACATTCGATCGATTACTTCTTATTGCGTTAGGAATTTTCCTATCTGTGCCTCATTATATAGGATATTTCCTAATTTGTCAAGGGGTATTTTAGGATTTATTCTACTTTTTTTTTGCGAGGAGGCAAAAACATGGAAACCCCTATTGAGCGTGTACGAAGACTATGCAAAGAAAGAAGCGTTCCCGTTGCTTCGCTTGAAAAGAGTCTCGGATATTCAAATGGTTACTTCAACCCAAAAAAAGCAACAACAATACCATGGGAAAGGGCTGTTGAAATCGGGGCCTTCTTAGGTGTATCTCCAACATTTATTCTTACGGGAGAATCAGATCCGATTGATTATGAGTCAGACGGCGATGCCATTGCTGAGATTCCCCTTGCTTATGTTGAAGCAGCCAATGGTGATTTACGGAAAGCTCGTATGATAATGATTGCCGCAGAACAAGATGCTCGTCGAGAAGCGACAAGTCTTAAACGTTTTACTCCGGAAGATGCCGCTCTCGCGTTTGCTTTATGGGGCGACACGACAGACATCGACGATCAGGACATTGAAGACGTACGCCGTTTTGCGGCGTTTATAAGGGAGAAAAAGAAGAAACAATGACAAAACTTACCGCGCTCTATGATCTGGCACGACGCGACAGCATTCCGGTCGTCCCGTTCTCAATGAAAACCAGGGCAGCGTTCTCATATATGGATCCCGCCGGACAGTGCTATATCGCGATCGACTATGCGAAGATCCTGTCCTTCATCGATGAAGTGATGAAGGTCGCCCATGAGCTCGGCCATTGCGAAACCGGCTCGATTTACAATCCCTGGGCGGTGTGCGACGTTCGCAAGCAGCACGAAAACCGGGCGGACAAATGGGCAATAAAAAAGCTCATCCCGAAAGATGAGCTGGATCAGGCGGTCCGTGAGGGCTGTACCGAGGTCTGGGATCTCGCGGAACGTTTCAACGTAACGGAAGACTTTGTTCGGAAGGCCGTCAGCTGGTATAAATTCGGCAATCTCTACCAGTGCTGCGCCTGAAAAACAAATAAAAAAAAAGCCGCCCGACCGGCTAGACCCCGATCGAAGCGGCGAATAGGGAGCTGTGATATACTCCTCTACACAAAACAAGTATATCACACTCCCTGCGGTAAATGCAAGGGGTATTCCTGTAATACCCTTAAAGGAGTGTGCTTTTTTTATGTTATTATGTGTGAAATGCACGGCCGAGATCCCGGACGACTCCGTCTTCTGCCCACGGTGCGGAAAGAAGCAGGCGCCGCCGGCGTCCGCCAACAGGCGCGTCAAGACCCACGGCAACGGCACGGGATACGTGTACAAACGAGGCAAGACCTATACTATCTGCAAGGTCGTCGGCTGGAAGACCGTCGAGGGGAAGGACGGCACGCTGCGGCAGGATCCGATCCGCATTTACAAGGGCGGATTCAGGACGAAAAAAGACGCCTACGATTATCTTCCGCAGATGCGGCGTGAAGCCGCTGAGACCGTCCATACGCTGGCGAGCCTCTGGGCGACGTATTCCTCCGGCGCGATGGAAAAGCTCTCAGAATCGAAGCAGACGCATTACAGGATCGCGTTCCGGCGTCTGACGGAGATCGCGTACACGAATATCTCGAACCTGACGATCGACGACCTGCAGGACGTGATCACCCGGAAAGCGCAGACCTACTACCCGGCGAAGGACGTACGCGACGTGCTCTCTCACCTGTATAAGCTGGCAATGGCGCAGCAGGCCGTCACGACGAATCTGTCGCAGTTCCTCGTCCTGCCGGACAACAACGAAAAGGAGACCGTCCCGTTCACCGTGGATGAGATCACGACGCTGACGCAGGCGTTCTTCGACGGGTATTTCTTCGCGGGATATGTTCTTCTGATGATCTATACCGGGATGATGCCCGGCGAGCTGTGCGACCTGCGCACGGATATGATCGACCTGGAAGCCAGGACGATCACCGGCGTCGGCAAGAAAACGAAGAAACGTAAAGAGACGCCGATGGTTCTGGCGGACAACATCATCCCCGTGCTGACGGTCCTGATCAGCCGCGCGGACGGCGACAACCTGCTGCCGATGAGCCGGGACCAGTTCTACGCCGAATTCAAAAAGATGATTAAAACCTATCAGCTGAACCCGGCGCTGCAGCCGTATTCCGGACGACACACGACCGCAACCGCGCTCAAGATGCAGGGCGTCCCGCAGGAGACGATCCGGGAGATCATGCGTCACGCGAAGAGCACGATGACGGATCATTATATCCACGGAGTGAACACTTCCGCCCTGCTCAACGCGGTCAATGAATTGGATTTCCAGGGGCGTCGAAAAAGTTAATCACTACACTACTCACTACAAAAGCCCGAAAAATGGCGGTAATGCTTGACTTGTGTTCCCCTGCTAAGGGCGTAGGCCGTGTAAAAAGCGGCGCGGGAGTTCGAGTCTCCCCTTCTGCGCCAAAGCCCGGAATCGTTGATATATAACGACTTCCGGGCTTTTTTCATTCTGTTTTCAGTAAATTCTGAGATGAATCAAAATGAGTGGTTTTGAATTCTACTCACTACGCTACTCACTACACTTTTCACACGGTTGATTTGCAAGCAGGTATAAGAGACGGTGCCGTAACCGCCTCCGTCTCGGGGGACACATCGCCCGGCAACGCCGACCGTCCGCGGGTTTCGGGCACTCCGAACAGATGAAATATTAGGTGCCGTAAAGCGAGGCTTGGTGCTGCATCAGGTGCCAGGGGTCTGATATTCCGCGGAGCTGCGCGTCTTTCTGCGGTACCGTGATAGGTGCCACAAGTCTGATCCGGGGTTGCAGGGCTCCCCCTGCCCTGCCGATGATATACATCGGCGATGCTTGCTAACCCGATACCGCGGCCATGTCCTCCATGTAACAACAATCCTCGCGCGCGTAATATACGTGCGAAATCCAAGGGTTAACGTGGAATTTACGTTGATTTTTACCCCTCTATAGAGAAATAATGTTACATTGTTACATTTACCCGAAAAGCTATATGCAGAGCTGTAACAATCGGCGTAACATTTTTTGTAACAATCTCAGAATCCCGAAAAATTGTTACACCATCAAAAACATTCGTTCTGTAACAATTCTTCATTGTTGCGCGACTGTTACGGACTGTTACTCGTCGATTGTTACGGTGCCGGCGCATAAAAAAATGCCCCCGGCAGCTCCATCTGGAACCGCCGGACAGCATCCGACGTAAAATCTCCAGCAGGGCGAGAGAGATCCTTCCTACGCTCGATTTTTAAAAAACAGCCGCGAAATGCGGCTGTTTCTTATTAAAGGCTGATATCAGCCTTTAATTCTTTCCTTGATCTCCTCATAAGTAGAGTATTCCAATACCATACCGGACCCGATTGACAAACAGTTCTTGAACGCCTTGGCAATAATGAACTTTCCCCGCGCATTTATGAGCGCCGCGTGCTTTTCGTCGATCTTGAAGCCGCAGAACATATAAGTCGACTCGCGGTAGATGAATTCCGCGTCTTCTCCGAGCTCTTCCCAGCCGCTCATATGCGGCGCCGCGATAACGGGCAGCGCCTCCGGGAATCCTTGCGCAAGGCCCAGCTCCCGCGCCATCATCAGCCGGACGTAATCCGGCGCCTGCCTGCTGCCTCCCTCCCAGTTTTCAATCGTCCTCTTCGGCATACAGAACCGCTCCGCGAACTGCGCCTGCGTCATATTCATTTTTTCGCGCATCTCTTTGACGCTTAGATGCGCCGCGTCCCAGATCTTCCCGCAGATCTCCGCGTTCTCTCCGAGATCCGATTCCTCCGCGAAGACGGAACTCAGAGCCCAATCAGAAACAAATACGTCCCGGTCGGCGTCTTCAAGCGCCTCGCTGAAAAGAATGTTAAAAGTCTTGCTGTCCATATATTATACCTCCTCAATAAATACGGTGTTGTCCTCGTTCGGTTCGTCGTCCGCGAAGTCTCCCTCGCTGTTCTTCCAGTCGAGCGCCTGCCCGATGCAGTAGTCAACGTCCTCGACCTTGTACGCTTCTTTCGCTTCATCGTATTTCAGGCCGCCGACCGCGAAGAAGTCGTTGCTCCAGTCGGTCGTATATCCAGAGCCCGTCCATACCTGCATACTGATTTCAACCGTTTTGTTGCCGTCTGTAAGTCTTGTCATAATGTTTATCCTCCGTTCTCACTCGGGGTATCTCCCCTTGACACCGCCTATTATATCACTCATTGAGTGATATGTCAATACTTTTTTGTAAAAATTATCACCCATTGAGTGATATTTTTTCTGATTCCTATTGATATTCTCCCTCTGGTGTGATATCATGATATCGGTGATCGCGATGAAAACAAACACCTGCAGATATTGCGGCCGGACCTATCGATCGAGCTATGACACCGACTGTTGCCCGGAATGCTCTGCCGTGCATATCCCCCGCTCCTCCGTCCACCTGCGCACCTGTAAGGAGTGCGGCCGGGACTTTTACGGCAGTAACGCGGCGAAATACTGCCCGGAATGCCGGGAGAAACGCAGCAGGCAGAGGGTGAAGGACTACCTGCTGTCCACGTATATCCGCAAGGAGTGCCCGGAGTGCGGCAAAGAATATATCGGCACCCGGCGCCGGAAGTATTGTCCGGACTGTACTCTGCGGCTCACGACCTGCGACACGTTCCGCCCGAAACCCTGCATAAAATGCGGTGCGGAATTTCCCGGCGCTCCGGTGGAAAAATATTGCCAGAAATGCCTCGCGGAGTATGTTGATACCCCCGCGGCGAATGCCCTGCGCGACAAATACCGCTCCATGGGCAGCGTCGCGAAATGTGACAGATGCGGAAAGGATTACTTTGTCGAATCTCCGTCTCAGCGGTATTGCCCGGAATGCATGGACGACGCCGCGCGGGAACGCGCTCAGCAGAACGCTCGGAATCACTACGACAGTCGTCCGCGGAAGGAACGCTCCCCCGACGAGCCGAAGCGTCCACCCAGCGGCGCAAAAATGGTCGGCAGGAAGTACGGCGAGGTCGAGCTCCTGTCCGTTCACGATCAGATCGGCAGTCAGACGGTTTTTAATTGCCGCTGCAACAAGTGCGGACGGACGTTTCTGCTCGGAATGTACCGGTTATATAAGGATCCCCCGGTCGTCGACTGCGGGTGCAGCTCCGGCAAATACCTTAACTACACCAAGCCGCACAAAAAAAGAGAGAAATAAAAAAAGCCCCCGGCAGCTCCATCATCGGAACCGCCGGGGGCATTCTTTTCATTATATATTATTTGCCCGCGATCTGTTTGATAATTTGATCGCCGTACACGGTCACCCCGGTGACGAGGATCCCCTGGATCGCGGAATCCACCGTCCACCCGCCGAGCGCCATCGCGCCGACGACGCCCACGGGCAGCAGGATCAGCGGGATCCATTTATTGTCGATCACCCGGATCCCCTTGATGATCTCACCCAGAATGTACAGCGCCGGGATCAGGATCAGCGCGTTCTCCGTGATGTATTTCAGTATTTCCATAATAAGTACAGCTCCTTTCGATTTTTGCGGAAAATAATGTATACTATTTTTCGCGAATTATTTGTGCGCAACGATATTCAGATGCTTCTCCAGCCGCTCCTTCGCATCCGGCACGGTATGATTCGCGCCCAGCTGCTGCAGCCCATCCAGACAGGCCCGCAGGGCGTAGCATATCAGCGCGTTCTCCTCTTTGATCGCTTTGATTTCTTCGTCCTGCTGTTTCTGCCGCAGCACGAAGCGATAGATCGCGAACACCACGCCGAAGATCACGCCCAGCGCGGTGATGATCCCGGCGATCGTCTTTATTGCCTCGATCAGCTCCGGTCCGATCGTCATTCCAGCTTCCCCGCCTTCCTCAGTATCGTCCTCGCGTCGGCGGAATCCACGTCCCCGTCGCCGTCCATATCCCCGGCCTGCTTCTGCGCGTCGGTCAGGTTCTCCAGCTTTGCGGCGGCCCGCAGCGCAAGCCTCGCGTCGGAGGAATTGACCTTCCCGTCTCCGTTGAGATCGCCCTTCGCCAGCGCAAAACCGTTGAGGCCCTTCGCCTTGATCTCCGTCGGGAAATCCCGGTAACAGTAATTCAGATCCACGTTCTTCTTCGCGAATCCGGCCACCTGCCCGGCGCCGTACTGCCAGATATCCGTCTGCCCGTCGTATTTGCACGCCGACGCATATTCCGCCACCCACATGGTGTATTTTTTCTGTACCTCGGCGCTCACGTAATGTTCGAGATACGACCGGCTCATATAAAGCCCGACGAAATACCCCGCCGCTTGCACGGTCGATAGAAACGCGTCGATCATCGCCGAAACGTTCGCCCCGCCGGTCTCGAACTGCTTCAGTTCTTCGAAATCGTAATATATCGGGTATTCGAACTGCTTCCCCGCGATCGCCGCAAGGCACTTTTGCGCCTCAAGCCGCGCCTGATCTACGGTCGCCGCGTAGGAATACCAGTATGCCCCGACCGGCAGCCCCGCCGCCTTTGCCGCGGAATAATTCTTATCGAATCCCGGATCGACCTGCCCGTCGTATCTCCCGTATCCCGCCTTGATGATACAGAATTCAACGCCCGCAGCCTTCGCCGCGGCAAAATCGGTTTTTCCCGCGTCGTTCTCGTAGTGAGATATATCGATCCCGTATTTCGCCCCGGCTGGCTTGGCCGCCGTCTTTCCGCTTTCCGTTTTTTCTTTTTTTGCCCCGAGATATGGATACCACGACTGCACGATCTTCTCGTTCCTGAGCTCGTCGAACCAGCATTTATATCCTCGCACGTCCACGTGCACGGTATTCTTCATCCGTCCGATCCCGCCCTGATGGTCCATGTCCTCCAGCGCAAGACAGATCTCGTTCGCCGAATATCTTCCGCCGCCCTTCCTGTTGACGTAGATATCCGCGGCCTTGCCTTTGGTGTGCTGATCGTTGTATTTCCCGCCGTTTGCGGCGGAATATTCCGGCGTCCGGTACCCGCTGTAGATATCGATCGACCGGGCGTCCATATAGGCAAACAGACGTTCCAGCAGATCGATCAGATCGGTATCGATCAGTACCACGTCGTACCCGTTATGGCACTGGAACTCCCAGACGGAAAAATGCTCCGACAGCTTCGTATATTTGTCCTTCCGCGCCGAATACTTCCTGACGGCCATAAATATCTCCCCTTCCAAAAAAATTATAAATTTACCCCCGCCCGCTTCATCAGCGCGGCGTTATTCCGCTGCAGCGTAATATTGCTACGCGCCAGTTCCGCGTTCTCGCTCTCCAACTCCGCGACCCGGCCCTCCAGCTCCGCGATCCGGTCGGCGCGTTCCTGCGCTGCGGCCTCCGCCCTCTCCGCGATCTCCGCTTCGATCTCCGCTTCGATTTCTGCGACGGCGGCGTTATACTCTTCCTCGGTGATCTCTTCCCCGAGCGCAGACGGAAACGTTCTGCTCTCATAGATCGTTCCGCCGCTTGCATCCGTTCGACGGTAAAAATATCTCATCCGATACCCCTCCAACGCCAATTGCCACGCTTGATGCGTATTAGGTCGACGACGGCATTCGTCGCATATGCGACGAGTCTAAGCACGCTCCAATCGCTGTCCGGGTACAGCCCGATATTATTCGATGCCTTCCGCGCCAAGTTCGTCGTCTCGAGAAATATACATGCATAACCCGGGGCTGTTTTGCGTTCTCCGGTCTCAGATATTTCGTTCATCGAGAATAAAAAACGATGATACGTTTCGTCCGGCGCAGTAACTGCCTCTGCCTGTGCATTAGTCGCCGGCTCGAGCAGAATCAACCGCGGATGAAACGTCAACGCGGATATGTCAATTGTGAGCGCAGACGAAAGATCGCTGCTTGTTATAAGCGGGATGCTCAGAGCGGCGGGAACCGTGACGATATTCCAGCCTGTGTCGTGCGCGTCTGCGTATGACGGCACATACGACCCTTCAATCTGCGCCCCGTCCGCAGCGTGAGCGGTGACCCCTGCGCGAAGCGTTGCTGCCGTCACCGTGTCTCCGGACACGTCCGGGAACGCAATGCTGTTCCCGCCCGGGTCCTTCAGCGTAACGCTCGGCACGCCGGGATAGTCCACCCCGGCGATCCTGATTGTAGATGACATACGTCTCCTTCCCGGATCGCCGCGGTGGATTATCCGATCGCCCGCCACCGCCACGATCCCGCTTTAATTCTCATATTGTTGATCGTTGCGTTCATACCCCAAGCAAGCAGACGCAGTACGGACCAGTTACTGTCCGGGTACAGCCCAACGTTACTGCCGCTCATTCCCGCATAATTCTGCGTCATAATGAAGTATGTAAAGAAACCACGATCCTTATCGCGGACTCCCGTGTCCGTCAGCTCAGTCGAGGACACGAGAAATCTGTGATAAGTCGCGTCCGGCTGTGTAACGTTCCGGGCAGGCGTGTTTCCGTTGGGCCCGAGCATCAGCAGCCGCGGACGGAACGGCAGCTCCGAGATGTCGATCGTCAGCGCCTCCGACAGGTCTCCGCCTGTCCGCGCCGGGATCGGATAATCCTGATCCAACGTGATCGCCTGCCATCCGGTATCAGCCGCCTGCGTATAGGACGCCTCCGCAACCCTTACGCTGCTGTACCCGTCCAGCCCGTCAGAAGAGGCATAATATGTACCCCCCCCCGAATCTGGTACAATTATGCCGGGTTTGTCCGATATATTTTTATGCGGCTCGAAACTTATTTTCTGCCCGTTGCTGTCGATCAGTTCGATCGACGGCACGTCGGGGTAAGTCACCCCGGCGATCTCTATATCATACGGCATACTATCCGCTCCTTACTCGATCGTCAATACCTTGGTGGTCTGATCCTGCGTCACCACCGCAGCCGTCAGCGTGCCGGTGACCGGGGAACCGTTCACAAACGCTTTTTTCCCGCTGAGGATCTGCGCAGCTCCTGCGGCGTCCTCGGAGATCTCCGTATCGACCACGGTGCTTTTGCCGGGCACGCCGAACAGCGTCACGCCGTTTTTGATGTTTCCCGTGATCAGCTTCGCCTTCTCCGTCGAGTCAAGCTCCACGCCGCCGTTCCCGTCGTGGTACCCCTCGGCGATGCTCACCGCGCCGTCCTTCGTCGCGATCACGCCGGAATCCGTCCCGCCGGAATAAACGGGCATCGTGCCGGTGCCCGCGCCTGCCGCGCCGGTGAATTTCTTCCCGGCTTTCACGTCGGCGGCGGAAACGTCGTTCCCCGAGGTCTCGTAGAAAGTCGCGTCTCCCTGTTCGTTCGCCAGAGGGATCTCCACCTGCGGAACGTCGTTGTAAGTAACGCCGTTGATGATAACGCTCTTTGCCATATCTTATATCTCCTTTAAAAAATAATCACTGTATCAGGAAACCCGCAGGGACGAGCCGTTATACGAGACAAGGCCGTATTCCGGCGGGATCGCCTCAACCACCACGTTCAGCGCGAGGCTCTTCCCCGCCGTCGGCAGCTCCTGCCGCTCCCGCGTTGGCGTTATAACGTAATCCCCCTCATACGGCGCCCCGCCCGGCAGCGCGGCTCTCTGCACGGTTCCCGCGGTGATCCTCGCCCCGGCCGTCACCGATCCGCCGATCCGCCGTTCCTGCCGTACACTTCCTGCGATAACCGGCATATGCTCACTCTCCTCAGCTCTCCGGGTGGCACCGCGCCACCGTCACAGGGTACCAGTACTGCCCCTCGCTGTGGTCCTCGTCGATCCCGAATTCCACGGTCCGGCGCTCCCCGTCCACCGCGAAAATGTGCAGACAGAAATGCGCGTCCCGAACCCGCGTCTTCCCGATCTCCTGCGTGATCTCGCCGGAGATCAGCGCCCGCACGGAATTCCCGTCGATCGCGCCCTCGACCTCCCAGGTCTTATCGTAAGCGGTCAGCACGAGGACGGCCCGGTCGCTCTCGTCGAACACCGCCGCCTCCGGGTCCTCCGCGTCCGAAAGATCGAACAGCAGCGGTAAACCGTCTCCGGGCAGAAGCTTCACCGGCTCCAGCCGCGTATTGCATCCGCAAGCCATATCCCCGCCCCCTTATCCGCAGAAATAATCAGCCCAGACTTCGACGTAATCGAAGTTCAGATTGACTTCCGGGAATACAACCGTCACAATCCCGTTCCTCGCGTCTGCTGCGTTGATATAGCCGGTCACGGGGTATTTTCGGCTGCCGATTACACCGTAGCCGGATACCGGGCCAACGCCTGCGGTGGAAAATGTCTCGTTCGGGTAGTACGTTGACGCGATCTTTACCATCTGCACCGATGCGTTTTTTCCCGAGGACATCGGAGTTACCCGAATTCGCGCGCAAATTCTTTTCCCGATTTTGCGGGCATATCCCGTTAAAGTGGATCCGCCCCCGACAAGATTTGAGCAAAACGTGCCGATCGCAATCGTCTTGATTGTTTCTGTTATATTTTCCGACGTATGCGAGTGCTGCGCTGCCGCCGCGCCCAGGTTCGTCAGCGCCGCCGATGCTTTCGTCGCGCCGGTGCCGCCGTTGGCGATCGGTAAAGTACCCATCACGCCCGGCGTCACGTTCGCCGTGCCGTCAAAACTCGCAGCCATCGTGTCGGCAAGGTTCGTCCGGATCGTCCGCGCCGTCGCCAGTTTTGTCGCCTTGGCCGCACTTGTCGCGGTTGTCGCGGTTGTCGCAGAATCAGCCACCGTCGCACGGGTAGCAAGGGCGGGGATATCTTTCTCGGTCATCGCGCAAACCCAATCGCGCCATCCTGTGGTAGGACCTTGTTTTAGCCTTGTATATTTTTTCCAATAATTGTAAGCGTCGTTCTGGCGCAGGACATACCATTCTTGAGAAATGTAGTCGGCATTAGGCCCCTGTACGGTATGCAGCCACCCCGACTGTGCACCTTCAGGCGCGTGGGCCGGCGTATGGCTGGAAGAGAAATAATACCAGCCGTCGTCCGTATAATCATTGCAGTCCAGGCTTGCGACATCTTCCACTACTTTATGTGCGGGGAACGCGCCCAGCGCCGTCAACGCAGCAGCCGCATCCGCCGCTCCGGTTCCGCCCTTCTCGATCGGCAGTATACCATCGGGAAACAATGCGTCAACAACATCTGTATTCGAGTTAAAATCTCCGATGTCGTAAAAATCCCCCGCTGCGGGCTTCCTCAGGTGTAAGTTCTCCGTGTAGTCCATCATGCATCACTCCTTAATTGATGATGTGTCTTGGCATGCATATCCGCGTGCGTGGTCAAACCGTCCGAATACTTGCCGTATCGATTATAATTGACAATGACAAGCAGAGACAAATGAGCAGGCAGAATTCGGTCGAGCAAGACAGAAACCGCGTTGAAGTCACTTGCCCTTGTGAGCGACAGCCTGACAGTGACAGCCTGCTCCGGGACGTTGATCAACAGCTCATAATTGCCTTCCCCGCAAAGGTCGTCAAGCATCCTTCTCAGCTGCGCTACGGTATAAGGTCTCCTCTCAGTAAGCGCTGTTTTAATGCTAAATAGCAAATCTTCGGCTCTTTTCCCGTCGGTGTTGATGCGCAGCGCCTGCGCCCAGCGCCGGATCCCGGCGGCATCCATTTCTCCGGAGATCGGGAACTGATTTTTGAGCCATTGCGCTGCGTTTGCCGCTGCGTCGTCCAGCACGCCGTTTGCGTCGTCATTCTTCAGCACGTCAAACAGTACGCCGAATTCCCGCAGATCAGAAAACATCTGCGGCAGATAAGAAAACAAAGGGCTGCTCATGTACTCGCCTCCGTGATCGTAAGCGATTCGAAAACGGGGATCGCCTCCGCGTCGAATACCAGCGTCTGCGAATCGCCGTTGATCGCAACGTCGGACGGCTCAACGACGCCATCCAGAGCCGACAGCAGCGCGAAGATCCGCCCGAGCCGCACATAGCAGACGCCTTCCTGCGCCCACGTTTCTACGCAGTCGCGCAGGTACTCTCTTATTGCGGTTTCCGCAGCGGTCTCGATATCCGAGATCTGCACTCCGGATTCCAGAGTTACTGATGCGCTGATCGAAACAGAGGTCGCCGTCGGAGCTGCCGCGGTCACCTCCACCCCAATCGGCGCCATACCCGCGCCGGTATGTGCGCCCTCTCCATCGAGGGGGTCGAAATAATCCTGTACACTGTTGATCACGTCTTCGGACGGGACGCTGTATTCGGAGGATACGACCAGCAGTTTAACGGTTCCCGCGCCGTCCCACGCTCTGCGCACCTGTACGCCGCCCACGCCGCTGATCAGTAGGGCTTTTTCTCTGTAATCAGCCATATTCCCGCCGAAAGGAGAAGCGCCGATGTCGGCGTAATAGCGGGCTCTCAGCTCGTCTGCCGTTTCCGCGTCTCTGCCGGGATACTGCAGATCGGTGATCACGGCGCGGGTGACCGTCGCTGCGGTGCCGTCGTAAATCAGAGAGCCTTCCGAGATGTTGGACGAGGTTCCCATCTCCTCGGCGATCAGAATATACTCGCTGCCGTCGTCGGAGGTCGTGCCGTCCCACGTATAAGCGATGCCGGAATCGGCGAGGAAGAACCGGTCTCCCGATTTAATCTCACCGTTGGAAACAGTGATTTCGGCGATCACCTGCGCCGCTTCTGCTTCGCGATATTCGATACCGCGTTCTTTCGCCCGCAGGATCAGTCCCTCAAGGCTCGCTGTGTCGACATATGTTTCAGTGATGATCTCATCCAGGGCGGCATAAAACGACGCGATTTCGGCAGCGCAGGGCGCGAGCGCGTCGTATATGACAGAGCCCTCCCGTTTGTCTACCGTATTAGGTACGCGAGACAGAAGATCCGCGAGAACAACGTCATATGTCTTCGATTCATACATTCAGAGCCACCTCCTCAAAATTCGCCGGACCGTAGATCGTATAAGCGGTAAACGACACCGTCACATTTTTTCGATCCGTATCAAAAATGAAGTCGCCGACGGCGGTGATCCGGTCGTCCTCCATCAGGGTTTTGACGATCGCGTCCCGGATCCGTACGTATACCAACGGCGACGGAAGACCGACCAGATCGTTCATCGGCAGGCCGTATCCGCCGGAATAGACCTGATGAATTCCCTGTACGGTGAGCAGCCGGCACATGATGGACTGCTTCAGCGCCTCAACGCCGTCCAGGTGGCCGGCGACTCGTCCGGTATCAAAATCCGCATGATACGTATAAGACGGCTGCCGGATCCGCTCCGCCGCATCAAACGTGATCTCGGATATGATTTGAGGTTTCATACCGTTGCCACCTTTCCAAGGATATAATAGACTTGTCCTCCGGTCTTACGCAGCACCGCCACCGGATCCAGGACAGAAAAGCTCTGCTCGCCGACGACCACAAGCAGCGCAGACGGAATCGCGAGACCGGACTGCAGCGTGATCTCCAGCGGAGAAACCGAGGTCACCCGTGCGGTCGATATATCGCAGGGCCGCGACTGCGCAAAGACCTCCGCGGCGGCCCGTTTTATGATCTGTAACAAATCGCTCGTGTTACGCAGAATAACCGCCTCCGATCAGATTCAGCGACATCGTGTGATAGTTCTCCCCGTAGGTGTGCTCCGCCTTGTCTACGATCATAAGATTCTGGATTTTATTACCGTTGCCGAGATCGAAACTGCACAGCAGCACAGAACCGCCTCTTACGCGAGGATCACCGATGCAGTCCTTCGCGGCGAACTTCTTCTCCGGGAAATCGTAGTATTTCAGCAGAGCCTTCGCCCGCACTCTGATATCCGCCGCTGATGCGTCCGCGGTATCGTACATTGTCAGGACGCCCCACTTTTTTTGGGAGTCGCTGTCGTTCGCAATATACAGATTCCGCACGCCGGTCTGATCGTCGTCTTTCGCGAGGATGATCCGGTTGTATACGTCCTGATCAATGCTCCGCGACAGCTCCCAGCTGCCGGTAGTATCCCGATCCAGCAGTAGCGGCAGCGTCATATTTTTCAGACTGCGGAGATGTATTTTTCCGAAATCGTCATACAAGACGTAATACTCACCCTTAGCGAGGGTTGTATCGTCGGAGGCCTCCTGCAGGATGTCAAACAGCGTCCCTTCTGCGACCCGCTGCGGCATCTTATAGCCGGTCGAATCGATCTCGCCGACCTCAAAGCCGTATTTGCCGCAGATATATTTCAGCAGATCGGCGTATGTACTGCCGTAAACAAACGTATCTTTATTCTTGAAATACCGGAGCTGATCATAACAGGTGATCAAAACCTTTTCCCGATCATCGGTATTTTTGATGGTAAAGATATACCCGTAGAAGATCTTCTCGCCGCCGTACCGAAACGCGACTGCGTTTCCTTCTGCGATATCAAAGCCCTCAACGTCGATACAGGAGAAGGTCATCTTTCCCGGCGAACCGGCGCGCTCCGTCGTGACCTTGATGTCGCCGATCACAAACGGACGGAAAATCTTATCGCCGTTCTGGATCAGCAACAGGATCTCGTCATCTGAGGATTCACCTGCGATCCCCGCTGCGGATCTTTTAATCATCGACCCGTCCTCGTTCGCGACGACGACCTGAGAGATCTCGACCTGCGTCGTCGTTCCGGAGCTGCCGCCGGAGGTCGAACCGGAACCGCCACCGGAGCTGCCGGAACCGCCCGAAGAGCCACCGGAACTGAGAACCACGTTGTTTTCCCAACCCCAGCCTTTATAGCCGCCGTCGTTTCTGGCCGCAGTAGACAGTGAATGATACACGATACCCGGTTTACGCCAGGATTCATATACATTTCCGTGCCCGTCCGATATGCCAACGTGGCCGTATTTTCGGCCCATTTCACCGGAGCCGCCGAAGAACACCGCAGCTCCGCGCGGGGGATTCCAATCATTCGCTGTGCCGGGCTTCATCCATTTGTGCATTGCATCTTTGCCGCTGGATGCGCAGGGCCTGGATCCCGTTGCCTGATAAACAGCGTCAGCGACGAAAGCCTGACACATAGACGGCCAGTTGTGGCTTCCGACGTGCGCTTCGCACCAGCGCATCATTTTTTCAAGATCCGGCATTGTTATTCACCAGCTCATAAGTCGCCTTCTTGATCCCGTATTCTACGTACTGCTTGAGCTTGACGGATACGAGATAGTCGCGCCCGTGCTTCGACGCGTCCTCCGTGATCGTGTAGTCCTCCAGCAGACAGGTCATCGCCGTAGGCTCCAGCACCGTGGCGCCGACTTCTTCGTTGCGAAGAAGGATCCGCGCATCAGCGGAATTCACACGTCCGTCTCCGTTCAGGTCAAGATCCTGCAGGACTTCGCCCTGTATGGGCCGCAGGCGCGCCGAATACTGCAGCAGAGTCCGCGCCGAGACGGAGCGAATCACGAGGAAATCCACCGGCTTTTTGTCCGTTTTAAGACTCTCGAGATAATCGATATAATAAGCCGGGAGCTTGAACCCGTCCGTATATCGGGCGAAGGAATACCTTACCGAGGGCAAAAGCATCTCAAACGAGATCTCCGTCAGCCCCGGCGACTTGGGTATGTTCAGCTCGCCGCCGCTCGCCAGTTCCAGCGTCTTGTTTTTATTTTTGATTTTCGTCGTTAATTTTGACGGCGTGACCGGCAGGAGCACGTCGCCGAGGTAGAAGTAATACATTACGATTGCAGCCCCTCTGCAGTTACCAGGAGCTGATCACGCAGCTCCTCGGTCAGCTCGTTGAAGTATCCGTCGATATCCGTGTCGGAATTGATCGTCGCCTCGGAATGCATCTCAAGATTGATCTGCGCCGTGGTGTAACGGTTGATCGTCTCACGCTCCGCCAGCATACGGAGATATTTCAGCTCGTCTTCCCCGCGGGAGGAAACGCTGTTATTGATCTCCGACGTGTTCGCGTCGATGCTGCCGAGTTTGTCTTCCGTAGCCGTGACATTCAATCCGGCATCGAATCCCTTAAGTGCGTTATCAAGCTTATTTCCGACGTTCACGCCGGAATTCCAGGCGTCTTTATAGTCGATTCTATAATTAATAGCCGGCGCTTCATGCGAAATCGTGATCGCGTTTTCGTTCTTCCCCCACGACAGCACTTCATTCTGCAGGGCGTTCAGCCCCGAAGTCCAGTCTGTGCCGAATATCGCGTCGATGATCTGCGTAACGACTTTACTGAGGCCCAAGAACCACGAGATGATGTTCCCAATCAGATTTTTCACGGCATCGCCGAATGAATCGAAACCACCGTTGCACACATTCAGTGTCCACTCGACCATCCCGATAAACGGTTCAACAAACTGAGACCATACCATCTGAATGACGGCGTTGACTACACCGATCACGAAATTAACGACCGCTGCGCCGGCAGTGAAGATCATACCTACAAGGTCGCCGATCGACCCGTCGATAATCCCGGTAGCCTCAAGGATCCGTTTCACCGCCACAAAAAGGAGCGCGATAATGGCGGTCACGGCAAGGATGATCCACGTCACCGGCGACGCGAGCATCGCGGAATTCATAAGGTGCTGCGCGATCGTCGCGATTCCGAGCGCAACGGCAAGAGCGCCCACTGCACCGGCGATTCCGAGAACTACCGGGCGGATCTTATCCCAGTTGTCGACGATATTCATGGCGAACTCGATTACGATCTCTGCAATGGTCAGCAAGCCCTGCAGACGCTCGGTAATATGCTGAACGATCTGCTGTATCTGCTCCTGATGCGCAAGAATCGTATCGACGATCTGCATCACATACGGCGCGATTCCCTCGCCGATCGTTTCTTTCATATCGCCGAGAATATTCTGAAGCTGCAGGATCTTACCCTGCGGTGTGTTGCTCATATTCTCATACAGGCCGCCCCACGCCTCGTCGATCACCTGGGTGATCGCGGCGACGGCCTGCATATCCTGTGAGAGTCCGACATATTCAGACCCCAGTTGAGCTGTGATCTGGGCGTTGGTCGCGGTTCCTTCGATAATAGCCTTTTGAACGTCAGAAAATTCAAAGCCTTTCTTCGTCATCGCTTCATAGGACCCGGTCATGATTTTCCCAAGTCCGGTGGCAAGGTCCGTCATCTGTTCTCCGCTTAGTGCGGTGACGCCCCTCATTCCGATGGCGTAGTCTGACAGAGTATCCATCATGGCGGTGACCGCGTTCGTGTCAGAAAAATACGTAGCAAACTCCGCGCCGGCGGCGATCATCGTGTCGTCGCCGTAGATTCCCTGAGCTTGGATTTCCTGCGCTTTTTTCGCGATTTGGTCAAAAGATGCGTCAAGGGCGAGCGTCCCTGCCGTGACGGTTACAGGCTCAGCGATACCGTTTTTCAGAGCATCGATCCTCGCCTGTGCATTCTGCGTATCAGCCTCAACCTGGAAAGTCGCGACATAATCGGAGTCGAGCATATTGGCAAGGACGCTTTTGAGCTGCACAGAGGAATTGAGCTGATCGGAATATGCCTCAAATGCGGATTTTCCGAATTCAAACACCTGGCGGAAACCGGCAACCGCCATATATGCCCGCACGATCTTACTGATTCCAACGGCGAGGCCCGCAGCAGCTTGATTTCCGGCTTCCAAAGACGAATTAAACGTCTTTTGCGCAGAAGTATTCTCCCTGATTCTGCGTCCGGCGCCGTCGACTTCCGTTCGCATTTTTTTGTATTCCGCAGTCGTCTCCTCGGCAGCGCGCTCTGTCTCGTTTGCCGCCTGAGCCGCGGCGGAAAAACCGGAACCTCCGATGTCGGAGGAAAGGACAGATTGCAGCTGACGCACCGCTCCTGTTGTCTTATTCGTCGAATTAAGAATGTTGTTCAGCACCGGAGTGATGCGGTCGTTGAGACTCAGTGTCGTTCCGTATTCTGTCATTGGTTTTTCACCTTCTCCGCGGCTTCTTTTTCCGCTTCACATCGCAGATCAATACTTGCGATGATAAATGCCTTTTCCTGTGGGTCAAGGTCTATCCACTCGGACGGACGGATTCTGAGCTTCATCAGCGCGTAAAACGCATAAGAAGCGTCCGGATCGCCGTCCTCGATCAGTTTTTTGCTTCTTCGACTTCATCGTCAAGCGATCCGCCGATTCCGCTGATCTGCTGCACGTATTCGACCATGGCGTAGTATTCGCCGGGCTCATCGATCATCTGCATCAGCAGATCCTCCGGAGACATCACGCCGTAGCTGTCCTGCAGCTCTGCATCATTCAGATCCGGATAAACAACCGCTTCACACACCAGGGCGGGAATATAACGATCGTCGAGCGTCTGCTTGTACACGCCGCGTTTACCGGGGATCGCCTGCTCGATGGTATGCTTTTGGCGCAATTTCTCTGCATCTCCGGTAGTCAGCGGACGCAGCTCCCAGAGCAGCGGCTTGCCCTCCGCGTCGCGGAGGGACTTCGTCGCCGGGTAGAAAACGTGCTCCTTTTCAGTTTTGTTCTTTTTGAGGAAGAGACTGAGATCAGACATGTTTATTCACCTTTCTTTACGATCAGCGGATCTTCGCCGAATACTTCGTGAGATTCTTCCGGATGGTGCTGCTCGGGCTGAGATAGTCGGGATCCCGGTAGGTTTCACCTGCGACGGAATCAAAGTCCATCGCGAAGAAGGTGATCTCCTGCTCGATGATCTTGTCCTCAACGTCGAGCATACCGAGCAGGACCTCGCCGTCGATCACGCAGTCGCGGTAGATCTTGGAGCTTTTGCCGATGTTCGACGCCGCATCAGGGCCGTCGGTCAGCTGGACGTCGATCTGCGGCAGAACGCCGGTGTTCTTATAGCTCTCGATCACCTTGTCAAACATGTCGGAGACCTTATAGACCGTCATCACGATCTTGAGCTCAAGGCCGGTCGGCTTCTTGCCGACGATCGCGTTGCCGAGAACAGGCACGTCGATGGACTTGACGTTCGCCGTCGCCTTGGCGTTCTTGGCGTTCAGCAGAGTATAACGCCTGCCGCCGACGGTGACAAACACCTCGCCGAACTTCGCGTTCTGCGTGTCGCGGAAAACCTTTCTGTTGTTGTTCATTCTTTTCGCCCCCTTATGCAATGATGCAGGTCATGTAGAGCTTCTTCATGGTTCCGGCCACGGTCACGGACTCATTGATCACGACCGAATTCTTGTCAGCGCCGGCCTCGACGGTGATTTCTTCGCTGTCAAAGTCCTCAATCGCGCCTATGTAGCGAAGATCCTGAAGGATCGCCGTCACGTCGCCCCACAGGCTCGTTCTGCCGGAAGCGGTATTCGCCACAGCGCCCAGATACTTCGCATTGAAGATTGCGGCAGTATCATTCGCGATCTGGTCGATCACGCGGATCACCTTATTATCGCGGAAGATCTCGCCCTTGTCGTCCGTAAAGGTAGTCAGACTGTTGATATCGTCCAGAACGCGCAGCTCGTCGCCCACGCGGTGCAGGACGAATTTACCCGCGGTCAGCGCGTCGGCAAGCTCTCTCTGAGTATAAGCCGCCGGGATCGTCAGCTCGCCGTCGTAGCTCAGATTCGTCGCAGAATCCGCAACCGGAGTCCCGGCAATCACACCGGTTACCCAGTAGACCGCGTCGACGCTGTTCGCCACGTTGACGATAGCCTCACTGTTTGCGTTGTTATAGGCAAACGCGACGATCTGCGTCTTCATGCCGTATTCCTCGCGCTGTTCGATCGCCCAGGTCTTATACATGGCTTTTACTGCGGAGTCCTCGGTCGCGCAGCCCACCGCGTTCGGCGCATAGCCGCCGGCCTCCAGAGCCGCAAGGAAAGCGGTATGATTCTCTGCCGTCACCTCGGAATCCGTGCCTCCGGTCAGTTTGGTCCCGTCAGTCTCCGCAAGGGTCGCAGAGGTGATGAAGTCGACAAAATCATTCGGTTTCAGGTCCGCGGCAGTCTCGACGGTCTGCGAGTCTTTCCGGACGGCGCCGAAATATGTCTCGACCGTATAAGCGACGATTTCGGGATCTTCACCTTCGCCGCCCTCCTCGCCGGGGATAGGTTTGATCACGATGGTGATGTTATTTCCCGCCGGGCCGGGGTACTTCGCCGTAGCGAACGTGTTGGCCGCCTTATTGCCGCCGCCGTTCAGACGGTAAACAAGCACGCGGGTCGCGTGCAAAAGGATCTCGCGGATCGGACGCATCGCGTCCGCCGTATATGCCGCGCCGAACAGCTTCTCGGCGTTGCTGATCGCGTCGGATCGCGTCAGATCGACGATCTCATCCCCGCCCCAGTCAAAGGGCAGGCCGATCGCCGCGACGCCGCGGTCACCCGCAGCCGCAGTCACCGCAGCGCGGGAAATAAAGTTGATATAGCTGCCGGGCAGCACTTTGTTCTGGGACGTGAACGTCCCGCCGCCGAATGCCATATATTACACCTTCCTTTTCATAAATTTGTCGAGCGCGGCCTGCGCCTGCCCGACGGTGTATCTGTTGTTGGGGTCAAGACAGGCCGTAAGAGCGTGCCTGTGCGCGACGAACCGCCTTGCCGTGCAGAGCTGCTGCACGGTAAACGTCCGGACCGTCGGCGCAGCGGCAGGAGCTTCCGCAGTCTTTCCCGCCGTATTTTTTTCTTTGGTTTTAGCCATCGGGATACAGTCCTTTCAGGTCGTAGTGTTTCATCGGTTCGCCGCTTTCATCTTCACGCTGTGTATGGAACGCATACACAGGGTAAAGCGTAAGAACCTCGTCAGTGGTCTCGCTGCGGATCTCCTCACTATGGACCGGGGCGCCGTCAATGGGCACGTCCTCAAGCAGAAGATACAGATTTTCCTCCACGGTCGCACACTCGGCTCGCGGCTCATCCGAACCCGGCAGATACTGCACGACGAGAGAATACTGTTCATTGACGCGTTTTCCGACGTACCGCCGCAGCGACATCATCAGGGAATACACGAAAAAACAGGGTGTTTCGAGCCCCTGTTCCACGCGCTCGGTATACACCGGATAATCGGGATATTCCGCCCGCAGGATCGCGACGACGGAATCAATGATCTTCTCTATCATTTGCCTCCGAACACCTCACTGAGCATTCTCTCGACGTGTTGATCGACGATCTTCTGACCGTTTTTCTGCATCAGATTGATCGCCTTCTGCGTGATGTTCCGTCCGGGGACCCAACCTTTATGGTTCGCGGTCCTGTGCCCGTAGTCCACATAAGGTGCGTATTCCACGGGGTTGATCACGTCAATTTCCACGCGGTCGCCTTCCGTCCTCATCGGCGTCGTCGTCCAGCCCCGGCGCATCGTACCGCCGACTTTGCCGGAGCTCTTCGGATATTGCCCGACGGGGGTGTCGCGGATCACCAGCCGGAGAAACCGTTTGGCCATGTCCTTGATGATCGCCCCACGCGTGGGCGGAATCGCAGCCCGCAGCTTCTCGAGATCCTTCTGCAGTTTCAGCAGCCCTGAGATATCAAAGTCACCGGCCACACGATCACGCCCTTTCCTTCTCGATCATCAGGGGGACTTCCTGGTGCGTCGCGTAGACGGCAGGGATCCCGGCGCGCCGATACTTCTGCGTCACGCCGTCGTGGGTGACGGTGATCACCGCACCCGCGCTGATCGGATGATCCGGCGACAGGAACAGCTTGATCGCCTGCGTGATCGCGGCTGTATTCCCTTCGCCGCCGGCGGCGGGGACGCTCTGATAAGACAGGCGGCACGGCAGATCACGCCACACCGCCTGTTTGCGCTGGCCCGTCGATCCGTTCGCCCTTTTATAAGGCGTGAGATCCGTCACGGTGCAGCGGTCCGTATAGGTCGCCTCGATCGCCTTACGATGCAGGTAAACCATCAGAACGTCACCCTCCTGTAACGAAGCAGGGACGCGCGGTGATTCACAAGGATCCCCCGCACGTCCTCATCGGAGATATCCGCAAACGTCGTTGAGGTGTCGCCCACGGTGACGCTTTTGACTGCCTGCGTCTCGCCGTCCTTATCGCCGTATCTTTTCCGGCGCAGCAGATCGGCGGCGAGATTGACGTGCGTGCGGTCAAGCCCCGCGGGGATCTCATCGATATTGCAAAAATTCAGGATGATCTCACCCGCGAAGTCCAGCGCCGCATCGCAGGCGTCCTTGTCATAAGCGCCTCCCAGCAGGAGGTTCAGCGTCAACGACTTGTCCATATCAGTCGATCTTGTACTTGAACGCGACCATGCGGATCTGCTTGGGCTCATAGACGCGCGCGTAGTTCTTCGCGTTCGCCAGCTCCTCGCGGGTGGGCGTTTCAACGTGCTCGCGCGCCGCGTTGGTCCACTTGACGCCGCGGGGATGCAGGATGAAGGTCTTGCGGTTGATCAGGTAGTCAACGCCGGAGCCCTTCTTCGCGTCTCTGTCGACCTCGGTCGCCACGTTGCCGACGGGGTTGCCCACACCGTAAGCGATCGCGCCCTGGCCGAAGATGTACGCGGTATGCACACCGTTCACAGTGTCCACCGGGCAGCCGTCGTCCACGATCACGCGACGGTCCTGATAGGTGGAGAATTCCACGCTGGTGGAATCGCGCTCGGTCTCGATCAGGTTCTGCTTCTTCAGATACGCCTTCGTCGCGGAATCCATCACAACGCCGGTAAGCTGCTCCTGAGCGTCGCCCAGAAGCTGAAGCGCGTCGATGAACGCCGAAGCGCTGATCTTCTTCGCCGCAGCGGAGGAAGCGCCGGTGATGTCGAGGATGTGATCCGCCAGCGGCGTGACCGTGTCGGTACCCTCAATATAGGAACCGAAGACGCCCTGCAGCACGGCGATCAGCTCTTTCTGCAGGTCGCGAGCCCAGAAACCGGCGACGAGCTCGCCGATCGCCTGCATCGGGTCGGAACCCGCCAGCGCGGCGGCAAGATCGGTCGCGGCCCACATATTCGCTCTGCGGATCGTGGTGGACACGTCCTTGTTGGAGGTGATCTTCTTCGCGGTCAGGTCTTCGCCCTCAAGGATCGACTCGGATTCGCCGGTCAGATCCTCAAAGAAGGGCATCTGGTGGATGGGCGCCGCCTCGGAAGCGAGACGGTCGAATTCGGGGCTGTTCGCGACGATACCGCTCTGATACAGGGCGGACAGCTCCATCGTGCGGTTCACGACGTAAGGCGTAAACAGCTCGGGGACGATAACGTCGCTCAGTGTAGTGATAGGCATTTCATTTCACTCCTTAATCAGATTTTGACGCCTGCGGCGGCTGCCATCTCGCGCGCCGCGGCGGGGTTCTCGCGCAGAAGCTTTCCCTGCGCGGTCATGTTCCAGGTCTCTTTGGCAAACGGGTTCGCCGTCGGGGCGTCGCCGCCCGCAGGGCTGTAATTCTGCGACTGCGGCGCAAACAGGTGCGCATACTGCTCCTTCATCGGCGCGATCACGTCCTCCAGCTTTTCGGGCTTGCCGTCCTTGTCGAACGTGAATTTGTCGATGCCGCCCTGCTTGTAGATCACATAGCCGGGATCCGTCACACCCAGAGCGGAGAGCGCCTTTTCTACGGCGGCGGTGTTCTTCATTGCGGTGATCTGGCCCGTCAGACCGTCCACGGTCTTCTGCAGATCCTCGGCGTTGGTCTTCGCCGCCTGCAGCGTCGCGATCGTGCCCTCGTGCTCGGTGATCGTCTTCCGCGCCGTTTCCAGCTCGCCCGTCCGGGCGTTGAAATCCGCCCGCGAGACGAAAAGCTCGCCGATCTTCTTTGATACCTTTTTGTCGAGCTCCTCGGTATACGCGTCGCCGAAGATCTCCCTCATCCATTCAAGCATTTTCCTTTTCTCCTTTCGCTGTCCTTTTTATCCGGCAAGTCCCGGTATTGCGAAGCGCGGATTATCCGCCGCGCCGCGGTATTTGTGTATACAAAAACAGCGAGCCGAAGCCCGCTGTCTGATACCGTTGTTTGGTTGCTGGTTGCTGGTTGTCAGCTTAAAGCATCTATGATTTTGATTTTTAAGACAACGTAGACACCGACGAATAACGCCCACGCGCCGATAGTGAGGCACGGAAGAAAAACGCAGATCTCCGGCACGGCGATATCAAGCGCTTGCAGAGATTTACACAGGATCAGAAACGCGAACGCAGTGAACATGGTTTTTCAGCTCCTCTTCTTTATCATCATTCGTTTCAAGATACCGAACAGCGTCACCGACGGCTTCCTCCGGCAATTCGCTCTTTGCCCGGTAGCAGATCTCCAAAAAGCAGCACGATCGGCAATCCTCGTTCTGGTTCCGGCAGTGCTGTTTTAATCTTCGGAAGAACTCAACGGCGTCCATACGATCTACTCCTTTCGGGCATAAAAATACCGCCTCGGGTGAGACGGCTAATCCATTAATAAAGCATCATCCGATATCGTCATGATATTGACAATCCTTGCATCTTTGACACTGTACATCATTCCATTCTATCCCGTTCGGAAGGACTGTAGGTTTTACCAAATTGTCAGCGACATCACATACGATAATGCAATCTCCGCCATCAATTTGATCTTCTTTAACAGGACAATATACCGTTTTCGGGCGAATACCTATATTCATCGAAACACCTCCAGCATTTTCCTTGTGTTTTCATCAAAGTCTTTTTCAGAGAATGCTGTATTTATCACATTCCCGTCTTCAGAAATATAAGTAGCTCCATTTAAAGAATAATAATTTATGTGAAATCCATTCCAACGCTGACGCCGAATTGAGCATTTTGCATCTCGGACAAATGCTCTTGCATCTTCGATAGAACATCCATGTCGGGATCCATGCGCATCTTTAAAACCTAATGTGTCGGCGTCTATCGGCAATGGAGGAACACGAATCGTACCGACTACGCCTAATTCTTTTAAAGCCTTATATGCTGAAAAATCCTGTTTTGTCGCTTCCGGAACGCGTCCTTTATAAGAATAGAATTCCGTAAGTTCCGCATATTTCTCCGGATCGTCGTATTTCAGATTTTGAAACTCTAAAAATGACTTCGGGGCGTCATCCCCAAGACGGGATTTGTATTGTTCAAATTGCTCCTTATCCGCAGCTTCATTATACGCTTTTTTCCTTTGCTTGTCAACATAACCCTCGCCGAATTTGGCGTCCTGCTCCTTCTTCCACTGCTCATATGTCATCTCCGCAGGCACAGAAACAGTCTTCCCGTTCTCGTCCCTTGCGGCACGATCCGCTCCCCAGTCGTCCATATCGTCAAAATACGGTGCGGTGGCGCAGCGGCAGTTCGGGTGCATCGGCGGCACGTTGACGCCGATCTCGTATTTGCTCATCGGGAAGTGCTTCCCGTCCATGGCGCCGCAGACCGGGCAGGTGACCTCGTCGAGGGTGCAGACGTATTCGAACTCCTCCACGTCCAGATCCTTGTAACAGTCCCGCTGCGCCGCCGTGGCGATCGCCGCGGATTCGGTCATCACAAGGGTTCCGGCGCGCCTTTTCGACACGTTCATATCCTTCGCGATGGCGTTGATCGCCTTCTGCGGATCCTCGCCCCGGATGATGCTCTGGGTCAGGTGGGTGTTCATGCTGCCGATCAGCTGCGCCCGGTTGTTCCAGACCCGTTCCGAGAACTCCTTCCCGTCGCTGCTCCAGGGCGTGCCCAGCACCCGGTCAATACGCCGGACGTCGGGCTTCTGGTAGGAGAGCATCACGCGGGAGCCCCGCGACAGCTCATACACGGTGCGGTCGTAGCTCTCGCGGTAGGTCGCGTGCAGGACCTCCGGGAGCGTTTTCAGCTGCATCCCGATCAGTTCCTCAACGTGCTGCCGAAGGCTCATTTTCAGGCTGTCCAGGCGCGAGATATGCACCCGCGCCGACGCGCTTTCGAGCTCCTTCATCCATATGCCGGAAACGGCATTCTGCTGACCGCTGCGGATGTAGTCCTCCACAGTCCACTGGAATTCCAGCAGCTCGTCGCTGTTCAGCAGCCTGCCCGCCTCGGCAAGCGTGATCCCGTTGGCGTCGGCGAAACGCTGATACCATTTCGCGATATCCGCCTCCATGGAGCGGACCGCGGTCTGATACTGCCGCATAAGCTCCGCAATAAACTGATCGCACCGCTTATAAACCGAACCGGCCTGCGCGTCCATGCGCTTACGCCAGTATTCCGAATTCGTCATTCGTCATCATCCTCGGGGTCCTCGGGATCCTCGCCGTCGTGATCGTGAGCGTGCCGGAAGTCCGGAGGATACAGGTCGGCGTTCTTCTTCTCCTGCTCCGCCTGCTCCTTCTCCAACTGCTTCAGCTCCGTTTCCGCGTCCTCAACAAAGGGATGATTCACGAGGATCGTTCTCTGCGATACAATCCCGTTGCTCTTGGACGCGATATCCGCCAGCTCCGCGTCGTTCTGGATCGCGTTGCGCGTCCAGGTCTGCACCAGCGTTTCGCCTCTTTGCAGATTGTAAAAATCACAGATCGCGTCGACAAGCTGGCCGAAGCCGTCCCGGAACTCCGTTTCGAGGTCGCCGGCCTTCAGCTCCAGCAGCGAATACAGGAACTTCAGCGCCACGCCGGAAGCGTTGCCGAAGTTCTGCGGATCGGGATCCACGCCCTGCCCCTGCATAAAGATCGCTTTGCGGGTCACGTCCAGCATCTTCTCCCGCGCCTCAACGGGGATATCGATGTTCAGCGTGCTGACGCCGCCCTCGCCGTCGTCGATCTTGATGGTCTTATACTTTTTCAGGTTTTCGAGAAATCCCGCGAGATCGGTGCCGCTGTAACCGGTCAGTACCATGATCACTTCCTGAATATCCTCAAGGTCGTTTGCGAAGCCGTTGAAGGTCTTGTCGTAGGTATCGATCAGACCCTTGATGCGGCGCAGGTCGCCGGTCCTGTCCTCGTTATTGCGGAACGGGATAAACGGGACGCGGCCCATGTCGTGCCTGTACACGTTGGTCTGCCGGTTCGCGTCGCCGATCACGGCGAAGATGTTATAAGCCGTCAGGCCCTCGTCGATCGAGACGTTTTCCTCGCGGGTATAGATCTCACATTCCGCATCGTTCCAGATCTCATAGATCAGATAGGTCTTGCCGTCGTCCTCAACCTTGCGGTAGACGCGGATCACGCCCAGCAGCCGTTCGTCGAGATCTTCCGAGATCACGGGGATCACCTGCTCCGCCGGCAAAACGCCGTAGCGGAATTCTCCCGTATCCGCGTCGCGCCAGTAGTGGATCCACGCGATACCGGACAGAGACGCCGCCTTACACAGACGCTTGCACACCTTTACGAACTTATCGCCCAGAACGGCGGACAGCTTTTTGTTCGCCTGCTCCGCGCCGACGTCAAACAGTGGCGGATAGGTGAAAGTATACGCCGCCTTCTGATCGACCAGCAGAGGAAAAAACGACGCCGGAACACGGTTATCCGCATTCCGCAGCGCCGTCGCCGGGTCGTCGTCCTGATCCTTTTTGTCAAACAGGATATCGTTCTTACACTCATAGTACCGCCGGGCGACCATAGACGCCGCCAGAACCGGTCCCAGGTACGTCGAATGCCTTTTGATGTAGTCTTTTACGGTGGAAAGCTCCATACGTTATTCCCCTCACGAGAGCACGGAGACGCGGCCCGCGAGACATTCGCGGTTGAGCGCGTATCGCACGGCGTCGATGCTGTGATTGTCCTGATCCGGATAACCGGAAATCACATTGCCGTCCTTGTCCCGCAGATATTCATAATTGAGAAATTCCTCTGCCGTGTTCGGACATCGGAGATTGTCGATCACGATCGCACGCAGGCTCTGCAGCCACTTCATACCGTACTCGACTGATCCCGGCGGTTTCTTCGCCTCGATCGCCATCAGGCCGGCGTCTTTATAGTCCCGCACCGACTTCGGTTCCGCGCTGTCGCAGATCAGCAGGTCGTTCCCGGTCACGCCGCGCTCTTTGAGGGCCTGCGCCGTCTGGGCGTTGGACTGCTTGTTTGCGCGGTATTCGTCGATGATATACAGCGTAAGCCTCGCCTTGTCGAAGTAACAGCAGACGTACTGGAACGGATCCGGGAACCAGCCCCAGTCCACACCGCGATAAAGCCGGTCGAAGTTCGCGATCTCCGCGTCCTCGATCCGGCGGATCTGCACATTGTCGAACACGTTGCCGCCGGTACCGTTGGCGACGCCCAGGTATTCGTTCTCGTAGGCCGTCGGGTTCACCTGCCGGAGGAATTCCGCTTCGTCGAGAAACGGCTTGCCGAGCCACTGCTTCGGCACCGTCTCGTAGGTGCTCATCGTCACCAGGCGCGTTTCCTTCGGGATCCGGATATACTTATTCGCCCAGTTGTTGGCGGATTTCGGCGGGTTGAAGGATTTGAAGATATACGCCTCGTCGCCGCCGCGGATCACGCTCTGCTCGATCTTACGCACGGATTCCTCGCCGCCGAACTGATCCAGCTCCTCGAACCACAGTGCGCCGATATGCCCGAACGGCACCTTGATCGACTTGATCTTGCCCGGATCGTCCGCGCCGCGGAAATAGATCTTCTGCCCGGTCGTGACCCGCGTGATCTCCAGCGGGCTGACGGTGCATTTGAATTCATCTCCGAGGCCCAGCGCCTCGATCGCCCACTGCATCTGAGCGTACACGGAGAAGCGCATCGTATCGCCCACCTGCCGCATCACGACCGCGTGGATCGTATCGAAGCACATAAGCCGGTCGATCAGCGCCAGCGACACGAACGATGACTTCGCCGAGCCTCTGCCGCCGGGGAACACGTATTCCGTATGCCCCTGCGCCGAGATATCAAAAAGCACCGGCGCGAACGTCGGTGCGACCATGGTGGACGGAATGCCGCGATAGGGCGGCAGCTCCGGCGCGTCCGGGAAGGTTCTCTTCTTCTCAAGATCCAGATGCGCCTTGTCCATTTTTATTTTATGCTTCAGAAGCGCGTCGTCCTGAATGACGCTCCGCAGCTCGCGAATACTCGCCACGTCGCCCGCCTTCGCTCCGCGCAGAAGCGCGGCGTTGACGACCAATAAATTATTTATTTCTTCTTGCGAAAATTCATCAAGAGAGATCCCCAGCTCGCCCAGCAGGTCCCAGTCCGCCTGCGTCGTCGCCGGCAGGGAGAGCAGCAGCTCCATTGCCTGCTTCATGCTCCGCTTCCGCCGCCGGGCCTCGCCGGACTTCTTCCCGCCTTTGGTCTGGATTTCTCTCTGTTCGCTCTCTGTTCGTTCGTCGAAAGGGATCAGGTTCTCTTCATTTGCCATGTCACCACCAGCCGTGGATTTTTATAAAAAACGGAAAAGACAGCCCGCAAAACGGACTGCCTTTTCGGAGGATATTTCATGAGTCAATGGGCAAATCTTGACGGTTTTAATTATAGCACGTTTTTCACCGTTTGTCATCTCATATTTGTCTCATTGCCTCAATATTCCGGAATCCCGTATTCCGCCAGAGTGTAGCGGTAAAGGGCTACGTCGTAAAGACGGTAGATCTGCGCGCGCTCATAACCGATCCGGTCGGCGAGGAGCTCCACCGCCCTGCCGGGGCGGTTCTGCGCGAATTCCTCGACGATCGCTCGCTCCGTATCGTTCAGCACGGCAAGTCCGCGCTCGATCAGGTGCAGGCGGATCTTGTCCGCCTTGTATGTAGCTGCCAGCCGTTCCTTTTCGACGAGACAGTTCAGCAGCCGATCTTCATACTGCGACCCGCCGCCCTTGACCGGCGTATCGTCCGACATGGATTTCAGGCTTGTCATCCTTGCCTCGATCGACTCGATCCGCAGCCGGATGTTCGGCAGGCTCTCCTTCAGCGCCGCGTAATTACGCAGCTCACGTTTGGCTTCTTCTTTCCAGTTCAATCAGATCAACTCCTTATCAATCGTGCCTTCAGCACATTCATAACCGTTTCATGCGTCGACTTACGTTCCCGGATCGCTTTCAGAACGTCTTCATCAACGCCGCCCTGCACTATGAGATAATGAACGATCACCCTGTCATACGGCGATCCCTGACGCCATAACCGACAGACGCCCTGATCGTTCAGCTCGAAGGACCAGCTCGGCGTAAACCACACGACATGCCGTCCGCCGGCCTGCAGGTTCAATCCATACGCGCAGGATGCGGGATGCACCAGAAGCACGTCAACGTCTCCGGCGTTCCACGCTTCTTCATCGGCGACGCCATCATACAACCTCACTCGCAGTTTTGTTTTTCTCAGAGCCGCAAGCAGTCGGTCCCGGTCGTGCTGGTACCCGTAAAACGTGATACACGGCTCGCCGCGAAGCTGCTCGATCAGCTCAAGATAGGCGTCAAGCTTACAATCGTGCAGATGAACGACGTTCTTATCCTCGTCATAGATCGCGCCGGCACAGAACTGCAGGAGCTTCCCGGTCAGAACAGCTGCGGTCGAAGCTGTGATCTCTTCCTCATTCTGCAGCTCAAGAACACACTCCCGCTCGAACTCGTCGTATCTCTTTTTGGTTTTCGCGTCCAGAACAACAGGGACTTCATGTTCAACACACTCCGGCAACTCAAGATAATCTTCGGCGCTCATACTGACGCAGATATCCGAAATCGCGTCAAGCACTTCGCGATCCGCGCCGGCTCTCGGAACATACTCCGTAAAATACCCGCCGTGCGTGTTGCACGTAAAATACCGATCCCGATATGCGGTGATCGTTCGTCCGAGACGCTTGCCTTCGTCCAACAGATAGATCTGCGCCCATAGATCCATGATTCCGCGTGACGAAGGCGTTCCTGTCAGAAGAACCACCTTTTTACAGAAACGGCGGACAAGCTTGATCGCTTTGAAGCGCTTGGCCTGCGGATTTTTGAAGCTGGTTGATTCGTCGAGAACGACCATATCAAACGGCCAGCTGCGACCGTAATGATCGACAAGCCACGGGACGTTCTCCCGGTTGATCACATACACGTCTCCGGTCTCATCAAGCGCCGTAAGGCGCTGCTTCTCCGATCCGAGCACCGTGATTACCCGCAGCTGTTTCAGATGATCCCACTTCGCCGCTTCTTTGCTCCAGGTGCCTTCGGCGACCTTCTTCGGGGCCACGACAAGCGCCCGGCTGATCTGCCACCGGTGATATTTCAGATCATGGATCGCCGTCAGCGTGATCGACGTCTTCCCGAGGCCGGGACGAAGGAACAGCGCCACAGCAGGATCCCGGATCACCCGTTCAATGCAGTATTCCTGATACCGATGCGGCTTATAAATCATACTTATCATTCCACCGAAGATGGTCCAGATATCCGTACGGGGGCTCCAGATCATATCGACTCATAGTCTCGATATAATCATCCACCGCGGCGACACTGTCCAGCAGCAGGACAGTAAAGCCCAGCTGATACAACAGCCGAAAGACATAATGCTGCCTTTTACGGGGTGCTCCGCCAGGTCGTTTCAGCTCGACGAATACGATTCTCCCGCCCGGAAGCAGAATGACCCGATCCGGCACCCCGGAATAGCCGGGGCTTACGAATTTCAGAGCGAGGCCGTGCAAATCGTGCCACACTCTCTGACGGAGACGCTGCTCAATGTCTTTTTCAAGTTTTTCCATATTCCTGACCTCCATGTAACAACAATCCTCGCGCGCGTAATATACGTGCGAAATCCAAGGGTTAACATGAAATTTACGTTGGATTTTACCCCTCTATAGAGAAATAATGTTACATTGTTACAAATGCCCGAAAAGCCATATGCAGAGCTGTAACAATCGGTGTAACATTTTTTGTAACAATCTCGAAAATGCGAAAAAATGTTACACCGTCAAAAACATTTGTTCTGTAACAATTCTTCATTGTTATGCGACTGTTACAGGTTGTTACTCGTCGATTGTTACGGTATCGGCGCCGGATCTGATGAAGCAACGCTGCACCCCGTAAGACCCGAAACGCAGCACACGGTCGCTCTTTTCCCAGCCGGGCGTCGCCGCGATGATCGCGTTGATTTCCCGGGCGTCGTTGTTTCGTATTTCTCGCATATTCCCGCCCAGGGCTTCGCACCACACTTCCAACGCGCACACCCGATCCCGTTCAACGGTTTTGATCTCTTCATTCGACGCCCCTGACCAGAAGAATCGCCTGCGTTCGATTGACCAGGAACTCCAGTCTTCCGGAACCGGGCTCTCCAGAAACGTTCGCACGATGCCTTCGCGGATCGGCGTCTCACGGTGCGCTTCCTGGATCCCCGCCGCGATCTCTGCGATCTCACCGGTCAGGTACAGCGATTCTCCAGCTTGCCAGCGCACGAACGCCTCCGCCCAGATCTGATCCATCTCAGCATCCAGCTGCTTCCATACGTTCTTCACGCCGCCGCCGTGGACATCCACAGGCCAGAAGCGCCGGTTTCCCGTCATATCCTGCAGAAACTCCGTGTTGTTCGTCGTGCCGAAGAAAACGCAGCAGCGCGGCAGCTCCTTGACGTGTCGTCCGTACGCCGCACGGTAACGGTCCGCGCGCAGCGAGAGGAACTGCTTGATCCGGGCGACGTCGGTTCTCCGGAACGCGTCCAGTTCCGAGATCTCGACCAACCAGACGCCCTGAAGCAGCTCCGACGCTTCTTTGCCTTCAAACGTGCGGATTGAATCATTAAACCAGCCGTGCGACATCTTATCAAGCAGCGTAGATTTGCCGATGCCCTGAGGCCCGGAGAGAATCAGCATCGTGTCGAACTTGCATCCGGGATTCATCGCGCGGGCAACGGCTGCCGTAAACGCTTTCCGCGTAACGGCGCGCACGTATTCAGAATCATCTGCGCCGAGGTAGTCGACGAACAACGTGTCCAGTCTCGGGACGCCGTCCCACAGCCCTTTCAGACCGACAAGGTAGTCCCGGACCTCGTTGAACGCGTATTCGTTCGAATGCAGGGAGAGAGCGGCGTCGATCTTCCCGTTGCCTGTCAGCCGGTACCGTTTCTCCAGGTACCAGTACAGACCGTTATTATCGTTATCGTCCCACATCCGCCGCTTGCCGCGGCTGTCCCACGGTAGCGGCCCGAGCACTTCCCCGCGGTTTGCGAACATGTTCAGCGCGAACATTCCTTTGAGCGCGGGATCGTTTTCAAGGATCACCCGGACGTTGTTGATCGTGGATCTGACCGCGCCGGTTGCGGTGATATCCAGCAGCTCCGCTTCCCAGTTCTCCGTACCGAGATCCGTAAACCCAGCGGAGCCGTCCGAAGCGCGTTCCCGGACCACGAGTCCGCGGACTTCCGGGATCGCCATCGCGAATTCCTGCATCTGCCTATACGACGGAAGCGAGGTGACTTTCGCGTCCGTTTTCGCCGCGTCGTCGGCGTCGCCGAACTTGTGCAGCCGGACCATGTCAAACGCGTTGACGAGCTTCCCGCTGCAGGGATCCGTCGCGTGATGCGAGAAGAGGAAATTGCCGTGCTCGTAAATCACGGCGCCTCCGGTCGTGGATCCCTCGACGTACGTATACCGCCCGGGGCTGTCCTCTGCGGGAGCGTAGATACCCGGCAGGAATTCTTCCATCGCGCGGTAAACGTCATACAGACGGCAGAACGCCCCTACGATGCCCGGCTTCGCGGTCGGATCCCCCTGTTTAACGACGTTTTTTGCGACAGCTGCCTGCCCCGGCAGCGCCGGCCACGAGCTGACGTCGCGCCAGTCCGCGTAAGAAGCGAGCACGCTGTCGGCTTTGCAGAACGGCTTGTCCGCGGTCCTGTATACGTATTCGCTGTCAGAGCAGCAGGACGGCCAGTACATCAGGCGCGACGCTTCGAACGTCGTCGGATCCGTGACCTCAAGCCCGATCATCTCCGCGATCCGGCGCGCGATCGGTTCATACTCATCGGCGGTGACCGTGCGATCCAGCGGCAGGATCACGCGTAAGCGCGGCGCCGTCGGTTGGTGTTTTCGGGTGCTATAGATACAGTATCCGCACTCAAGGGTATCTACGCGGTGGATGATGTCATCCGTTCCGCCGGCGTGGATGTTGTCGAGGTCCAGCGTGACGAGGTCTCTGCCGGTCACGTTATGGGCTTTCCTCCGCGGGCCGCTCAGCGTCCCGCCGACGAAGCCGCCCACGTCCTTCAGCTCGGCCTGTTTGGATTTATCAAAGGACAGATAGTCCTTCAGAGTCTCGGCGCCGCGCATCGGGACGCGCAGACGGTCCCACAGCTCCGAGAGCAGTAGCTCCTGTCGGTTCCAGATCGTTGCCTTGCGGCTCTGTCCGACGGATATACTGATCTTTCGATCATACTTCATAAGAATGCTCCGTTCGTCCCCCCCCCTTTGCAGAGGGATTATTGTTCGTTTCGCCACCAGCCGACCGATTCTTCGCCGGTGATCGTGTTGGTAAGAATCTGCGCTGTGCAGTTCGGATA
>Ga0326512_10000269_pt1 | contig 44218 bp, 59 predicted proteins | sample 1_2617_0518_D_FD_203652 | JGI IMG/M metagenome (GOLD analysis project Ga0326512, IMG submission 203652) | Bovine rumen microbial communities from UC Davis, California, United States - 1_2617_0518 | ecosystem: Host-associated > Mammals > Digestive system > Stomach > Rumen | place: USA...
GTCGATATATAGGCGAAAATTTTTCAAATTTTTGACCCGGGGGGATTGGGCGCTTTTCCAGTCTTCACCAGCGTTCCTCATTCACGAAGTTCTGTTTATGTCGGTTTCGTTCAGGGTGCAGCTTCTCGTGGCATTCCTTGCAGACCGATTCGAGATTGTCATCCGTCAAAGCGAGAGCAGGTTCATCCTGCAGGTGCTTTATGTGGTGGACGAGCACGGCCTCTGTGTATCGGCCATGCTTCCTGCATTCCTGGCATGCATGCCTGTCTCGTGCGAGTATCTGCATGCGCTTCTTCTTCCAGGCATACGTCCTGTAGAATCCTTTGATTCCGTATGGTGATGTCTCTGTGATCCTGTGGATCAGGTCTGCTGTCTGGTTCTGCTCCTCTGTGTATCTCATGGCATTACAAAAGGCGGCCACGTATGTGACCGCCTTTCCGCATAAAACGAGAGGTGTCTAACAACTGTGAGATCTTCGATCTCAGCTGCGCCCGATATCATATTATCAAGAACATGCGTGCACATGTGTGCAAAGCGTGAAAATTATTCCATCGGAAAATGCTGCAGCGCTCTGCCGTGGATGTACTGTGCCTTGCGCTTCCCGCAGTCCATCCTCTCCGCGATGTCCCACCATGTGAGAGGTTCTCCCGACCGGTTCTTGCTCTCGATGTACCTGAGTGTCAGCACTGTCCGTTCCTTCGCATCGTTCATCTCGTCGAGCTTGTCGCGGATATATTTCTCTTTGCCGATATACGCAGTGACCTTCGCTTCGTACCTCTCAGTGAGTTCGTCAATCGTCAGAAGAGGATCCAGCAGATCCTTCTTTCTTCTGGCTTTCGGTGCTCCGTCTGTCCTGTTTGCCCGGATACTCCCTTTCAGGCTCTTCAGCTCTGCAATTCTTTCCTCGTAGACGCTCGCCTCGATCTTTTCTGCCTGATACGCTTTCAGGAATTCTTTTGCTGTCATTTACCACCTCACAGGTATGATCTGCCAATCAGCCGGATAAAATCCTCTCTTGAATGTGTCTGCTCGTATTTGCGCTGCGTCTCCTGCTGGATCAGGAGACAGGTGTCATGGTTTCTGTGTACCGCTTCGGGCCCGCCGTCATGTATGTGATGATTCCAGCACAAAAAGACGGTGAACCCGTTCGCTTCGCTGATCTCCCTCTGCCCTTGGCCGAAAAAGACATGGTGCTTGTGGATGCCGGCCTTCTGGCTGTAGTCTCCATGCAGTCGCATGCAGAGCCAGCACCTTCCGTCCTTTTTCTGCAGGATGCTGTCTCTGTGCTGCCTTTTCTTTTTCTTCGGCGGGCTTTTTGGATACATGAGGCCGGTCAAATCCAGACTCCGATCAGGCCGTCCGGATCTTCGGCTCCGCGAGGAACGAATTCGAGGCCGTGTGCCAACAGCTCATTGTGAATCTTATCCAATTCGCTCTGATTCCACCACGACAGGATGATGGACAGGGCATGCGATCCCATGAACCACTTTCTGTGATATGGCCTCCTGATGCCGAATTCGAATGTCTGCATCTCGAATGTCCAGTACTCTTCGTAGGTTTTCTTCTCTATCACGCAGAGCTGCGCATCATGTCCCAGAGCTTCCGCCATCTCCACCGTTTCACTGATCATCTTTTCGACTTGGCTTTTCTTCTTGAACATTTCTTCCTCTCCATCGCCCGGATCCGTGCCGGGCTCATCCCGTGGTCGATCCTCTTCCGCACGATCCGCCGGATGATGTAGGTGCGGAATGGATATCCGTCAATGTTCTCGCCCGCGTACATGGTATTCTCGTCAAGATACCATCCTTTCGGCACGCGAGGCCTGTCTGTCATCTTCTGCCTGGTGATCCTCGTCTCCTCCGGCTCCACCTTCTTGATGTTTCTGGAGTGCCCCCACGAAGACTGTACGATCTTCTTGTGGGAGACGGCTGTCTTGGAGATGTACTCTCCCAGATCGCAACCTTTGTCCTGCATGCTCTTGAGATGCTGCGAATATACAGCCCCGAATCTCGCTCTCCACCAGCTTTCCACGAGGTACTCCGTCCCTTCGATCCGGTTGACGACGAGATGGATATGCCAGGCGTTCCTCTCGCCGACCTCCGCGTTCCGGATCCAGAAGAGCTCGTATCCCTTCTCGGCATATACCCGCTTCAGGTACCTGGCGAATCTTGAAAAGTCTTTCAGGCAGGCTTTCATTTCTGCAGGCCGAAGATTTTTCGCGTAGGTCAACGTGAAGACGCAGTCATCCTCGTTGAAGTATTTCTCGATCATCCTCGAGCAGGCCCTCTGCTTTCTCCTCTGGTTGTTCCTGGCCTGTGCCTCACAGGTCGGTGCAGTCTTAGGTCTGCGAGGTCTGCACTTGCCAGGGCATTTCGCAGAATTGAATTCCACCACCTCTATGCTGTTCGGCATTCTGTATTTTCTGCGAATATGCATGGCTCTTTCCTCAGGATGGTTATAGATTTAATAAACTTATGAACTACGAACGCGCACATCTCAGTGCGCTCTTTCTTCCTATAAAATATCCGGACGCTTCCGCGCCCGGGTTGAAATAGTTCCGATATTCACTTTTGAAGGCTCGTGATGCTGATCGTCGCGCCCGCTATCATCGCGGATGATGTCGCTGCAGCCAGGATGCAGAGCCCGATCCACAGGGAGTTGTTGTCCACCGGCAGCTGGGTCCATATCGAGATCATGTAAAATGCTGCAGTTGTGACCAGTAACTCGATGACAAGCATATAAATCGCAGCCAGTGTGGTAATAAGATTTCCTTTCATCATTCCCTCATTCAGTTTTCCACTCATAATCAAAATATCTATGTTTTTTCTTTGAGTATCCCTTGTTATAAACTGAGCTTATTTCTTTCATGGTAACTTCTGTTCTTCCGGCTGGTGAGATCTGATGGTAGTTCTGAATTATGGCTATTTTTAGCCTTTCAGCATCTACGTTTGGTCTCATATAGATCCATCCAACGCATCCCAAGAATACATCTTTCCTTCCGCCGATCTTCTTCTGCACTTCTTTGAATCCCTGAAGATACTGGCATGTTCTATCTACCATAATTGTCACATCCTCATTGAGAATCAGCGTGCCATTGCGGATTGTGTCCTGGCACTTCGCTCCCGAATTTGTCAAGCTACTTGATAGTGAAAAAATAAGGGTATGTGCAAAATCGTATGTTTCTGCAAGTTTTTTGAGCCTGACATAATTTACATTCCCGTACTCTGCATAGCTATCGACAAAATCTTTTATAGACCATCCTGTCGGTTTTAGATTCATGGCTCTACATTCAGCGATTGAAAGGCCGGGTATAACCCTGTACTCTACCGGAATATTCAGCTGCTTCAGTGCCTCTAATCTTCCCTGTCCGTCAATAACTTCCATCTTGCTGTTTACGATGATCGGATTAGATATATAGCCAACGCTTTTAATACTTTCTTTTATGATAGCGACACGTTTGTTGGTTACTTCTCTGTTTCCTTTTAATCTGCGAAAAACATCATAGTCTCTCGTTTCATAGATTTGGACCGTTTTAACTTCCATGTTTTTACCTCTCGTTTTTATGTTTTACATTGCAAATTTGCAGATATTTCGCAAAAATGTTTGCTTAACCCTCTAAACCAGTTGTTTCATCATTTTCTACAATTTTGCTACACAACGTACTTCTCATGCATCTGTTCGAGTTCCTTGTCTGAGATGTCCAGATAGATCTGAGTTGTCGCGATACTTTCGTGACCGAGCAGCTTCGAGACCAGCGTGATCGGCATTCCGGCCCGGAGAGCCATCGTCGCGCCCGTCCTCCGGAAGCGGTGAGGGTGAGCATTTTGCACGCCTACTCTACGTGCGATTTTTCTTATAGTGTTCTCAATTCCGCTCGGATCTCTTGGCCCGCCTGCAATATTTTCTTTGTTGCGATACCAGTACTTGAGATCTTTGGGCTTTGTACCAGTTTTGATGTATAGCTGCGAAGGCCGTCCTTTCGGGAAAAGCAAAGGACTATCGTCTTCTCTTTCTGCCAGATACGCGCTGATTGCCACTTGTGCTTTTGCGTTCAGGAAAACTTCTCTTTCCTTGTCTCCCTTTCCATGGACAACTATCTTATTCCCTTTGATCTCATCAATGCGCATCAGCGTAACTTCCGTTACTCTGGCCCACGTGGAAATCAAGACTTCGAGCAGTGCCGTTTCCAATGCTGTTTCGCAGGCAAAGCGCATTTTCTCGATTTCCATCTGTTCAAATGCCTTTTTCTTTTTCTTTGTTTCCTTGATTGCCTCTATTCTGTTCATCGGATTTTTGAGCAGAATCTCTTCTTTCTGGAGCCACGTGTAAAATGACGACAAGTTTCTCCGTTCGTTGTTGGCCGTCGTCTTCGTCACTCCGTCTCTGGCCACTCTCACCGCGAGATAGTAGCGGATATCATCGGCAGTCACCTGCGTGTATGGCTTGCCGATCGCTACAAGGGCTCTCTGTATCGTGTCCTTGTAGTATGCGAGTGTTCGCTTGGAAAGCCCTCTTGCCGTCTTCGCCATCAGGAATCGCATCAAGATCTTTTCGTTTACGTCTCCCTCGTAGATCGTCAGGGCCGTCTCTTCTTTTTCTACGGTATACGAATTGAGTGCCATAGTGATCCGGAATTTGCAGTCTTCCAGGCTCTGCGGCGGAACGTATCCGCGCATCAGCGTGATAAGTTCGTCCCGCAGGGCGTCTTTTGCTTCGCTCATATCAGCATCCCCGCCTTTCTGGGAGTGGTCAGGATGTGAGATCTTGGAGTGCGGTGCGGGTCATACGGCTCCGTCAGGGTGTTTCCCTGGACGCAGATCGCGCTGATCCCGAGGAGCGATAACTGCACATAGCACATGTACACACCTTTCCAGTCGAGGTCCTGCGCAACCACATCCATTACCTTCTGGTAGTTGACACCTTCTTCCTGCAGGATTTTTGCGGCTGCGATTACCATCGCCCCGCCTCCGCAGGAGGGCTCAAGAATTGTAAGCCTCCTGGTCTCCCCGCTTTTCAGCTTTTCGATTTCGTCGTCAAGCCCTACTTTTGCCGTCAGCTCCGACAGGTGAAAAGGCGTGAAAAACTGTCCTGCAATCTTGGAGCCGAGCCCGGCCTCCATGTAGATCTCCCCGAGAACATCAGCGGGGCCGTCTTCCAGAGTCTCGATCAGGCGGGCGGTCATCACGGCAAACTGTGTCTGCTCTTCCGGCGTGTATCTCTTGATCGTGTCCAGGTATGCCTGCTCACGATCCTGCCAGTCCTTGTTGCGGATCAGGTGAGTGCTCTGCTCGATCGAGAGGGCGAGGCACCGGATCCAGTCGGAAAAGATCTCGTATCCGGAGTATCGGCCTGACATGCTGTTCAGGATTTTTACGATTTCTTTTTTTCCGTCCACTCAGCTTCCTCCGTGCCTATTGCCTCCCGAACCTGCTCCATAATGATTTGACGAATCGGGCAGATCAGAAGCCTGCGGAAATTCAAAGCATTCCGCCCCTTCTGCAACTGCGTTATAAAGGTATCCGATTGCAATTTCGCACTGGCGTCTTGTCCTATACGTCCCACATGGATTGCTGCTTCTGTCGTTAAAAACGGCATTTACAATCGCTCCTTCTTTTTTCCCGTCGATCGTGATGATCCTCGTGATTTTATTCCAATCGGCGATCCAAGTGCCGTTTTGCGGCATTATTACCATAATTCACCTCCGTCTATATCGTTGGCCTTTAGTTGATTTGAGTGGTTATTCGAGTGCCACTCGAATAACCACGTCTTACTTACTTCCAGTGACTGTGATAGGAATAATGCTTTCTGGAATGTAGTTGATCTCGTACTTGTACTGACTGACGTTAGACCCTCCGAGATCTTCTACGACGTACATGTTATTCTCTGTCAGATTGATGATGTGTTTGTAGTACTTGCCATCTTCTTCCACGATGCAGTCGATTCTTGACTCCGAAATGTCTACGCTCATTTTGCCGATGATCTCAAATTCCGGCTTGTCTGTTCTTGTGTTGATGATCACTACTCTGCGATAAACGTTGAAGTTGTCCGCTTCTTTGGCGATGTTCTGACTTACTTTGCCCGCCTCGGTACATCCCGTAAGCATGAGTATGCACACTGCTATAATTACTGCGATTTTCTTTGTCATCACGTTCTCCTCCTGTGCGTCTTGGCGTTGGGGCAGGTCGCAAAATGTGAGGTGTGCCCGGAGGATACGCCTGCTGCGTTTTCCTCTCCGGACCTGACCGGCGTCCCCCTCATGGTGTGGCCGTCGTTCATGACATACAGCCTTTCTCCTTTTGGATCCGCGATGAACCGCTCAGTCTTTGTATCAACAGGCATCTGCTTTCCTGCCTTGGTGCGGATCCAGATGATCTCTGCTCCGCAGCTTCTGCATCTGCTCATAGAAGTCCTCCTTTCCGGGCGGCCGGCGCCGCACCGCCCTCTGTGCTTGTTGCCTGATCATTTACACGCTCTTTTTGGTTATGGCACAATACATAGCCGGCATCGCCGGATCAAGAGTAGAGAGGGGTTTCTCCTTTCTTATTTTTGCTTTTGTTGTTGGTTTCTGGCACCGTTGACTACGGAACAGCTCCACCGCAGCCTTTATCTTTTCGGTCGGTAGAAGAATGGGTGTAACTTCATGAGACCGAGCTGTTTATGATTTCGTCCAGCTCCTCGTCGGTGTATTCGTTCTGTTCGAACTGGTTGAACTGGTTGTTGAATGGTTTCTTTGCGGGCTTCTCGCCCTGCTTTGCGTCCCAGACGAGCTGTCTGGCTTTGAAGGTCTGGAGGCAGGACTTCCAGTTTTCGACCAAGCTCCCGTTGGCTTTCCGCCAGACGGTGCGGCAGATCGGAGCTCCGGAGTCGTCCTTTTCTCCCGTGTCTTCTTCTTTCTCGTAGACGCTGCGGAAGGATTCGGCGATGACTTCCGCCGGGATCTTCAGCTTTTCATCAATTCCCTTTTCTTTGATGTAGTCCACGATTTCGCTGGTTTCTGGAATAACAAAGTCCTTCTTTGGTTTTGGTTTAGCTTTTTGTGGTTTCTTAGATTTTGGTTTTGGTTTCTTCTTTGCTTTTTCTTTGCTTAACTGGTCCCGCATCCTCTCGAGCTCTTCTTCCGTCTCCCTGAGGCGGTCGGCCAGAAGTCTTTCGGCAGCTTCCCTCTGTTCGGTTCTGTCTGTCTGCTCGGCGATGGCCTGCAGGATCCGGTCTCGTTCTTCCCTCTCGCGGTATAGCTTTATAAACTGCAGGCCGCCGGTGTTCCTTCCGGTGAAGGCGATGGCCGGCATGCCTGCGCTGGTCGTGCCCTTGGCGCTCCGGATCTCGTCAAGCGGGAAGAACATCGCTCCGTCCTGGAGCCTTAGCATGATGCACTCCATGTTCAATCCTCTCGATATCTTCCGGTGAGAAGCCGTGGATCCGCAGCATTGCGTCGCGGATCGAGTTCACTCGCCCGATTCTGTGAACCTGTGCATGCGCATCGCACGGTTCCTCGAGCTTCATTAAGGCTTCCCTGTATATGCTCGGCCACTCGTGCCTTGTCGGCTCCGGCGGCAGATAGTCGGGGCAAAAAGGATCTTCCAGGCGGTCTACCGGACATGCCTCCAGCTGGTAACATGAGGCACATTTCCCGCATTTGTACTTCTTCCTGGTCTCGTCCTTTTTCTCGAATCTGGCTGCGAGCCTCTCAGTCGGTGTCATCATCTTCTTCCTTGTCGAACAGTGACATCTGACCTCCGTACTTCGAAAAGATGGGATTCCCATCCTGGTCGAGTCTGATCTCGGTTCCGCGCATCTGTGCTTCCCCGCTCACCTGGATGCCCTGGGATACTGCAGTCTTTACCTTGTGCTCAAATACCGGTGTCTTCGCCATCCGTGCCATGCCGTGGGAGCCTGTGATCTCTTCCTCGATCAGGGTGATCGCGAGTGTGCAGGTGACTCTCCCTTCATTCACACCAAGCCGGAGCATGCGCTTTACGGTGTCATTGATAGCTTCGGAAAAGTCTTCCTGCATCCGGTAAAAGATCGGGTTTCCGGTGTCAATTCTTTTTGTCATTCTTATCCACCTGTACCGGAGGCCTGTACAGCTTCGTCTCTTCCATGATCTGGTCCCAGTATGTGGGCGCCTTTGCCCGGACCTTTCTGACCCGCTTTTTTTGGCTTTTCCGGTTTTCCTTCTCGTTTATATGCTGCGGTCCCAATTCATATATACTGTGCGCGACCATGAGGATGGCCACGGCCAGCATCGCGCTGCTGATCACGATATTCATTTCTTTATATGCCTCACTTTTGTGGTTCTGATCATGTCCTCGTCCCGGCGGGCGATTGCCGCATCGGGCGAGGCCATGAACTCTTCCTTTGCCTTCTCTCTGGAATCTTTCCAGGTGTTGTATCTGCCACATCCTGAGTGGCATCCTACCCGCTTATCTCTGCACCGCTTGCACGGGGCCGGATGCCTATTCATCCAGCCCGTTACCTGCGCGTCAATCTGCCTTCCCACTTGCTTCCCTCCTGGCTCTTCTGCAGATCCGTCTGTATTCTGCCTTTCCCATTTTCGAGATCTTCGGATCAGGATCCGCGATCACTTTCTGCCAGTCTGTCTGGAAATCCCTGCATGGTGTCTCTCTCCAGTCCTCCAGGCAGCCTTTCAGGCAATGCCTGCACGATAAGCCTTCCATTTGTGCTCCTTGTATTCACATCGCCTCCCGTAAGCCGGGGGAAGACTCCCCCGGTCCCCCTATTAGGTTTTAAGGAGGCGGGAGCCGAGGTAGCCGCCGGTGATCGACGCGTCGCTGAGCGCGTAGAAATAGAAGAACCCGCAGCTCGCGTTATCGCCGCAGAAGCCGCCGACAAAGGCCGGGTAGAGCGAGGACGGCCAGGACCATACATAGTCGCCGATGCTGTGTCTTTCCCTGTCGTTGTCATTGACCGACACGTCAGGGATAAAGGCCCAGGGCGCGTCTTTGGAATAGCCGAATCCGCTGATCCATCCGTCGTCGGCGAGCCCGATGCCTGTGTCCTCCAGCTCGTCGCGGCCTCCCGTGTATGTGTCCATGGCCGAGATCCTGCAGCCTTCTCCACATCCCGCGAAGCCGTCGATCCAGTCGAAGACGTTGGAGAAGGGGTCCTCGATACACCTGTAGGAATTGCTTTTCCCTGATCTCTTCACTGTGTGGTATTCGAATTTATCGGTTCCGCCGGTCTTGCCCGGCTCCCAGTTCTCCTCGTCTTTGTAACCAGTCCCCAGCTTCTTCTGGGCGTCAAAATCCGCGAACTCGATCAGATAGAGGAGCTGGATTGCGGACCATGTGGCGAGGTCCATGATGCCCCATGATTTGCCCCTCGCGTGTGCCGCGTCTCTTGCCTCGCCCTGTGTGATTCGGGTGAGCGGGATCTGTCCGCTCTTGGAAAAAGCCCCTTTCTTGTCTCCTGACATGTGGTAGCGCCCGATGTATCTGCCGGATCCCGGATGGTGGCAGAAACCTTCCTGCTCTTTTGGCGAGATGGCCCACAGCCAGGTCTTCTCTTCCTCGTTCTTGACAGCCGTGTACCAGAAATCCGGGATCTCCACCATATCGTCTCGCGTAATGACGTCCGCCCCCTCGTCGTCCTTCATCGCGTCTATGAAGATCACGTGCTGCATCCCGCTCCAGGGGAGAACTTCGTCGAACGGACTGTATCCCTTGTCGTCTTCCTTCTCCGCCGGTTCAGGGACTCCCCAGCCTCCGCAGAGGCCGACGCGCTCCAGGCGGTTCTCGTCGTAGTGCCAGATCACTCCGTAGGCGTTTGAGACATCCGTGGATGTCGGGACTTCCTCCCTCTGTTTCTTCTCCTCAGACAGGAGCATGTATTCCAGGAACCTTTTTACTCTGCCCGCATCTTCGATTGCGTTCTTGATCTCTCGTCTGTTCATTTTTGTCCTCTCGTTCTAAAAATTTTGCGTGTGCCGCGAGGGAACCCGGTGTCCTTCCGAGCACCCTCGCTATGTCTGTATAGGTTTCACATTTGCCGAGCAGATCCCGGATGATCTCGTCCTCTTCTTCAGAGAAGGCCCCTGTCACCGGGTTCTCTTCCTTGTAGGGTTTGAATCCTTCAGTACTCGGAACTACCTCGCCGATCCGGACGCTCCTCGTCGCTGCGAGCGGCGGCTTCGGCAGTCTTCCGACGTTGCATTTGAGCTTCGCGGTCAGTGTTTTTTTCTGAGGGGCCTGCCGTTCCGGCATCCAGGCGTCTCGCGGATCCGAGCCTTCTTCCAGATGGACCGGCTGCAGAAGGACGACCTTTTCTTTCTTAGTTTCTTCCTCCCGCTTTCGTCTCTCGTACTCCTGCTGCTTTTTGCGCAGCGCCGAGTGCTTGCAGTCGTCGCAGTATTTGTCCGTCGTGCCTTTCTTCTCAAAGGGCTTCTTGCATATCACGCAGTTGATGATGACCGGCGGCTTCATCTTCGGCTTCCTCTTGATCTTCGCCGCCTCCCGGAGCTGTTCCAGGCGCTCGCACGCCGGGCAGAGTCCCTCGTCATCCTCCCAGTACGGTCCGTATGCCACACCGCACTGCGGGCAGTGCCTGATCCCGAAATCGTATTCCATGGCTCACCTCTGGTCGTCGACATACGGAGGATAGTAGGGCATCCCCTCGTATGTCCTCCACTCACCGTCGTCATCGAGGAACTGCATCCGACCTTCCCTGGTGGAGTATCTGCTGCCGATGGATCCTCTGGCCGTTCCGTAGACGTAGCGCACGGTGTGGTTACGGCTACGGATGTCCAGCTGCAGAATCCTCCTCCGGCCTCTGTGGACGTACTGATCCTTCCGGATCATGGCTCCGTCCAGTCCGTAGGCGTACCACTTGTTCCCGCGCTCGACGCGCATCTCGCCGGCGGTGCATGACCCCTTCACATAGGGGCCGTCGTTGGTCTTGTGGCCGTAGTACCACTTCCCCTTGTACCGGAAGTGGCCGGTGCGCGGCCTCCCGTTTTTCATGATAAAAATGTTTCCGCTGGCATCGATGTACTTGCCATTCCTGGGTGCTTTGGCCTGGGCCGGTACGGCCAGGAGCGCGAGGATCAGCACCAGCGTGAGCGCAGCTGTGAATCTCTTCATGGTCCCCTCCTTTACATGAGTGCTCTGCAGACGTCGATGATCAGGGCGATTCCCGAATCGCATTCTACGTTTACTTCCTTCCTGGCCCCGGTGCGGTAGGTGATCACTGCAGTCTTCTGGTCGGCCTGCAGAGTGATCCCGAGCACGTCACTTCCGGCCCTGGTCTCCCTGACGAGGTTCGAGAGCTGCCTGCAGATGTAGAACTTGTTCTCTTCCTCGTATGGATCGGATGCTCTCACCGCCTCCGGCTCCTGGAGCCCTTCCGCGATCTTGTGCCTGACATCCGTGATGGCTGCATCGATGCTGTCCGCGTCCTCGTCCGCCATCTGCGCGAACTTCCGGATGACAGCCAGCGCCGTCGGCACGAAGTCCTCGTTCATCGCGGCTTCTGCCGCCGTCTCCTTAATCACCATGATGTCTCCGCTCAGGTTCATCATGTCGGGATCGATTCCCTTGTCGAAGATCTTCCCCGCAGCTTCCAGAGCTGCATAGAGTTCCGCCTGTTCCTTCATCGTGTCCTCCTCTCGTTTTAAAAATGGCTGCCAGTACGCGGCCGTGACTGGCAGCCGTGTTCCTTGCCCTTTAGCCGGGCCCGCTGTTGCGGATCACTTGTTTGATACCGTCTTTTTTGAGCCTGCGCAGCATCCGCAACAAAGCGCAGCCTCTGTAACATCCCGGGTCATAGGTCCCCGGCGGCACGCGGGGCGGACTTGAACCGCCGACATTCCCCTTTAATGGGCGCTCTGGCCAACTGAGCTACCGCGTGCATTATGGTTATTTCTCGACCGGGATCGCGATGTTTTTCTCTACTCTGTACGCGCCGGCCCCGCCTTTCACGGCTTTCTTGAGCGACTTCTTGAAGATTTTGTAGAGGAGGTCAACCCCTGCGTCGCCCTTTCCCATCTGCCTGATATATGCTCCGATCGCGTTCGCCGTCTCTCCGATCACCTGCATCACGTTCGTCTCTCCGGCGAGCATCAGGCTTGATGCAGCGCCTTTTTCCTCTGCCGGTTCAATCGAGACTACAAGTGCCGCCTTGCACTCGGACGTCAATACCTCGTTGTCCACCTTGATAGTTGCTTTTACCATTTGGTTCTCCTTTCTCGTTAATATGCGGTTATTCCTCTTTATTCTCCTCAGCCTCAGCTGTCGAAGCCTTCTTCATGTCCAGCCATGCCTGGAATTCTTTCCGGTTCTCCGGATCCTTATAGAATTCTATGGTGCGCTGGACGATCTTCCTCATCAGGCCTTTCGTCCACGCGCCGTTCATGGTCTCGTTCATGCTGCCTTCTCTCTGTGATATAATCCCGTTAAGGAGGTGCTTGTATGTTTGACGTTATTTTTTACGATGTTCACGTTCTCATTTACTGTCTGAAGCCCCGTCCGTCTTCTCTTCTCCGTGCCCGTTTCAAGATGGAGCGGCTCGACAAGCTTTCCATCAATGGACTGATCCATGCCACCAATCTCGGAATCGATATCTACCATCCCGGATCCGGAGGAGATGCCATCATCCAGACATCTCCGGAGGGCGTCAGGTATCTCTGGAAGCTTCTGGCGCGTGCGTTTGTCGTCCTCGTATCTGTTGCCGCTTCCGTCGCCACCATTTACTCCGCTCTCAAATAGCGGACAGCCATCCCAGCCATGCGGCGAATGCGATGCCGGCCAGAAAAGCGCCGATGCATACAAATCGCCAGATTGTATCCTCTTTGTAGGCTGGGTCATATGGTGTTATTTCTTCGCCGCTGTCGTCGCTGAATACTCTGATCTCTCTATCCGCAAATCTCTTTTTTGCCTCTTCCTGCAGCACCCTCAGGTCCACAGAGTATCCAAGTGATTTCTGAGGGTGCTCCGGGAGATAGATTCTGTAGGCTCTCCATTCACACATCCAGACGATATAGATCTCTTTTCTTTCCTCGCTCATGCTGTCTTTTCTTCCTCCGGTGTCTGCGCCATCTTCAGGCCGATCAGGACTCCTTTGATTTCTCTTTTCTGGTCATGCGTCAGCCCCTGGAGAAGCTCCGCGAATTCTTTTGCGTCAAGCTGGCGCTCGGCGACAGTCTCTTTTCTTTCTTCCATTTCCTTTTCTCCTCTCTTTGCGTTTACCCCTTTGGCCAGAACTTCTCGCAGGTTCCCTGTGACTTCACTTTCTTCTTTTTCAGTTCACAGGTGACTCCTTTGTATGTCGGTCTGACATGTATGCAGTTCTTGCAGATCTCTTTCATTGTTCCGTCCTCTCAGTGTTATGTTGTCCCTTCAGTCCACATGATAATGCCTTGCAGGGACTTTGTCAATAAATATTTGTCCCTTTAATCTACTTTTTATTGACCGGCTGTCCCCCTTGTGCTATTCTTTCTTTAGAAAGGCAGGTATACAAAATGACGCAGGGAGAAAGAGTTAAAGAAGTCAGGAAATCTTTAGGGCTTACGCTTGAAAAGTTCGGTGAACGTCTTGGAGTCGGTAAGACCGCCATCTCGAAAATTGAAAAAGGTGAAAACAAACTCACCGTGCAGATGTTAAAAGCCATCTGCAGCGAGTACCGTGTAAACTACGAATACCTTGAATCCGGAATCGGCGATCCGTTCTCGGATGTCCCGCGTGATACAGTCGACGCCCTCTGTCAGGAGTTCCGTCTTGATGCTTTTGACAAAGCCATCATTGAGGAATACCTGCAGATGGACGAGCGTTCGCGCCGGATCGTGAAAAACTATATCCGCCGGATCGCAGAGAAGGTCGTCTGTGTAGGGCCGAGCATCGAGGAGGAGGTCGCTGCTTATCGTGACGAACTCCTCGAGGAAAAGAATCAAGAGGACGGATCATCAGTTTCAGGCACGCAGTTAGACGCATGAAAAAACGCCCGTCGCATTGACGGGCGTTTTTTAATAAATTGCAAGCCGCGATATATTGGAACATCTAATCTGTTATGCACAAAGGAGGTTCATCATGAAGGTTGGAGTTCGAAAACCAAGTATCAAAAAGAGCGTAAAAGCTCGAACCACCGGGCGTGTTAAGCGAGCCGCCAAACGCTCCGTCAATCCCGTTTACGGGAAAAGAGGGGCTGGATTTGCGAAGAGCCCGTCTCGCTCTGTCAAAAATTCCGTTTATCATCGTACCACAATTGGCGTCGGTGATATCTTAGACGACATGTCTTCTGAAGACTATTCTTCGTCTTCCGGCTCTTTCTGGTATCAGCAGCCCCCTGCCGCCATTTTTTATCTTTTAATCGTGCTCTGCTCTGTGTTGCTTGTTATGGGCGTTATTATGTTGCTGATAAATCCCATTGTCGGGCTGATCGTTATAGTCTGTTCAGTGCTTGGTATTATTTACTCTCGAAACAATTTGAAGAAGATTCGTGAAGAGAAAGAATAGCGCGCATGTTTTGTTGAAAGATGCGTGTTTAACGTACAAATGCGTTAATTATGCGTTAAGTGTGCGTTTCTAAGTAAAAAAATCCCGCCAGACCTATTCGCAGTAGGCCTGGCGGGTCTATCTCCCGGAGGAGCTCGTATGGTGTCTTTATTATAACCCTCCGGTGTCTGAAAATCTACCGGAGGTTTTTCTATGTCCGAAAATGCCGTGGTCTATGCCCGCTATTCTTCCAGGCGTCAGCAGGAGCAGTCCATCGAGGGCCAGCTGGCCGCTGCCAAAAAGTACGCCGACGGAAAAGGCTACACCATCATCGCAGAATATTGTGACCGGGCCAAGACCGGCAGGAACGACCGCAGGGCCGAATTCCAGCGGATGCTCTCGGACTGCACAAAGAGGAAGTTCTCGGTGATCATCGTCTGGAAGGTGGACCGCTTTGGCCGGAACCGCTATGAGATTGCCATGAACAAAGCCAGGGCGAAGAAGTACGGTGTCCGTGTCGAGTATGTCGCGGAGAACATTTCGCCCGGTCCCGAAGGCGTCATCCTGGAGTCGGTCCTGGAAGGCCTCGCGGAATACTACAGCCTGCAGCTCTCCCAGAACGTCTCGAGAGGCAAGCTGGAATCCGCGAAGAAGCATCATGTGATCGGCGGCTTTCTCCCGTATGGATTCAGGGCGGCTTCGGACAAAAGCTATGAGCTCGATCCCGATCAGGCGCCGATTGCCAGACAGATCTTCGAGAGGTATGCTGCAGGCGAGACTGTGTCGCAGCTCCTGATCTGGCTCGACGAGTCCGGGATCCGGAATGCACGCGGGACCAAATTCACGAAGACCACTCTTCCGAGGATGTTGAAGGACGAGCGGTATATCGGCACATACACCTTTAAGGACATCATCCGGGACGAGGATGCCATCCCGGCCATCGTAGACAAGAAGACTTTCGAAAAGGTTCAGATCATGTTGAAAAAGAATAAACGGATGCCCTCCCATGCATGGGATTATACGGAATACCTTCTCACCGGAAAACTCTTTTGCGGCCACTGCGGTTCCATGATGGCCGGTATGAGCGGATTCGGGAAGCTCGGGATCAAATACGGGTACTACGCCTGCTCTGACCGGCGGCATGGAGGCTCCTGCAAAAAGAAGAACGTCCGGCAGGACTGGATCGAGCCTCTGGTGATCGAGGAGACCATGAAGCTCCTGCAGGATGAAGATCTCTTCCAGCAGATCGTGGACGCCGCCTGGAGCTTTTACCAGGAGGAGGCCGCTGCCAATGAGGAGATAGACGCCATGGCCTCAGAGCTCCATGATGTGGAGAAGGGGATCTCCAATCTGGTCAAGGCCATGGAGGCCGGTGCCATCTCCGACGCCCTGGTCTCGAGGCTTCAGGATCTGGAGGACCAGAAGGCAGGGCTTGAGAAGGCGATCGCGCAGGCGGAGCTGGAGGCGGGCCCGGAGCTCACCAGAGACCACATCGAGTTCTTCCTGCTCAAGTTTCGCGAAAAGGACCCGGAGAAGGAAGAGGACCGGAAGGCCCTCATTGACACCTTTGTCAACTCCATCTACCTCTACGACGACAAGATGACCATGACTTTCAACTACCGGCCCGGCGGGACCGGCGAAATGAAGCAAATCACCCTGTCAGATCTTGACGACGGTGTTCGCCTGTCTACCCGCCTATTCCAGTGGACGGGTCACAGTCGAACCCTCTCAGGCGAACCCATCACGGTTCGAGTCTGGCGACACGTCATTATCATCACTATCGATTTAATCTAAAAATAAGCTCCGGCTTTTGCCGGGGCTTATTTTTTCCACGAAATTCGTGGTTTTCTGTTGACATTCCACGGAATCCGTGGTATCATATAATCAAGTTAAGGGACAGGAACACCAACAGCAAACAAAGGAGGACAAAGATGATCACAAGAACTTTTGCAGAGAACTACAGAGACAGCTACGAAGCAGGTATGACAGTTGAAGAGATGGTGGAGTTCTTCCACGACTGCCAGAAGAGTGCACCGGAAGACGAGGCATTCGCAAGCCTGAGCGACGACGACCTCAAAGAGCTTGCGGAGATGGTCATCGAGATGAACGAGGAGGCCTGATATGACCGTCAAAGAGTTTATCAAATCCACTGGGATGACTCAGAAGCAGCTCTCCGAGCGTTTCGGGATTCCCCGCAGGACGATCGAGGACTGGAGTCGAGGGGTTAGTAAATGCCCGGAGTATGTAGTAAAGATGATGCAGGAGATTCTGGACAGAGATAAAGAGGAGAAAAAGAGCATGTATAAAGCATTCGTCATCATTGACGGGATTCTGGAGAACGTCAATGATATCAACAGAGAAATCGAAGCCCAGACCGATATCGTTAATTTCTTTGATCCAGAAGACGAAGGATGGAGAGCATGGGTCGAGTGGAAAGATGGCAAGACTATCGTCCTGGAAGAAGAAGCGTAACAAAGCAAAGCCCTCGGAAGCGCCTTTTGGCAACTCCCGAGGGCTTTTTATGTGCATAGTTGTCCGGGCCCGGATCAGCTCTATGCTCTTATAGGTCTTTGTCTGCAGAAATGCAGCATCCCGTCATGCCGGCCACTTCGCAGAATGTTTTGATCCGGAGTCTCAGGGTGTTGTCATCTTTATCGACATATTCCAGGAGGAATCCCTGCAGGCCGTTCTTTGCGATCCTGCGCATGTGTGCCTGGTATCTCTCGGACTCTTCTCTTTCCTGTTTCGCGAATTTTCCTTTTCCGTCGTAATCCTTGATCAGCGAGAAAACTTCCTCCTGCGTCACACCGTCAAGGCATGCGGAAGGCTTTCCGGAGTACAGGCTTATTCTCTTTGCAGAGTCAAATCCCGCTGCATGCAGCTTCTCTACCAGGTTGTCGGCATTCTCTTGAGAGGAAAAGGCGCCGGCCTGTACCTTCTGGAGGTCGTCCATCTCGATGGTTGTCACATTGAATCCCTTTTTCTTCAGTGCTGTGGCCATCTTTTTGGCGTTCTTCTCGTTTTTGTAGGCGCCCAGCTGTACTTTGTGCGGGATCATCAGGTCTGTGAGGAAAAGGCTCCCTCCGTTGATCATTACATATCCCCTGATTGCTTTGATCGCCATGAGGGTGTTGACGATGGCGTTGAACATCTCCGTGGTCCTGTACTCCTCGTAGATGTCGACATTGTCAAGCCAGAGTCCGTCGAATCCCATCCTCCGCAGCATGAGAGCTCTGTTTACACACCACTCTCTTGCCTTCGGGATCCGGAGATCCAGGTATCTCTCGTGTGGCCAGTTTTCCAGCCTTTTGAGGGCGTACTTTTTATAGGCTCCGTAGTATTCGCGCTCGTCGGAGATGGATCCGATCGAGAGATATGCCAGGACTTTCGCGCCGGAGTCCCGGAGTGCCTTCACTTCGGCGCTCGTGTAGTCTTCCGGTTCGATGACGATAAGGCCTTTCTGCGGAGGTTTCAGCTTTGTCGTGAGACTCACTTTATAATCTACCATGGCTCACCTCTTGTAGATCCTGTGCAGGTTTCCTTTCGAGCATGACAGCTCCATCTGCTCCGATGTGAGATCGATATAGATATCGCCGTTCTCGTGGTTCCTTGCCACCACGGCTCCGACGGCCTCCAGGCGCTTTCTGGTAGTCCCCCTTCCGGATCTCTCCGCATGATGATAATTTGATATCGCCACCAGCGGTTTCACGGCTTTGCAGATCGCCTCATTTGTGGCATTGGCATCGCCATGCCACTGGCATTTGAAAATGTCGGCTTTCAGGTCCTTTACAGCCTTGATCAGGAGATTGTTCCCCTCGTTCTGGAGGTCTCCCGCCGAGTGGTATGTCCATCCGTTCAGCTTTATGCGCAGCACTGCGGATTCATTGTTGACGAAGTAATGATCACCGTGGTCTTTCAGGTCCTTGGCCGCGCACTGGTAGATGCAGGAGAACTCCATGTTCCCGATCTTCCAGGAGCTTCCCGGCTTTACATAATGCCCTGTAGCCTTTTTGTATTGCCGGCGCAGGGCATCGCCATAGGATTTCTGGTATTTGTCCAGCTCCGTCGGATCCGGAACATAGATGTCAGCCGTCGGGAAGGCTTTGATGACGTCGCTCGTTCCGCCGTAGTGATCGCCGTGCGCATGGCTGATCACGATGGCGTCCAGCTTCGTCACGCCCAGACCTTTCAACTTTTTGATGACGTTCGCTGAGGATTTGCCCATGGCCGTGTCGATCAGGACGGCATGCTCTACGGTCTTGTCATCTTCTCCGTACTGGAGCAAAGCGGTGCAGTCACCGTATTGGCTCGACTCGTCTCCCTTGTCGAAGAAGGCCAGGGCGGCGATGCGGATCCGATTCCCTCCGGCAGGTTTTTCGTCTCTTTTCTTCTCTTCTTCCGGATATCTCGGGCGGATCCTGCCCTTCGCGCTGCCGAAGCTGCTCCTGTGCCTGACGTGCACGCCTCCGTTATAATTCCCGGAGATAAAGTCCTTCCCGCCCAGTGCAAATTCTGTGTGATTCGGGTTCCCTTTGCTGTCTTTGTAGACTACTACGTCGCCATATCGTATATCCGAAGAGCCTTCCTTCCATGTTCCCTTCTTTATGGCGTTCTCCATCAGGTTCTTTGACTGTTTCCCGTATCCGATCAGATCGAGGAGACCTGCTTTCCAAAATGCCCAGTCCACAAATTCTGTGCACCAGGCATTTTTCTCGGAGATCTTACTGTGCCCAACCTTGTCCATCATTTTGTTGTACTCTGCGACAAAGTCTTTGTGGGCCGTAGGTGAGTCGATGAACGGTTTCATGGCAGCATATACTCTGTCCGCTCCGCTGCTTTCTTTTCTGCCTGTATCGTCTCCCGGAATCGTGATCATTATGGCGCTCAGGAATCCTTTTTTCTTCACCAGCGCGAGACGTTTCTCTGCGTTGGCCTTTACAAAAAAAGCGCCACACTGTACCTTCATGACGTCGCCGTCCGGGACGATGGAGGACGGGATGCCGGCCTTTTTCACTTTCGCCAGCATCTTCTCGGCGTTTGCCTTCTGACGGAAGGCTCCGACTTGGATCTTATACAAAGTCTTTCCCATGATCACTCCTCTTTGATGATCGCTTTAAAGCCTGCCTTCCTGGCTTTGGCTGCCATTGCTTCGGCATTCTCTTTCGATGAGAAGGCGCCGATCTGGACCCGGAAGAGTTTTCCGGTGTTCGCTTCGGTTTTTTTCTCTTTTGCTATAGCTTTGCTATAATCTGCTCCGTTTTCGCCGTATTTGTCACGATAGACTCTGCCAAACGCAGCGCGCCGGCTCTTCACTTCCGCCGACTGATCAGCAGGCTTTTCGAAGTCTGTCAGGATAGCATCTGAGACGGCCTGGACGGACTTTCCGGCTTTCAGGGCTTCCATGGATACCTTGTAGCCCTGCAGCTCCTTCCAGAGGAATTCGAGCTGCATCTGCATGTCGTCGATGGATGTGCCCTTTTCTTTTGCGTAGTCCAGGAGGGCTTTCTTCCTCGTGTGCCATGTCCACTGTGCGAGGCCATAGCCAGCGCCGTCGTTCACGAATCCTGTGTAGGTCCCAGTGTTCACGGCTGTGGTGTAGCCCTTGTCCGTCATGCCGAGCCTGTGCTCGAAGGAATTCTGGAGGTTGTTCGGGCGAAGGGCCGACTCTGCGTAGAGGTTACCCATGAGGCCGGCGATCGCGTTGGCGTTCAGGCCTTTTCCGGCGAAGAAGCTCCAGATCTGTTTCTCGCGGTCCGCCTCCTCGTTGTTGATCATGGCTGCGGCCGCCGTGTTCGGATGCTCCTCTTCTCTCTCGGCTCCGGCCGGATCCTTCAGACGCTTTGTAACCTCTTCCGCGAGCCTTCCCATGCGCTCATAAAGCCAGTCGCCAGGGCAGGCCTTCGCGGCGAACCACCGGTGCACGGTGAGTACCATCTCGTCTTCCGCCGGCTGATAGGCGAGCGTCCTGCTCTTGTCCTTCAGCCAGAGGAGCTTTTTCTTTCCGTATCTCTCGCAGATATCTGCGCACAGATTTACAAGAGAATCCCACACCACCATGTTCATCGCATACGGGTGCTTTGTGTCGCTGGCGCACTCGATCGTGATGGCGCGGTTGTCGTTGTCTGCAGATGAAGAGCACCAGGAGCGATACTTTTCGTCGACATATCCTCCAATCTCTCCAATTTTTCCGATGCCATAGTTGGACGAGGCCTCGTATGAGGCCTTCGCGAAAAGATTCCCGCATTCCTGCGCGGTCATCTGCCCCACCATACAGTGGGGCGTGATACGAGTTACCTTATAGGTTCTCTGGCCGGAGTGATTCGGAGAGTAGACAGTGCATGATGTCAATTTGCTGAAGCCCATATTTCCCTCACTTTTTCTTTGTAGGATCTCCGTGATTGATCTCTTCGTCGATATCTTTCGCTTTTCTCGTGATAAAGTCCGGGATCGGGACGCCCATCGCCTGGAGGTTTTCCATGATGCTCAATCCCTCCATGAGGCACACATACAGAGCTACGGCTGCCGGGTATTTGATCGGCAGCTGGATGGCGATGCATGTCACCCAGACAAGCATGATGACGCCCAGCTCCCCGACCTTTCTATAGAGTCCTTTTCTCATCACCGAACTGTTTTTGCAGTTGTTGATCTGGGCCTGGATGAGGCCGGTGATGACATCCGACAGAGCAAAGATGGCGGGAAGAGCGATGATCCAGTAGTTGTTTGTGAAATGTATGCTGTAAACGATATCCATGAAGTCTCCTTTTTTATGCTTAATCTACCTTTTCCCACCCTGCGGGGTAGTCCGCCGGGCTCCAGACGTTGTTGTCGATCAGTGACTCGTAGGTCGAGCCGTTAAAGATAACTCTGTCTCCCTCCATGTAGGGGTTTGTGGAGTCAGGCTGCACCCACTCGCCGATCTCAGTACCGCCCTGGCCGGGAAGGACTTCCGCGAAGAGTGCTGCGGCTGCTCCCGGATTCCATGTCGGCTGTGATGTGTGTGCCTGGAGCACCTTGTAGAGTGTCCCATCCACTCTCACCCGGTCGCCGGGCTTGTACTCGCAGCCGTCAGGATTCCAGGTGGGGAAGAGCTCCGCGTTCTCCAGGGCTTTCCCGTCTTCCAGGTTCTGAGCCATTTCCTCGATGGTACCTCTCAGGACTCTGGCTCTTTCGATGATGTTATCCATGATCACTCCTCTCCGAGCAGGATCCTGCCCGCCTGTGCATATTCGCCGCCGAGCTCATAGGTGCCGCCCCGCGTGTAGATGTGGCCGGTGACGGACCCGTCCGTGTTGGCCACGGTCTGGGCGCCGGCGATCTGCATGCCGGTGATGGTCGCGATGGTCTGGCCGTTCGCAGAGGCCTCCACCGTGTCCAGGGCTCCTTCCTCGTTCATCATGTCTTCGATGGCGCGGAACCCTTCCAGATCCGCGCATGCGACCACGATGTGCTCATGCGCAAATTCCGCAGCTTCGAATGTCTTTCCCGTTCCCAATTTCACCTGTGTCATGATCTGCCTCCATTCTCCGGAGTGTTTCTTTCCGGACGATAGCTTTTAATCGGTTGATGCCGATGGGCTTTATGTATTTGTCGAAAACGTTCTGTCCGTTGCAGTGTCGGAGCTGGCCGGCTCGTGAGAGGAGTCCTGCCGCGACGTGCGGCGGGATCTTCCTGTGTGTCTCGAGGAATCTCCGCGCCGTTCTGGCGTTCCTGCGCAGTTTCTGGAAGTTTCTCCGTCTGAGGATTGTGCGCCCGTGAAAGAAGCGAAATCCGACGAAGTCTATGCCTCGTGAGTCCGTCTTGAAGATCTGCCAGTTGTCCTTCAGCCGCAGGCCGAGCATGGTCTCGAGGTATCTTGAGATGTGTTCCCTCGCCCGGTGGAGTTTCTTCTTGTTCCCGCCCAGGATCACAATGTCGTCCATGTTCCGGACGTAGTATTTGACGCCTTTCAGCGTGCAGATAAAGTGGTCGAGCGGTTCAAGAAAGAAATTCGCCAGCCACTGGTTGAGATAGAATCCGATGGAAATTCCCGGATCCGGATCGGACCGAATGATCATCTCGACCAGGTTCAGGAATTTCTCGTCTTTGATCTTTCTCCGGAGTGCATCCATCATCTTCTGCTTGGAGATCGTCGGATAGTAGTGATGGATGTCGAATTTTCCGCAGTACTTGGTTCCCTTCGCGTCTTCCTTCAGATGCTTTTTCACGTAATTCGCCGCGCAGCTGTTCCCTCTTCCAGGAATGCTGGCGCAGCTCCACCTGTACATGCCGCGCATGAGGACGTCTTTCATGGCGTAGACGGCGAGCTGCTGGATGATGCCGTCCGGATAATATGGCACCACCTTGATGTCCCTTTCCTTCCGGCACGAGTTGTCAAAGATCCGGATCTTTCTCGGGACTGTTGGCACATAGGTTTCCGTCGCGAGGAGCTTGTAGACCTTCTCCGTGTATCCATCCACATCACTCAGGACTTCTTTCACGTCCTGCCTTTTTCTCTTTCCTCTGCTGCCGGTGATGATGCAGCTTCTGATCACTTCTTTGTCGAGCATTCGCTCGTAGAGGTAGCCGACTCTTTTCGGCATCGTTCCTCCTTTTCGCCTCAGGGCTTTTCGAGAGCCCTGCTAAGCCCTGCCTAAATCGGCGATATTTCTGGCGAGAGCCAGGGAACCATCCGTGCAATTTGTTGCTATTCCATCTTAGAAAAGGATGCGGGAGCCGAGGTTGCCGTTGGTGTTCGACGCGTCGTTGTTCGCGTTGAAATAGAAGAACCCGTAGTTCGCGTTATCGTTGTAGTTGCCGCCGACATAGGCCGGGTAGAGCGAGCTGTTCGAGTTGACGCGGTACCGGGCAGACCTCAGCCACAGGGCACGGATGATCCCCGATTTACAGTTACGTTTGTTTTACTTTTGTGCTTTAAGTTTTCCCATCGTCTCCTGTAAGCCGGGGGAATTCTCCCCCGGTCCCCCTATTAGGTTTTAAGGAGGCGGGAGCCGAGGCTGCCGTAGGTGTACGACGCGCCGCAGTTCGCGTCGAAACAGAAGAACCCGTAGATCGCGCTATCGCCGCAGCCGCCGCCGACATAGGCCGGGCAGAGCGAGCCGTACGAGCTGACGCGGTCGCAGACGTGCGTCGTGTAATCTGATCCGTCTGCCGTGTCTGCAATGAAGGCCCATGCTGCCGATTCGCTATATCCGAATCCATGAATGGCTCCAGATGAAGGCAGTGCGAACCCGAGCTCGTTGAGGTCGCTGCTTCCGCCTACGTATGAGCTGTTTGCCGCCGCGTATGTCTTTGTTTTGTTTCCCATGAAACCATCTATCCAATCCCAGCAATTCGAGAAAGGATCCTCGATCCAGCGGTACTGGTTATGTGCTCCGGAAGCTTTGACGGTGTGGTATGCTGCGGAATCTGTTCCGCCCATGGTACCGAGTGAACCGTTGTTCCATCCTTTTCCGAGTGTTGTCTGCGAATCGAAGTTCGCAAACTCAACCAGGTAGAGGAGCTCCAGAGCACACCATGCAGCCAGATCCATCATCCGCCAACCGTCGCCCTTGGCGGCGCTGTATGCTCTGAAGTTGGTCTGCGATGTGTTGACGAGCGGAGTCACGCCGGACTTGGAGTAGACGCCGGAGCTGCTTCCGCCTGTGTGGTAGCGGCCGATATATCTTCCGGATCCGGGATGCTTGCAGTAACCCTCTTTTGCGGTCGGCGAGATCGCCCAGAGCCACTTGCTGTTTGCCGTATCTTTGTAGGCTGTGTAATAGAATTCCGGGATGTAGACCACGGTATCATTGGCAGCCTGGTCGAAGCGGCTGTCCGTCTCCGGCACATACTCAGAACCGATGACGTTGAAGCGCTTCATGCCGGCCCACGGCTGGATGCTGTCAAACGGTGATGACCCGCTGCCGCTGTTGCCCTCTGCCGGCGTAGGATTCGCGAATGCTGCCGCGAGGCCCTTCCTTGTGAGTACCGGCGAGCTCTGGGAGTAGTCCCATTCGACGCCATAGGCGCCGTCTGCCGTGGTCGCGGTCGGTGTCTCGACGTTGGCTTTAAACTGTGCGTACACAGAGAGGTTGCCCTGGACGTTCACGGGGTTCGGACTCCATCCGGTGAAGATCTTGTCTCCGTCCGTAGGTGTCGGCCCTGTGTATGTCGCGGAGCCGCCCTGGAGCACCTGGACGGTATCCAGAAGCGTCGAGCCGTTGTAGAAGTACACGTTGTAGACCGGTGTATAGGATGCCGTGTATGTTGCATTTCCGGTGACGGCCGTGATCTGCGGTACCCATCCGGTGAAGGGTCCGCCTCCGGATGTCGGGTTCTGCGGCGTGGAGCCGTTGTAGCTGGGTGTCGTGCCCCACGGCACGTTCTCGTCGGTCTCGAGGCGCGTTCCGTTGGAGTTGTTCCAGGCCACTGTGTATGTCCGGACGTTCCAGGTGTATGCTGCGTAGATCGTGCGGTCGGCGATGACATTGTCGAGAGCGGAAGAATCCGCAGCCTGCGCGTCGGGCTCCAGGGCCCATCCGGCGAAGGTGTAGCTGTAGTGTCCGTCGGAGCTGTTGGGCCTCGTGAGGCCTGTCGGTGCAGCTTCCTGCGGCACGCCGTCGTGGCACTCGACCACCTTGAGGACCGTCTCGTCCCAGTCGGCGTATGTCCGATAGGACAGGACGGAGTCGGCGAGGATCGCGATGTAAGGGTATCTCGCGTTGTAGGATGCCACCTGCGCGCCGGTGAGGGAGGCGGTGTGGATCGTTCCGGAGACCTGTGCCTTCTCGACGTTGTTTCCGTTCTCGTCCAGTCCTCTCATAGTGTCGAGCAGGTCGAGGATGGCCTCGATAGCTGCAGCGTTCGCGCATTCCCAATAGAATCCCACGAGCCTCACGCGGGCTCCGGAGGGGATGGCGTGCAGGATGGCCCTCTCGTCGATGACGGAGGAGTTGTTCTCCAGGCGGAGGGTCGTCACATTGGAGTATCCTGCACAAACGAATTCGCTGATCAGATGCTGGTTCCTGATCGTTATGTTGGTCATGGTGTCCGGAAGGTGGAGCTTTTTCAGGACGCCACCGATCGGGAGCGTCAGGCCCTGGATCTTCGTTCCGTCGAAATATGCCTCCTCGATGATGACGCAGCCGGACATGTCCACGGCCTTCTGTTTGCCGGTGCCGAGTGCCGTGCAATTTCTCGCATCGATCTTCCTCAGGAGGGCATTGCTCCCGAGCGTCAGATCGTTGAGGTTCCCGTTCTGGTAGTCGGATGAGGCGTCGCCCACCTTGATCTCCTGCAGGTGTGTGGCCATGGAGAAATCCGCGAAGCCGACCTTCAGACCGGAGACGTCGCCGATCGAGGCGACCTGCTTGGCCGAGTAGATGTAGATTTCTGTGTCATTCAGGGTCGTGACCGGGCACTCCAGGAGCGTCGGGACGCCTGCGGATCCTCTCTTCTGGACGAGGTAGGAGCCGTACTTGACCGTCGGATAGATGGACGCGTAGGGGGTGACGGTGATGTCAGCCTTGGCGTATCCGCGCAGCTGAATCACTTCATTCAATGCGTCGCCGGCGTTGTACTTTGAATCCTCGTACTGGAAGCGGTTGTAGAGCCACCACTTTCTCTGTTCCGTTTTCGGCCCCTGCATCATGGGGAGGTATACTGCGGTCGGTTCCTTACCGACGTCCGGATCTGTGAGTGGTGTGATGTACTTAAACCAGGAGTCCTCGTTGAGAAGGGCCTCCGGCCACTTGGACTGGTGCTCCTCGAACTGGCTCTCCACGTTCCCGTATGCCAGGATGCCGTTGGAGCGGAGGGTCTTATACATCTGCGAGATCTCCGCCCTGTGGGAGTCGCGGAGATTGCACCAGAGAGTCGAGTTCTGGCCGTTGAAGATGTCCGCGCCTCCTTCCAGATGGTCTGTGTCCTCGAGGTCATAAGGGAAGACGAGGGAGCCTTCGTTGTTTGTGCCGAGGGCCGTGTCCATGTCGTAGGGCTCCGCGACCGCTTTTCTCCTCATTCCTTCGACGTTGCATTCCGATCCATGGAAGCCGAGGAAGAAGTTCTTCGCTCGGGAGTCGACCATGAGGAAGAGCTCTGTGAAGATGTAATAGAAGATAAAGGAATCTGTTTCCGCATAGTCCGCGAACTCCGCCTTGAATTTGGCCAGGCGGTAGTCTGCGGAGTCGGTGGTGTACTCGGTCCCGCCGTAGGTCACAGGCGCCGGCAGCGTGTCGCCGGTCGCCTGATCGCGGTCTGTGGAGACCACCCAGCTGACAAAAGTCTTCAGCTGGGTGATGTCCTCATAGGTGTCCTCCGGGAATCTGGCCTCGAAATCGTTCTTCCAGGCGGGATATGTCTTCTGCGTCTCCGGATCCGTGTAGATCTCGTCGAAGTCGTCGGATTTGAACAGCGTTCTGGCCGATGTGTTGTTCTGGAATTCCCAGCTTTCGTCGTATACTGCCATGTTTTCTCCTTTGCTTTATACTGCGTATCCATAGGGTGCCGGCGCTCTCTTAGGAAGGTTGAAGTTGTACTTCCCGAGAAGGCTCACCGTGTCGGAGACTGTGTCGTGCCAGAAAAGCGCGATCGGGAGTCCATAGATTCCCCAGCGCACGCGGGGGTCGGCGATCATCTCCGGCACCTTATAGGGGCACGCTTCGTTGTAGATCCGGACCAGGCGGGTGTTGTTCGCCGACTCGGACGATGCGACGTCTGCCTTGAGGACGAATCGGTTAAAGGCGATGACACCCTCTGCCAGCGTGTAGTCACTCGCGTGGCCGGAGTCGTGCATCTCGAATCCTGCCTTGAACTGCATGTCGTAGTTTTTCCTCGCATAGGGCGCGGATGATGTACCCTGGACGTTGGCCTGGCACCCGGTGAAGGTGAAGGATTTCGCCGGATGGAGCGGGTCTGTGTAGTATCCGGAGACGGTCTTCTTGTCGCCCTTGTACTGCGGGAGCTCGTCGCATTCGATGACCATGTAGGGAAGGTCTGCGGGGAGCTTGGCGATGACGACGTTTCCGTACTCGTCGTAGATGTTGTTGTGGGTGTACCTGTCGAGCATCTCCGCACCGCTCTGTGCGTCCGCGATCCAGTTGTCGAGGACCTGGTATCTGGTCAGGTCGTTGTCGTAGACCCTGATGTTGTAGATGTCGATGGTGCACTGGTTGGATCCGATGGAGATCCCGACAGGGGTCTGCTGCGAGAAGTCATCGTCCTGCGGATACTGGACGACGCCGGATGCCGCGCCGTTGACGTAGACCAGGACGAGTCGGTCTTCCGATCTCTTTTCAACCACGAAGGAGAGGCGGATGTGCTCGCCCTCTTTGTACTGCGTGAAGAGCTGAGACTGCTCTGACTTCAGGTCCGCCCGCTGGGCGGTCATCTGCAGGCCTCTGTCTCCCGACATACAGGACAGGACCGTGGTGTTGTAGTTGAGGACGTTTCTCGTGGCAAATTCCACTTCCACGGTCTTTCCGGACGTGCGGAAGTCGGTCCCGAAGATCTGATATGGGATCGTGACTCTGGCGTCTCCGGAGACTCTGAGGACGGTGGAGCCATCTTCCAGTGTCTGCCATCCATCTCGCACAAAATTGAATCCGGTGAGGGATGCCTCGATGGATCCGCTCTTCCACTCCTCCGGATGGGCCTCTGTGTTGGAGCGCCCCTCTGCCGTGAGGTAGAGCGCCAGGGCATCCGTCTCAGGTTCGACATCAATATCTGTCTCTGTGATGTCGATGGAGAAGGACTTCGTCACGCCGCCGGAGCTGATCGCGAAGGTGTGGCTGCCGGCTGTGTCGAATCTCATCGTCCAGCCCTGCTGCGTCCTGTCGACGGTCCTCGACGCTACAGTCAGGCCGTCTTTGATCAGGTCGACCTCTGCCGTCTCGCTCATCGGGTTGAAAATTGTGAAGTCTATACCCAGCTGTTCATACTGCGCGGCCGTGTCGCGTTTGAAGTTGCTGGTAATGATCGTGGTGTTGTTCAGCGGCTCAACAGCAATGAACTCATAGTAGAGCTCATTCGAGCGGACCGGCTGGCCGTTGATCTCGCAGTCGAAGTAGCACCGGATCGAGTGGGCGCCATGGCTCTGCTGCGGGATCGTGAAGGTGATCTGTCTGCCGGATACGGAAGTTGTGATGGTGTCGAGGAGCTTGTCGTCCACGAGCAGGCTGATGACCTTGGAGACCGCGCCGACAGGCGTTACTGGGAACTGGAAGGGTCCCTCGTATCTCTGCGACGTGTCAAAGGACGAGGACAGGCTCGTGTCGACAGCCGTGACCGTGAGGACGAACCTCCTGTTATGTCCGTATACGTCGGAGATCCTGAGGATGATGGTGTTGTCGCCGGTCGGGATGTATGGGCCGATGTCCACGGATACGAGTCCCTGGTTGACCTCCAGCATGGCCTTGGTGACGTCATTGACGACGACCTGCAGCGTGCCCTTGCCAGTCTCCATTTCCTCTTCTATTGAGCTCCATTCCACCTTTGCGATCGCGGATCCGCCTGTCTTGATGGAGAGGGCGTTCCATCCGGAGGCGTTCCTGGCTTTGAATTCGACGTTGTCGGTGGACTCTCCGCCGCCACCGCCTCCGCCACCGCCTCCGGTTCCGAAGGGGCCGATCGGGCCGGCGATGACGTCGCCGTCGGATGTGAGATAGAGAAACCCCTTGCCGTCTGCATATCCGTCGTCTGCTTTCTGACGGAGGAGGTTCTGGACCCTGTTCACAGCCTGCTGCAGGACGATGGTCTTCTGTTCGACCTCTGCGAAGTCATTTTCCAGGTTGTTGGCTTTTGAGAGGGCCTGCGTCGCTACCGCTTCGGCGTTGGACTTCATCTGTACGACTTCCTGCGCTTTGGACGCGACAGTCTCGACCGCGTTTCCCCTGGCGGAGTTGACAGCGCCGACGCCTGCCGTGGCAGCCTCCTCGATCTCCTCCAGCTTCCCGTCGAGGTCCGCTGCATCAATCTGTGCCTTCGCATTGGCCGCTGCCTGTGCCGCCGTCTCTGCGGCGGCCTGGGCGTTCTCTGCCGCCGCCTGTGCATCTTCCGCCGCCTGCTTGGCCGCAGTCACCGTCTCGGCCGTGCCGGCGATGCTCTGCGCTGCGGCGATGATCTCGTCGAAGTCCTCTGCGATCTCCTCCACCTGACGGATCTTTGAGTCGCTCCGGATCGTGTCGAGGTCCATGGCCGTGCGGTCGACGGAAAGAATGAATCTCTCGGTCAGCAGCTCCTCCCCGTTCTTGGTGAGCGTGAGCTTGCAGGGCACCCGCCCGGCGATCGGTGTCATCTGCTCGTCAAGGCCGAAGAGGATCCTTTCTCCGGAGATGGATGCTGCAATGTCGAAGCCGTGGCCGTCCGGCTTTGTGCCGATGATGGCCACGGTCGCCCCGGTCGGGAATGTGAATTCCGCGTCTGTCGCGTAAAGCTCCACTTCGAAAGTCCTGGAGTTTTTATCGTACTGGCTGACGTGGATCACCTGCGGCCCTGCGCCCGGTGTCACGTCCAGCCGGATCTGCTTGGTATACATGCTCATTTATTCGCCCTCCTTCTTGTCGCACACCAGCCATATCGGCTCGAATGTCAGGCGCTCGTTCCCGGAATATGCCGTCACCGCTGCCGGGATCTCTCCGGCATAGGTCGCGAACGATTCCGGGATGTCAAATGTTACTGCGAGGTTATTCCGGGAGCCGGTAATCTCCAGCTCCTGGCCATCCGGCCTTCTCGCCTTCAGCTTGATCGTCGTCCCGGATGGGAGCTCCAGCGTTCCCTCCCTGGCGAACAGGCTGAATTCGATGTGCCTGCTCCTCTTGTCGCCCTGGCTGATGTAGATCTTCACAGGGTTGCCGCCCGGCACGGCGTCGAGCTTGACATATTTTCTATACATCGGCATCTTTTTCCTCCGTCGCCGTGCGGATCCATTCCGTATCGTCCGCGTCGGCGATCATCCAGAATATCTGCAGGATCTCCATGGCATTGAAATCTTCCGGGAGCTCGTCATGCCTCATGTGGATGATCTCAACCTCGTGCTCGATGTTTTCGATCGGCAGCATCTCTTCCGAGAAGGATTTGAAGTTTTCCGACTTAACATCCAGCACAGCGGTGCCAGTCTCTTGGTCCACGGTTCCGTATTTTGCGATCGCGGCATCCCTGGCCATGATGTACTCCTGTGCCGCGTTCCCGAGCATCCTGGCGTTTCTTGCTACCGCGTATCCAAACAAGCCTTTTGATTTTTCAAACACGCCTTCAAGAGAGTTCAGCATCTCCGCCATTTCCACGTTTTTGTGTTTTTCTTTTCTTATCTCCACTTTGCCTCCTCAGCTGACCGCTAACCCTTTAACGAACTCTATTTGCCCTCCATACCATGTTATGGTTCCGTCCGCGTTTTTTCTGATTTCGGTGATAACTGGCACTGTTCCTGTGTATCCTGCTCTGGTGCTTATTGTCCCTCCGATCGAAGAATAGTTCCCAACTTCAATTCGCGGAGCCAAAAGCGCGATCCCGCCTCGGCCAGCAACCGCGACACCCCATGAATTGTTCGTCAGTACATTGAAGCCTACCCATCCGTTTGGGCTTGATGAGCTGTATGAATTGCTTGCCCCTTTCAGATATCCCTCCTCGAGTCTGCACCATGCATCAGTCCCGGTCGATCTTATAACTCCTGTTACATCCGCACCCGTTGCGGTCAGCTTTCCGCTTGTTGAGACCTGGAACTTCCCGCTGCCGATATTGATGGAGCCTTTCTTCATGGTCAGCTCGCCGGTGCTCAGATTGAATACTGTGTTGTTCCCGGCATCCGCGAGGGTCCCCGTGGCGATGTATGTGGCGTTTATGTAAAGCTTTCCGTTGTTCAGGTAGATTCCCTGCGTCTGGCCGTTGTTTGTCAGGCGGTTGAAGATCTTGAGCTGCGTCAGGTCTGTGTCGTAGTCATCCACGGCGTCTTCGGCGATCTTCGCCACCGTCTTGCCGCCGACGGTGGCCGTGGAGGCGAGCTGGAACTCGCCGGTCTCCATGTTCCAGAAGTTCTTTCCGGCCACGTCTGAGAGGATGCCTGCCTTGATCAGGACTGCGGTCAGGGTGCCCGTTGTGATGAAATCGGCCACCAGCTTCCCGTCGATGGTCCAGGCGTTGGCGTATGGTCCGGAGAATCCGTTCGTTGAGAAGCCGATTCCGTTTTTGTTGATCCGGATGATGTTCACCGCCGTGGTGACATCCGGTTTATCCATCACATAGATCTCTTCAGGTGTGCCGTCGGCATTCCGGCCGAAGACGACGTATCCGCCCAGGCCTCCGGTGATCATGTCAGTGGCGTGCTCGATGGCCTTCCTGAGCTCGCTCTTGGCGTCCTTGACCTGCTCTGTGGAGATCTCCACAGCCTCGTCAATCCTGCCCTGGAGCGTCTCGCCGAAGCTGCTCTTTGCATCTCCCAGCTCGATCTCGTCGTAGCGGTCGGTCAGTACGTTGAACTTCGTCCTCACGACCTTGGCGGTCGCCTCGACGCCCAGTCTCTCGAAGATGACTGTGACGGTGTCGCACAGGTTGACGCGCTCGAGGTTCATGAGTTCTTTGTACTCTTCCGTCTGCCAAAGCGGAAGGAAGGACACCTTGATGGACACCGACGGGATGCCGATCTTGTTGGCCTTCATGTAGGCCTGTGCCCTCTCGCGGAGCTGGGCCTGCGTCGGAGGATTCTGGAAGTACGATGACATGTCCAGAGGGACCGTCATCTGGTAGGGGAAGTTCTGTGCATTCGCGCTGTGGAGGACTTTTTCGTCCAGTTCCACCAGCGTTTCTCCGCTTCCTTCTTCCGAGCCCTTCCAGTACGGATAGACACCCGTGATGGTGTTCTCAATATTTTCTTCCTGCGTGATGTCTGTGATGTTCTTCCCGTATCTGAGTGTCACGCCCTTGTCAGATCCGCGATTCTCGTGGAGTTTTATGGTGTAACCGTCCCACTCATACTCCCCGCCGTAGGTGTCCAGGATGGATCCTCTCGTGCCTCCCAGCCGCGACCGGATGGAAGACGGCTCCTCCACGGAGAAATTTGCCGTCGTGGATTTGTCGGTCCAGAATTCAAAAGGACACGCCTCTGCCGCATTGCTCTTCAGGCCATTCAAGGCCTGCGCACATGACGCTGCCGTGAATGGAGCCACCGGGATGTGTGATGTCTGGTAGCTGATGTGTCTGGCCTTGACGGTCACGCGCTTGTTGAGCGGCTTCGTGATCTTGTAGATCCGGAAAGGCTGCTCCGGTTTCCCGTCCGCAGGTTTCGCCATGATCAGGCATGAATGCTGTATATCTGAAAAATGGACCCCGTCGACGGGATATTGCATCTCCAGTTCGTAGGATCCATTACGTTTTTCCTCGACAAAACAGCTGATCGCGGAGGACAGCTGTCCGATTCCGTTCGTTGAGAAATCGGTTGTCGCCGGGCTGTATAATCTCATATCTTCCACCACCTCGGCGTGATGATGATCCTCGAGATCCCGCTGCCAAGTGTGACTCCGTTGTCGCCCTCAAGCAGTGACGGGAAGCCTCCGGAGAGGAGCTTCACGCTTGTGTTCCGGTTGTCGGCCATCGTGTCCCTGTAGCATTCGCAGATGTCACAGTCGATATCCGTGTAGGTATTGGCTGCAGTGATCTGCATACTCGTCGACCCGATGGAAAAGGTCCCTGTCCCATATACGCGCAGGAGGGGCTTGGCTTCCTGCGCGGTCGGGTTTGTGATCTTCCCGGACGATGTGAATGTCTTGGCTTTCTCCCCTGAGTTGAGGAATCTCTGCGGCATCACTGAGAAGTTCACCGCAAATGTCGCTGCGGCTCCGTTCTTGATCAGTTCCAGGGCGACATTGCCGGTCAGCTTGGCCATCCGGTACTCGTCCGGATGCCAGGAGTCCTCGAGCCTCGCGTAGCCCCTGTGTGCCGTGATCATGGCGCGGAAGCGCTCGAAGTTCTTTTCGAAATCGACGCCGATGCCGCAGGTATATGTGCCCGGGACGTTCTTCCACCTGCCGTTGTCGACGGTCAAGTCTCCGTTCCGTCCCGGGATCTCAATCTGTTCGGAGTCTCTCTCGGGCGTATCCCATATTCCCGACACGCTGTCGATCAGGATGCCGTAGTCCCTTGAGGACGCTCCGCCGTACACGAAGAATCCGCCTGCGCTCATCTATACACTGCCTCCGCGCTTGCCATATCGTCGCCCAGAATGTCGGCGACCTCTCTGGCGATCTCGTGGGCATCCTGTCTGTCTGTCGGATAGATGTTGATGCTCACATCGCCGTATTTAAAGTTACGAATTGAATCTCCGGCCCTCTGCGCCGTCTGCGACAGCGTCCGGATTGCGTTCTGGATGATGTCACTTGCAGGTGCCTGCATGGCGCCCTGGACACGCTGCATGACCGTCTCGACGCCTCTCATGAACATGTCGAGCAAGTGATCTTCTCCGGAGACCACTTCCCTTCCGGTTTCTCCTCCTCCAAGAAGTTTCCCTCCAGATGCTCCGAAGATGGTCGCTCCCTTCAGTACGCGAATCTTGTCCATGGCCGTGTCGTACCAGTCGACGGTCAGGTACCTCGGATCCGGAATCGTGCCGAGAGCCGGTACATCAATGTAGGCGCCCACGTTGATGTGAGGGAGCTTCAGCTCTGGTAATTTCCACTCGAAATTGAAGAATCCTTTGATGTCCTCAATGGCATTTTTCACGAAATCTTTCGCTGTTCCGACAGGATCCTCGATGAATTTTTTGACTTTGTCGAAAATTTCCTGAGCTTTGTCTGCGATACCTCCGAATTTTTCTTCGACCGAATCTTTCATGTCCTGGAATTTTTCTCTGACGCCTTCTTTAATGGCGATCACCCTTCCCAGTACGTCGCGAACCATATCGACGAATTTTTCTTTCGCGCCTTCTTTGATTTCGTTGAATTTTCCGACGGTATTTTCCTTGAAGTTCTCCCATTTTTCTTTCACGGAGTCGACGAATTCTTTCGCTTTCGCCTTGATGTAGTCCCAGTTGTCGGCGACCAGCATGCCGACCGCGATCGCGGCCATCACTGCTGCTACTATGAGGGCGATTGGTCCGAGGAGCGGAGCGCCCAATATGCCTATCACTCCGCTTATGGCCGTCACTATCGTGCTGATCGCACCGACCACTGTGGCGATGACTACGAGCACTGGGCCTACCACTGCAGCGATTCCGGCGATCTTGATGATCATCTGCTGCTGGTCCTCACTGAGGCCGTCCCACTTTTCCTTCAGGGTGGTGATGGCGTCCCGGATGGCGGTCATGGCCTCCACGATCATTGGAGAGGCGGTCTCGACGATGTCAGAGCCCAGCTCCTTCATCATGTTCATGTTGGTCTGCATCTGGTCCATCGGATCCAGAGTCTCGTCGAAGGTCGATCCGACATTTCCGGCGAAGTCCTGCATTGATGTTCCCAGTTCGTCGAAGGAAAGACGTCCTTCCATGCATGCGTCCGCGATCGCGGGGCCTGCCTTCGCGCCGAACAGCTCTGTGGCTGCAGCATAGGCCTCGGCTTTGTTGGAGCCGTCGCTCATTTTATCCTGCAGCTGCTGCAGGGCTACGTTCGCCGGGATGCCCTCTTTTGTGGCGTTCTGCAGAGCCTTTTTGAGGCCGGCGAGTGCTGTTCCTGCGTCGACACCGTTTTTGTCCATGTTCGCGAGGAGCATGGCGGAATCGGAGAAGCTCAGGCCTGCCTCGTCCAGGGCCGTCTTGTTGGTCTTGAGCATGTCGCTCAGTTTGTCGACGCTGATGCCGGTATCCTGGCCGGCTTTATTCATGGTGTCGAGGACCAGAGAGGCGTCTTCCGCTCCGATTCCCCACGCAGCCATGGCAGACTGGACGGAGTCGATGGATGACGAGACGTCGGTGTCGTTGAGCTGCGCGAATTTGACGAAATCACCGGACAGGTTCTGCAGAGCGTCGCCCGTAAGTCCGAATCGTGTATTCACTTCGCCCACAGCGTCGGCGGCTGTCTGGAAGTCCGTCGGGATGGTCGTGGCGATGTCCTTGGCGCGCTGCTGCATGTCCTCCAGGGCCTCGCCGGACGCGCCGGTCTTGGTGGTGATCGTGTCCATGGCCTCGTCGACTTCTTTCCACGCTGCCACGGATGCAGCTCCCACTGCCACGATCGGAGCGGTGACTCCCTTGGTCAGGGTTTCGCCCGCTCCTTTGATCTTGCCTCCCACTTCCCCTATCTTGCTTCCTACTTCCTCGACCTTCTTCCCTGCCTCCTGCATGGATGCCTGGAAAGGCGTCGGAAGGGCTTTCACATCGTCCTGGAATTTCTTCAGCGCCTCCTCGTCGGCGACGATCTGACGTTCCAGGGCTTTGGCCGCCTCGGAACTTTTGTCGAACCCTTCCGTGTTCTTCATCTGCTCCAAGGCTTCCTTCTCCCTCTGCAGCTTTTCCTTCGTACCCTCGATGGAGGTGTTCAGGTACTCCTGCTTCTGCTTCAGGAGGTCTACGTTCGACGGGTCCAGCTTAAGGAGCCTGTCGACGTCTTTGAGGCCTCTGCCGGCCTCGCTCAGAGACTTGTTTACTTCCTTCAGCGAATCGTCCAGCTTCGTGACGTCGCCGTTGATCTCTATGGTGATTCCCTTTGTACGGCTTGCCATGTCAGCCTCCTATGAATTCGTTGAACTGGGCCTGTGTCGCTTTCTTCGGGTAGTCTACGGTGTCGTTTCCGGACTCGATCATCATGTCCATGACCATGCCGTATTCCATCATGTCGAGCTCGTCGAGCATCAGGCCCATCTGTTTGCACCGAAGCAGGTAGGTCGGTGTCAGGATTTCCCGGACGGTGGGCTCATATTTTTTTTTGAGCCTGCGACCTGTACCGCTCCTCCAAACCAGAGATCTACGATCTCCGGCAGGATCTGATAGATTGAAAATGTGTTCATGTCGTCGATCCAGTCCCAGGCGTCCGGGTACTTTTCTCGGAAAGCCCGCTGCTCGTCCGACACGCGGGGCGAAGGTGAGAGTGCCTGATAGGCGAAGGTGTATGACACCCTCACGAATGTCTCATAGTCTTCGATGTCGAAGAACTGCTTTCTCTCTTCGCCCTCTGCCGCCTCGTTCTCTTCGCTTTCCTTCGCGCGGTCGTTGGCGCTCCTCAGGGCATCCATGTCCCGCATGAAATCTCGCCCGGGAAAGAGGCGGTTATACTGAATAGGCGAAAAGGCGGAGGCGCGGAATGCCGCGCTCCTGCCTTCTTCGATCTGGATCACCTTTTCCATGTGATTCTCCTTTTATGCGTTGCTGATGCCAGGCAGGCAGACCTTGGTGAACCACTGGTTGTATGTGGCTGCGTTCGCGCTCTTTGTCACGCCGCCGCGCACGATGTTCTTCTCCGTGCCGTCGATGACGCAGGGAAGAGGGGATGCCTGGAGGGAGAGGGACTCCGTGTCAGGTTCGCGCATGTTGTCTTTGTTCTCACCTGTCTGGTTCGGCCTGGAGGCCGTGCAGTTGTAGTAGATGAACCGGATGCCTTCCGTGTCGCCCTTGAATTCGCCCATGAGTGCGAAGGGATCGGGCGTTGCATCCGCGTCCTCGTACTGGATGCCGGTCGTGATATCCACCGTCTCCGCGAGGCAGTCCTGGCGGAACTGGTCGGAGATCTTCACAAAGTTGAGCGTCCCGGTATATCCGTTATTGGACGCGATGATGATGTAGTCGATGCCGTCTGCCCGAATCTTGGAAATGTCACCCTCTGCCTGCATATCGATGGACTGCAGGCCGGGCTCCTGGCGGATCCGCGTCTCGTCAAACGTGATCGAGCCGTCGGCGTTCCGCTTGCCGGGGCAGTAGTAGCAATTCTTGACGTCGTACCTGTATTTGTTCGCCATGCTTTTTACACCTCCATGGTGTACTCGGTAAAATAAAGACCGAGCTCGTCGTCGTAGTTTTTGGTCGCGTTGAAGCGGTCGAAAGCCTCTGCGAGGGCATCTTCGAAGCGCCTGCCGTCGGCTGTATGCGTCTCGACGTCCTCATTGGTATCTGTGTAGAGGTAGATGGTCAGCCGCTCCCAGAGGACGTAGTCGATGCCGTCAGCGCGGAGCGATCGCTTTTGTGTCCCCCATTCAATAAACGGAGGCTCGAGCGTGTCGATCTTGTCCCGGCTGATATGGTCCGGGTGGTCCGGGTCGAAGTAGATGCCGAAGCCCTCGATCTTCTCCCGAATCTCGTTTCTGGTCATGTCTTGCCCATCTCCTTATCGATCTCTGCCAGAAGGTTTTCTGTGAAGGCCTTCTCCACTTCCGCATCCGGCGGTATGTGTGGAAAAGCATCCGTCCGCGTTTTGTTCTTCCGGAAGAATGCTGCTCCTGTGATCTCGTGGCCATCCTGGAGCAGGTGTGGGAGGCCAGGCTTTTTCTTCTGGTAGATCTCTCTCCCGTAGGCCCCGATGCGCTCGCTCGTCTTTCTGGAAGTCCAGCTTTTGGCATAGACGCCGGTCCTCTTCGGGGACTTCTGTCTGGTCTCTTTTAAAGTCTCTTTCGATGTCTTATCGACAGCCGTTTCGAGAGCCGTGATCGATGCAATCCGGACTGCCTCCAGAGACTTCTGCACGGCCTCCTGCAGTTCTCCTGCTGTCTGGATCTTCACGTCAGCCATTTGAACGTCTCCTGTATGTGACCTGCGCCGCAGAGAGTGAGACGAGGAGGGAAACCGGCCTGGTGTCCTTCCTGTCGACCTGTTTGACTTCGTACTGGGTGCCGTCGGAGTCGACGAAGATATCGCCTTCCGTGATGTCGGTCCGCTCCGGGACGAGGATCGCTTTCCGGAGCTGCGTTCCCGCGATCATTGCCTCCCAGAACCGGTACATGCCGACGGTCGTCTCCGCGAAGTGGATGATCTTCTGCTTCTCCTTGACGAGCCTGCGGTCGGATACCTCCCACGATGTCCCCCAGCCGTCTGTGTAGGTCTGGAGGTTAGTCGCCTTCGGTTTCAGCATCTCCCTCTGCCTCCGTGTTCTCTTCCGGTGTGTAGCCTTTGGCTGCGGCCCATGTCCTTAGATCATATTCTGATTTGATCTCAACGATGTCCTGCGCGAAGTCTGTCAGGAAAGTCTCCGCAGCTCCGGCCTCGGCCCTCATGACATAGTCACACAGGAGCTGGCCGCAGCGTGTGCCGGGCTCACATCCCGCATCCGGATCCGCGTAGCGGTTGAGCAGGTCTTTTCCTGCCGCACCCTCTGCGCGGATCCTGGCTTCCGTGTCTTCATCCGGCGTGTAGGTGACATGCAGCGCCCGAATGAGCATCTTATATACAGATTCAGTGATCGCCATCATGCCACCTCCGTTTCAGATGTTCTTATGCTTCCTCTTTGGTCTTCACTGTGCCCTTGACCTTGACCGGAGTCGCGTAGTCCTCCAGACCGGAGATGTCAAGGTTGATAAAGCTGGTGTTGTCCACAGGACGGCCGCCGCCATACACCCTGGTGGTGTAGACGCGGTTGTCCTGGAGGAACTGGTTCTCGTCGGAATACTCGATGACGCCGGACTGGCCGCCATTGATGGCCGCGAAGTAATTCTCCGCGAGGCCGACCTTGGCGCGGCCTTCTGCCACAAAGGGAGAGGTGACAACTCTGGTCGGGAAAGCGCGGTCGATCATGTTCTGAATGCCGGCGGTGGTGATCACCTGCATCGCGGGCCTGATCTTCTTGATGTAGTCGACAGGGTTGACGACCATCAGGACCTCGCTGATGTTCCTGTAGTCGCCGTTTGCATCCAGGAGGAGATTGTCGGCGATCTTGTCGCGGTATCCATCCCATGTGGTGATGGCTTCGGCAGTCTTCTCGGTATATACGCCATCGGTGGACTGCGAGACATCGAACGCGAGGCCGATGAACTGGTCTTTGCCATTGCCCTGGACGATGGTCTTTTCCAGGCCGAAGGCCACGGTCTCGGAGAGAATGTTCCTGATGTAGGCATCAACCCACATGGGAGCAAAACCGAAGTTGAAACGGACGAAGTCCTTGGGGATGAGGAAGTACGCAGTGTACTTCGCCCTGTCGATGTCGATGAATTTGATAGCGCCCTGAACCTGCGCAGTGATCGCGCTGGTGATAGCCCCCCAGCTTCCCAGAAGGCCGCGCATCTGCTTGGCGTTCATGACCAGGCGGACAGCGCCGGCGGCGTTCTGGATGTCGATGGCCGCCAGAAGAGGGTGAGCCTTCTGCATGTCCTGAATGACGCGGTCGATGATGGTGGGCACCATGTGGTCGGTCAGGTTCTGGATCTCCTGCTTCGCGCCGGACTTGGCCGCGTTGATGAATTTCTGGTACCACTCTGTCTCCTCAGAGGTCAGAGCGCGGAGGCCGCGGCTCTGCAGGACCATCATGTCGGTGACGTTCCCGTACTGTTCAAACTCCTGCTCGATCCTGTTGGCCACACTGTCGTGGAGCTCCTGAATCGCGCCCGCTGCCGCCTCAGCGTCTCCGTCCTGCATGGCCTTGGAGAGCTTCTGGACGATCTTGTAATTCTCCTCCTTCAGGAGATCCTTGTTTTTCATGATAGGCATAATATTTTCTCCTTTTCTTGGTTTGCTTATCTGGTTGCTGTCATGGCCGCCATCAGTGTCTCGCGGATCCGCTTCGCAGCTTCCTTACGAGGGTCTGCCGGCGGCTCCTGATTCTGGCCGGGCTGCATGCCTGCAGACTGCATCATCCGGTTCATTTCCTGCTGCCTGAACAGCTGGTTCCGAAGCTCCTGGATGATCTCGTCTTTGTCGTCGTCTTCTTCCCCATCGTCCTCTTCGGCTTTGAAGTCGTCGATGACGTCGCAGAAGCCGTACTGCATGCAGGTCTGCGGATCCAGCATGGTCTCTTTTTCCATGAGCTCCTGCAGGGTCTGCTCGTCGATCTTGCCGTTGCTTCTCGCCAGATAAAGCTGGCGGGACGCAGCACTCAGAGCATCGAGCTGTTCTGCATAATTCCGGAGCTGTTCGGCATTGCCTTCGCAGTACATCCATGGGTTGTGGAGGAACATCGTTGTTCCAAGCCCCATGTGGATCTCTGACGCCGCCATGACGATGTCCATGGCTACGCTGTAGGCCATGCCGTCGACATAGGCCGTGATCTTGTTCCCCTGCTCGCCCTTCTGTTTGAGCAGGTTGAAGATGGTCACGCCTTCGCCGACCTCTCCGCCGACACTGTTGACGTGCAGTTCGATCTCCTCGCCGCTTGGGATGGCGTCCAGGCAGTCCCGGAAGTGCTTCGCGCTCGTCTCCGAGTCGTCGTACTGCCATGTCTGCCAGTTGAAGTTGCCTCTCTTGCGGACGCTGTCGTAGATGTAGAGCAGGTGCTTTGTGCCGCCCGCTGCCGTCGCCTCCTGCTTAAAGCAGAATTTGAAATCAGTTCTCTTCGGCATTTTCTTCCTCCTTTCCCCCTTTTTCCTCCGGTTCCGAATTATCACTGTGTGGGGCATCGCCGCCCGGCACAGGTGCCTGTGTTGCGGGCGGATCGGTGCCCCCGTTCCCTATCTTGTTACTGTCCTCCATCGACTCGAGGTCGGAGAAGTTCTTGCTGATCAGGTGTTTCCTCGACCATTCGGTGCCGATCTCCGGCCTTCCGGTCAGGATCCTGATCTCGTCTATGGACGCCCCGCTGCCGAGCAGGTTGTAGGCGCCCTGTGCGGCCTCGAAGATGTCGGTGTATTCGATGCCGGTGAGGTCGATCATCTGGTAGGTGCCGTTCAGGACTTCCTTGCCGTTCCTCTTCCGGTTGTTCTCCGTCTCAATCACGTCCGCGATCGGGCGGATGCCGAAGGTGATGAGGTTCCTGGTCAGCTGTTTGACCTCCGCCGCAGTGCCCAGCATAAGCTGAGGTGGGATCTGCAGCGCATTGGCCACCTTCGTGGTGATCTCTGTGGTCATATCTGTGATGTCCTTGACCTCTGAGGTCGTCCTCTTGGAGGCTTCGGAGGTCTTGACCTGGTAATCGAAGCCCTTCCACATCGGCATGACCGCATTTTTGGCGTTGAAGTAGGACTTGAAGCGGTCGTTCATCATCTCGGTGAAGACGTCGTTGAATGTCTTTGGCGTCCCGTCGCTCTTCTGGCCGTAGTTCATGCCCGCTGCCGCGTTGCCATCTATTGTCAGAACTCCGCGCTCGCCGGCGCTCTTCTGGAATTTGTCCACTGCCGTGTCCAGGAGCTCCCTGTACCCCTCCATGAGATAGTCCATGATGGATTTGACGTTCCGGCTGTTGAGCCGGTAGAAAAGCACCTGGTCCATCTTGAAGGACTGCGGGAAGGTGTACGGATGCACGACGCCGCTCTGGGAGTCTGAGTTAACGACGACGTTCCGGAAAACGTCCTGGTACAGGGCATATACCTCGTGTTCGTATGAGTCCGCCACAACGAGGCCGCCTCTGGTCTCGATGACCAGGCACTCGTTCCTGTAGATCAGGTTCCAGACGATCTTCTGGAGGAACTCGTTCGCGTTGTAGTTGTAATGCGGTGAGTAATTCCAGAGATAATACTCGTCTCCATGGACTTCCTTGTTCCTGACGAAGGTCCTGATCTCGCAGGCACTCAGGGCATTGGCGATGATGTTGATGCCGGTACAGAGTGCAAACTCGTAGGTCATCAGCTCCGTCAGTTTCTCTCGGTCCACCAGCTCCGGCAGGTCCTCAGATCTGATGATCGCCTCGCCGGTGCCGAGCATCTTGTCCTGTATGAAATTCCAGAAATTCTTGAATACCGCCATCGGCGTAGCTCCTTAGAATGTCACTACCGACATGTCGACGTCCGGCATGTCGTTCATATCCGGCAGATAGTCCAGGCAGCACATGGCGTCCACGAATCCCATGAAGCCATCTGTTTTTCTGAGCTTCTGCTCGATTTTCCCGTAGGATGTATTCCCCTTGCTGTCGAGGATCCTCTTGGTGTTGTTTGTGTACCAGGCCATCATCCGGTCCCATCCGCTGATCTGGTGATTGAGAAATGCGCTGTTGATCAAGCTGCTGGCCTTCGCGATGTCGGAAGGCCGGACCAGATAGACGCGCTTGTTCTCTTTGTCGAAGGCATCGAAGCCATAATGCTTCAGAGCCTTGTTGAGCCAGGTGTACCTGAATGAGTCGATGCCGATCATGAGGATCCTGTACTTCTTCGCAAATTCTGCGATCCATGCAGCCGGCAGCTCCGGCGGGATCTCCACGTCGTTGATGATGGTGCAGATGCCTTCCTTCTCCCATTTGTCGATCGGTGCGTGGATGTTCGGAAGATCTCTGGACTGTTTGCAGATAAAGGTGTGGTGGAAGCCGGTGATCATCTTTCCCTTGCGGAAGAGTACATAGCATCCGCAGAAGTCATTCGTCTTCGTGTAGTCGATGCCGGCCACGCAGGCCATGCCCTGCTGCGGTTCGAAGTCCCGCTGCCGCAGGCATGCCTCGATGTCCTTCCATTCGGCCACCGCGCTCTGCGGATCCGAGATTGGGAAGTTGCATCTCTTTGCCAGAAACTCCTGGTAGTAGTCCGGAGTTGATGGCATGAGCTTGATCTCCTGCTCGATCGTCGACCGGAGGCTGTAGAATGACGGATCCGCGAGGGAAGGATTCGCTTTCACGATCTTGTTGATGTCCTTCCACTCGTCCTCCTCCTCGATCCTGAACCAGTTCACGAAGGTCCTGTTCGCCGGATCATATTCCCGGAGGATGATCTCGTTCTGGGCCTTCTCGTCGTCCAGGACGCCGCCTCTGACATGGCCGTCGGTGGTGATGGTGATCTCTCTCCACCACTTCATCTTGCCGGTGCCGGACTTCAGGGTGTTCATGTTCCTGGTGTCGACGTACTGGTGCTTCTCGTCGTAGATGACGCAGCCGGTCCGCTTGGAGTCCTTGTTCTTCGTGGACGTGGTGTTCAGCCGGAACTCCGCGTTCATCTTCTTGCCGAGTACCATCTCGGCCATGCCCTTGAAGTTGGCCTTCAGGGCCTTGGCGTATGCCGCCTTCGTCGGCTCGTTCACGAGGTTTGAGACATCCTTGATGGACGTTCCCGCCTGGTCTTCGCCGTTGGCGATCAGGTCGACGTTGTAGTTTTTGACTCCATGGAGCGGTGAGATCATGTAGAGAGCACAGAAGTCAATGAATCCATTCTTACCGCTCCCTCTGCCCATGATGTCTCTGGTGACATGGAAGTATATGTCGTCATACGGAGCGCCCGGCACCCGGAGGAAGACCCCGAACATGATCGCGAATTGATACCGCTCCCACGGAAGGAGGTTGAATTCAAAGTATTTCTGCAGGCTCAGGCCCTTCCGGATCCGTTCTTCGTCCACGTAGACGTCCGGGCGTTCCAGGACCGGGATGATGTTGTTCTCAATCGACAGCTCCTGCTCCCTGCAGTGCTCGATATGGTTTCCCCGGATCAGGTAGATCCACTCGTCGATGTTCTTCTCATAGGTCGTCATCCTCTTCACCAATAATTCCGTCAGTCGTCACGCCCAGCGTCTTGAGCAGGGCGAGCATCTGGCGATTGACGATCGGGAGCTGCTTCGGCGAAGCGTTGTCTTTTCCGTCCGAAGTCCGGAGCCCTGTCTCCCTGATGTCGCTGATCAGGAGTTCCTTCAGGTCCCAGAGTTGCATATAGTCCTCGACCTGGTCCGTGAAGAGGGCAATGTCCGCCCCTTTGTTTTTGAGCTGTTCAATCAGGCTCTTCCGGACCTCTTTCCGGACCGTCTTCCTGCTCTTGGTCGCCATCAGCTGTTGCCTCTCTTCTTATCCGCGCGCGCATGTACGCGTGTGCCTCCGTGAAAATTCAAAAACTCGCCAGGAAAG
>Ga0326512_10000270_pt1 | contig 44100 bp, 40 predicted proteins | sample 1_2617_0518_D_FD_203652 | JGI IMG/M metagenome (GOLD analysis project Ga0326512, IMG submission 203652) | Bovine rumen microbial communities from UC Davis, California, United States - 1_2617_0518 | ecosystem: Host-associated > Mammals > Digestive system > Stomach > Rumen | place: USA...
CCTGTACTGGGAGCACAAGCTGATCAACGACGGAAGCGTGGGAATGGTGGCCAGATACGGCGCGGTACGGGTGTCTCCCACCAACGCCACGGCCAACCCCACGGTGATGAAAGCCATGCCAGAGCTGATGATGACGGAAGAAGCGCTGAACCGACGCGCCTGGGTGGCCTGCGTTCTGTACATCATCGAACGCTACAGGACACAGACGACGCGAAGGGTGCCCGACAACCCGACGAGAGCCAAGATTCTGGAATGGCGGGCCATCGACGGACTGACGCTGAAGAAGATATGCGAGCAGTTGAACGCCGAGGCGGATGACAGCCGACAGGTAACGATCAAACAGCTAAGAAGCTACATGAACAACATTGTCATCGACATAACAAAGGAAGCTATGCGACGTGGACTGATCAATAGACCCCAAAAATAAAAAAAGCCCGAGGGTGCGATACCCCCGGGCTTTTTGCTATATATCCTTGCTTGGGTCTCTGAACTGCAGGGATAATGTCATGCCCTTGTCCTGAAGCGCCTCGAATACCCTTTGGGCCATTTCGAGATTGACGACATGTCTTTCGAGGAGTTTTCTTTTGATCTCGACACCCTCGAAAGCGCCGACCAGCTTCAGCTTTTCGATCTCTGCGTCTGTGATCTTTTGCAGCCCTATCCGGGCCAGATACAGGATGCCCTGGAACCCGAATTCATCCAATTCAAACATACTATTCTCCTTTCTTCTGGAGGACGACGCCCCAGATGTCCTTCATGGCCTGTATCAGCATCCGCTTGGCCTGCTTGACCTGATACTGGATTTGTTCTTCACGGTTGACGGCGATCAGGCCCTGGACCACGAGCCAGCTTTCAAAACCGACGAGATCGCCGATGAACTTGATGTCGTAGGTCCATATCCTGCCAGCATGCAGGCATTTGACATACTGGTAAACCATCACCTCCTTGTTGTCGTAAATAAGATCGAGTGCATCGGCTGCATCAGCGCTCTGCATGACGGCCTGAATGGTCTCAAAATCCGCGAGAAATGGTGGCTGGAATCCACAGACCTTTTGAGCCTGTGGATTCGCCACGTTCGCGATCTGGAGCCATTCACGCATCGATATCAACTCCGTCGATGCGGTAGCCAACGAGCTCGTCGGCATATGAGGACTCGTACCAGTCGTACACCTCGGTATCCCAGTAGTACAGACTGACACCATCAGTGCCATATCGTATAGAGGTCGGCGTGACCTCGTATTGCTTACAGATGATGGTGATGTTCGGAGGAAATACCTCAATGCCGTAATCCACTGCGGTCTCCTCCATCAGATACTCCTCTTCCTTGGGGCTGAGCTTGGGCCAGTCGTTCTCCTCCTTTCTGCCCGCGCCCTTGACGTACTTGTTGGTGATGTACTCATCCCAGGCATCATCATCTTTGAAGCTGTAGGGATAGTAGCTGGAGTATCGCACACCTTCATAGCTGGTATTGGAGTAGTAAACACCATCGATGTACTTGAAATCGCCCAGTACCACCAGGCGCTTGCCATCCAGGAAGGCCAGCTTCGAATCCGCTGCGAGCCTCAGTGCCTCCAGGACCTTGTCGTTCTTCATAATGGACGTTTGCTCCGCTACGGGGGCCACGACGCGCTTGATGAAGACCATGGTATCCGAGACGTTCTCCTGCTTCACATCAGGATGATGGCAGGTGGCGTTGATGATGCCGTTGTGGGCCATGCCGAGATCGGCCACCCACTCCAGCTTGCGCATGGCCTTGTAGGACGATGTGACCGGGAACGGATGCGTGTTGGCCGCGATCACCGTTCCGTGGGTCTTGATGCGGAAGTGCATGACGACGTTCAATTTGTCGAGATCGCCGAAGCGCTTCTCGATCTGATGCAGCTTGGCGGTGAAGGCATCAAAGGTCATAAGACCCTTGAAGCCATACACCTTGCCCTTGGCGCTGACCATGATGCCAGCGCCATCGGGATTGTTGGTGAAGCAGGTGGACAGGATTTCCTCAGAGGGCATCTTGACATTCATTCTCTTAGCAACGATAATGCACATATATTTCAACCTCCTTATGTTGTCGATGATGGATTAAAACAGAATGGCATCGGTTGCATCGATGACATCGAACATGCCACGCAGGAGCCAGTAGCCGCGATTTGCAGCAACGCGACCACCGCAGTTGTGGAACAGAGCACGTTCTTCATCGAACTGAACAGCATATTCGCCATCCAACGGGTCGTGATACATGATCGTGCCCGTTATTCCATTTATTTCACTGTAAAGATTGCTATGAACCCTTATGCGAGTGCCGACAGGGATATCATGATCTACACTATCGCGAGGAGTTACGACAGGCTCAGTGATGACTTCGAGGGATTCAGCCTCGCACCACCAGCCATTGTAATTATCGAAGGCAACGTAAACAGGAAGATCAGTGCCCCAATCGAAATTGCGAATGGTGCCTTCCCTACCAACAAATGAATCATTGTGATCGCAAGTCGCTATTGCCCTTACACGGTCACCGATATGGAATTTGTTCTCCGGGCGATCTTCTTCGTCCGGAATCTGAAGCGAATCCTGCTCTGTTTCGGGAGTGTTGAGCCCTCTGATCGCCAGATACTCATTGAGTTCCTTGTGATCGCTGTGGACCAGCTCTGCCCATGTGAGCGACTGAAGCCTGCGGTAATCATCGCCGATCTCGATGCACTTCTTCACTATGGTGTCCACGAGCTGGAGCGTGGCGAAGAAGGTCTGGAGCTTCAGCGTGCCGCGCCACATCCTCAGTTCAACGGTGTGGCTATTCTGGAGGTTGACGGCCATGTAGCGACCGCACTTCCCTTTCGCGACGTTCTTGATTTCGCGGTAATTATCATGCAGCGTGCTGTACCGCTTGGCCCAGTGATTGAGTTGGTCTTCAGTCCGCCTGGAGAATTTTACGAACTGCTTCCAGAAGCGGTCGAAGATAAAGAGCATATTATTTACCGCGAAGGGGTTCCTCTGCTCCATCGCGTCCAGCGAGATGTGGACATGGAGGCCGCAGGTCCCGGCGTTGTGGGAGAGCCAGTCATCGTCGGTCAGCATCTCGAAGCAATCCTCGAAATTGGCCTTGTGCTCTTCGTACCAGGCCAGCGTGGCAGGGTGCGAGACGATCTCGATGCCGGAGTAGCTTCCGCCAAGATCGAGAGAGCAGTCGGTCTTGCAGTAGGTTGACGGGAGATGCTCTACGATCTCGGCGCTGGTCTCGTCGATGTCCACGTTTTTGTTTCTACGGTCGATCTCCAGCTCGAAGCCGTAGAAGATGATGCTGTGCTCCCATCCAGCGCCCTCAGCGGCCTTCTCAGCCTCGGTGGCACACATGCACGGAACAGGCTTGAAGCCGTAGGGCATGCGCTTGCGGGGAGACTTCCAGGTGTTGATGTCGCCGGTATCGCTGCAACCGGAGTAGCATTCGTCGCAGACGCAACGGCCATTGTCGCTCACGTCTTCGGAGTACCATTCGCCGCACTCATCGCATTGCCAGGCGTAATTATCCAGGCAATCGGGGCAGTACCATTCAGAGTCGTACTGCTCGCTGTCGGTCCAGACTCTGTTGATATCGTAATCTCTGACGTAATTTTCGCAGCGATCACACTGAGTATAGTAACGAGCGCGGCAGCAGTTGCAGACGTAAACATCATCTCTTTCAATCCAGGTGGCGTCATCGATGGGGATGAGATCGTTACAATGCTCGCATCTGACGTAATTCTCATCGAGGCAGTCCTCGCAGAGGTAATCACCGTCGTATTCGTAGGCATCATCCCTGCGGACGTACTCGCCGCAGTCCCGGCACTTCACGAACTCGCGCTCGACGCAATCCTGGCAGACATACTCACCGTCGATGACCTCGAACAGGTCGGAATTGAACTCTTCACCGGCGCGGATGATGACCTCTCCGCACTCGGAGCAGATGATGTCTTCGGAAACGGTGTTGATGCTGGTGATAGTGTTCTCGTTGATGATGTTCTTCATGGTGTTTTCCTCCTTCTCTTTCCGGGCCTCTGCCCTTTCGTTGGTGATGTAGGCAACGGTGTTCTTCATAGCTTCGCCAGAGTAAACAAAGTGAGTCGTGAGCCACTTGACGATCATCATTCTTCCAATGCCCTGTGCAACGATGTATTCATCATTGCAGGCCTCTTGGGCAAACCGCTGAAGCGCGTCGAAAGCGACATACAGAGGATTTGCATTGGTGTCGTGCATCGCGTCATGCAAGTCGTGATGGTTGTCGAGGATGAGCTGCATGGAGTGATCGAAGTACTGCTGGTTAAAATCTCCAGCGTCGTTCATGGTGAAGTAATTGTCGAGAACTGCATTGAGCTGCTGCTGAGTGATAAACATGTGCATCTTCCTTTCTTTGGTTAAATGAAAAGACCGCCGTTTTCACGACGGTCTGTTGCCCAGCATCTTCTTGATCTTCGTAAGCTCATCGATGAAATTATCGATGCTGCTCACGTTGATCTGCATCAGCGCCGTATCTGATTCGATGTCGATGACCTCAGAATCCGTACTGACCGTGTAGCAGAAGCCCGTAACGGGGCTCTGCAGCTTCTGCGTCCTGGAGATGACCCGCATCTCCTGGCGGCTCTCAGCGGCCTTTACGGGGCTCTGAGAGGGCTGCGTGTTGGCGATTGGGATTGACTTGGCGATGGACGAGCCAACGTGGTATCTGTCGTAACCGCTGGCGCGAACGATGCGGCCAACGGTCATGTGGCTGATACCGAGCTGGTCGGCAACCTGTCTGTACGTCAAGCCGGACTTGTAAGTGCTGAGCACGAGCTCGCGCATCTCTTGGGTGAGTACTTGTCCTCTGGGCATAATCAAAACTCCTTCCTGTAGTCGTTGCGGTGAATGAGAAGCAAGAGATCAACATGGAGAATCCTGAAGTACCAAAGTAACCTGTGCATGGAGCACTCTCCTTTCGCGTAGCTGCAATAGAGCTACAAAAATTTCATAAAAAAAGCCCCCAACCCCGAAGGGCTGAGGGCTGTGTGGCTCATCCCAGTCGAGCCAGGATGGCTTGGTGGAAAGCTCCTTCAGTATTCCATTCAATGCTTCCAAACTTGCCTTGTTTCAGCTCGTCAGCAACAGCTTTGAAGTAACGCTTGACGTATTTGCCACCGAGCTTCGTAACGGCAGCGGTCTGAACTGTGATCTCTTGGGTCGTGAGAGGAGTTACATCGAAGTACTCTGTGTGCGCGTTCAGCTTGATGAAACCGTCGTGATCGAGACCGGCAAGAGCATCAGTTGTTTCGTCGTTGAGAAAACAGACATCAAATTCTCCGTTCAACGGGTTTGAGTACTTTGAGTCGAAGCTGTCATCATCGACATGGTTGCTGAGCTGATGCAGCGTGATGGTGATGAACAGCTTTGCCATCAGGCTCAGTTCCTTCTTGGACTCAGTAGCTACATTCTGTTTCATGGTGTAACCTCTCTTTCTCGCTCCATAGAGCTATTAAATATTTGCCCAATAATCCCAAATTGATATTTCTTGGTTAAACTTGGTTGTAAATGAGACAAAATCTATTGACAAGCCTTGTGCTCGTTTTATATACTCCGAGGTGCAGGGGGGTAGGGGGGTCAGCTACGCTCCCCCGCTGCGCGCAGTCAGCGCAATCACCGAGGCCCTCGCCGAAGGTGATGCACTGACAAGCACAGCACACACTCCCCCCACACACTCCCTCCTCGCTACTCTCCTCGCTCGCTCTACTCGCTGCTATCCTCGCTACTCGCTGGTACGCTGGCTCGGAACGTGGGAAGAGCGTACTGAGCCAAAACGAAATTCCTCACCCGCCTCCCCTACCCCGGTTACCGATTAGGGGAGCCACGCTGCTACACTGTCTGAGAGTCGGAGAGGGGGACGGTTCCTCTCGCCTCTCGCTTATAGAATTAATAATAGCGAGTAAGCGAGTAAGCGAGTAGCGAGTAAGCGAGTAGCGAGATAGCAAGAAGCGAGAGCATAATAGAGCACAACTCCCAGAGCAGCCGCTGGGAGTTTTGTTATGCCAAGGTGGGCACTTGGCAGCATTTCCTCCTTGAAGGGCAGCGGAGCTATTCTTCACTCTGCTGCCCGATTTTTGACCCCGGGTAAGTGAAGAGAGGGGGTAGAGTTTGGAGTTAAGAAGAGAACAGAGACCTGCTGTACAAAATATAGCTGTTGCAGAGGAGCCGAAGCCTGTCACCTCGCGAGAGATGAAGGACATCCTGTATGAGGCGCAGTTGCTCATCGAGGAGATGCAGAGGCGTCACCGTGAGCACAAGCTGAGCTACTACAAGCCGCACCCGAAGCAGGAGATATTTCACAAATGCGAGAAGCGCAACCGCTGGGCGCTTGGCGGCAACCGAACCGGGAAGACGGAGGTTGGTGCTGTAGAGGCGGTATGGTTTGCGAGAGGCAACCATCCATACAAGGAGATCAATAAACCGACTGACGGCTGGGTCGTAAGTCTGACGAACGAGGTCCAGCGCGACGTTGCGCAGCAGAAGGTACTGAGCTATCTTGACCCCGCCTGGATAAAAGGGGTGAAGATGCGAGAGGGCCGAGCGGACGACCCGGACCACGGCGTTATAGATTTCATACTTGTGGAGAGCATCCACGGCGGGAACTCAGTGATCGGCTTCAAGAGCTGTGACCAGGGCCGTGAGCGCTTCCAGGGCACCTCGAAGGACTGGATATGGTTTGACGAGGAACCGCCCAAGGAGATATACGACGAATGTGTGATGCGTACTCTGGACTGTGAAGGCCACATCTGGGGCACGATGACGCCGCTGAAGGGTCTGACCTGGGTCTATGATTCGATCTATCTGAACGAGAACGACGACCCAGAGGTTTGGTACATCGCGATGAGTTGGGAAGATAACCCCTATCTTTCCAAGAAAGAGGTCGAGAGGCTGACGCTGACGCTGAGCGATGAAGAGCTGGAAGCCCGTAAGCACGGCAGATTCGTTGCTTTGAGCGGCCTGGTGTACAAGGAGTTCAAGGAAGAGATACACGTCATAGACCCGTTCCCGGTCCCGAGGGAATGGCAGGACACGATCTCAATAGACCCCGGCATGGACGCTCCGTTGAGCGCCCATTTTTATGCGGTCGATCACGACGGCAACGTGTTTGTGGTCGGCGAGCACTACCGGGCCGGTTGGAATATACTACAGCACATGAAGGCGATAGAGCAACTGGCCTTTGAGCTGGATTGGAAGCGGGACATCCGAGGACATTTATCCTGCATCATGGACGCTGCTGCGGACCAGCACTCCCTTCAGAACGAGCGGTCGGTGGCGGAGATATTCCGCGAATGCGGGATGAACGTCAACACCAATGTGAATAAGAGCAAGTGGGCTGGTATCCAGACTGTGAAGAAGTATCTGGAGTGCCAGCCTCACTATGATGAACAGCGATGGCCGCATGGAAAGCCAAAGCTGTTCATTTTTTCCTGCTGCACGGCGATGATCAAGGAGATCAAGGCCTATCGGTGGAAAGAGACCCCGAACGGCGGCAAGGAAGAGCCGGTGAAGAAGAACGACCACGCGATGGACGATCTTCGGTACTACATCATGTCGAAGCCTGATGGCACACATCCCGTCAACGAGTTCACCAACGAGCTGCTGGAGCACAAGAAGCGGCTCGCCAAGCGACTGAGAAAGCAGAGGAGGTATATGTGATGATCTACGCTGTCATTCTGTGCATAATCCTCCAGGTGTTCGGAATTTCCGAACTGTTCATCATACTGCGCACACTCAACCGCATGCTTGGGAGCCTGGCACGGGAGACGGAAGAGACGGAGCCCGAGAAGGAAGGCATAGACCTGATGCTGCTGAAGCCCAAACCAAAGCGCAAGGCCAACCGGTTCACGGACAAATCCCGTGACTGGATTACCGCGAAAGAGACGGCATCCCGGAGGTGAGATAGTTGGCCGGTAAGTTGCAGAAAGCGCGAGAGCGGTTTTTCCGTTTCTCGCACGTTGACCCCGTAGAGGGCATCCAGGAGATCATACAGCCGGACGATGTATCCGCCTTTGTGGACGACATCAAGACGGAATTCCATCGCCGCCAGGAGGAGCGCAGGCCCTTTGAACTCCAGTGGCGGCTGAATCAGAACTTTATAGCCGGGAACCAGTATTGTGACATACTGGAGACAACCGGCGATGTCGTGGACTACCCGGCCTCCTACGACTGGGAGATGCGGACGGTGTACAACCAGATCGCGCCAATCGTGGAGACCCGGCTTTCCAAGCTGAGCCGCGTACAGCCCGGTCTGACGGTACGGCCCGTGACCTCGGACAACTCGGACACGATGTCTGCCAAGGTCTCTACGAAGCTGCTGAAGTGTGTATACGCCGCCCACGATATGACCAGCGTCATTGCCAGGGCCAATGCCTGGATGGAGACCTGCGGCGGCGTGTTCTATAAGACCAACTGGGACACGAAGGGCGGCATGTATCTGGGCGATTTCGACGGTAAGTCCGTCTATGAGGGCGATATCGCGCCCACGGTCGTGCCCTATTATGAGCTGTTCCCGTCCACATCCTATCTGGAGGACCTGGACGACTGCGATAATGTCATCCACGCCAAGGTCTACACAGCGGATGAGATCAGACTGCGCTGGGGTATTGATGTCGAGGGCCGCACGATGAACGTGTACTCGATGGAGATGTCCGGCATGGTGTCCGGTGGCATCGGCTATAACCCCTCCATGATGCAGGTGAAGGACGAGAACATCGACGACGCCGAGCTGGTGCTGGAATACTACGAGAGGCCGAATCGGGACTTCCCGGAGGGCCGCCATGCGATCATCGTGGGCAGCACCTGTGTTCACATCGGCATCCTCCCCTACCGCGTCGGCAAGTTCTACCGGCGTGGCTATCCATTCGTACACCAGAAGTGTCTGGATAGCCCTGGCGTGCTGTGGGGCAGCAGCATCGTCGAGCGCTGTATTCCCGTCCAGAGGGACTATAACGCGGTCCGCAACCGCATCAACGAATATATCGCCCGCATGACCATCGGCAACATGGTGGTCGAGCAGGGCTCTCTGGTGGACGATTCGGTGCTTGAAAACGGCGTGCCGCCCGGAACCATCGTCGAGTACAAGCCTGGCACTACGCCGCCCGCCTGGATGACCCCGCAGGAGATACCGGCGACACTGCTGGCCCAGGTGGACCAGCTTCAGGCTGAGTTCGTTTCGATCTCTGGTGTATCCGAGATGTCCCGAACCTCTCAGTCTCCTGCCGCCATCTCCTCTGGTACTGCTCTGGAAATCCTGAAGGAGCAGGACGATACCCGTCTTACCTTGACAGCCGAGAATGTCCGCGAGGCCATCCGAAACCTGGGCATCCAGTGGATACGGCTGTTCCGTCAGTTTGCGACCGTGCCTCGGCTGACCCGCATCGCTGGCAACAATGTGGGCGATGTGTCCTCGACGATCTGGAAGGGCAGCGACCTGACCAGTGATGACGTGATCGTGGACACGGACAATGAAATGACCAACACCCCTGCCCAGCGAAAGCAGCTCGCTCTGGAGCTGTTGCAGGTCGGCCTTTTCTCCGACCCGGATACCGGCAAGATGACGAGGGAGACCCGCGCCAAGCTGCTTGAAATCTTCGAGCTGGGCAACTGGGAATCCACCATCGACATCGAGGAGCTGCACTCCGTCAGGGCCCAGCGCGAAGCCTTTGAGTTCGAGGGCGGCAAGCTCCCGCAGATCATGGAGCTGGACAACCACTCGTTGCACATTTCCGAACATACCAAGTATGCCTTGTCAGCCGAGTTCCGGCATCAGATCGACCTCGACCCCGAGAAGGCCCAGGTTTGGTTCGAGCATATCGCGCAGCATAAGGAAATTTCCGTCAGACGCGCCATGGAGCTTGCTGGCCAGGGTGACGGCGGTCAGGTTACAACCAATCTGGACGGCGGTGCGAACCCGGCTGAAGCGGCCATGATGGCCAGCATGCAGTCCGGCGCTATTGGCGGGAACATGTAGAAAGGAGAAAACCATGGCAGATAAGTATTTGGATGATTCCCAGCAGGCTCAGTTGATGGCAATGCTGAATTCTCAGGAGCCTGCACCCGAAGAAGGTATTCCGCAGGGCGGCGAACCCGCCCCTGCTGATGCACAGGGAGTAGCCCCCGATGCTCCCGCCCCGGTGGATTCTGGGGCACCCGCGCCTGGTGACCAGGCTCTGTCCGCCCTGATGAACGAGTTGGGCGTATCCAGCGCTGAAGAGCTTGTGGAACGCTACAGAGATCGCGAAAGCAAGGCAACCGAGTACAAGGACATGCTGGCGCAGTTGCTCGCCTACCAGCAGGCTCTCGACAACGAGGAAGAGCTGGACAACAATGACCCGCTCGATTCTGTCAAGAAAGCGGTGCGCGAGGAAATCAGACCTCTCTACGACAAGCTTCAGGCCGATGCCCGCAACAAGGTGGTCCAGGAAGCTTGGAACGCGGATGCGAAGGATATGCCTGACATCACGGAGGTGATGCCTGACATTGCTGAGTTCATCTCGAAGCACCCTGAACTGGCGCTGTCGAACGACGGCCTGCGTCGCGCCTACGATAGCGTTAGGTCGAGCAAGTACCGAACCGAAGCTCAGATGCTGGCTGACGAAGAGTTCGTCAAGCGCATGGCTTCCAATGAAAAAATCAAAGAAGCCGTGCTCCAGAACCATCTGGGCGAGCTCGCCAGAAGCGGCGAAGCGGTTCCCAATTCCATTGGCTCTGGCGGCAACATTCCGCTGACGGGCCAGAAACAGGCTCCGAATTCCATGGCGCAGGCCAAGAGCGGCCTGGCCAAGATGCTGGGGCTGAAATAGCATGAGGTGATAACATGATTCAGCTTTCCACTATCAATGAAGCCCTGAAGGTGCTGTACATCAACCCCATCAGGGAATTCGTCAACATGAAGGCAGACCCGCTGGCTGCCCGTATCCTTCAGACCTCCGACAACATCACCGGCTACCAGAAGATCGTCCGTGCTGTGCAGATCGGCGCGAACGGCGGCGCTGGCGCTGGCACTGAGACCGGCATCCTGCCTGTGGCTGGTGAGAACATGTACAAGCAGTTCGAAAGCGACATCAAGAACCTGTACGGTACGGTGTCGATTGCGGACAAGACCATGAAGTCCGCCACCGAGGGCCCCGGTTCCTTTGTGAACGCCCTGCAGCGCGACATCGACACCCTGGTCGATACCCTGAAGTTCTCCACCGCTCGCCAGATTTACGGCAATGGTTCCGGCATCCTGTGCAAGACCAAGGCCGCCAACTCTGGCGCGACCAGCATTGTTGTTGCTGATGACGCCATCATCTACAACATCCTGCCTGGCCTGACCGTGGACGTGTACAAATCCAACGGCTCCACCAAGGTGAGCGCTGACGCCACTCGCGTGGTGGATGTGAACCACAGCACCCGCACGATCACGCTGAGCAAGGCTCTGACCGCTGCTCAGGACGCTGGTGGCGCGATCTATATGCAGGGCTCCCTGGGCCTGGAGTTGACCGGCCTGGGTGCAATCTTCGACACCACGAACGTCACCACCCTGTACGGCCTGACCCGCGCGAACTACTCCTGGATGAACCCGAAGCTGCACACCTCTTTCGGCGAGCTGACTGAGGCGAAACTTCAGAATGACATCAACGACATCGAAGACGTGTACGACGTGACCATCAACCACATTGCTGCTGGCAACTCTGCTTACCAGTATTACATGGAGCTGATGAACTACCGTCGCGCCATCAACGATGTGATGATTCTGGAGGGCGGCCACAAGGCTCTGAAGTTCAACGGCATGCCGCTGGTCCGCAACAAGTTCCTGGCCCCGGCTTCCATCGACCTGTATGACACCAGCCTGTTCACCATCGACCAGATCGCTGACTGGGATTGGCTGGATGACGGCGTACACGGCATCCTCCAGCGCAATGCTCGCTACGCCACCTACGAGGGCAGCATTGCGAAGTACTGCAACCTGATGTGCCGTCTGCCCGGTGGCATCGGTCGTCTGACCGGCATCACCGCGCCCGCCAACCCGATGACCGTGACCGTGAACAACAACATCACGCCGTAAGAAAGGCAGGTAGCCCATGAAATGCACCGAGGGGCGGCCCTGTAAGGACCGCCTTCCGGTGTTGAACAACGTGTATGACATCCCGGTTCGTCTCAAAGAGGTGAACCGGGATTTTTTCGTAATGTTCAACACCCGGATTCAGAAATTCGAGGTCCATTGCGCGAGCCAGCCATTCGACACGCTGGCCTGTGTCCTGCCATTCGACGAGCTGGACGCGAGAACGATACAGTATGTACGGGAATTCTCCAGAGAACGCACTGAACACATAGCCGAGGAGATCGACCGCTACAACGAAGAGATCGACCGCAGAGAACAGGCTGCCGTGATCGACAAAGCAAGCTACAAGTGCCGCGAGGCGTTCAATTACCTGAAGAACAACAGCAAGACCGACTCCATACCCCAGGAGGTGATCGACGAATGACGCTTGACGAAATGTGTATCGAGGCTGCCAGGTACTCAGATCGCTACGATGAGTACGAGCGTACCCTGGACGGTGGCGACAGCACAGACGCCGAAGACTGGTACGAGGACGATGCCCTGCACTATTTCAACGTGTTCCGGGATGGCATCAACGAAGCCTACCGCGAGGTCGCCCGCCTCCAAGCCATGCCTGACAGATACGCACCCGTTACCGTGGACGAGAACAAGCAGATCGACCTGTCTGCAATCACGCCCGGCGTATATGGCATCAAAAACCTTCTGAATGCCGATAGAACAGCCGCCGTGAGCTATACGTTTTCCACCAAGTATGTGTTGGATGTTAACGCGCAGCCTGGTGATGTGCTTCAGGTCTATTACCACTACGTTCCCGACGATCTTGTGGGGCTGAACGACGTTCCGGTGTTCACGGACGCCCAGGTAGAGCCCATGGTGTACATCTGCATGGCCGTTGCTCGCATGTGGTACAGCGAGAAGAAGTTCGAGTATGGCAATCACTGGCTGAGCCAGTATTACAGCTACTTGAAGGCGATCAGGAGCAGCCTGAAAGACCGTTCCAGGCGCAGGATACCGAGGGGGCTGTTCCGTTGAAGACGATCATTCTGGACACTGAAATGAACGGTATGCCCCGGCAGGAGATATGTCAGCTCTCATACATAATGAGTATCGACGGCGAGCGCACAGGTAGAAATTTCTTTTTCAGTGTTCCGTCCATGAACGAATACGCCCAAAAGAAGCATGGGTTCAGCAAATACAGGCTTTATGAGCTGTCTGGCGGGCGTGGATTTGTGCAGCGCTTCGACGAGTTCTTCGATGATTTCGTGGACGCAGACCTGATTTGCGGCCACAACATAGACGCTGATCTGCGCGTGTTGAAGTATTCCTTCTCGGATGCTGGCTATAGCTTTCCGAAAGCGCGTACATTCTGCACCATGGCCCATTTCGACAACGCCATGCACCTGAAGAACAAATACGGCAAGCACAAACCTCCGCGTCTGGATGAACTTTGCCGATATATGAGGATAAACGACGAACAAATACAGAATTACTGCGCCGAAATGTTCGGAAAATCCGCATACCGCGCTCACGACGCGCGTTTTGATGCCGCCGCTACTTGCCTGTGCATCCTTGAAGGGCAGAAGCGCGGCGATATTAAGGGGGTGATTTGATGGCCAGTTATAGTTCCTATGCCAGCACCATGAGCGAGCGCAAGCTGACGATCAACGGCTTTACTGGCATCGATCAATCCAGAGGGCTGTACAGTGCCGATTACGGTTCATCCCCGGATGCTGTGAATTTCAGGACCAGGGACGGCCTGCTGATGACCGCAGGCGGCGTATCTCAATATGGCGTCATGGTCGCGGTCGAGGATTATCTGATCTACCCCAAGGCCACGACATATCCGCACGCTACGCTCTATCCTTTGGATATAGATACACTGCATCTTCTGAACAACGCCAGAATATTTCAAGGCTACTTCAGGGATGCTCAAAAGCGCGACTTCTCCAAACTGATAATGACCGTATACGGCAGGATATATGCCGCCGATATCGATGGTACGAATTGGGCAGTCATCAAAGAGGGCCAATCCACCAACGACTGGACCGCAGTGAACTACAGAGACGAGAATGTCGACTGGATTATATTTACCAACGGCATAGACACTCCGCTGTACTGGGACGGCATATCTCCAACTGCTATGCCCCTTAACATTGTACAAGGGCATGTGGATGGTGGCGCAGGCGCTTCCTCCCAGGGTGAAGAGCTTCGCTTCCAGAACATCACACTGCTAAAAGAGCGCCTCTGGGGCGGCGTCGTCACGAAGTACCCGGACCGAATCTATTGGTCGCACACATTTGACCCGGAGGATTGGGAACTGAACTTCATAGACTCGGACAGTGACGGAGGCGGCTATCTGGATGTAGCCACATTTGACGGTTCGAGAATTCGCGCAATCGTCGCGGCCATGGATGAGCTGCTGATCTTCAAGGACAAATCGATGCACAGGCTGACTGGTTCGTATCCTGGCGAATTTGCCGCGAATCAAATCTACGGTACCGATGGCACCCTCGCCTACAGGACCATCGTGAACACCGGCACGGCCATATATTTCCTGGCAAACGAAGGTCTCGTGCGATACTCCGGCATGTCCGCTGTACCGCTGTCAGCGAACGGAGACAAGAAGTTGAGGGAGCTCTGGCCCAGAATCGACAAGGCGACCATACAGACGGCCTGCGCCGCGTTCATGGACAACATCATTTATCTGTCTGTGCCGCTGGACGGTTCCATCATTAACACACATGTCATCGAGTATGACATCGCGACCGGCAACTACAACATCATCGAGTTGCCCGGCGTGGATGATTGGCTCGTGCTGCGCGAGGGACAGTCTGAGACGCTGTTGGCCATATCTGCTGGTCATATCTTCCGTTACAACAGTGGATATACCTTTTTCAATGACGAGCCGATCAACGCATCGTGGACGAGTCCATCGATCAGTTGCGGTAGCCTGGCATCTAAAAAGCAGACCGGTCGCTTTTACATGTCGATCACCGCTGCGTCGTTAGACGTAAACAGACCGCCTGAAGTGAAGCTGAGTATGATCACAGGGCGTAAGGTGAGAACGAAGATCGTCAAGCTGAAGAACGGAACAAACGAGATTCGCAAGCGCGTAAAAGTGCGCGGGAGATCATTCAGGTTCAAGATCGAGAATATGCACGGCGACCCGCTGACGATTCACAGCGGCGTAGAGATTCACATTGAGGAGGATTATGATTAATGGCACGCCCGATGAACAGTCCGCGCCGCCAGATCACTGATCTTTCAGAATCCATCCAGATTCGAGAATTGAATCGACAGCTCGACTGGTTATGGCAGCAGCTTCTCGGCGGCATTTCCATGAAGAACATTTCCGAACACGGCAAGGAAGAGGCTGTTGATCTGATCGAATCAACGGCAGCAGACATATACGACCCGCAGATCGACGGCATCAATGACAGTATCACGAGCATTGAAGGTGCTATTTCGGGCATTGAAAGCGATTTATCTGACGCGCAATCGGATATAACACAACTCGGCTCCTCGCTGGCATACACCCAGGATGATGTCGACGATCTTGAAGATGACCTCAGCTCTGTCTCTTCTCGTGTAGCAAAGCTTGAAAGCTCTCTCGTATATCCGATATCAGAACCATAAGGAGGTAAATTCATGGCTTATTCAAGATATTATCCAGGCGGTTGGAAATCCGGCGAGGTCGGCGCGACGCCAATTACCCCGGCTGCGTTGAACCACATGGAAACGGGTATAGAGGGTGCGTTGCCCAAAAACGGCGGCCAGATGACCGGCGACATCGACATGGGCCAATCCGGGGCCACGAGCGGAGCAAAGCGCCTCCTGTGGACGACAACAGACGGCACCCAGTTTTATATCCGTCCCTACAATAACCTGTTCCAGATCGTGCGGCAGGACTCGAACGGGTCCTACAATGTCCTCGGCTTCAATTCCGATGGCAGCGTGACCGTGGACACCCCGGCCAACTGGCGCAATACCCTCAGCGTGTACAGCAAGGCAGAGAGTGACGCGCTCGTCAGTAACCGTATGTGGTCGGTACGCGGGAACATTGTAAGGAGCATCGGCGGCACGGCGGTAGGCTACGGCAAGGCCATGGTGTACATCGTCGGCAAGACGGTGGTGGTGGAGTTCGAGGCGAAGATCACCACGGCGGGCACGGTATCAAACCTGTACGACGTCGGCATCGAGGTGGCCGTTCTCCGTTCGCTCAATACGGGCATCCCGGAGTTCACCGTGGTGAACGGCGGCATCATCCACTACTACAAGGCGGACGGCACGCTGGACACCGAAATGGAGGGCTACGCCGGTGAGGCATCCCTCTATACGGCGGACAACCGCTGGGGATTTGCCCGTTTGTACAACACAAGCGGCGGCGTCGGCGCATGGTCCGACAACAAATTCACAGTCGGGAAGATCATCACCGGCAGGCTTTATGGGATGCTATAAGAGGAGGATACGAGCATGGCCATTGATTTCAAGAAGTATATCATGAGCACGGGCAAGCACTACATCGCCAATTCCGGCAGCGACGAGAACAAGAAGTACCACGGCGGCAAGGCGGGGGACCAGACCGGCCACGAGGCTGAACTGAAGGGCTGGTACAGCCGCCCCTGGACCGTGGTGCTGCGCTGGCCTGACCCAGCGGTGGGGCTGTTGATCGCCCAGTTGGGCATCGCCATGTGCCTGAATAACAAAATCGGCTACGACCAATACCAGCGCAAGACGTACTGGACGCAGCTTGAAAAGGTGGGTTATGACCCGTCGAAGATCACCGCGCCCTGCGAGGAGGATTGCACGGCGGGCGTGACCGCCAACTGCAAGGCAGCGGGCTACCTCATGGGAATCAAAGCTCTGAAGAATCTGCCTACCAGCGTGTACAGCGGCAGCATGAAGGGCACGTTCGTCAGGGCTGGCTTCCTGGCCCTGACTGATAAAAAGTACCTGAACAATGCCAACTACCTGCTGCCCGGCGACATACTGCTGTATGAGGGCCATCATGCAGCCACGAACATCAGCTATGGCAAGAGCGTGCGGCCTTTCAAGGTCCCTACATTGTCTCCGATCAGTGAGGCCGTAAATGTCCCTGTTCCTGCCGCCACCGCCCACGTCATTGCCACTGGCGATGTGAACGTGCGCAGCGCCCCCGGTGTTGGCAATCGCGTTCTCGGCGTACTGAAGAAAGGCAATTCGTTGCCTTATCAGGGCGAAAAGAAGGTCGTTGACGGCAGAACCTGGTTCCTGGTGGATTATGAGAACGAGAACGGCTGGGTGTCCAGCAAGTACAGCGAGATCATATAGCGAGGAGCAGGAGGGCGATTTATGGACAGCACGCTTATAGGCATCATCGGGTCAGCGCTCGGCTCACTGTTCGGTGTGATCGCGAGCAGCAAGCTTACCCAGTACAGGCTCCAGAAGCTGGAAGAGAAAGTGGACAAACACAACAATCTGATCGAGCGCACCTACATACTGGAAGGCAAGGTGTCCGAGCTTCAGCATGAGGTGCGAGATATAAAGGAGGCATCGTAATGCAGCAGAATCGTTTTAAGAGCTGGGCGCTTTGGGTGTCGATTGCGGCTCTGGTCGTGTGGTGTATCAAGACGTTTTGGGGAATGGATATCTCTGAGCAGATGAGCAGTTTTCTGAACGTCCTGCTGCCTGTGTTGGTCGGGTTTGGCATTGTCAATAATCCGACCGACAAGGAACACTTCTGACATGCTCGCACACATGTGAGCTTATACAATAATAAACTTGCATGTGTGCAAGTTGTTTGATGTGGAGGGTTCAATATGGCAACGAAGACCACGATAAGCAAATCCATCAACGACATCCAGACGAATGCGGCCCAAAAGGCACAGTCAAAACTGGATGCCGCAAAGACAAAGGTAGCGCAGCTCAAACAGCAGCTCAACAGCAGTAAGGCTCGCACTAATCCTTCGTATAGATCAAAGATACAGAGCCAACTGGATGCTGCCCAAAGGCAAGAGAGCAGCGCCAAGGCCGATCTCGACAAAGCTACCAAAACTGTTGTAAAGGCCACTACCAAAGCCACTACAAAAGCTTCAACGAATAATACCGTCAGCAAAGCTGTGCAAAAGGCCCAGGCGAAAGTAGATACGGCGAGAGAAAATGTGGTACGCCTTCAGAGCCAATTAAACAGCAAGCAGGCAAGTTCCGACCCTGTGTATAAATCGCGCATTCAAGCTGAACTAAAGACTGCCAAAGCTGATGCGAGCAAGGCTCAGGAAGCTCTGAATACCGCTAAAAAGGCATCCACTCCAGCCAAGGCAACTACTCCAGCCAAGGCAACTACTCCGGCAAAGACGACCACTCCGGCAAAAACCGCGACCCCGACCAAGGCGACGACTCCGACCAAAAAGACGACCCCTGCGAAGGCGACGACACCCGCCAAGACAACCAAACCTGCTAAGAGCACCACTCCCACAAAGGCCACTGTGCCCAGCACACCCACTGCAAAGGGTACAGGCGTACAATATACTGAACCGGCGAAGACCACCACGGCCTCGACACAACCGAAGCCAGCCACCTCTCCCCTATCCTTTGATGAGTTTATGAGGACTGGCTTTTATGGCAGCTCCAATATTGCTGCGCTTCAAGAGCTGTTGGCCAATTACAATTTGACCGACAACGAAGCCAGGCAGCAAGCCGAGGCGCAGTACAGGCCAGAATACGACTTGCAGAGAGCGGAGCTGGAGAACCAGTTGGAGCAGCTCGGAGTGGACCGCGACCGAGAAGTCAGAAGCCTGAACACGCAGTATGACAGGACGCTCAACAGCATCATGGCAGGGCTTAACGCCAGAAGACTCGGACGTTCAAGTCTTGTGGCCACACGTGGTGTCGAAAACGAAAACGCACGCAATTCCGCAATCTCCGACGCTTCATATAACTATCTTACACGGCAGAATGAAGTAAACGCCAATCTTCAGAAGGCAAATCTGGCCTATGCGCAGAGCGTTGAAAGTCGAGCCACAGAGCTGAAGAACGAGAACGACGCGCAGCGTTTGCAGCTATTGATGCAGATCGCACAGCTCCAGCAGGCTGGCTATTCGGCGTATGCGAATTACCTGACACAGCGTGATGCTCTGTCCGTCGATGAGCAGCAGCTTCGCAACGAGGAACTCCAGTACCAGATCAACCAGAAGAAGCTGGACAACGAGAATCAGCAGTATAAAAACTACGAGAAGCAATACGCCAATGAGCTCGCGCAGTATGATGTCAATGCTCAGAAACTCGCGAACGAACAGCTCCAGACCCAGAACTACGAGAAGCAGTACCAGAACGAGCTTGCGCAATACGGCGTGAATGTACAGAAGCTCGCCAACGAAGGCCTCCAGACTCAGAATTATCAGAAGCAGTATGAGAACGAGCTTGCCCAGTACGGCGTCAATGCTCAGAAGCTTGCAAATGAACAGCTTCAGACTCAGAACTATCAGAAGGATTATGAGAACGCGGTCGCGCAGCACGACGTGAATGTGAAGAAGCTGGCCAACGAGGGGCTTCAGGTACAGAACCAGCAGGCGCAGCTCGCCAACAGGCAGTATGAGCTGAAGCTTGCCAAGAAGAACAGTTAGGAGGTGATCTGATTGGCCGGTAATAACAACACCAATGAAAATGTGAACATTGACGCAGTGGACATGCCGTCCTATCAGAACACCGGGTTTGGCAAATCGACGGGAGCGAATCGTCTGCAACCAGAGACTGCGAAGCATCCCGTCGATGATGCCACCGTCAATGCACAGGCGAAGACCCAGTACCAGGCCACGTTTGACATTCAGCAACGTGGCCTTTCCAATCAATTATCTGCGCTCATCAGAGCGCAAGCTGATGACGCAGACCTTCTGAACAAGCAATACCAGCAGAGCGTCAACACCATGATGGCGAAGCTGGCAAAGCGCGGTCTTGCCGTTGGTGCCACTCCACAGGCCACCACAGCCGCCCTGAACCGCTTCAAGAACGAGGTTATGACAGAGAGGCAGACCACGTACAACGTCCAGCAGGGCGGCGTAAGGGCGGCCATAAAGGCGAGTAATGACGACTTCGATCTCGGTGTAAAAGCTCGCGCCAACCAGATCAGGAACAATTCACTGAAGTCGTTGAATGCCCTGATGACGCAGATGGCGCAGCTTCAATCTTCCAGCTTTGAGGACTACGTGAATTATCTGCTGTCCAAAAAGAAGAATAGCATGCAGAGCCAGTCTGCCGAGATTGCCAGGAAGAATCTGGAACTCGATTCCAAGTCTGCTGATATTGCCGGTAAGAAGATTGGCCTTGATTCCAAGTCTCTCGATATAGCCAGAATGAACATCGGTCTCGACTCAAAATCTGTTGAGCTCGCGAAGCAACGCCTCGGGGTCGACGACAAGTCGTTGGATTTGAAGCGCAAGGATATTGACCTCGATGCGCAGTCCACAGAATACGCGAGACAGAGGCTTGGCATCGATGATAAGTCGCTTGACTTGAAGCTCAAAAACATCGGGCTCGATTCGCAGTCCGCAGAGCTTGCGAAACAGAAGCTCGGCATCGACGACAAATCCCTCGATCTGAAGAGGTCCGACATTGAGCTTGACGACAAGTCGACAGATTACGACAAGAAGAAGCTGGAGATTGCAGCCGACGACATCGCCCTGGACAAGAAGTTTCTGAAGCTGAAATACAAAGCCAGCGGAAAATCCAGTAGCTCCAAGGGCAAAGGAAAAGGCGGCGGCAAATCTTACTCCTCCTCTTCCTCTGCCAGTACAGGCCCTACACCTACGAGCACCCCCGGTCGGACATACTTTGCAGGAACAAAAAGAGAGATCACCCCCTTGACCAGAGACACTGGCCTGACCGGTGGAAACACCAAACCCGCAGCCAAAGCGACAGAATCGCTGTTCTAACCACTTGATGGATTTCATGGAGGTTGAGTAAATGCCACTGACCAACGAAGCAAAGCAGAAGAGACAGCGCAGGATAGAGAGCGGCGAGTATACGCCCTCCAAGTCTTCGTTCACCCCCGTAAGCAAGGCCTACAAGAATATTCTGGCAAAGAAGGAAGAAGGCCCGAGCCTGTCTACGCGCTATACCCGTCCTACTATCAGTAGAACGGGTTCCAGCGGCTATTCTGCCGGCACGAAGTATAACTATCAGTCCACGAACCAAAGCGACTGGAGCACCCCTCAGTATACGGCGTACGCCAGACTGAATAACGACGATGCCGCTATCGACGCCATAACCTATTCCAACAGTACCCGTGGCACCAGGGACTGGAGCCCCTATCGCGGCGGAGGTGCTGTATTGCCTGAAGACCTGACCGGTTTTTGGCGTGATCGCGGATATGACGGACCGTTCGATCAGAATTTCGTGAATCAGATGAACGCGATATACGGAGATGACGTTACCTTTACGCGCGCTCTGGCAGTGGCTACCCCTACCAAAAGATCATCTGAGGCTGAGTGGGCTGGGTATTACACCAATACCTTGGCGAACGCCATTCACGACAACGACGAGCTCGATCAACAGTATGGTGAAGCCCTGAAGCAGTATAGCGACTTCTACGACCAGTACAAGCAGGTCAACGGCAGGGAGCCTTCCCTTGAAGAGTTCACGAACGCTGTTGACCGCAGCAAGTTCAGCAAGCTACAGGCCATCGACGATTCTCTCGTCTATGCCACAAAGGTGCAGATGCTGCCCAACGGCACCTTCTACTCCCCCGACATCATCCCCGGCCTCTATCGTGCCAAGCAGCAGGGTAAGGAGCTGAACATTGGTACGGACTATTTCGAGGACGCCGTCCAGTACTGGATGAACCCCATCCAGCAGGCTCCCTCCGTACAAAAGTACGACTGGAGCCGGGATGACCTGAGCGCCGTGTCCCAGGAGGACCGGGATAAGTATGTCGCTTCCCTGAAGTCCCAGGGCCTGAACGAGGAGGCCGCCGCCTACAAGTATTCCTGGTGGGCTGCCCAGCCTCACGACGACGGCATCTCCGCAGAGCCCTCTATCCTTGACAGTGCCTTTGGCTACGATCATAGCCGCGAGTGGCACGACAAGGTGATGGCCGAGATCGGAAACGAATACAATGCCCGTCTGAATTATGACGGCACCATGGACAACCCCGGCAAGACCGGCGACTACATGGACCGGGCCTGCTATGAGCTGTACCAGATCAACAAGACCTACGACGCCACCAACGAGATCGAAGACGAGTGGGACGCCCTGGTCAACAAGGCCGTTGACTACAGCAGCCGCCATCTCCAGGACTACAACGCCGACCAGTACGAGGACTTTGTGTTCAACATGCTGGACGAGCTGGGCATCAGCCAGAGTGCCTGGGATGAAGAGGGCAAGAATCTGTCCGAGCTGTCCAGCGGCCTGAACGACTATCTGAAGAATGGCTACGACGCGGACAAGCACTGCCGCGAGCTGAACATCAGCAAAGCCAACCTGAACACCATCTTCAAGCGCCTGTGGGACGGCGAAGAGGTACGCACCGGGGTGGACTATGCCGCCGATGTGGACGAGGATTATGAACCTCACCACGGCGAGGATACGCCTGACGAGCTGCCCCTGATGTACAACGAGCAGCAGCGGGCCCAGGCCAACCAGCGCTCCGCTGACCGCGCCCAGGCCGAACAGGACATCGTTCAGTCTACCCTGGATTTTGCTGATTCCGGTGCCCAGGCCGAGAAGGGTTCCGTGAATGTGGTGACGGACACCTTTGCCCGCATGGCTGGCCTGGGTGACGCCCTGTACGGCGTTCTGGCCAAAGTATGGAAGGACACCCGTCAGGACGCTCACAACGAGAAGATCGGCGAGGACCACAGCAACACAGAGGCTGCTGCTATCGACCCCGTGCAGAACCAGCTCGATGTGGATAATATGCCCGAACAGGTCACTGTAGACGACATCAAGAAGCTTGCGGACGCTTATGTGATGTCCAGGGCTTTCGATGACGACATCACCCTGGTGCACGGCATACTGGGCCACGCGCTGCCCGGCATCGAGTATCTGCACAACGCCATGATGGACAATCCCGACTTCTTCGGAGATACTGTGGGGAACGCCATCAGCGAGACCTTCAACACGCTCACCTACAAGAACGTCTACGAGGACCGTGTGCAGTCTGGGTACAGCGAGGAAGAGGCGGCCTCTACCGCCTACTTCGCCGCCACCACCGTGGACAGCTCGGTGAACGAGATGACCGAGCGCTACGCCGGTGATGAGGAGCTGGAGACCGCCACCTCTGAGCTTATCAACGACATCTCCAACGAGGACGGCGCAAAGGATACCTATACCCTTTTGCAGGCCGTCAGCGACGACATCCGCGAATACCAGAGGGCAAACAACGGGGCGATCAATCCCGATCTGAGGCAGTTCTATTCCGCCCTGCTCATCGGCGCCTCTGCCCGTTCCGGGGCCGGTTTCCGTGCCGAGACGAACCAGATGCTGCACGACATCATCGTGGGCGACGTGACGCCGCAAGACATCCTGGAGGCCACCGGCAACGCGCCTGAAGAGGAGGCCGTGGACTTCGGCGACTTCCTAGGTTCTCTGGAGCCCGCTACCGAGACCGAGAAGCGCCTTGGCCCTGCCAGCAACGTGAAGACCATCACGTTGTCCAATGGCCGTGTGCTGACCGAGGGACAGTACAGCGATGTCATCAACAACCAGGGCAAGGAATGGCTGAAAAAGGCCGAGGGCTTCTTCAGCTCCGGCAGCGCCTATGAAAACATCCCCGAGGATGTCAAGGGCATCATCGATTACGACGGCATCATGAAGCTCGCCGAGGAGCGCTATGGCGAGGACGCGAAGTATTACAGCGACTTCATGGTCCACGACGCCGTGGAAGCCCTGGTGAACCCGGACAAGGCGCTGCACACCTCTCCGCTCATGCAGGGGCGCGGCACGGACATGCTCAGCCAGATCAGCGAGCTGGCCAGCGGCAAGACTGAGGAGCAGCTTCTGGCGAATCAAGCGAGAGCTAAGCAGGGCACATTGGAGCGATTCGTCAAGAGCGACGCCACCGGTTTCGCTGCCGCCCTGGCTGCTTACTCTGGCGAAGATCAGTCTGATGCCGCCTACGTCGTGGACACGCTGCGCACCTATGGCAAGTTCATGTCCAACGATGAGGCCAATGCTCTGTGGAATAACTTCAGCTCCGGCGCTATCGACTACAACGATGTCAACCGCCTGATCTCCCAGCGCATAGCTGCCGTTGGCGGCGGCAATCCCCAGCTCGGCGGTCGCGTGGTGAGTGCCATCAGCAACCCCGGCGCTCTGGAAAAGTCCTACAGCGGCATCGACGCCGGTCTGGAGCGGCTCGAAGTGAGCGACGAGCCCGTCGTGAGCTCTGAGGACATTGCTCAGCGGCTCCTGAACGGCGAGGAGATACCGGACATTTACGCGCAGTATCCTGCACTGGCCAATGCCATCGACCCCGTACTTCTGATAGACACGCTTTCCAGGAAAGGTTTGCTTTCAGATGAAGAGGTTCTTGAAGACCTGAAAGATATACTGAGGCCATACGATTACAGCGAAGATCGCCATGGGACCTATACCTCGGAGCAGGCCGACGCCATCAACCGATTTGTGGCTGCCTACAAGGACCTGGGCGCTGACGGCATACTCCTGGCCAGCCTGGACAACGAGGGCGTCAAGACCCTCTCCGGGGGCGCTATCGACCTGGATGCGGCTGGCTTCTCCTCCCCCGAGGAGCTGCTGTCATCTCTGAATCCCGACTGGGCCACCCCGTACAACATGAACCCCGGCATCAACACCATCGGCGCACAGGCTCTGGAGACTGTTGGGCGCGGTATGGGCACCGGCTTCAGAGCCTTACTGAGCACGCCCGGTAAGTTCCACGAATTCAGCAACAGAATCATCAGCGCCGCTCTTGGCAAGGCCTATGACCCGAACCAGGACAATACCTATCTGGGCCGTGTGAACCGGAACTTCAATCGCCTGGAGCAGCAGACCCGTCTGGAGCAGCAGAACGTAGCCACCCAGGGCCAGGCCTTTGTCGAGCAGGGCGTTGCCGAAGTCGTGCGCAATGCCCTGACCTCCGGTATCGGCGCTAACCTCGGCGCTGCCTTTGCCGCGAGCGAGGCTGCCAACCTCGGCGGCGTTCCCCTGGCCATGCTGAGCAATGTGGCCAACGTGGGCGACGCCATCAACACCACCACGACGCTGATCAACCGCGCTCCGTTTGCGCTGAATGTGTTCCTGGATGACTTCAACCAACAGATGGACGAGGGCAACAACCTGCTGAAATCCCTGTCCATGGCCGCCATCCACACCTCCGTCGAGCTGTTCACGGAGAGCCCTGCCTTTGAGCGCTGGTCCAACCTGCGTTTCGGTGGTTTCAGCCTGGCCGAACATGCCGACAATGCCATTAACACTTATGGCAACTCCCTGGTCTCCTGGGGCGTGAATGCCGTGAACAACATACTGTCCGAGGTCAAGGAAGAGGAGTTCTCTGAATTGGCCGAGCGTGTCATTGGTGTAGTCGCCGATGTCAGCGAGGGCAAGAATATTGGAGAATCCCTGCAGAAAAACTTTGAGGGTTATGCCGAAGCAGCCAAGAACACTGCTCTGGCCACAGCCTTCACTACCTCTATCTTCGGCATGGCCGACCTCGGCGGCATGGTCTTCGACGTGATGATGGACAGCATGTCCTCCGGGCGGCCTGTCGACACCGAGCGTCTGCTGACCGCCATAGAGGTGGACCGGTACGCCAGCCAGGACACGTCTTCCGTCGAAGATATCGCCCATACGGAGCGCGAAAGTGCTTTGGCCAACCAGCAGATCGAGGAAACCACCACCGAGGAGACTGCCACCGAAGAGACGACTGAGGAGGCGGCTCCCGAAGCCTCTCAGCCCGCTTCTGACTACAACCCTGCTACCGACGTACCCTTCTTTGGCAAGAAGGCCCAGGCTGCCCAGAAGGCCCTTGACGAGGCTGTGAGCAGCTATGCCAAGGAGCAGACCGAGGAGACTGGTAAGGCCGTACAGGACGCTCTGGGAGGCGTACAGACCGCCATAGAGGAAGACCGCGCAGAAGCCGCTCAGGAGGCCGCAGAACAGGCCGCAGCGGAAGCTGAACAAGATGTCGAGGAAGAGCAGGAAGAGTCTGTGCAGGCCTCTCCCGAACTCTCTGAAGGCGCACAGCGTGTGCAGAAGTTCCTGGAGCACGCTGACGCTGCCATGGATGAAGCCGTAGTCAACAAGGGCGCAGAGCTTCAGGCTGTCGAGGCTGTAGAGAACGACCCCGGTCTTCGGAGCATACAGACCTCTATCGACCGGTTGATGTCCAAGTCTGAAGAGATTGCGCAGAAGATTTCCGGCATGCAGCAGACTGCCCAGAAGATCACCGGGCAGATGGAGCAGATGTTCCGCGCAGCCTTCGATGAGCATCTGGACGAGAATTCCCCGCAGGTCATCAACGCCAGAAACCAGTTGAACCAGTCTCATGCAGCCGTTCAGTCCGACATTGCCACCGAGCAGGAGAAGAAGGATTCCATCGACCGTGAGGCAGAAGATGCGCAGAAGAAGATGGATGAAGAGCGGGAGCGCATCGAGAGGGAAGCACGGGAGCAGGCAGCGAAGGATTACCAGAAGAAGATAGAGGACCAGAAGAAGATAGAGGGCCAGAAGAAAAAGAAGGCCGAGAGAGCTGGAGATGCCAAGACTCCCGAGGAAGCCAGGGAGCTGCTTTTTGGCAAGACCGACCCCAAGACCGGCAAAGCCTTGACGCCCCAGCAGTCTGCCCGTTTGGCCCTGCAGGACATGGACCTCGAAGACGAGAAGGAGCTAAACGTTCAGAGGGCACGGCGGAACGGTTCTGATGTTCATTCTCTGTACACCGACGAGCAGTACCGGGCCAATCAACAAGCTGTGGCTGATGAGCAGGAGGCGGCAACCGAGCTTTATAAAACCGAGCTGCCTGAAACCACTGGAATATCTGCTACCGAAGCCTACACCGACCCTCGATACTACACGCAGAAAAGTGTTGTCTCTGACCGCCGCGCCGAGGAGTGGCAGGACGCCGCCAAGCAGCGACAGGATTATATGACCTCTGCTGCCGGTATGGAAGAGGAACAGCAGGAGCGCCTGAGCAACCAGTTCCAGGAATACATCGAGCGGAACGCGCCTGCCAACTATATCCCTGTTTCCTATGGGGTCTACAAGAAGGTCATGGACCAGGCCAACGCGCAGCCCGGGACGATGTACAACGACCGCCGCTATGGCTATGTGGCTTCCGAGCAGAACCAGGCAGAGAAGGACAGCCTGAAGCCTGCGGAGGTCGTGTCTGAAGACGAGCTCGAAGAGCGGCAGATATATACCGCCGAAGACATCATGAATGACCGTGGCAACCTGACAGGGCTTGGCTTCCAGGCTATCATGGCAGCCGACCCGTCCATTGCCGACAATCCCGAAGCGCGTTCTGTCAATCCCAGCAACGGTGGCACCGATATTTCCCTGGAGCACTTCAACGAGAATGACAGGTATCTCATCGTGCGCGAAGCTCGCAGCTCCGATTATTATGACAAAGCGCCGGAGAAGAGCGACGAACAGCGTAGATATGAAGAGCTCACCCAGAAGAATTATACCGGAACCACTGGTCTGTATCGAGCAATGAAGCGGATGGAGGCCGTACAAAACAGCCTTGACAGCGCCACTTCGAGGCTTCAGAACGCCATTTCCGCCTATATGCAGGCAGAAGAGGACTTCAAAGGCGCAGACGAGAAGGGCAAGAAGAAGGCCGCGATTCAGCTCAAAAATACCAGGAATACTCTGAAGAACGCCGAGGATAATTACGACGTACTTCAGAACAGTCTGGCAGAGTTGCAGAGAAGCTGGAACGACACGCAGACTTTCATTCGGGATTATGCCCCTGTCGAAGATGGCGGGAAAGTATGGACTCCTCAGAAGTACTACGTCCTCGACAAGTCCATGCTCCCCCAGCCCAAGGACATGGTTGAGCTCGGAGCGAAGGTCCAGGCAGATGTCTCCGCGCACATCGAAGAGCTGATCGGGAAATCCGATGAGGAGCTCGCCGATATGGTGCTCCAAAATGCGCTTGGACAGCTCGGTAATCTCCCTGAAGATTCAATGAATCTGATGGAGCAGATGGCCCGTGAGCGCATCAAGAGTATGAACCGCAATGACCTGGTTGCGAGCATTACGAGCAACCTTGCCAGCACCTACAAGCAGAAGCGGCTTGCCGAGATGTACAAGGGCGCGGTGCAGGTCTTCAGAGGCGGAGAAGGGATAGACAAGTTCATCGAAGAGCATGGCGGCACCAATGACGAGAACGTCGGCGGTCCCGGCTTCAGCACGTTCATCAGTAGAGATCACTACAACCCCGGCAACGTCTACCTTGTCAGCGACGAAGCCGCGCTCAGGTTCCTGAGCAAGAAAGAACAGGGTGAGATTGGCCTGAACAGGACGGCGGCTCAGTACAACGCCTACATCAACTCAACCGTCAACGCCTTCGCAAAGGAGAACGGACTGTCAGACGATCAGGCAGCGACTCTGCGCGGAGCTTATGGCATCGGCAAAAAAAGAGGGTCGCGGAGTCTGGTCAATTCCACCTCTTCGGCGATTGCCCAGGATGACGACCACATTCTCGCTGTGCCAGAAAAGACCATCGGTGTCCCGAAATCCAACACTTTCATTCGTGAAGCCGATGGTTCCTACAGCCCAGAGCTGGCCAAGTGGAGATTGCAGAGGCAGTTGGACTGGATGGTTGAACAGTCCAACGCCGAGGAAGCCGGGGACATCGACCCGAACACGAATAAACCTGCCGTTCTCAACCTTGATGACAACTCAATCGTCGTCAACTTTGTGGATGAGCACGGCGAGAGCCACAAGGCTCGCGTGGGCGATTACTACAACTGGTACAACGGCGGCAGTAAGTTCTTCCCCAGCTATGAGGAATTGATGTCGAACGCCGACAAGATCGTCTGTAACTTCTTCTGCGAACAAAAGTTTCCAGGTTACAACAATTATCACACCCGCGTGAACTTTACTCTTGTGCCGACCAACGACGTAACCCAGGGGCATGCTCTATCTGCAGAGCTGAACACCGCCGACTACGGCGCTGAGCAGAGTGAGCTCGGCCATCGTCGTGGTCACAGAGAGCTGAAGGAGGAGTTCGACAAGTTCGTCGAGCGATTCGAGGCTCTGAAAGGGCTGCGAGACGATGACCCAATCAAGATGGCGGCAAAACGCGCGGGTATGAACATCACCCTCGACCTGTACAAGAATGAGCTGCGCACCGCCCTGGCTAATGCCGGTTATGCCACCAAGGACAAGCTGCAGTACTGGCAGGACAAGGCCATTGATCTTCAGTTGAAGGTCAATGATCTGTCAAAGAGACTTTTCAACGCGAACGAAAGCAGCGGTAACAGCAAGGTCAGAGAGACAAAGGAAGCAGTCAGAAAAGCGCAAGCGGATTTGCCCGTGCAACGCAAATCTGGCGAAGCAGAAACTAAGAATCTCTCCGCCACCGAGCACCTGAAGATAGCCGAGGAGCGCTACGAGGAGCTGGCTTCCGGTGAGGGTGGCGCGATGTACGACCTGCCCTTCTTCCGCGTCGAGAAAGCCTCTCTGGCGACCATCATCCCCATGCTCCGCGAGCAGGCTGAGCAGGAAGCTGCCAACGCTCCCGCAGAGGAGCAGCAGGCTCCCAAGCAGCCCGACCCGATGGCCAGGGCTATCGCAGAGGAGATGGTGAAGGAAGAGCCTGTGCAGGAAGAGCAGCCTGCCATCAGTGACATCGGCCTCACCCCCACCGGCGAGAAGCCGAAGGCTACGGTCGGCACTGTGAAGACTGTGAACCCGGACGACTTCGACGAGACCTATGCCATTGTGCGCAGCATGAGGCGGCCCAAGAAGGGCGTGACGCAGGTATCCGCTCTCAGCCCCAGCAACGATCTGTTCCACAAGTATCTGGAATGGAAGAAGAACGGCGAATGGAATGAGCAGACCTTCCGCGAGAAGTACGTGCCGCAGTTCCTGGAGGAGATGAAGCAGCCTGAAGCCAGGAAAGCGCTGAACGACCTGTATAAGAAGATCAAAGAAGGCAAAAACGTGGCCCTGACCTGCTTCTGTGAGGATGAGGGTCTGTGCCACAGGTCCATCATCGCCGGTCTGCTTCAGGGCGCTGGTGCTGATGTGACCACCGAGAGCGGCGCTGACTACAGCAAGTACTACGATATGTACAAGGGGCAGATCGGAGAAGGGCAAAACAACTCTGCCGATGCCATCGCCAAGCTCGCCGTCCTGAAGGACCTGTCCGACACCGGTGCCGACATCGATGACATCCGCACCGAGCAGATCGAAAAGTTCCACGAAGCGCAGATGAAGGACATGAGCGACGAGGAGAAGCTGGATTACGCAGCCAACCTCGCCAACCAGGCCGCCACAGGTTCCAGCAGCCCGCTGATCGACCCGAACACCGACTATGATGCCAAGCTCGGCGAGGTGATCGACCAGCAGGTGCAGAAGAACAACAAGAAGCAGCAGCGCCGTATGAAGGCCATCTCCCGCACTGTCTACAAGACCGAGCGCGGAATCAATAACGCGCTGGCTGAGCTGGATGAGTTCGAGAAGGCTGGCCACGACGTGAGCGAGGCCAGGGATGCGCTGAACAAGCAGTTGGAGGGGCTCAGGAATCCGAACCAGGCCCGCAAGGAAGCCGTCATTGAGGCCACCTCCAACGGCGATGCCAATATGAGAATGAATCTCGGTCTGTTCGGCCAGGAGACTGGCGGCGAGACGATGGACGAAGTGAAGGACATGATGTCTGATATCGTCGAGAACGTCCACAGCACAACTGCCGAGCAGCTCCTTGAAGCCATGTCTACTCCTCCCAACAATCCCGACAGCGGCATAAAGACCGGCTTTGAAGAGTCGATTGAAGGCATCCAGGACAGCGAAAGATTCATGCAGGAGATCGGCCCCAATGCCGACATAAACAAGCTGATCGCCGACGCCGATGCCAAGATCAAGAACCTGAAGGCCGACGTCAACGATCTCACTAAGAGTGCTCTGGAATACGAAGAGAAAGCAGCCGAATCTGGCAAGGCGGCCAAGGAGATCGAAGATAAAGCCGGCATTGTTTGGACGAGCGAAGACCAGCGCAGACAGTACGGGAAGCTGCACAACAGGCTGTGGCACATCAACGAGCAGTTGAAAGAAGTCAAGGGAGACCTCGACCACGCAGAACTGAACGACAAACAGCGTGCCGACAAGACCGCCATTCTCGAAGGTCTGAAGAAAGATGTACTCGAAGCCGAGAAGAACATCATGGATTTCGAGAACGAGATCGGCGCTGTGAACGGGGTGAACTCAGACTGGAGCTCGCACTACAACTCCGAACAATATTTCAAGAAGAAGGCTTCCTCAAAGCGCGGACAGATGATGCCGCTTATTAAGGAACGAGACACCGAGATAAGCAAGCGAAAGTACATGGCTTCTGCGCTGATGTCCAACAACGACAGGCAGGCCATGATTCGCAACGGCGTAGCGTTTGCTCCGACTGACATTGCCGGGAACGACGAAACAAAGCGTGACACATACAAAGATGGCAGAGCTTCCGCTGTCGGAGGAGCGAGGAAGGTTCTGACCGAGCTCAAACCCAAGATGATTAACGGGTTCAAGACCATGTTCACCAGCAAGAACCTGACCGACACCCTGGAAAAGACCGGGCTTGTGGACGAGAAAGAGCTGGATTACATGCGCTCCGTGGCCAACAGCACCAACCAGGAACTGAAGGACTGGAAGCAGTACATCAGGCTTCTGGAGTACGGTAAGCAGTGGCTCCAGATGAAGAAGGGGAAGGTCAGCAAAGGCAGCCTCACGTCCATGCGTGAAAAGATGTTGGACGACTACACCCAGAGCTACAGGATGAGGGACTATACAGAGACCGAACTGCGGCAGAGAGACGCAGACATAGCGTCGTTCAAGAGCGCCCTGTCCGAGTGGGAGGAGCGACTGGAGACCAAGATACTCCCCGGCAAGAACATCGATACTGTATACAACTATCTCGATACCCAGCTCGGCATACTCCAGTCCCACGTCGAGCAGGCCGAGCAACTTGTGAAGGATTATTACGACTTCTCTGGTCCTGGAGACGTATTCAGCGCTTTGAGAGGAACGCGCGGCGGGCACATGCCAAACATACTCCATCGCGTATTCGGCGTTGGAACGATACTCGCCGGTACGGATAACGATAAGACGAAGATCAAGAAGGGCAAGGTCAAAGGATTGCTGAACTCCATTGCACTGGAGCTCGATACCGCTCCGAGAATCTTTGAAAGGTTCCTCGGCGACTACGCGCCTCTGTTCAACTCCGTCTATATCGCTCCCGTCATGGAGGCGAACGCAAAGGTCAACAGGGAATACCAGGACATCGTAAAGAGGCTGAAGGACTGCAAGCTGAAGGGCAGCGAGTGGACAGACGTGTTCCATCTGGTTGACCAAGGCTTCGACCCTGGAGCCGTGATCGGTAAGTATGGCCCGGAACAGGGGCAGAAGCTGATCGACGCAGCGAATACCTGCAAGTACATCCTGGACGATCTGGAGCGAAAGCTGAACGCCACCTACACCCGCAACGGCATGGAGACCGTTCGCAAGCGCACCCACTACATGCCCCATGTCAAAAAGGAACAGAGCTGGTTCAGGCGATTCCTCGGACAGAACAAGAATCTGGATGAGCTGGCCTCTAATCTCGCTGGCAGGACGGCAGACACTGCGCCGAACAAGAAATTCCATGCTGCCGAACTCGAACGCAAGAACAACGTTGTTACGTCTGATATGGACACGAACGCCTTCCGCCTGGTGTGCCAGTACGCAGAGATCGCTCTGCGCAACATCTACCAGACGGACAATGCTGTACGGCTGAACGACCTGCTGAGCGCTCTCGGCTATGACGAGCGCACCGGCAACATCCAGCACGACTATGCGGCGTCCGTGCTGGACTATGACGAGAACGGCTTCCTTACGAACAAGGGCAAATACTTCACCCTGATTCCCGCCATTGCCAATTTCAGGAACATGATCGTCGGCAAGAAGACTGGAGGTATCTTCGGCGGCATAGATCGAGGAATCGAGGAGGACGTGGGCCGCAGCTACTACTCCACCCTGGCAGCTCTCACGAACGCCCAAGGCATGGCCAAAGTTGCTGCAAATATGAAGACCGCCATACTGAACATGTGGCCTGTAGTCGTCTCCATGAGCACCAACCCCGTGGCAACCGTCAAGGCGAGCTACAACTTCCTGACCTCTGTGATGGAGCGTATGATGGGTAACGAGGTTGCCAAAGCATCTGATGGGAGCAGCTTCGTTGCCTCGCGCGTATTGGATGACAAAGTGCCGCGCAACAAGTACAATGAAGTGGCAAACAAGCTGTTCACGCTCATTCAGCACTCTGACAGCCTGGCGACGCATATGGTACACGCCATCAATCTTCAGAGCGTAGTGGATAAGATGGGCCCGAATCCTGACATGGATTTCGCCCAGCTCAACGCCGACTTCATGGACCTGAACATGATGGCGAGCAAGCAGCCCGGATTCAAGAGCAAGGCGATCAACTCCACCGCTGGCAACGTGCTCCTCCAGTTCTCGCTGGAACCGTTCAACAACGTGAGCTTCAACCTCAACGACCTCGCAGCCTACGAGGGGGCCTATAACGGCGGCGTGAAGTCGGCCATCTCCGGTGCGGCCAAGGCGCTCATCGCGCTGCTTGCACAGATGGCGGTTGCGCACTACGGAATCAACAAGCTCGTCGGCAGGAACACCCAGGTGGATGCTATCGGTGTTGGCGAAGACGCGAAGGAGCAGTGGGACCAGGGGGCGAGCGCCAGCGAAGTGCTCAACGGCGCTATAAGCAGTCTGATTGACCAGGCCAACCCCTATGACAACATAACGAGCGGCAACATTTTCGATGTGCCTGTAGTCAGCGGCATAACTGACATCACGGATGCGTTGGGCCAGGGAGCGAACACGATCATCGACGCTATCTTTGGCAAGGGAGAGAATGACAACCCGGCAGACGATTGGCTGTGGGTAAAGAACCTGGCGAAAGCCGGATTCAACTGGCTCCCTGGCAGTGGTGCTGTAAACAGGGCTGTGGACACCCTTGAAGCGGCCACCAGCGGCTATGCCAAGAGCAAGAGCGGCAAGATCAAGTTTGGCTTCGAGCCTACGGCTGGCAACATCACGCAGTCCCTGTTGTTCGGCGTGAACTCCACGCCTGAAGGGCAGGAGTACGTGAAGAATGGCTTCAAGAGCGTTGGAAAAACTGATGCCGAAATAGCTTCCAAGCTTCAAAAGACCGGCCTGAGCTGGACTCAGAGTCTTAATGTCGCGAGGTATAATTCAGAAGCGAAGACCGCGAACACTGAAGCCAAGGAACAAGCCCGCTGGGGCGAGGACAATACCGAAAAGCTTGATGAGGCGAGGTCGTTGCGCGAGCAGGCCGGGATGCCGTCTGATCTGGCGGAAGGTATGCTCGACAGCGTGAACGAACCGTGGATGCAGAAGGCCATCGAGATGTGGAAGGAGAGCGGGGAGAAGACCTACCCCACAGACTTGAACATCTACACCGACCCTGAGCGCGGCTCCTACATCATGGCCAACAACAAGAACATTCCGGTTGATGATGCTACGGCTGAGAAGATGAGGGCACGCTATTATCGGAGAGCGAAAGAGATTCTCCAGGATAACGACGACCCGAAGACCATAGCGAAGAAACTGTCCAGCCTCAAAACCGAACTGAAAAAGACAATCCTTGGAGGTGAGTACGATGGCGAGGACGAAGATACAGAAGATTGAGTACCGCTCCCGGTATGCCAGCACCGGGAAGAACTTCAAAGCCTCCACTCTGGAGCAGAGCTACCCTCGGGCAGCTCTGCTTCGGAAGCGGGTGAACCAGTACTTCGATGACTGCGACATTCACGGTAAGCATTACTCCGTCCCCGGGCTTGGGCTCTTCCTGGGGCTCAGGACCAGGGTCATCATCAACTACAATACGGACGATGCAGAGTTCGAGGAGCACAAGCGCATCATCGACTACGCACTACAGCGCATCGAGGCCTACGTCACAGACCGGCTCTTCGAGACCAAGGGCAATACCAAGGGCACTGAATTCCTGCTCCAGAACACCCTCGGCTACGCCAACAAGAGCGACGTGAACTCCAAGCAGGAGGTCGAGGTCTCCGAGAAGCAGCGCATCAAGAATCTGCCTGATGAAGAGGTCGAGAACAGAATCCTGCGGCTTGTGCCAAGGATGAACGAGATCGTCAAGAAGGCAGAGTAGACTACACCCTCTCCCACTGTGGGAGAGGGTTCTTTTTTTTGACGACAATTTTGACGACATTATTTATGTGAAACTGCGTGAAAACAGGTGAATGAAGTGACGATAATTTACACAGCCAGCCCTCGATTATTGGACTTGGGATAAGCGAAACCCCCTGAAAACACGCTATTTTCAAGGGGTTTCAGAGTTGGTCGAGGTGACAGGATTTGAACCTGCGACCTTTTGGTCCCGAACCAAGAATTGATGTTCTTAATATGCCGTAATTACAGGCTATTTCGAGATTTCTGACGACAATACTGACGACAATTCAAATGATTTCCGCGAAGCTGTCCTCGTACTTGGTGAGGATGCTGGCTGCCGACTGAAGCTTGGCTTCGTCAAGGTGGGTGTAGACCTCCATCGTCATGGAGGAATCGGCGTGGCCCATGATGTACTGGGCTTCCTTCAGGCCGACACCTGCGTTGTAGAGCATGGTACAGAAGGTGTGGCGCAGGTCGTGGGTGCGGACGGCGAACTTCTTCCGGTTCTCATCGTCCAGATCAGAGCGTCTGCCGGGTCTGAATGGCGGCTCGTCGTTCAGAATGTTCTCCATGGCGCTCAGGTAACCCTCCCAGCCTCGCCTGAAAGCCGCCTCGGTGGATACAGGACTTCCTGTAGCCCCCAGACAGACGGGGCCTGTACGGGGCTCGTAGAGGCTCAGAGCAGCCTTCAGTTGCGGAAGCAGCGGAACGTCCCGCACACCGGCCTCGGTCTTTGTTGTAGATACAACAGCGGCGTTGCTCTCGAAGTGGATGGCCTTGGTGACGTGGATGACGTTGTTCTCCATGTCGATGTCCTCCCACTGGAGGGCGAGGGCCTCCCCTCTTCTGAGGCCCGCAAGGAGCATCAGGAGCGCCCAGCGGCCAGCCCTGTGGACTTGGTGGTGTTCGACGATCAGCGCCTTCTCCCAGCCCTCCAGGGCCCTGTGAGAGCCTTTGAAGGCGTAGTCCCACCGGACACCGGAGGTTGGGTTGAAGACGATCAGGCGGTCGTTCACGGCGTCCTGGAATATCTTGTTGACCACGCCCTTGATCTTCTTCACCGAAGAGAAGGAGTATCTGGACATGGACTGGGCGAAGAGCTTGATGTCGGAGGTGCGGATGTCACCGAGCTTGTAGTCGCCCAGGGCAGCGCACAGCTTCTTGGCATACAGCGCGTTGGTCTTGCGGGTTGCCTCGTTGTTCGAGCTGGTGACGAGCCACTTCTTCACCCAGGCGTTGAGGGTATCGTCTGTGCCCTTCTGACCGATGGCCTGCATGTCCTGGTAGTCGCGCTTCTTCCGGTCGGCTTCTTTCTGGGACTTGCCGTAGAAGCGCTTGCGAATGGGCTTGCCTTTCTCGTTGTAGCCGATGAGGAGCGTCGCTTCATAGCGGCCATCCGAGCGCTTTTTCTTTCTGGCGGCCATCAGATCACCTCAATCACACGAAAGCATTCATCAAATTCAGCAGTACGACGAGACCGACACCGATCAAGGCGGCGGTAATGTGGCGCTGCTTTTTGATCTGCGGGTCGGAATTGTACTGGGATGGGTATTTGCGCCTGTACGTGATTCCGAGAATCGCGAACGCAATGCCGTAGAATATAGCCCATTCAGTAAGCAGGGCAATTATGTTTTCCATGCTGTTACCGTCCTTTCATCAATGGATATTCTTGTTCGTGTTCACGCGCTCCAGTTCATACGCCTTCGCCATCATCTCATGCTTGGCACGGCGGTCGAGCTTCCGGAAGATCAGAAGAAGCTCCCGCTCGTCCTCGTCGGAGGGCAGCGGAGGATTCTGCGCAGGCTCTTCGCTGGTCAGATCGGAGATTCTGCAACCGAGGAAATCTGCCAGCTTTTGCATGGCGTCGACCCTCGGATACTTCTTTCCTTTGCACCAGTCGGAAACGGTAGAAGCGGTGATCTCCAGCTTCGTGACGATATCGACCTGTTCCACTCCCCTCTTTTTCATATAATCCTGTAGATTCCTGGCGAAGACATCACGCTGCTTCGTATCATTCATCTCTGCTCGCCCTCCTTTAATTATATTATAACATGGAAAGTATATAAAAGTCAACACAAAACGGAAAGAAATACGTTTTAAATACTTGACATCACGCTTAAAGCGTAGTATGATAATGGACAAGGAGGTGATGCTATGGAATACCCGAAGATCACCATTAAGGCCGCCAGAGTGAACAAGGGCCTGAAGCAAACAGAGGCGGCGGCTCTCCTGCACGTGGACCGCAGGAGCTTGCAGCACTATGAATCCGGTAGAACCATACCCAAGTGGTCCGTGGTCAAGCGCATGGAAGAGGTCTACGGCGTTCCCGCTGACTACCTTATTTTTGGCCGCGATTCAGCTTAAAGCGTAGTAAAGGCGGTGATGGAATGGAGAATTGGAGAAGCCAGGAATATCTGAGCGTCAAGGAGATCGCCCAGATACTGCACGTACACCTGAACACGGCCTACGAGGTCATCCACCAGATGCCCCACATCAAGATCGGTAAGACCTACAGAGTAGCGGTAACGGCATTTGAAAAATGGATACGCGACCAGGAAAGGAGCTGCGCGAAATGACGAAGCCCAAGGACATATGGACGGTATCGAGGCTGAAGACCTTTCAGATATGCCCCTTCAAGGAGATGCTGAGATACCGGGATGGCATCGTGCCGATCAGAGGGCGCAGCGCACTGGCCTTTGGTACGGCCATCCACAAAGGTCTGGAGACACGGGATATCGATGAGGCCCTGGCTGTGCTCATCACGGACTACCCCAAAGACCAGGAGGAGGCGGACGCTCAGGACGTGGCCAGCGTGACCGTGCGGGCGCTGCTGGAGAGCTACTTCGACCTGTACCCGCCCTTTGCCGAACACAAGCCTGAATTTCAATTCGAGCTGCCAATGCTGACAAAGACCGGCTGCAAATCCACGGTGATGAGCATAGCAGGGAAGCTGGATGACCTGGTGAAGATCAACGGCCAGTGGTGGATAGTCGAATACAAGACGGCCAGCAGGCTGGATTCCAGCTATTTCGACAGGCTGTACGTCGACAGCCAGATCACGATGTACATGTCAGCCATGACCAGAATGGGCTATGATCCTGTTGGCGTGATCTACCGCGTGATACGCAAGCCCACATTGCGTAGAGGCCAGAAGGAGACGCTGGAAGAATTTCTGGAGAGGCTGCGCAACGACATACGGAACAGGCCCGACTTCTACTTCATGGAGCGCAAGCTGTACCGAAGCAAGGGGGACCTGAAGGAATTCCACAATACGCTCTATCAGGAAGCCAGACTGGAGAAGAACATGGCCAAGCGAGGCGAGGCCTTCAAGCACACGACCTCATGCAGCATGTACGGAGCCTGCGAATACCTGCCGATCTGTATGGGCGAAGAAGGCGCGATGGAGGCCTTGTACGAACACAGAGAACCGCACGAAGAACTACAGACCGCGAAGGAGGAATTTGAATGATCACACTGCCCAGCACCAAGAGCAAGCCTGTGACCCGCTTCGAGGACGAGATCACGCTGATCTACGGAGCGCCGAAGGTCGGAAAGAGCACCTTCTGTTCACAGTTTGAAGCGCCGCTGTTCCTGGACAGCGAGAGCGGACTGCGAAACCTGGAGACCTACAACATCCCCATCGGCAACTGGCAGGACGCCATGGACGCATATGCCGCGCTTCTGGAGGCCAAGAAGGCCGGTGAGCTGCCCTACAAGACGCTGGTGTTCGACACCATCAACAACTTCTACCTGTACTGCATGGAGCATGTGTGCCGCAAGAATGGCATTAGTCACCCCAGCGACCTGGAATATGGCAAGGGCTGGAGCATGGTGAAGATACCTTTCACGAACCTGATGAACGCCTTCAAGAGCCTGGGCTTGGGCATCGTGTACGTGGCCCACGCCAACGAGAAGACCATCAAGACCAGGCGTGGCGAGTACACCCGCTACGACGCCGCCATCGCTGGACAGGCTTACGAGCTGATCGTGGGGAGCTGCGACTTCGTGCTGTACGCCACCATCGAGAGCGACGAGAACGGAGAGCGGCGCATCCTGCGGACCAAGCCCTGTGAATTCTGGAATGCCGGGGACAAGACCGGAAAGCTCCCCGCCGAGATACCGCTGAACGCGCAGGCATTCATTGAGGCCTACGAGGCCGTGAAGAAGGAGGAGAACAGATGAGCACGAACCCTTTTGACAGCTTTGATTCAGCCTATATGGCCAGCCTGAACAACGCCTACAGGGCCGCAGAAGCCAAGGGTGGCGGGAGCTTCCTGCTGCCCGAGGGCAAATACCAGACCATCGTGAGTGCCTTCAGCCTGAAACCCAGCAGGATATTCAATGATGAGCTGACGCTGAACCTCGGCTTTGAGGTGTTGGAGGGAGAGCACAAGGGCAAAACGGTTTACAAGTACTACTCCATCATCCCCGAGGGGCTGGACCTGCTGAAGACCGACATGACCCGGCTCAACATCGACCTGGAGGACGACATTCGCAAGCTGGGCGAGATGAAGACCGCCGAGCAGATCATCGACCAGGTGGTGGACATCACCATCAAGCACAAGAAAAAGAAGAACGGCGAGGGCGTATACCAGAACGTGTACATCGACCGCAGCCTCGGCAAGGTACAGCCCCCGTTCGACAACTTCAAGGAGGTCGACGACGACCAGCTCCCTTTTGACTGAGAAAGGAGATAGACGATGAAGATCGAGTACATGTGCGCATGCCCCTACTGTGGACAGATGCGGACCTTTGAGAGCGACTACCCGAATCTGACCAAGGACGAGCAGACCGAGTACGTCGGCAAGCACTGCACCTGCGAGAAGGCCGAAAACCAGCGCTGGCGAGACAGAACCGAGGCCGCGATCACCAACCTGCTGGGCGAAGGCAGCAAGGAGAAGGGCTTCGACTACGAGCTGGACGAGGACACGATCAAGGCCACGCGCGTCCTGATCGACTACATCATCGACGGCCATCTGGACAATGTTTCCTTCGTGGAGCCCAACGGCGACACCGTGAAGCTGCACAAAGGCACCGGCTGTGTGAAGGTCGGACGAATCTGCAAGAAGCAGGTCGTGATGTAGGAAGGAGACTGAGCCATGGAAGAACGCGCATTCAAAGGCATATGGATTCCGCGTGAAGTATGGCTCGATACCCGGTTGAGTGCGCTCGATAAAAGCGTACTCGCCGAGGTGGACAGTCTGGACAATGGCGAAGACGGATGCTATGCCAGCAATGAATACCTGGCAAAATTCTGCCAATGCAGCGAGTGGAAAATCTCGACTTCGATCACCAAGCTGATCGAGCTGGGATATCTGAAGCGCGTATCCTTCGACGGAAGGACCAGGAAACTCAAAAGCAGCCTTGGGTTTTCCCAAATCCAGACTTTGGAAAATCACAAGGCAGACCTGGGAAAACCCCAAGCTATTAATATAGATAAGAGCATAGAAGAGAAAATAGAAAATAATATACGTGCTTCTGACGATGGTTTTGATGAATTCTACGCCCTCTACCCCAAGAAAAAGGCGAAGAAGGACGCGCTGAAAGCATGGAAAGCTCTGAACCCGAACCTGGAGCTGCGACAGACCATCAGGCAAGACATCGAAGCCAGGCTAAGAGGCGATTGGGGTAAGCGCGACAGATTCCAGTACATTCCCTTCCCAGCCACTTATTTGCGGGGCCAGCGCTGGGAGGACGAAAGCGAGATGAGGACCGATGCAAAGCCTACAAGACCTGCTGACGAAGACCTCTTTGCAGGACTTACCGAGGAGCAGATCGCTGAATACGAGCGGCTCGCCAACGACGGATACCACTTCGGCTGAACCCTTCGACTACTGGTCCTGGTACAACAAGTCTGGCAACTCCATCAAGGCCTGGGACGAGGCTCACGGCGTTCAACTTCTGAGGGATGAGTCGACCGACATGCCCCACTTCGTGGCGGACAGAAACAGGCTCCTGGCCGACAACAGACCCATAACGACCTATCCCGAATACTTCAGAGACCGGACGCTTGAGCGCTTCAGCACGAAGGTCTACACCTTCGGTGCAAATCAGGAGATGGCGAAGGCAGCTCTCAGTAAGACCCGGCGCTACCTCGACGGCTTTGATCGCGTCATGAGTGAGTATGGCGGCGGTGGCCTGTACTACTACAGCCGCGAGCGCGGGACCGGCAAGACCTTTTTGAGCACCATACTCGGCAACGAGCTGACGAAGAGAGGACACCGGGTGCGCTGGTACTCGATGACAAACCTGCTCCAGGAGATCAAAGCCGGGTACGACAAAGACAGCAGCACATCATCCTCCGAGGTCATCAACACGGCCCGCAATGCCGAGGTGCTGATGCTGGACGACATCGGCGTGGAGAAGCAGAGCGCCTGGCTGAACGAGACCGTGTACACGATACTCGACCACCGAATGAGCACCTGCAAGCCGACGATCTTCACCAGCAACCACAAGCCCGAAGAGCTGAGCTACGATGAGCGCATCGTGGACCGTATCAGCCGCATGACCGAGCTCATACCGATGCCAGAGGAAAACGTAAGACGCAGACTGAGCCAGAAGAACCGACTGAGCTCCTTTCTGGAGCAGTGAGGAGAACGCTATGCAGGGGACACAGGAAGAATATAAGCGCTGCAGATTCTGCAAGGTCTGGTTTCTGCCCTCGCAATCCGCCCAGATAACCAAGGCGAAGAACGGCAAGGGATACGTGCAGATCATCACCTGTCCGAGATGTGGAAACGAGATCAAGATGGAGCACAGAAGGGGGAAGAACGCATGGCGGAACTGACCAAGACGATCACGCTTACGACCGAGGAAGTGGCCATGGTCAGAGAGGAAATACAGCGGCTGCGCGACGAGAACGCCCGCATGGGTGTCAAGGAGCCGCGAGACAAGGCATTCTGGGCCAAGGAGACCAATGACATGCGCCAGCGCTACAAGCGCCAGAAGAGGTCCTCCAAGATCTCACAGGCACTGCTGGTGATCTGGGCCCTGCTGTGGTACGGCATCGACAAGGCCTACCGCAGGCTTTCAGCCATCAACAGGAGCGAAGCATGGGACGGCTGAGCCTGGAAGCGCTTGCGAAGCGCAAGGAATCGGCAAGACGAAAGGAGCGATACGACTTCTATGCGCAGCGCGGCATATGCCCTGTATGCGGACGCCAGGACGCCGCTCTTGGACATGTGTACTGCCAGGATTGCCTGAACAACAAAAAGGCCAGCATCGAGAAAAACGACCCCGGATTCGAGAAACGAAAGACCAAGAAAAAGGAACGATACGATTACCGGGTCGCCAACCACCTGTGCGTAGATTGCGGAAAGCCGTTAAAGACCAAGTACAAGCGCTGCAAAAAATGCCTGGACAATATACGCTTCAGCAACAGGGTTTGGCTTCTGAAGAAAAAGTTGGAAGACGAAAAAAACGGAGGGAAAGCGAAGGCATGAGATTCACGATAACCGGCAGGCCTTATGGCAAGAAGAGACCGCGCAAAGGAAAGTTCAACGTCTACGACCCCAAGGAGAACCGGGAGCACGAAGAATATATTCGACAGTGCTTCATCAAGGATGAAGGCATGAAACCAGAGCCCACCGACAACCCGGTATGGCTGAACATCAACTGCTACTATCCGGTGCCCAAGGGTACGCCTAAAAAGGTGCGGGAAGCCATGCTGGCCGGGAAGATATTCCCGCTGATGAAGCCAGACGGCGACAACATCGCCAAGAGCATCATGGACGCGCTGAACGGATTCTACTACCACGACGACAAGCAGGTCGTGCTCCTTCGAGTATATCGCCAGTATGGCGAGACAGCCAAAACCATAGTCGACATCGGGAGGTATCACGCATGATCTACGACCAGATCGCGGACAAACTGAACTACGCAGCAGAGCATGCCCACGAGAACGCATGCGGACACGGATTCTACGACAAGATCGACGAAGTGCTCGACTACCTGACCGTCAACGACCAACCCAAGCTCGCCTCGGCAGCCCAGCGGGACTTCATACTGGCCCAGCTCGCCAAGATCGCCAGCGAGGTCGGAGAATGTGTGGCCGTAGTACAGAGAAAGGAGGATTACGAAGGGCTCAGCGAGGAGCTGGCCGATATCACCATCAGAACCATGGACCTGGCCGCCTACATGGGATACCATCACGGCAACGACGTGGCTGCCAAGATGGAACGCAACAGCACAAGGCCCAGACTCCATGGCAAGATATGCTGAGGCATGAGGGCGCTGCTGTCAACGAGCTCTGTCTGAACTGCGAGCGGGCGGAATGCCCGGGCATATGTGACAGACTGAAAGAGGACATGGGCGAGATCGACAGCAGCAAGCGCGTACAGACCATCACCTGGCGAGGCGTGACGAGACCTGTTGCTGAGTGGGCGGAGATACTCGGTATCCCCAGAGCTACGCTCTACCGGAAACTGAACGGCTGTACGGACATCGACGCCGTGTTTGAAAACCTGCACCGAGGTGAAGATGGAAAGCTGCCTACGGGAGCGATCGAGGAGACCTACTTCAGGTTATCCACAATGCACATCGATTACTACCTGTACTGGGAGCACAAGCTGATCAACGACGGAAGCGTGGGAATGGTGGCCAGATACGGCGCGGTACGGGTGTCTCCCACCAACGCCACGGCCAACCCCACGGTGATGAAAGCCATGCCAGAGCTG